>WPCK01076590.1_pt1 | contig 12177 bp, 15 predicted proteins | sample 5399851 | NCBI WGS metagenome assembly WPCK01 (sample SAMN12869471, study PRJNA574797) | sludge metagenome | isolation source: wastewater treatment of pH11 | place: China:Beijing | collected 2019-05-20
AGCAGCAATTGTGGGCGTGGGGATCATCGCTGTGTTCGCCACCGTCAGGGCGCGAAGGCGCATCCGCGCGGCCCTGGCGTTGGGCGCTGTTGGAATGTCGGTCTCCCTACTCTTTGCGATCCACGGCGCCCCAGACTTGGCCCTGACGCAGCTCGCAGTCGAGGCCGTCAGCATCGTGGTGTTCATCCTCGTCTTCCGCAAACTACCAACCTACTTCTCCACACGACCCCTGGTCTCCAGCAAGATTTCTAAAGTTTTCGTCGGTACCCTTGCGGGCACCATCACCGCTGTCGGTGGCTACTACTCTTTCTCTGCTCGCATCCACACCCCTGTCTCGGAACTGATGCCTAGGGAAGCGTTGGAGTTCGGCCACGGACGCAACATAGTCAACGTCATCCTGGTTGACATCCGAGCCTGGGACACAATGGGCGAACTGTCGGTCCTTCTGGTCACCGCAACAGGTGTCGCATCACTGATCTACGTGATGTCGAGGACGGGCCGGATCGACCGAATCAGCAAGCGTTCCGCTAAGCCCGGCCGCTTCCTGCCGGGCGCTTCAGCATTGCGCCCGCATGACCGCTCCATGGTTTTGGAAGTTGCTACGCGCTTGCTGTTTCCCACCATGATTGTCCTTTCGATCTGGCTCTTGCTGATTGGGCACAACGAACCGGGTGGCGGGTTCGTCGGGGGCGTCGTCGCAGGTCTGGCATTCGTGCTGCGCTACTTGGCTGGTGGGCGCTATGAGTTGGGTGAGGCAATGCCGATCCCTGCGGGCTACCTTCTTGGAACGGGCCTGTTCGTTGCAGCGGCAGGCGGCGCGGCACCACTCCTCTTCGGCAACGTGCCCTTCCAGTCCACACCGGTCGACATTCCCTTGGGCGCACTGGGGGAACTGCACTTCACAACCGCGATGATCCTGGATGTTGGGGTTTACATCCTCGTCATGGGTCTGATTGTCGACTTGGTTTCAGCACTGGGAGCGGAAGTCGACCGCCAGGGCGATCGCTCGCCAAGAGCTTACGGATCGTCCACTGCGACGCGCACCAAGGGGGGTGTGTAAGTTGCCTTCGCTAGTTGTCTTCATTTTCGTGGGCGTGCTGGTCGGCGCAGGGGTTTACCTCACCCTTGAACGCACCCTATCCCGCATCTTTATTGGTCTGGCACTAATCACCAACGGGGTTAACGTCCTCATCCTGGCAATGGGAGGCTCAGGAGGGATGCCGCCATTACTGGGCGGGACGGCTGACACCATAGTGGACCCGCTCCCGCAGGCCCTGATCCTCACGTCCATCGTCCTCTCCCTGGGAACCACTGCATTCGGCCTCGCGCTGGCTTACCGATCCTGGCTTCTGACGGGTAATGACGAGGTCGTGGACGATATTGAGGACCGCCGCGTTGCGCGTCAAGCCCGCCGTCAGGGTGATGAAAGCCTGGAGGAGCTCTACACGCAGGGTACCGAAGACGCTGAGATCTTCTATGACCAAGAGGACAACAGGTGAACCCGGCATCCCTGGCGTGGTTAGTGCCGCTTCCCGTCCTTATCCCCATGGTTTCGGCGGGAGCCGCTCTGGTAGCGAGTCGCCATCCCCGCATTCAGCAGGTCATCGCACTCGCTGGAATGCTGGCCGCGACAATCGTCGGAGTGTTCCTGATTTTCGGGGCCGCACAGGGCCCAGTCGTCCTCGATGTTGGATCGTGGGCGGCACCGATCGGTATCACACTGGTGGCGGACCGTTTGTCGACACTGATGTTGGTGGTGTCGCAGATTGTTGCGCTTGCAGTACTCATCTACTCGATAGGTGAGAATGTTTCTGATCCTGTGCCAACATCCCCGGTTGCGGTGTTCTATCCGACGTTCCTCATCCTCTCCGCGGGGGTGTCCAACTCGTTCCTGACCTGCGACCTCTTCAACCTGTACGTTGGGTTTGAGATCCTCCTTGCGGCCTCATTCGTCCTCATCACTCTTGGGGGGACCCGAGGGCGCGTCCGGTCCGGAACTGTTTACGTCGTCGTTTCCCTTATGTCTTCCGTGCTTTTCCTAATCGGCATTGCATGGATTTACGGCGCAACGGGCACGGTTAACATGGCGCAGCTGTCGGTCAGGTTAGCGGAGCTACCGCCCTCGACGACGCTGATCATGCAGGGGATCCTCCTGGTTGCGTTCGGTGTCAAGGCGGCCATTTTCCCGCTGGCATCATGGCTTCCCGACTCCTATCCAACAGCGCCCGCACCAGTCACCGCCGTCTTCGCCGGCCTCTTGACCAAGGTTGGCGTCTACGCGATCATTCGTCTGCAGTTCGTGATTTTCCCGGGCGACCGTTTGAGTCTGCTCCTCGGGGTCGTTGGAATTCTCTCAATGTTGATCGGCATTTTGGGGGCGGTCGCCCAAGATGACGCCAAACGACTCCTGTCGTTTACTCTGATCTCTCACATTGGTTTCATGATGTGGGGTATCTCGCTGGGGACTGTCGCCGGCCTCGGTGGCGCCATCTACTACGCGGCGCACCACATTATTGTGCAGACAGCACTGTTCCTCATCGTTGGTCTGATCGAACGTGCGCGTGGGACGACATCACTGACCCGCTTGCACGACCTTGCTCGGGATCATCCTGGGCTTTCGATCCTCTTTCTGATCACGGCACTAAACCTGGTGGGGATGCCGCCCATGACGGGCTTCATTGGGAAGCTCGGTTTGGCCCAAGCATCCGTGCAGGTCGGTACTCCTATGGCGTACTCCCTGATGGCCGCCGGGATACTGACGTCCTTCCTAACGCTCTATGTGGCGGTCAAATTCTGGAGCAGGGCATTCTGGCAGCCCAAGAGAGTTGAGTTTGATGACTTCGTTGTCCCCACAGAGGGGCAGAGACTTTCTGGTCGCCAGGAGCGTCGACTGCGTCGCTTCGAACAGGCTGTGCGTGACGGGCGGGCAACGGAGAAGTACGCGCTGGCAGCTAAGACTGAAGTGGAACGTGGTGGGGGAGCGTCGAATGCCATAATGTACTCGGTTGCTACAGCACTGGTTGTGCTCCAGCTCGGAATGGCAGCGTTCTCTGGTCCCATCTACTCCTTTGCAGCAGGTGCTGCAGAGAACATGATGGATCGGGATAGTTACGTGACCGCCGTCTTGGGCGAGGACGGTCGCGGCGGTGGCACGTCGAAGCTTCCTCCCTTCCACCCGCCATGGGAGAACCTGAATCCAGCTCCACCGCTTCTTCCTGCCGAGCCGACTTTGCCAGAGATCGGGGGTTCTGATGCCAGCTAAAGTGCGACGTCATGTCTCCTTCTCGATGACTGCCTGGCTTCTCCTCGTGTGGCTAGCGGTGTTTGGGTCGCTTGACTGGCTAGTCATCGTAGGTGGACTGCTGGTTGCGGTTGGGGTGCAGATAGTATTTCCCTTACCGATCATGCCTAACCTCTGGCACGTACGCCCCGTGTCTTTCATTGTTCTGGCACTACGTTTCCTCTACGACCTGCTTGTTGCAGGTGTACAGGTTTCGTGGCTGGTCGTGTCTGGCCATCCCCATGAGGATGGGATCGTCAAGTGCCCTGTCAGAAGCGACAACCCGGTGTACATGACTATGGTTGCGGCCATGACTTCCATGGTGCCCGGAACCATTGTGGTTGAGGCCTCGCGGACTGAAAAGGCGCTGTATTTGCACGTCCTCGATATGAAGACCCACGGCGGGATAGAGGGCGTACGTAAAGAGGTGTCCGCTCAAGAGAAGCGGGTGCTGCTCGCATTTGCGCCCTCGAAGGTGCTGAGAGAAACAGGGCTGGCCAGGAGCCGACAGGGTAAGGAGAGCGCGGTATGACGCCAGTGGCAATGATACTTGCAGTCGCAATAGTCGCCCTCGTCGCGGCTATGGTGCTGGCGACCTACCGGCTTGTGAAGGGGCCGACGGCTTTGGACCGCGCCGTTTCGATCGATGTCTTCTCGGCGTCCATTGTCGGCGTGGTGGCGATCCTGATTATCTTCCAAAACCGCTACGACCTCGCGGCCCTGATGATCGTTTTTGCCCTCACAGCCTTCTTCTCCACTGTGACCGTTTCGCGATTCACAGGCGTTGGCGTGAGTCGCCGCCCTGGACACCGAATTGTTCCACCGCAGGTAAGGGGCGACGCGGATGAGCCTGCGTTAGTTGGTGACCCCGATGCGGCTCAGATAGTGGGCCAGGACGAAGCGGCTCAGACGACGGGCGACGTCGGCGGGGCAGATCCCTCGCAGTCGGAGGGAACAGCATGAGCATAGACTTCGGCGCGATCCTTGATGTGGTCGGCGCACTAATGGTTCTTGCGGGAGCGTTCTTCACTTTTGTTGCTGCGCTTGGCCTTGTCAGGCTGCCCGACCTATTTTCCCGTACCCATGCAGCAGCGAAGCCACAACTCTTGGGGTTGATGCTGATCCTGGGCGGTTTGACCTTGACGTTGCGGTCGTGGGCCTGGGTGGCCATCAGTCTTGCGGTGCTCGCAATCCAAATGATTGCGGCTCCGGTTGCATCACACCTGTTGGGGCGTGCAGCCTACCGTGGTGGGCTGGCAAAGACGGCGTTCCTAGTCGTGGACCAGCTTGAGCCTGAGGAAAAGGACTAGGCCTAAGATGGGCGTCCACCACCCGAGTCTTCTTTAAAATGTATACGGCGGGGCCAAATGTATGCCTGGGGTGCGTACCCCAGAGTCACTTCTGGTCCCCACGCATACATTTCACGGATGTGGGATGGATGAGTCAGGTAGCCGGGCGGCTAATCCTTATCCTCGTACTCTTCCCAAGCGCCCGCATAGGACGATGAGGGCGTATCCCATGGATCTTCAGCCCACTCATCATCATCTTCAGGGTCGGACTCTTCATCCGCCCCCGACGTCTGGTCACCGGACATGGTTAACTCACGCTGCAGTGCATCAAGATCAGTCTCAGGACTGTAATACTTGAGGCTGCGCGCCACTTTCATGTGCTTTGCCTTTTGACGGCCGCGCCCCATGGCGTCGACCCCCTCTACCTCTTGCGGGTCCGTAATCCGGTCCCCTGGATCCAAATAATTCTGTCGCGGGCACATTCTACCGCGTTGTGCGGACGGTTTGCTACACGACCACGTGGTGGGCGTGCTCGCACCGAGTCCTGCTGTTAGTGCCTGCGTCGCCGCTTCATTGAGCGGCGAAGGATGCAGATCCCCACAACTGCAGCACCGATGGCCGCAGCCTTGGCCACCTTCATGCGGGCATCCTCATCACCGTCACGTGCCTCATCCAGGGTCGTGAGGGCATTGTAGGCTGCCACTTCGGCCTGATACTTTGCCTGAGCGAGCAGGTAGTCAAGTTGGGTCTGAGGCTGAACTTCATACAGTAGTTGCTGCAGTGTTTCAGACAGCTTCTCATTGCTTGAGGTGGCCTTATTCTGCAGATCCTCGATGGTCTGCGCAAACGTCTTACTCACTTGTCCAGTCCTTCCTTGGCTTGTGTGAGGTCAGACTTAAGCGTCTGAATGTCATCTTCGACCATCTCTTTGGGGTTCGGTGCATCATTCTTTGCTCCCAGAGCCATAATCGCCCCAACGGCCGCGAAGATGATGACCAAGAGAAGAAGAATGCCCCAGACGATCAGGGCAGCTGCCCAAGCGGGTACTACCAATGCCAAAGCGACCTCGGCGGTGTGGAATGTCCACCACAGGAGCAGCAGTGCAAAAAGGACGGCAGCGACGATCATGACGATCGAAGCCGCGGCCTGGCTAGCTGTCCTCTTGGCCTTGAGCTTCAACACCTCCAACTGAGACTCAAAGTAGTTCTTGACTTCTTGGACTGCATTCTCAATGAGCACCGGAATCGACGCGTGTGGAGCCGGAGGTGTGGGCCGAGGCCGTCGGGCACGCTTTGGAGGTGTTGGATCAATCCATTCCACCTCTTCCACAACTACTTCGATGCCCTCTTCACTAGGGGACGTCATGACGCTCTCCTCTTTGTCCTTCATCTGTGGGTTCAACCGACCCTTGGGGCCAGCCGTAGCGACCCCTTCTCCATACAAGCATTAGTCTGTCATGAATTGTCGGCTAGATCATGATTGTGTGCACTGTTTTTCGTCCCGTGTAACGAAGTCCCCTCGGAACCCAGGTGAAGAAGCTCTCCCGCCTCTATGACAGGCCCCGGGAGGAGGTCCAGTATTTGCTGAGCCTGATCGACAAGTCGTACCTGGCTGGCCGACAGTTTCCTGGCAGGAGCAATGTCGTCAAGGGATTCCGGGAGGAGAGCGACAGCAGGTCTTAGGGATCCGTCGCCCTCGGACGATCCAGCACCGCCCGCGTCAACCAGTTCGACTTCCTGACCCAGCGCACCGGCAAGAAAGACCAGGTCGTCTAGGCACTGCGAAGCCTGCGTACGTGGATAGACGCGCACGGTCGAGGGCCGTCCAGCCAAAGCCCGCACTCCGGCAACGCGGAACTGAAGCTCCTCTGACAGGTCAGCGGGATAGGAAAGCAACACGTCCCGCAGCTCCAACGTGTCGACAAGGATATCCAGGTATGCCTGGTCCAGGCGTTCCCCGTCGACGACCCAGGGCAACCTAATGTTGTCGAGGACGTTCAGGTGAGAGACCAGTACGGGGCTGGCAAAGAGGACTCCGGCGGGCATGGAACAAAGTCTAGATCGGGCGCGTGCGTGGGGAAACTGAGTAGGTCGCCTGAGGATCCTGGTTGCTCACACCGGCCAGTGCCGAGTTGATTGCCTCCACCGTGTCTGCGTCCAGGGTGATCCCGGATGCCTTCACGGTCTCGTCCAGCTGCTCTGGCCGCGATGCACCCACTAGTGCGGCGGCGACATTTGGATTTGCCAGCACCCATGCGATGGCCATCTGCGGCATCGAAAGCCCGGCCTCTGCCGCAATCGGCTTGAGGCGCTGCACGGCCTGCAGGGTCTCTAGATCCATGAACCTCTTGACGAAGTTCGCCCCGCCCTTGTCATCTGTGGCGCGTGATCCCGCGGGAGGCTGCTCGCCAGGAATGTACTTCCCAGAGAGGACACCCTGAGCCATGGGCGACCAGACGATCTGTGACATGCCAAGCTCTTCACAGGTTGGGACGACCTTGTCTTCGATAACACGCCACAGCGCCGAATACTGGGGCTGGTTGGACACCAACTGAAAGCCAAGTTCTTCGGCGAGGGCGTGTCCTTCCCGAATCTGCTCAGCGGTCCACTCCGACACCCCGATGTACATGGCCTTGCCCTGGCGAACAATATCGCCAAACGCGCGCATCGTTTCTTCGAGGGGAGTTTCATAGTCGAAGCGGTGAGCCTGGTAGAGGTCCACGTAGTCGACCTTCAAGCGGCGTAGTGAACCGTGGATGCCGTCAAAAATGTGCTTGCGTGACAGCCCCGCGTTGTTCGGTCCCTTGTTGCCAACCGGCCAGTAGACCTTGGTGAAAATCTCCAGGTCCTCCCGGGGGATGCCCTTCAACGCCTTACCAAGGATCTTCTCCGCCCCCGTGTTTGCGTACACGTCTGCGGTGTCAAAAGAGGTGATGCCGAGGTCGAGGGCGCGGTGCACCGTTGCGATTGCCTTGTCTCGATCGACTTGAAGGCCGTGTGTCACCCAGTTGCCATAGGTGATCTCAGTGATTTTCAGTCCGGAATTGCCTAAGTAGCGATATTCAACCATGCCTCAAAACTAGCAGTGGAGACGTCTTTGGGGTACTGCGATTATGGGACGCGGTGAGAAACGCGGTGACGGATCGGCCCAAACGGTGAACAATGGAGTCATGTTGCGAAATGAAGATGTGGTTGCAGAAGTAGAGACCTCTCAGGGCGGGTTTGCAGCCCACTCGGCTGGCGGTCAGATCACCCGCTGGGATAGTTCCAGATTCGGCCCGCTCCTCTTTGTCTCAAAAGACAGCGCCTACGGGGTTGGCTCCCCGATTCGTGGGGGGATTCCGCTGTGCTTCCCCTGGTTCGGAGCTTTGCGAGATGAGGACGAGGGCGGCGTGGTGCTCCTCGGTCGCTCGCGCGCCGCGGGCAGCCATGGGTTTGCCCGCAACGTCAACTGGAGGCAGGCTGCCAGCAGTGTTGGCGAGGACGGGGCGTGGCTGGTGCGCTACGAACTGAGCGATGAGGATCTTCCCGACGCGCCCTCGGACCCCTCCCTGCAGCCGTTCCTTGCAACTTTGGAGGCCGTGTTCTCAGATGTCCTTTTGGACTTGACGTTCACGGTGAAGAACACCGGTGCAGACGCCTTCTGGTACGAAGAAGCCCTGCACACATACTTTGCGGTTGCGGATTCGACCTCAACTGAACTGTTCGGCCTCGAAGGCGTCGCTTACGTTGATAAAGCCGCAGGTGGCGCGTTTGGTGTCCAGGACGGACCTGTCACGTTTGGGGCCGAGGTCGACAGGGTTTTCCAGTCGCCCGCACCGCTGGAGTTGCGAGACGGCGGCAACGGACGTTCCATCCGCATCGTGAAAGAGCGCTCCGGCGCCACGATTGTGTGGAACCCGGGGCAGGATCTAGCAAGAACGATGAGTCACCTGGGGGATGAAGAGTACCGGGACTTTGTCTGTGTCGAGGCAGCCAACGCCGCGGAATCCGCAGTGACCCTGCAACCGGGAGAAGAGCACATTATGCGGGTGCGTTACGAGGTCGCTGCCCTGTAGCCCAGGCGGCTACTGCCCTGTAACTCAGGCGGCTACTGACGCGCCAGCCACGGCGCGTCGGACGGGCGCAGGTCGTCAAGTTTGCCGAGCAGCCGCGCCGTCTCCAGAGCCAAAACGCCCGAGACAAGAGAGGGGCTTTCGCATTCCCCCTTGAGGATCATCTCCACGATCGCGGCCCGGGGCGCGAAGGTTGAGGTCATTTCGGCCTCCTCGTCCTCGGGAACAAAACCCTGGGGACGCGGGGCGCTGGAGAGGTCGCGGGCAAGGAAAACCCGCAGTGATTCTTCGCAGGCACCCGGCGTTGAGAAGATGTCGACCAGTACATCCCAGCGTCCCGCCTGAAGCTCCGCCTCCTCAGCCAGTTCGCGTTGGGCAGCAAGACAGTAGTCTTCGCCCTCGACGTCAAGCAGCCCGGCGGGAATCTCTACAAGTTCCATACCGACGGGGTGGCGGTACTGACGCAGCACCAGGATCTCATCCGCAGCCTCATCCCAGGCAACCACCGCGACAGCGCCGGGGTGGGTGAGGAACTGGCGGTTCATCCTAGTGCCCGCCGGGGTGAGGACGACCTCGTTCACAAACGTGGAAATGGCTCCGCTTCCCAGGGTTGTCCGCTCTTCAACGGGCCAGGACTTCTTGGCGTCTCCGCGCATGACTACCTGTCTACTTTCTGAGTATTGGATACGGCGAGGGCGAGCAACGGATAGAGGAGCACAGTCAGCATGCCGGCCCCCACAAGGGCTGCCGCAAGTTCCGTGGAGAGCGCCCCTTCTTGGACGCCAATGTTGGTGACAGCGATGATCAGGGGCAGTGAAGTGGCGGTAAAGAGCGACACGGTGGCGCGATCGCGCACCGTTGCTCCACGGTCCAGAGTGAAGAAGCCCGGAACGCCGCGAACGACCAGGATGACGAGGGCGAACACGGGCACCATGATTAGGGCCCGGGTGTCTTCAAGCAGTGCTGACAGGGGGAACATCACCCCGGAGGTGACAAAGAAAATGGGGATCATGAAGCCGTAGGCGAGGCCTTCGAGTTTGCCTTCGACGAGTTCTTGTTCGTTGCTTGGAACTCCGCGTAGAAGGACTTTTGACAGCATTCCGGCGCAGAAGGCTCCCAGAAGGAAGTCCACGCCCAGCGTCAGGGCGAGTGTTACCAACGCCGCCAAAAGCGCGATCACGACACGGACAGCGAACTGACATGATGTGTGTAGGGAGGCGCTGATCAGTGCTACTAGTCGCGGGCGTTCGCGATGTGACGCCCTGAAGAATGCGAAGGCAGCGACACCTGCGAACACTGCAAGGTAGCCGAAGGCAACGATGGGGCTGTTGCTGCCGAGGAAGATGGTTATCGCCACAAGGGGCCCAAACTCGCCAATGGCTCCCGCGGCAGAGATTGCGGTGCCGATGGGGCCTTTGTTCAGTCCAGCATCCCGGAGGATTGGGGTGATTGTTCCCAAAGCGGTGCCAACCAGGGCAATGGTGATGATCGCGATTGCTGCGGGGGTGGTGCCAATGATGAGGGCTGCGGCCAGGGCAATGACAGTGGAGATTCCCCAGGCCGCGAGCGCACGTTGCCCGGTTCGCCCGCGAATGTTTGCAATGTCGATTTCGTTGCCCGCCATGAAGAAGAGCAATGCCAGGCCGAGGTTGGACATCAGATCTAGAGCGTTTCCACCCTGGACCCATCCAAGCACGGATGGCCCGATCAGAATGCCAAGGAGGATCTCAAAAACAATTAAAGGTATTGAGACCCAGCGGCGTAGCAGTGCCCCCAAGATCGGTGCGAGGAGCGCTGCTAAGGGGATGAGAAGGATCTCCAATGCCATGTCGCTCCTAGTGGTCACCTTCGCGGTCGGTCAATCTTACTTCGGGCAGGGTTGGTTGAGGTGGCGATCACTGGAACAATGGGACGATGGAGAATGAGCGTGAAGTGCTTGAATGGGATCAGTTTGGTGAGGCGTCACGAGCTCTGGCGGCGCAGGTGTGGAGCTCGGGTTTCGAGCCGGAGATCATTGTCTGCGTTGCGCGCGGAGGTTTGATTCCGGCGGGTGCTATTGCGTACGCCCTCGACCTCAAATCTCTACTGGTGCTCAATGTTGAGTTCTACACGGGGATTGGGACCACACTGCCTGACCCGCGTCTGATCGACCCGGTGCCGGCGCATCATGGCCTGCGCGACAAGAGGGTGCTGATCGTTGACGACGTGGCGGATTCTGGCCGAACGCTGCAGTTCGTATATGACATTTGTGGCGAGTACACGGACCAGATCAAGGTTGCCGTTCTGTACCAGAAGCCCACTTCTGTGATCGACTGCGATTTCGTGTGGAAGCCGACCTCGGAGTGGATTGCGTTTCCCTGGTCGTCGTTGCCGCCGGTCAATGGGGAGTCGAACCGCGACAACTGACTAGTCGAGGCCTTCCAGACCGACCAACACCGGTTCTGGCACCAGTGAAATCCCAAACTTTGCCGCCACCTCACCGTGCACCGCGGCGGCCAGTTCCATGATCTCCGCTGCGGTTGCGCCCCCGCGGTTTGTTATTGCTGAGACATGCTTCGAGGACAGTGCTGCGCGAGAGTCGGGACGAGCCCGGTACCCGGGCTCAAACCCCGCGTGGCGGATCAGCCAAGCAGCCGACACCTTCTGTTTTCCTTCAACAAGAGGCGCCTGCTTGTGGACAGTTCCACTTACGAACATGGCCTGGTTGCGCACCGGAAACCGCGGCGCTTCTTCGGGAAGCCTGGCCGCGTCTTGGCTGGAGAGTATTGGGTTGCCGAAGAATGATCCCGCCGACCAGTTGTCGTGGTCGGCACGCAGCTACAACACGTGTTCGCGCAACAGCCACGAGGGCACACGGGTTCCGAGGTCGACCCCCTGAGTCTCCTCCAGACTTCGGTAACGAACAGGCTCGGAGAGGCTGGCGCTGCGCAGTTGGAAGGCAACTTCAAGCACAACCCAGCGCCCGGTTGGTCCCCACACCTGACCCCCGCCAGCATCCGTGGAGAACCTTGAGCGTTTGATGATGGAGCTGCGATAACCCAGGTGTAAGTCGAAACGACTCAGGGTGCGGATGCGACCGGTCAGGCGGTCTAGGGCTCGAACAGACGCCAGTGTTTGTGCCACTTCTTGGCCGAAGGCCCCAAGGTTCTGCACGGGAGCTGCGCCCACGGTTCCGGGGATGCCGGACAGTGCTTCCAGGCCGGCCAGGTCGTTTTCTAGGGTGAACTGAACGAACGTGTCCCAGTCTGTTCCTGCGGTTGCCTTGACGGTCGAACCCCCGCACGAAACATACGAGTCGACCTCTGCAATGTCCTTGCGCCTGTCCCTCACCAGTAGACCTGAGAAGCCCCGGTCTGAAACAACCAGGTGTGAGCCACTTCCAAGGACGAGGACGTCCTCGCCCGCAGAGTCCGCTTCCGTAATGACTTGCGCCAACTCTGACTCCGAGTCGGCGTCGACTATCGGGGGAGCCAAACCCCCAACCCGCAGCGTGGTTAGTTCTGAGAAGTCCATACTCCACACTACGTCCCCCTCCGCCCAGAAGAAAGGGGTGC
>WPCK01363934.1_pt1 | contig 12169 bp, 7 predicted proteins | sample 5399851 | NCBI WGS metagenome assembly WPCK01 (sample SAMN12869471, study PRJNA574797) | sludge metagenome | isolation source: wastewater treatment of pH11 | place: China:Beijing | collected 2019-05-20
CCGTCCCCACAAGCAACCTTACGGGAAGCCGTGCCTTATGAACAAGAAGAAGACGAACGGGGAAAAGCCGGAGAAACTGTCGCGCAAGGAATACGAAAGCGAGATGGAAAAGTTGCAGGCCGAACTCTGCAAACTCCAGGATTGGGTAGCGCACAAGGGCCTGCGGATTATCGTGGTATTTGAAGGGCGCGATGGTGCGGGCAAGGGAGGCACGATCCGTCGCCTGACGGAACGTGTGAGCCCGCGTATCTTTCGCACGGTCGCCCTGCCGGCACCTTCCGATCGCGAAAAAAGCCAGATGTACCTGCAGCGATATGTCCCTCATTTCCCGGCGAAAGGCGAAGTCGTCATATTCGACCGCAGCTGGTACAACCGGGCCGGTGTGGAACACGTTATGGGGTTTTGCTCAAAAGAGCAGTATCAGGGCTTCCTCGAACTCTGTCCGGTGTTTGAGAAGGATTTTATTATCCGCGGCGGCATACAGCTCATCAAGTTCTGGCTTGAGGTGAGCAACAAGGAGCAGGCGCGTCGGTTTGAGGCCCGCATTGAAGACCCCCGTCGCCAATGGAAACTCAGTCCCGTCGACTTGCCTTCTCGGGAAAAATGGTACGAGTACTCCAGGGCCAGGGATGCCATGTTCGAAGCTACCGATACAGACGCTGCCCCCTGGCACATTGTGCGCTCGGATGACAAGAAGCGGGCGAGACTCAACTGCATCTCCCATTTCCTGAGCCTGATTCCCTACAAGGAGGTGCCGCGCGAAAAAGTCAAGCTGCCCGACCGATCGAAGAAGGGCGCTTACGACGATGAAGCCACTCTGCTGGGGAGACGCTTCGTCCCGGAGCTGTTTTAGGCCTTCTCTGGCGATGACTGGCAGAAGCCGGTCGGTAATGGACGGAGGGGACAAAGCCGCTGGGCATTCCTGTATTCCAACTCCGGTGATCGGCTTGTACAATTTCGTGCAAGAACGTATCGGAGCTGCAACGCGCGACTGTCCCGATCGGGGCAGATGGACAGGTCGTTGGCTTTCTTGCAAAACACGTGACGCCGGGAGGCAAAGTCCTTTGAGTCGCAATTTGATTTCAGATCCATCGATTGGGTGGTGGCATGTTGCTTAATTACATTGCACTGGCGATATTGCTGGCGGGATTGGTGCTTGTTTTTTATGGCTTCATCTACATCCATGATTTGCCCCATACGATCGCCAAGAAACGCAATCATCCGCAAACCGAGGCGATCCATGTCGCTTGCTGGTTGAGCTTGTTCACGCTCCATGCAATCTGGCCGATCGTTTTTATCTGGGCGATCTCGAAGGGAAATCCGGTCGAAATTGGCGTCGTTGGAGCCAAAGACGAGGGCTTGAACGAACGCCTGACGCGACTTGAAAGCCGTATCCGCCAGCTGGAAAAGCCGGCAGCAAACACCGTCCCGGACGCGAAAGGGGACAAGGCATGATTGAACTCATTATCGGTACCTATGGCGTCCTTTGCTGGTTGTTGTTTGCCAAATTCCGCGTGATTCCGATCAGCACCTACTCGGTGTGCACGGCCATTCTGGGAGGAGTGTTCCTCCTGGCATTTATTTTTATTTCTTTGTCGATCTGCCATCCGCAAAGTCATAACGCGCGAATCTATATGCCCGCCGTTCAGATCGTGCCACAAGTTCGCGGGACTGTGATCGAAGTTCCCGTAGTACCGAACCAGCCTTTAAAGGAAGGGGATGTCCTTTTTCGAATCGACCCCCAACCTTACCAGTTCGAGGTCGACCGCCTGGAGGCAGCACTGGCGTCCGAAAACACACTTGTCGCCCAGCTGGACGCACGACTCGCGGCTGCGGAGGCACAAACCCGACGCGAACGGGCGAATCTGCTGATCTCCGAATCGGAAGATGACCGCCAGGCGCGCGTGACTCTCGAACAGGCCACCCGGCAAATCGCGCAAACAACAAGTTTTCTTGAACTTGCAAGATCCGATTTGGCCCGCCATGCCGAACTCCTGGCGTCGAAAGCCCTTTCGCAAAAGGAATACGATACGACGCTGGCGCGCGTCCAATCCCTGGAGGCCGAGCTGGGTCAGGCAGTTGCTGCCAAAGAAGGGGCAACCGAGCGGTTGAAATCCGGCAGCGACCGCATGCAAGCCGCTCGCGAGGCGCTGGCCGTGGCCGAAGCCAATGAGCGGGATGCGCGACTGGCTCTGGAAGCGGAAGATGAAGGCGTCAATCCAAAGGTCCGACAAATCATGGCGGAACTGGACGCCAAGCGATGGGAACTCGAACAGACCGTGGTCCGCGCGCCGAGCGACGGGTACGCCACGCAGGTCTTTTTGCGTCCGGGACAAATGGCGGTCCCCTTCCCGGTCGTAACACCGATTGTGTTTATTCCATCGGAAAAGCCGACGTTGGTTGCCTCTTTCCATCAAAACGTCATCACGGGAATCGAACCGGGATTGGAGGCGGAGTTGGCATTCAAGGCCTATCCTGGCCAGATTTTCAAGGTCAAAGTGGAACGGATCCTGCCGGTCATTCCCGAGGGGGTGGCCACCGCCAGCGGCCAGCTTCGGGAGGTAGCCTCCCAATTCGCTTCCGGACTCATACCAGTCGTTTTCGAATACGACGAAGAATTGGCCAAGCTGAATTTGCCGGTGGGATCCCAGGCGACCGTTGCGGTTTATACCCACAAGTTGCACGCGCTAAGCATCGTGCGCAAGATTCTCCTTCGAATCAAAAGCTGGGAAAACTACATCGTTCCCTTTGGCGGTGGCGGCCATTGATTGGCAATAGCGAGGCCATTCCCGTCATGAAACTGCATTTACTGCACGTGCCGAATTTGTTTTGGTCACGTTGAACCTGCGATTGCAGGCAGTCTTTCACGCATGATCATTTGACCGGAATCCCGCCGGGCCAGATGCGATGAACAAGTGAATTCAAGGGACCACCATGACGTTGCAAACATCTCGTTCGGGTATCGGCAGGCGAATTGTGAGCTGCTTCCTGGCGGGACTGCTGGTCGTATTGCCAGCTGTTCTCACGATCGGGATTGTGGTCTGGGTCGCCGGTTTCGTGCGGCAGTTGATCGGACCAGGAACTCTGGTGGGAAATGCCTTGCGATCGGTCGGACTGCATTTCGTCACCAACGAGGCCGGGGCCTACGTCATCGGATGGCTCTTTGTCCTGGCAGCGATCTTTGGACTGGGATTGCTTGCCGAGCTCGGTCTAAAGCGGTTCTTTCAGCGACGGATGGATGCGATTGCCAAAAGGATCCCGCTGGTGGGCGGCGTCTACGGCACCTCCAAACAACTGGTCGCGATGTTCGATCAGAAAAACGAATCGGAAATGAAGTCGATGGAAGTGGTCTGGTGTTTTTTCGGGGAGAAAGGAGGCGCGGGACTGCTTGCGCTGATGCCGACCTCCGAAAAGCTGCGGATTGGCGACCGGGATTATCGCGTCGTGATCGTCCCGACGGCCCCCGTTCCCTTCGGCGGCGCGCTGGTCTTCATGCCGGTCGAATCGGTCAAGGCGGCCAACATGTCAGTCGATGAATTGATGAGCATCTACGTCTCCATGGGAATCACGGCGCCACAGTTCATCGGCACGGCCAATCCGCAAATCGACGCCAGCCAGCCCGTGCTCTAATCCTTCTTGCTGCTATACCGGGCAAACTCCACTTCCAATCGACAGCCCATTCCCCGCGGCGCCCCCTGCAACCCGTTTTCCACGCCCGGCAGCACTCGCTACGCCTCGTGGTTGTCCTCTCACTTGACGCGGGTATCGAAAAAAAACGAAACAGAAGGAAACAGAGGAAACGGAGATTGAATGGGAATGCAAAATAGAACCGGCTTCGCCAGGCCCGAATCTTACAACTCGCGACAAACCGCTCCCGACTTCGTTTTCTCCGTTACCTCCTGTGAAATTTTCCCCGTATTCTGCCAGTTTCAACGTTGAAAAAAAGGACAGGCATCTTTATCGATCCCGCGAAAAGCCGAAGATGAAGTCGGACCAGGTCTCGGAGAGACCTGGCTACTTTGGGCAGACCAGGTCTCGGAGAGACCTGGCTACTTTGGGGACACCGCATTGATGATAACACCGGCCTTTCTGGCGATCGTGGCTGTGTCCCCTGGTCGCGCTGGTCGCGTCGATGGTGGAGAGCGCATTTTTCGATCCACGTGCGGAAAGTGTTGTCATTGAGGTGGGTCGTCCGTGCGGCCGCCACATGGTGATTGTTTTCGACGACTATCCGATTGATCGCCTCCGGTTTAGACTTTTCGTTACAGGCGCGGCGTTTGTTTCTTCCTTTGAAGAGCATTGGGATCCGCCAGTCGTGGAATAATTCAGATATGAATAATTCACCCGCCGGGAATTCGTCATCGCCTGCAGTCTCTTTTCGATGGATTCCCGCGTTCGGCTGGTTGTGGCAATACGACACGCGGTATCTGTCAGCTGATTTCGTGGCGGGTATCACACTTGCCGCCTACCTGGTGCCGGCAGCCATAGGTGATGCGTCGCTGGCCGGCCTGCCTCCGGAAGCCGGATTGTATGCGTGTTTGTTTTCAGGTTTGATCTTCTGGCTTTTCTGCAGTTCGCGTCATACCGCGATCGCCGTCACCTCAGCCATTTCCCTGTTGCTTGGTTCAACGCTCGGTGAAATGGCCAATGGTGACCCAGCCCGTTTTGGAGCGATGGCCGCCGCCACGGCGCTGCTGGTGGCGGCAATCGCATTTCTCGCATGGCTGGCAAGAGCAGGGGGGATTGTCCGCTTCATTTCCGAAGCTGTGATGGTCGGCTTCAAGTGCGGTGTTGCGTTGTTTCTGGCCAGCACTCAAATCCCGAAACTGCTTGGCTTGCCTGGAGCCCATGGGGATTTCTGGGAGAACTGCAGTCACATTCTCAAGTCCTTGACTGAAACCAACGTCACCTCACTTCTGGTGGGAGGCGCCGCGCTCGCGGTTCTCCTGGCGGGAAAGGTGTTTCTGCCGAACAAGCCCGTATCGCTGCTGGTTGTCGTGGGTGGAATCCTGATATCCTCATGGCTGGGCCTGGAGGCACGGGGCGTGAAACTGCTGGGAGAAGTCCCGCAAGGACTGCCCCGGCCGGGTTTGCCGGCTGTGCATTGGTCGGAACTGAATGAATTGCTGCCTCTGGCATTCGCGTGTTTTCTCCTGGGTGCAGTCGAGACGGCGGCAATCGGTCGGATGTTCACGGCAAAGCACGGAGGGCGACTGGATGCGGATCAGGAGTTTCTCGCGCTTGCGGCAGCCAATCTTGCCGCCGGACTTGGCCGTGGCTTTCCTGTCAGCGGGGGCATGTCGCAGTCCGTTGTCAACGAGGGGGGCGGGGCGAAAACACCGCTTTCCGGAGCCATTGCTTCCGTCCTTATTCTGGTCGTGATCCTGTTTTTTTCGCATCTGCTGCGAGCACTGCCGCAGCCGGTGCTGGCGGCCATTGTGCTGGTTGCCGTCGCAAGCCTGTTTAACCTGTCGGCGCTCAGAAATTTCTGGCGAAGTGATCGCCAGGACTTTATTGTTGCTTCCGTGGCCCTGATGGGCGTGCTTGGATCCGGCTTGCTGCGCGGCGTAATGATCGGCGCCGTGGTCTCCCTGGTTCTCTTGATTCGCCGGGCATCACGTCCGAACGTGTCTGTGCTCGGCCGCATTCCCGGAACGCAGTTTTTTTCCGATGTCGACCAGCACCCGTCAAACGAGCGTATTCCCCGCTTGCTGTTGCTTCGACCGGAATCCAGTCTCATCTATTTCAATATCGACCATATACATGACGAGGTGATCGGCCGTACCCTGGCGGAAGAAGTGCTTCCTGAACTTGTCATCCTTGACCTTTCCGCCGCGCCGAATGTCGATTTGCAAAGCACCCACACGCTTGGGGAAACAAGTGAGGAACTGGCGAAGCTGGGAACGCGCCTCCAGGTCGTCGAGGCGCGGCCGCAAGTCCGGGAGCGATTCCGGCTTGAAGGCCTGGAAGAGCGACTTTCCGGGGGCAGCCGTGGCGTAACGCTGGCCGACGCTGTACTGGAGTTTCAGAAACAACGGAATTGATGGCCAAACCGGCGCCGTTTCCAATTGCAACGATCCGGCGGCTTGTTAGACTTTACGACGCGATTTCAATCAAGGTGCGCGGGGACGAAAGCTGTCTTGAATACTGAACCATTGGACCTGATCCCGCTTTGGGGTTTTCTGCCGTTGATCCTGGGAATCAGCCTGTTGACGCTGGAGACCGGATATCGAATTGGCCGATGGCGGCACACTCGGGCTGCGGACGAAAAGGAGGCCCCGGTGGCCGCCATGACGGCCTCTGTGCTTGGTCTCCTGGCGTTTATCCTGGCTTTCACGTTCAGCCTGGCGGCATCCCGGTTTGACGCGCGCCGTCTGGCCGTTCTCGAGGAAGCCAACACGCTTGGCACCACCTGGCTGCGCGCTCGTCTCCTGCCCGAGCCTCAGCGTTCCGAAATTGCACAATTGCTCCGCCGATATACGGAGCTTCGCACGCAGCCACTGCATGAGGAGAGCATCGAGCAGGTGCTGAAGGAGTCCGAGAATCTCCACGAACAAATGTGGGAACTGGCCGTCGCCGTCCGGAAGGAGTCAGACACTGTTTCCACGGGCTTGTTCCTGCAGTCGCTCAATGCGACCATCGACCTGCATTCCACTCGGGTCTTCCTTGGCTTGTCCAGCCGAGTCCCGATCGCGATCTGGCTGGCGCTATTGGGCCTGGTCGTACTTGGCATGTTCTCCATCGGCTACCAGGCAGGGCTCGCGGCGACTCGTCGTTCCCTGCAGATGCCGATTTTCGCGCTGGCATTTGCCTTCGTGCTGTACCTGATTATCGATCTGGACCGCGCTCACGGTGGACTCCTGCGCGTAAGCCAGGAGCCGATTGCCAGATTGTACGATTCGATGCAGGCGAAGTAGCCGCATTCACAGCCGCTGGAGCATGGTCCAGGTGATCCTTGCGATGGACGGCCGCGCGCAGGGGGTGATCGCGCGGGACTGGGTGAACGCGCGGCCCGATGGGCACGCGGTTAAACGAGCGGCCCAAAGCTTCGGCGATTCGATCACTCATCATCGAGCTGCTGCGGCGGCTCTTTCATGACGAATGACAGAATGAACCCGACAAGGCAATAACACCCGGCGACAATGCCTCCAACAAGAGCGATCTTGTTGGGCTCATTCGCCGGCGTGAAAGTCAGGGTCAGCCACGCCGCCAACGTCCCCAGAACGCGGCCGCCGATATTGGCGGCAAAGCTCTCACCGGTCCCGCGCAAATGAAGCGGGAAGACGCGCGGTATGTAATTTCCCCAAAAACTGAACTGGCTGACGGTGACCAATCCGGCCAAAAAGATGCCGTATTTGATCCACGACAATGAGCCCTGAGTTTCCAGGTTTTCGCTGATCCACCAAAAAAGCAGAGGCACAAATATCAGCGCCGGGAACTGGAATAACCTCAACAAGGCCCGCCGGCTGACGATTTGCACGGCGAGGAACGCCAGCAGGAAGCGGCCGCACAACCCGCCAACTTCCTGCCAGGTTTGTACCTGGGCGATCGATTCGTTCTGCGCCTTGTTCCTGGCGGCAGCCACTCGCGGCGGCGGGAGATTCTCGCTCCTGGCAGCCGTTTCTGCGGCAAGTCCATCGGCCCTGATTTCGACCTGACCCTTGAGCACTTGCGGCAATTGCTGAATCGCTCCAAAGGCGATCCCGTAGCTGGCGGCGAACATCAACGTGGTAACGATTGTCGTCGATGCCAGGCCGGGTCCAAAAAGCTCCGCGAAGCTCGGCCGTTTAAGCGTTCCCGCCGAGCGACGGGCTTGCCATTTGGGAGACTCCGGCAAAAACGGCCGGATCAGGATCAGCGGCAACGCCGGAATGACGCCGGAAATCAACGTGTAACGCCAGGCTTCATGCCCTCCCTGAATCGCAGGCAAATCCGCCGCCGCCTTCGAGATAAAATAAAACGCCGCGCTCACCAGCAAGCCACCGACCGATGAAAATGCCTGGGTGTATCCGAGGGCCCGTTCGCGCTGCTTCGGATCGTCAAATAACTCGGCCAACCAGGCAACTGCGGCAACGAATTCCACGCAGACCCCGGCGAAAACCACGCAGCGCAAAACCAGCAACTGCTCGATCGATGTCACGAACCCCGATGCGCAAGCGCCGAATGCGTACATCAGGATGCTCCAGGTCAGGACCCGTCTGCGACCCAGCAGGTCGGTCAGATATCCCCCCAGCAATCCGAAGATGCCGCCCACGAGCGCCGGCACAAAGAACAGGGTGCGCGCCCAGGACAGGTACGCCGGCGAGCCGGGTGCAAAGACCAATGCACCTTCCGGAGTCCGCCCTCCCAGTTCGGCCAATGCCGGTTGCACAACCAGCGGCAAAACCAACAGCTCGTAGATATCAAACGCGAACCCGATCGCCGCCAATATGCAAATCAACCACATCGTCCCGGTCATGGGCCGTGGACCATTTGTCTCGATCATCGCGGTAACACCCGGAAAAACGGAAAGTCCCAAAGCCCATTACGATACCGGATTACCGTAGAATTGCATCCCCCGGGCAATGGCGAACCAAAGACTGTGTAATGAGGCGAACAGTGAAACAGATTGAACGTCGGACAGGGCTCTCCATGAATAACGTCGCTTTCCTTCACGGAATCGCTGCTGGAGTTCTGGCCAACCTGGTTTTCGCCACCCCGGTCGTCGGCCAAAGCAGTAACAACTGGCTGGCCACCGGGGGCGATCGGGGCGGCACGAGGTATTCCACACTCGACCAGATCAATCGCGAGAATGTGGGCCGGCTGGAGATTGCCTGGACATTCCACACGGGGGAACTTGTGGACGGGAAGGGATCGACGATCGAATGCACACCCGTGATTGTCGATGAAATCATGTATGTGACGTCGGCGAATCGACGCGTCTTTGCCCTGGAGGCCGCAACCGGCAAGGTCATTTGGGAGTTCGATCCGAAAGATTACGGTCCCCTGGCGGGTCCCCTGGCATCCGGCGGTGTCAATCGTGGAGTTGCCTGGTGGGCCGATCCGCAAGACCCCGATGTGCAAAGGATCTTTCACGGCACGTCGGATGGCCGCCTTTATTCGATCGATGCCCGCACAGGACTTCTCGATCCCGCATTCGGCACGCGCGGCGCTAAGGACTTGCGCGAAGACCTCGACCGGGATGTCTCGAAGCTGTCTTATGGTCCCACCTCGGCCCCCGCCGTCCTTGACGATCTGGTCATTCTTGGATTCTCCACGGGAGAAGGACCCGAAATTGCTGCACCGGGGGATGTTCGCGCTTTTGATGCGCGCACCGGGAAACCGCGATGGAGCTTCCGCACGGTTCCGCGCCCGGGGGAATTCGGCAACGAGACCTGGGAGGGAAACTCGTGGGAGAATCGGGGTGGTGCCAATGCCTGGAGTGGTATCAGCATCGATGTCCAGCGCGGGCTGGTGTTCGCCGGCCTCGGTTCGGCCAGTTTTGATTTCTACGGCGGCGATCGGGAGGGAGACAACCTGTTCGCCAACTGCGTCATCGCCCTCGATGGACAGACGGGTGAGAGAAAATGGCATTTCCAGACGTTGCGACACGATGTCTGGGACCACGACATTCCAGCCTGCCCAAATCTTGTGACGATCGAGCGCGACGGAAATCCTGTCGACGTTGTCGTTCAGGTCACCAAGACCGGATACGTGTACGTTTTCAATCGGGAAACCGGCGAGTCGCTGTTCGAAATTGAAGAGGTCGTCGCCCCCGCTTCCGACATTCCCGGTGAAAAGACGGCAGCGCGACAGCCGGTACCCCGCAAGCCCCCTCCGATAAGCTTGCAAAAAATGAGCGAAGCGGATGTAACTGACATTGGCGAAGAAAACCGGCGCAGCGCCCTGGAAAAACTGGCCGGCTTGCGGTACGGAAAGGCGTTTATGCCCCCCAGTCTTGAAGGAACAATCGTGATCCCCGGATTTCACGGGGGCGCAAACTGGTCGGGAGCTTCGTATGACCCGTCATCCGGTGTTCTGTATGTCAATTCAACCAATCAGCCCAACATCATCCAATTGGCGCCAGCGCCTGAAAGTGCCCGGTACAAATTCACGCATCGTGGGTACAACAAGTTTCTCGACCACGAAGGTTACCCGGGAATCAAACCCCCCTGGGGGATGTTGCAGGCGATTGATTTGCGCCGTGGCGAATTTCTCTGGCAAGTTCCTCTCGGCGAGTTCGCCGAGTTGACCTCGCGCGGTGTGCCGCAGACCGGAACGCCGAATTTCGGCGGGACGATTGTAACCGCCGGGGGACTGGTCTTTATCGGGGCGACCATGGACGAACTGTTCCGCGCGTACGATGCCCGGACCGGCCAGGTCTTGTGGCAGGCCAGGCTGCCTGCCGGAGGCTATGCCACGCCGGCGACCTATTCGGCCGGCGGGCGACAGTTCGTCGTCATCGCGGCCGGTGGCGCTGGAAAACTGGACACCAGGGCCGGCGACAGTTTCGTGAGCTTTGCATTGCCGGAATAGCCAGGCGTGCAGCTTTACCCGAAGCGTAAAGGGGAAAAAACGGAATGATCCCCCGGGCAAGCCGGGGGCATTTGACGTGGAGGGGATAGGGCAAGCGCGAGGTTAGCAGAAAACGCAAAAATCCCCCGGGCAAGCCGGGGGCATTGAATCCCGCAGGCGCGACCTGCACTGGCATGGAATCCCGCAGGCTTGACCTGCGGTTCGTTGGGCTTTTCGCTAAACCGAAAAGACACTCCATCCCCTTCCCTTTCGAAGCCCGCTCAGGGCAGGTCGTCGCCTTTAGCCTGATTACCGAATTTTTTCGGCTTCAGATCCTGCGTCAGCTGAAAGACTCCTTCACGGACATGTCGACGCAACTCGATCTCGATCATCATCGTGCGATTCGCCGCGAAGTACTTTCCGAGTTCCGAGAAGGTTCCGCGATGTTCGGCGACCCGATAATGGGCAAAACCATCCGACGGCCGCGCCCGGACTTGCACACCAAATTTGTCCTCGAGTTCAGGCCGGTCGAACCAGTCTTTCATCACATCGTAGTCGATGTAATAGGTCAGCTTTCCGATGTTGAGCTGATTCCGCTGGCGATCGACAAAGAAACCGGGAGGGAGGTGGTCGGCGTCGTACTCAGGTCCGGCCGTGAAGATCACATCGTAATCCGATAGATCATTCCCCCTGTCATCCATGAGGTGAATGACGAGCATGCAATAGCGTCGCGTCACAAATTTTCTCTGGAAGAGCAGGGGGCCGGTGACCAGTTCCTCTTTTTCATCCTCCTGTGTCCTGGCTGTCAAGGCGTTCAGTTCCCCGATCAGCGCGTCGTAGTCTGATTGACTTGATACCGCCAGACAACGCAGTACCCAGTGAACGGTGGGGTGGGTGCCATCATCATGACTCTTGACGCTCCCCATGATTCCCGACTTCTTGCCGGAATGGGAGGTCCGCGGAAGGACCCCCATCGCGGTTGTCCTGGTCCGTCGATCGCGGATCAACTCGAGGACTTCGCCGTTTTGCACCAGCCGGATCAGGCCGTAGTTCATGTTCGCCGCGGCGACCCGCACGACTCCATCGGAGCCGACTTCCCCGGTGTAGGAATTCAAATGGTCGTACAAGGCGCGGTCAATCCGTTGGCCGGTCAACACGAAAGGATATAGCCCCGCCGCCACACAATCATATTCAAGCCATTCATTGTTCAGCTGCCAGCCCTGATCGCTGCCAAGCTCCAGCCAGTCGAGTACCCTGCGGCCCGGCTCGACGCCCCCCAGCAGGAACTTCATTTGCGCGAGACGGCTCTTCCCAAGCTGTGCGAGCGCCGAACCATGATTGGCCGGAGCGAGCATGACCAGGTGCCCCAGCGGACAGGTCTCGAGCTTGCCCCGATAATACAAGTCGATCCACTTTCGCGTTACCGGAGCACCTGTCGAGTGCGTGATGCAGGCGAAGCGTTCTCCTCTTTCAAGCTTTGGCTGCACCTCGGTGGCCAAGGCATGCTGCATTCCCCGCGCGATATCATCGACTGTCACCTCGTCGGCAAAGCTCACATATTTGCCGAGGTGGAGATGGGTCACCTTCAAGTCCAGCGAGGCGGGTGCGTTCCGGGCAAGGGCTGTGGGGAGTCCGCCATAGGTTGACGTGTTGGTCACGCTCCAGCCATGAACGA
>WPCK01328853.1_pt1 | contig 12153 bp, 7 predicted proteins | sample 5399851 | NCBI WGS metagenome assembly WPCK01 (sample SAMN12869471, study PRJNA574797) | sludge metagenome | isolation source: wastewater treatment of pH11 | place: China:Beijing | collected 2019-05-20
CGCTTCGGCGAAGACGGCCATCCGGCCGCCGGCGCCTTCGACGGCTGGCCCGCCACCGTCGCCGACGTGACCGTGATGGACCCGTGCTGCGGGTCGGGCCACTTCCTGGTCGAAGCGTTCGACATGTTGTGGCGCATGCGCGCCGAAGAAGAGGCCCTAGGCCCGGTGGCGGCGCAGGATGCGGTGCTGCGGGACAACCTGTTCGGCCTCGAGCTCGACCCGCGCTGCGTCCAGATCGCCATGTTCGCCGTCGCTCTCACCGCCTGGAAGGCCGGCGGCGGCTGGCGCGAGCTTCCTGTGCCGCATATCGCCTGCTCCGGGATCCCGGTCAAGGCGCCGGTCGATGAGTGGAAGGGGCTGGCCGGCGGCGACCCGCAACTAGAGAACGCCCTCGTTCGGTTACACATCCTCTTCCGCGACGCCGACACCCTCGGTTCGCTGATCGACCCCAAGCGGGCGGTGGAGGTGTCCGACCCCACCGGCCTCCAACGCTCCTTCAACGACGTCGACTGGGACGACATCGAGCCTCTCCTGACCAAGGCGCTCTCAAGGGAGGCTGACGACCCCGCCACGGCCGTCCTCGGTGCCAACGCCCAAGGCATTACCCGAGCCGCCCACTACCTCAGCAAGCAGTACACCCTCGTCGCCACCAACGTCCCTTACCTTCTCCGCGGACACCAGGACGAGGTGCTCCGCACACATCTGGAGTCGCGGTTCAATCTTGGCAAGGCCGATCTCGCCACATCGTTCTATGAGTACATCTCGAACGGGCTGGCCTTGACTGGCGCCATCGTCATGCCACAGTCATGGACGTCGCTTCGAACGTATCGTTCGTTACGGCAGCAGGCGCTTCGTCAGCAGAGGTTCAGCATGATCGCACGACTGGGTGCTGGGGCATTCTCAGGAATTTCGGGTGAAATTGTACAGGCGGTCCTGCAGGTATCCACGATGAAGTGCCCCACAGCCAGTTGGACATTCACTGGCTTGGATGTGACCAAAGGGCGAGCGGTCGGCCAAAATATCTCGGAGCAGCTACTTGATGCGGCATCGACAACCGTTCCCCAGGAGCAGCTTGCGGCCCAACCAGACAGTCGGATCCTGCTGCAAGAATCTGATCCGCACACATCTTTGGGCACTCTCGCCGACATCGCCATCGGGCTTCACGTGGGTGACGACGTTCGATTCCGACGGCAATTCTGGGAGGTTGATGGAGGAGAGCCGTGGAGAAAGTTCCAGCTTGCAGCACAAGAGTCCGGATCGGTCAGCGGATACGACAGTCTGATTTGGTGGCCCAATGACGGGCGACAACATCGCGAGAACCCCCACGCCCGAGTGCAGGGGGACCGGGTTTGGAAGCACCATGGAATCGCAATACGTCTAGTCCGTCCCCACCCCGTCTCACCTTATTGGGGTGAGCTTTTCGGCCAAAATATCGCAGCAGTTATTCCTCACGACCCCTTGGACATGGGGGCTCTATGGCACTTTCTGCAGTCAGAGGCGTTCCGCGCACAGGTCTCCGCCATCGACGGAAGTCTAAAGGTGACCCCGAGGGTCTTTTCAGCCGTCCCTTGCGAGATCTCGCGCTGGCGTCTCGTCGCTGAGCAGTCCGATTCTCCGCCAGAGCCTCGGTCGGATGACCCGACGCAGTGGTTGTTCGAGGGGCGGCCGAAGTTCGCCACCGAGCCGTTGCAGGTCGCAGTCGGTCGGCTCGCGGGATATCGCTGGCCCGAACAGTCTGAGGCCGACGATCTCGATGAGCTCGCCGACGACGACGGCATCGTGTGCCTTCCCTCGGTGCTGGGTGAGCGCACCGCCGCCGACCGCCTCCAGGAGTTGCTGGCCCGGGCGTTCGGGGGCACTTGGTCGCCCTCCCGCACCGCCGAGTTGTTGGCCGCCTCAGGGTCGAGCAGGTCCGACCTCGACGCCTGGCTACGGGACGAGTTCTTCAAGGCCCACTGCCAGGTATTCAAGAACCGGCCGTTCGTCTGGCACATCTGGGACGGCATCAAGGGCGGCACCGGGTTCTCCGCCCTGGTCAACTACCACCGCCTCGACCGCACCACCCTTGAACGGCTGACCTACACCTACCTGGGCGACTGGATCGAACGTCAGAGCGCCGGCGTCCGCGACGGCATCGCCGGTGCCGAGCAACGTCTCGCCGCCGCCCGCGACCTCCAGAACCGACTCGAGCTCATCTTGGACGGCGAACCCCCCTACGACATCTACGTCCGGTGGAAGGACCTCGCCGAACAACCGTTGGGCTGGGACCCCGACCTCGACGACGGCGTCCGCCTCAACGTCCGCCCCTTCGTCGAAGCCGGTGTCCTGCGGGCCAAGTTCAACGTCAAGTGGGACAAGGACCGCGGCAAGAACCCCGACGGCAGCGAACGCCACAACAACCTCCACTTCACCCGCACCGAGAAGGAAGCCGCCCGACGCGGCGGGTCATCGTGAGCGACACGCTGCTGGATCGCCTTGTTGCACGGCTCGATGACGCCGGCCGCTATGAAGAGAACGTGATGGTCGGCCCCGTCGCCGTCCTGTGGCCGGACGAGGAACGGCAGTGGGAGTCAGCCGTGTCGGCGCTGCAGGAGCGCCGTCGAGTGGTGCGCCACGGGCCGCTGGACGCTGCGCTCCGTCAGGGGCCCGCCTACTGGCTGCGCTGCGTCATCGAGTCCACTGTCGACATCGACGGTGCGCCCGACGGACGCCCCATCGTTTACCTGCCCGGCGTGTCACGCGACACCCTGCGGGGCCTCGACCACCTGCCGCCCGAACTGGCTCCGCTGGCCGCCCTGCAGCACCGGTGCCAGTGGTTCAGCCACCCCAACGGCAAGGACTGGTCTGTGCGGGCACTGCTGGCCCACAAGGACAAGGGGATCGGCCTCGACGTCGCCTCCGACGCGACGACTGCCACGCTGCTGGCCGGCACTATTGGTCACCTGCTCGACCAGGCCATGACCCGGCTGGAGTCTCGGACGATCGACACCCAATTCCTGAACATCACCCTCAATCCCGACCCCGCACGCATGCTCCTCAACTGGCTCGACGACCCCACCGGCACTCGCAGCGGCATGACCGACCAGGAATGGGCCGCCTTCGTCGCGCAGTGCAGGCACGAGTTCGACTACGACCCGGCTGCCGATGGCCCCATCGCCGGCGCCCGTCGCCTCGGCGAGGCTGCGGGGCCCTGGGCCATTGTGTGGCAGCGGTTTCGCGACGCTCCGACGGAATATCCGGACATTCCCAACCTGCTCGACAATGCCCGCCCCGATGAGCTGCTGCCAGCGAACCCTGGCGCCTGGCCCGAGGTCTCGTCCGACGGGGAGGAGAGTCTCCGCATCGGACTGACGGCGCTCGACGGTTCGTCGGCCTCCGAGGCTCGTGGTCGTCTGCTGCATTTCGAGGATGAGCACAAGGCTCGTCGAGGCTACGTGTGGGCCGACTTGGGACGAGCACCATTGGCACTGGCCCTCGAGCACCTCGCTGTGCTGGCCGAGGCCACCGCCTCGGGACCGGTCGGTTCGTCGGTCGACGCCATCGTCCACTGGTACTCGTCCACCGGCTGGCGGGCCGATCGAGCCGTGTTGATGGCGCTGAACGAGGTGGACCGCAAGGTCGACCTCGCCGCGGTCTCCGCGGCGATCACCGCGGTGTACCGACCCTGGCTCGACACCACCGCCGGCGCCCTTCAGGCAGCCGTCGGGCCGATGGCCAACGCCGACACCTATCCGTTCTCGCCGCCACCCACGCCGTCGAGCGGCACCGTGGTGGTATTCATCGACGGTCTTCGCCTCGATGTGGCCCATCTGCTCGCCGACCGCCTGGCGGGCGCAGGCCTCGACCCTGCCCTCGACACTGCTCTGGCCGCGCTGCCCACCGTCACCCAGACCTCGAAGCCGACGCTGGTGCCGATCGACCAGGCGCTGTTGGCCGCCGGCCAGGGCCTCGATGCCCGTCGGGCGCCCGATGGACCGGCCGCCGGGGTGGCGGTGCTGCGCCCGTTGATGGCAGCTGCCGGCGTCCAGGTGCTCGGCCCGTCTGAGACGGGCGATCCGACCGGAGTCGCCTGGACCGAGACGGGGACCATCGATCACCGCGGCCATGATCTAGGGGTGCGCATCGCCCACGAGATCGACGACGAGGTCGAACGGATTGCCGTGCGCATCCAGGACCTGGTCGACGCCGGGTGGCAGCTGGTGTCGGTGGTCACCGATCACGGGTGGATCCTGCTTCCGGGCGGGCTGCCGAAGTGCGAGGACCTGCCCGTCGCCGCCACCGACACGAAGAAGGGCCGCTGCGCCCGCGTCAAGGACGGCGCCGCGGTTTCGGTGCCCACCGTGCCCTGGCACTGGGATCACGACGTTCGCATCGCGGTGGCGCCCGGCGTCTCCTGCTTCGAGGCCAACCAGGCCTACGAGCACGGCGGCGTCAGCCCACAGGAGTGCGTGGTCCCCCACCTCACCGTGCGCCGGGGGGCGGCCGCGGCGGTCGGGACCGCCATCACCAACCTGAAGTGGCGCGGCCTGACCCTGGTGGTCGAGTTCACCGACCTGCCCGACGGGGCCCGCTTCGACCTCCGGTCGAGGCCTGGTGATGCGGGCTCGAGCATCGCCGAGGTCGGGCAAGGCACGCAGGGGTCGGGCAAGGTGCTGCTGTTGGTAGCCGACGACGACCTCGAGGGCGACCGGGCCCACCTGGTGGTCGTGGCCGACGACGGATCGTTGCTGTTGCAGCGCGAGACCACCGTGGGGCAGAACCGATGACCGAGCTCGACGCCCTCGACACCCTGGCCGCCGAGGTGTTCGACGGCTACCTGGTGAAGAAGGACCTGGCTCAGCAGTTCCGGGGCCAGTACCCGGTGCCCACCTACGTCGGCGAGTTCATGCTGGGTCGCTACTGCGCCACCACCGACCCCGACGAGATCGCGGCCGGCCTCGAGATGGTGCAGCAGTCCATGCAGGACCGCACCGTGCGGGCCGGTGAGGAGGAGCTGTTCAAGCACCGCGCCCGGAACAAGGGCCGAGTGAAGATCATCGACCTGCTGCGGGCACGGCTCGACTCGAAGAGCGACGCCTACAAGGCCGAGCTGCCAAGCCTGCAGCTGGACGACATCCACATCTCGGCCGAGTTCGTCGACGAGCACCAGCGCATGCTCACCGGTGGCTTCTACGCCGAGGTGACCCTCGAGTACATCGCCGCGCTCGCCAATGAGCAGGGCGGCCAACCGTTCCGGGTCGAGGCCATCCGACCCATCCAGATGTCGACCCGCGACGCCCTCGGCACCTTCGTCGATGGCCGGTCGCGCTTCACGCTGGACCAGTGGCGCGAGCTGTTGCTGCGTAGCGTCGGCTTCGAGCCCAGCCGGCTGAACGCCCGCGAGCAGGACATCCTGATCGCCCGGATGGTGCCGTTCGTCGTGGGCAACTACAACGCGGTCGAGCTGGGACCGCGCGGCACCGGCAAGTCTCACCTGTTCCAGCAGGTGTCGCCCTACGCCCACCTGGTGTCCGGCGGCAAGGCCACCATCGCCAACATGTTCGTCAACATGAACACCGGGCGGCGGGGCCTGGTAGCGCAGTATGACGTGATCTGCTTCGACGAGGTGTCGGGCGTCTCCTTCGACCAGAAGGAGGGCGTCAACATCCTCAAGGGCTACATGGAGTCCGGCGAATTCAGCCGGGGCCGCGAGTCCATCAGGGCCGGGGGCGGGATCGTGATGGTCGGCAACTTCGACGTGGACGTCGACACCCAGCTGCGGGTCGGCCACCTCCTGGCACCCCTCCCGAAGGAGATGCGCGACGACACGGCGTTCATGGACCGGATCCACGCCTTCATCCCCGGTTGGGATGTGCCCAAGCTCGACCCGTCGTACTTCACCGAGCACTTCGGCTTCGTCAGCGACTTCCTGGCCGAGGTCTGGACTCAGCTCCGCCGCACCAGCCGCCTGGAAGAGGTGCAGGGTCGCCTCGAGTGGGGCAAGGCGCTGAGCGGGCGCGACCGCAAGGCAGCCAACAACACCGTCGACGGCCTCCTGCGACTGCTCTACCCCGACCCGGCGATGGACATCCCGACCGAGTCGCTGGCGTGGGCCGCCGAGCTGGCGTTGGAGATGCGGCGGCGGGTGAAGGAGGCCCAGGCGTTCATCGGCGCCGGCGAGTTCGGCAAGGTCGACCTGTCCTATTCCATCGACGACGGCCCCGAGACAGTGGTGTTCTGCGAGGAGTCGGTGAGACACCGGATGCGGGGGGAGGACGGCCCTCCCACCACCGGCACGGTCGACGGCGAGATTCTGCCGGTGCCGGACCCGAACGAGGTCTCTTCGCGAAAGCCGTCGCGCGACTACGTGGTCGGCGACACCATCGGTGGTCGCTTCGAGGTGCTCTCACTGCTCGGGAGCGGTGGGTTCTCGAAGGTGTACAAGGTGCGCGACGTGGTCGAGGACGAGGAGCGGGCACTGAAGCTCTTCGACAACGCCGCCGGGTACGACGCTGTCCGCCGCGAAGTCGGTGCGCTTCGCAAGGTGGATCATCCCAATGTCGTGAAGGTGATCTGGGCCGACCGGACGGACCAGGGTGAGTGGTACCTGATCATGGAGTACGTCCACGGCGAGCTGTTGGCTGACTACGCCGTGGGCGACAAGCAGCTGCGAGACCGCGAGGCCATAGACGTGGCTCTCGATGTTCTCGGCGCCTTGACGGCAATCCACCCCGACAGCGAGCGCCTCGACGCGTTGGACGCGAAGAAGCGCGAGGGGGAGATCAGCGGGGACGAGTACGAGGAGCTGATGGCGCTCAGCGAAAACGCCCTCGTCCACCGGGACATCAAGCCGCAGAACATCATGCTCACGCGCTCAGGGGCCAAGCTGCTGGACTTCAACATCGCCTCACGAGTGGGCGACCCCGTGAACACCGTGTCGGGCACACCCCCCTACCAGCCGCCCGACGCCGACCTCACCCGCTGGGACGTCTCAACCGACCTCTTCGCCGTCGGCGTCACCCTCTACGAGCTGCTGTGCGACGGGAACCACCCGTACCCGCAGAGCCGCCCGATGCTCGGCGTCGAGCCCACCGACCCCCGGACGTTCCGCAAGGACCTCGACGAGGGGCTGGCCGGCTTCCTGATGCAGGCGTGCGCCCCCGAACGCGAGTCCCGCTTCCAGACCGCCGCTCAGATGAAGACAGATCTCGAGGCCGTCCGAGCCTCCCTGTGACCCGATCGGGGTCCGGACCGTCGGTCGTGGTCGACCTGTCCAACCTGTGTCGCGACCGCCGGCTCCTCGGCGCCGGCGTGAAGGCCGATGTCTTGCTGCTGGACTACTTGGTCGAGGCACTCGAGGCGAGTGACGTGGAGTTCAGCGAGGTACACAGCGTCGCCGACCGGAGCCTGCCGCCGCTGCTTGACGCGCCGGGCCGGCGCCGCCTCCGGGAGATGGAGCAGGACGGATCACTCGAGCTCAGCTCGATCGCCGACGAGCGCATCCTGGAGATCGCTTTCGGCAGGCAGGACGACACGGGCGTGATGGTCGCCTCGATGGACTACTTCGATGACTTCCGGCGCAGCTACCCGGCGATCCAGGGTTCAACCGATCGCTTCCTGGGCTGGGACCCTGAGCCGAATGGCGGCATCAGGGTCTTCCGGCGCGACATGGGGGTCCACGCGCACGAGCGCCTGTCGCGCAAGGAGGAGAGTGAGGAACTCAAAGCCCGGAGGCTGCATCGCCGGACCATCGTCGACCGAGCCACCGCCACCTACTTCCGCTGTACGAACCCTCAGTGCCTGCTCGCCCAGCTGTGGCCCGAGCGCCTACCCGAGCTCCCTCGCTTCGACGATCGCAGCGAGCAGCTCGTCTGCCCAAGCTGCAGCTCGCTGCTTGCCGTCGGCGCACCACGGCCGGCGTCGTCCCAACTCATCGTCTTCCTGCAGGGCGTAGAGCAGTTCCGACTCGTGCTCGATGAAGGCGAGCGCATCGCTATCGGCAGGAAGGACGCCAAGGGGTGCGTGGGCCTGGAAACCCGCCTGCCGTCAGGCATCGCCGACACTGTCAGCCGGAACCATGTCGCCTTCACTCGTTTGAAGGGACAGGTTGTGGTGGAAGACCTCGACTCGCGGAACGGCACCGCAGTCCGTTGGGCCGACGGCAGCCGAGACGAGTTGCGCCTGAAACCAGGCGAACCGCAGGTGATCGGCCGGCGGAACACTCTGGCACTGCCATCCGGGGTCACCGTCGAGTTGTCTGGGCGATCCATACCGCTCGAAGGCGAACGGTCGCCCGTCGGCGGCAACACCGACCACGACGACCGCGCCACTCGCCTTCTTGCCGGTCGCCAGTGATCCGTCAGATTCCCATCGACCTGACCGCCTGACCCCTCGACCGCAGGTACCCGACGCTCACCCGTTCCTGTTCCGGGCCCAGGTGTCGATGTCCTGTCGACACCAGAACTGGCACCGACCCGACTTCCGTTCGAGCACAGGCTGCGGGAACGCCGGATAGCGGCGGCGGTAGACGCTGACGGCTCCTCGGCTACTCAGGTGGAGATGGTCCGCCACCTCATCAGCATCCAAGAGATCATCGATGTCGACGGTTCGACCCATGGCTTGAACAATAGTTGCGCCAACGCAACGGACAGCCGATAAGGTTGCGCTAACGCAACGTAGTGGCCCCGGCGGTGCGCCAACACCCCGGGGCCTGGCCGGAACCCGAGGAGGTCCCGACAGTGCCAGATCATAGGAAAGAAGGCTGCGATGACGAGCCGGCGACGCTCGCGGTATTCGTTCGCAGCGAGTGGTTGCCGTCGATGCGAGGACGCGTCAAGCCCAGCACGTGGGACTCCTACCGGCGGAACATGGAGCTCCATGTCCTCCCTGCCGTGGGTCGTTCGCCGATCTCGCAGCTCACGACTCGACAGCTGAACTCCCTGTACGGCGCGCTTCTGACGGACGGCAGGAAGAACGGGGCCGGCGGGCTGAGTCCTACGACGGTGCGCTACATCCATGTCATCCTCCATGGCGCCTTGGCTGATGCAGTCGACGTCGGCCTGATCGTCGAGAACCCGGCGGCGAGGGCGAAGCCACCACGACTCGTCGGATCGATGCAAGAGTCCCGCGTCTGGAGCGCCACCGAGCTCAGTCGCTTCCTGCGCTCATGTAAGGGACATCGGCATCGTGGATCCACCATGGGGTCGTGGTCCCAGGGTTGCATGGTCTTCCCGGCTGGTCCGGGGGGTGGCGTCGAGAAGCGCTCTGGGGGAGGGCCCGTGAGGGTGCTGGCCCCGTCCGACTGATTGCCACACCCGGCTGGCCACGGATGCCCCGGATGAGGGAAGTGGCTTGATCCTTGGAGGTCGGAGCCGGTTGCAGCACATGAGTGGGAGCCGCGGTTGGCCGTGGTGCTCCTTGGGACCGTGGCCTGATTGGTGCGTCGCCTCTGCGGGCGAGCCGGTGGGAGCTGACACGACCTAGGAGATGAGATGACGACACGACGGCTGGTGGGGATCGATCTGGGGATCGCTTCTGCGCACACGGTGAGGGTGCTCGACGAGGGGGGTGAGCCGGTGGCCAAGCGCAAGGCGTGGCCGACGACCGAGAGCCTCGCAGCTGTGGAGACGGCGGCGTTGGCTGGGTGCCCGCAGGGCACCCGGTTGGAGGTGGTGATGGAGCCGACGGGCCCGGCGTGGTTGCCGATCGCGGTGTTCTTCGATGCTCGGGGCCATGTGGTGCATCGGGTGAGCTCGGCGAAGGCGGCTGATCTGCGCCGGTTCTTGTCGCGCCACACCAAGACCAATGGGATCGACGCCGACACCCTGGCAAGGTTGCCGCTGGTGGACCCGGGCGGGCTGCGGCCGCTGGTGTTGCCCGGCGAGGAGGCCGCTGCGTTGGACCGGCGTGTGCGGGCGTGTGACCGGTTGACCCGCCAGGGCGCCGAGCACAAGGTCCGCCTCCGTGACCTGGTCCGCCAGGTGATGCCCATGTCGCCGCTGGGCGCTGACCTGGGGGCGGCGGACCTGGCTGTCCTCGAGCGTTACGCGGACCCGAACGCCCTGGTCAGAGCGGGTCTGAAGCGGCTCACCGGGGTGATCGTCAAGGCGTCGAAGAACCACCAGGGCGCCGACCGGGCCGCCGAGTGGGTCGCGGCGGCCGAAGCGGCCATCGAGCTCTACGCCGGCCATCCGGCGGTCGCCTTCTGCGATCTGGCCGCCGAGATCGCCACCGAGGTCCGACTGTTGCGCGCCACCCAGAACGAGCTCGCCACCCACGCCACCGAACGCGAGGCCGCCTACCGCTTCGTCGACCCGGCCGGACTCGCCCGCACCCTGCCGGGCGTGGCCGCCATCGGCGGCCCCGCCCTCACCGCCGCCATGGGCGACCCGACCCGGTTCCCCAACGCCAAGGCGTTCCGGTCCTACACCGGGCTCGCCCCGCGGGCCTCGGAGACCGGCGACACCGACCGCAAGGGACAGCCCATGTCGAAGGCCGGGTCGTCGCTGCTGCGCACCACCCTGGTCCGCGCCGCGGACCACGCCCGCAAACAGGACCCCCAGCTCGCCCGGATCTACTACGTGCAGATGGTCGAGCGCGGCAAAGACCACCTCGGCGCGCTCTGCGTCGTCGCCGCCCACCTCGCCGAGCGGTTCTGGGTGGTCATGAACCGCCAGATGCCCTACGTCATCTGCGACACCGACGGCCGGCCCGTCACCGCCGACGAAGCCAAGGCCATCATCGCCGAACACTGGACCGTGACCGCCGAAGTCCGCGCCCGACGACGCAGCCGCAAGATGGGGAAGGCCCCCCAACAAGTGCTCAAGGCACACGTGAGGTCACACACCAAAGGTGTGGACAAGCGGGGCGACCTTCCCCACCACGAATCGTTCCCGCCCCAAAGCGGCCACGTCAACCGGCGAACCGCTTGACGGCCGATCCTCTACAGGGAATCAGCCGCAGAAGATCCCCTCTACCCGGCGTTCCATCTCGCTGCCCTCACTGGGATGCGTCGCGGGGAGGTGCTCGGGCTTCGTTGGGGCGACGTCGACCTCGCCCGCCGAAGGGTCGTCGTTCGCCACACGCTGGTCTCGATCGCCTACGAGGTGCACGAGTCCACGCCCAAGACTCACCGGCCCCGACTGGTAGAGCTCGACGAGGGCACATCGACAGCCCTCGAGCAGCACCGCGAGAGGGCTGCCACAGAGCGAGATCGCGGGGTCGATGACCTCGTCTTCACGGACATGCATGGCGGCAGACTCCACCCAGACCTCTTCACCCAGAAGTTCGACCGGCTCGTCGTTCGTTCTGGGCTGCCGCGCATCCGCCTGCACGACCTGCGGCACACCCACGCGACGCTGGGACTCGCCGCCGGCGTTCCGGTCCGGGTGATGAGCGAGCGCCTCGGCCATGCGTCACCCGAGTTCACGATGAGGCAGTACCAGCACGTCCTGCCAGGCATGCAGGCGGCCGCCGCTCAGCAGATCGCCGACCTGTTGGGCGACGCATCCTGAGCGCATCACCGACAAGCCCGTCTGGTTGGGCACACCCGTGTCGGGCGTACGTCGATGATCCGTCTGCTTCAGGGAGAAGCGTCGGAACGACAAGTCCCTGCCAGGTACGGTCACTCCGTGCCTGAACTCTGGGGGATCCACAACGATGAGTCTTCCCTTGACCTCCTCGAGGGTCAGTTCATCAGCATCAGCTGGGAGGCACTCGGCGACCTCAGCGATGTCGATGTCAACCGGGAGTCCCTGAAGCTGCGCCTCGCAGCTGCCTATCCGGGGGCGAAGCCGGGTGCGATTCCCGTCTGGGCTGGGGTCCTCGTCAGGTTCATCAACGAGATGCAGGTCGGCGACTACGTAATCAGCCCGAACAAGTCGGACCGGACGCTCAACTTCGGCTGTGTGGACAGTGACTTCTACGTCGAGCCCGGCGCCGAGACTCACCCGAATCGGCGCCGTGTGCGGTGGCTGCGCACCGGAGTTCCACGAGACACGTTCTCGACCGGCGCGCTCCACGAGATTGGCTCGGCGGAGTTGTGCCCCAGGTAGTGGTGTAGGGATCGAAGGGTCCGCCTGACGCGACGATCACCGCGTCAGCCTCTTGCAGTCCTGCGAAAGACGAGCGAGAGGAACCAACGCGGTGATCGACAACAACAACATGGAGGCCTTG
>WPCK01334909.1_pt1 | contig 12151 bp, 16 predicted proteins | sample 5399851 | NCBI WGS metagenome assembly WPCK01 (sample SAMN12869471, study PRJNA574797) | sludge metagenome | isolation source: wastewater treatment of pH11 | place: China:Beijing | collected 2019-05-20
GGTTGCTGGCGCTGACGATCGACCTGCAGAGCATATTGTTCACGGCCTTCGAGCAGCTTCTCAATGCCCGGATTGCCGGAGCATTGGCCAGCGGAACCTATGACATCGGGCTCGAAACGCTGAAAGCCGAAAGCTTCGTCGTCACCGATCGGCACACCATCTACACGCATCCCGCCACTGGCGCGGAAACCCGCCTGCTGACGATCACCCAGCGCGAGCGCAACCGGCCCCTGTCGCTCGACCAAGCCTTCGAGCATCTCGCCGATCCGCGGGCGGCTCTGCTGATCAACGAGCGGTCCGCGCGTGCGGCGGTTCAGGTGCCTGCCCCGAGCATCATGCTGGATGATGGCGAAATTGAACGCCGGGTGCGCTTGCTCCGGCCGATGGAACACCATCATGCATCACTGGCGTCAATGGCGGAAAGCCATTGGCGGGTGGCCGATCGCGAGGACTTTGCGGCGGCGTGGCAGCGAGAACTGGGGCAGATCCCCGAGTTCACCGACAGCACGATCCATATCGTCGCCGGGCTCCTGCTTCCGATATGGAAGCGTCTCCCGGATGAGTGCACGCGTGTCTATCGCCTTCAGACGGAAGACGGCGAACGCATCATCGGTCGACGCGTGTCTCCAGCCTGGGCGGGCAACGCGCTTGCGACCGGGGCGCCGACGCTGACGGCTGCCGATGCCTTTGCAGCCTTGGTGGCCGGCAGCACCGTCCTCGATCTCACTGAGGGCCTCCAGCTTCATCGCGTGCGGGTGATGGGCATCCACCGGATCGAGCTATCGGGCTTTTCAGACACGATGCGCGATCGCCTCCGGTCCTACGGCCTGTTCCACGAGATCATCTCCTGGAAGCTCCGGATGTTCGTCCCCACCGATGCGACCGGCGTGGCCGTCCTTGCAAAGGTGATGGAGCGCTATCCGGTCACGCGGATCTCCGAACGGGAGGCCGCGTGATGGCCAGCTTTGACGCATCCGATCTCGCGGCCCGCCTCGCCGCCCAAGCCGAAGCCGTGTGCCGGCACTATCTGTCCAACGGCACCAGGCAGGGAGGCTACTGGCTGGTCGGCGACGTTCGCAACACGCCGGGCCGCTCAATGTTCGTGCGGCTCAAGGGGCCGCAGACGGGTAAGGGCGCCGCCGGCAAGTGGACCGACGCCGCCACCGGCGAGCATGGCGATCTGCTCGATGTCATTCGCGAAACCTGCGGCCTTCCCGATTTCAAGCAAATCGCCGAGGAAGCGCGGCGCTTCTTGAGCCTCCCGCATCCAGAACCCGCACGAGAGTCGCGGCGAGCTAGGACGTTCGCGGCGCCAATGGGTTCGCCAGAAGCCGCGAGGCGTCTCTTCGCGATGGCACGGCCGATCAGCCGTACACTCGGCGAGACGTATCTGCGTAGACGCGGCATTACGTCTTTGCACGAAACCGGATCGCTGCGCTTTCATCCCCGCTGCTTCTTCCGCCCCGATGAGCATTCCCCGACCGAGATCTGGCCGGCGATCATTGCCGCCGTCACGGATCTCAATGGCGAGCTCACCGGCGCACATCGCACCTGGCTGGACCCTGACGGCTTCAACGAAGCGACCTTAGGCAAGGCGCCAGTCGAGACACCGAGACGGGCGATGGGCAATCTCCTCGGTTCTGCCGTGCGCTTCGGGCTGCCGGGCTCGGTGATGGCGGCCGGCGAAGGCGTCGAGACCATGCTGTCGCTGCGCTGCGTCCTGCCGACCATGCCGATGGCGGCCGCGCTGTCGGCGGCACATCTTGCCGCCATCCAGTTCCCCGACACCCTGCACCGGCTGTATGTCGCGCGTGATGACGATCCCGCCGGCGATGCAGCGGTGAGGACCCTGATGACCCGCGCGGAGGAAGCCGGCATCGAGGCGGTCATCCTGTCTCCGACGCGTGGCGACTTCAATGAGGACCTACGGCTGCTGGGACTCGCGGCGCTCCGGGCGGCCATCCGTGTCCAGATCGCGCCCCAGGACGTCGCACGCTTCATGGAGCACGCAGCCTAATCGCGATGGAGGCAGGCGGCTGCCGGTCGAGCACTTCGATCAACGCCCGCATTTGGGATGACCGTTCGCCAGAGGACCGCGCCCCGGCCTTCCAGAGGGCGATCGGCCATCAGACGGTCCATCCAGGCAACCTTGTAGCCGACTATTTTCCGGCGGCCCGCTCCACCCCACGCGGTCAAGCCGCGCGGGGACCCCGGCTCGGGCCTTTCCATCGCGAGACAAAATAGCCGGCCCCTGCGGTCCTTCGCTCACGCTGCGGCCCCTCGCTTCGCTCGGGGTGCCAGTCCAGCCCGTCCGACGGCTTCGTCGCCATGAAGGCCGCGGCGGTCGCGGTCCAGCGAACGGAGCTTCCCATGAGCGAGCACGACGAATTTGAGCCCGACCACATCTCTTCTCCCACCGACCACGTTCTGAGCGAGCTTGAGCTCTACGGCTTCCATCCCCGCGATGATGAACCCGATCCTCGACCAATCCCGGAAGATCGCGTGATCGCCGGCGCCGTCGCCGACATCTTCGACGCGCTGATCGCTACCATGGCCGATACCGGCCTCGACGCAGATCTCGACGACCTGCTGTGGTCAACGGTCAACACCTTCCACCGCGCCGTCGAACGGGTCGAACGCACGCTCGACGACAACGAGCAGGCCCAAAAGCAGGGACAGCGCGAACAGGATGGCTCCGAGGTGAAGGCCGTGCAGCTCGAAGCGCTGATCTCTACCGGACATCGGCTCATCGAACGCCGCGACGCACTCGAACTCCTGCGCGACACCGGCGCTGACCTCTACCGGAAGACAATCGGCTTGAACTGGTCTCCCCGCCACGGCTCACGCGTCAACCATCGCCAGCTGACCTCTGCGATGATCGACAGCCGCGACTTCATCGCCGCGCGCAAACGCGCCGATCGCGAGGTGCTGCTGCCCGCCGGACCGAAGATCGCGCTGACCGGCGGGCTCGACTTCAACGACCATCAACTGATCTGGTCCAAGCTCGACCAGGTCCGCGCGAAGCATCCCGATATGGTGCTGATGCACGGCAAATCGCCGAAAGGCGCCGAGAAGATTGCTGCCCGCTGGGCCGACCACCGCGGCGTCGCGCAGATCGGCTTCGCCCCCGACTGGACCAAACACGGCCGCTCCGCCCCGTTCAAGCGCAACGATCAGATGCTGGACGTGCTTCCGATCGGGGTCATCGTGTTCCCCGGCACCGGCATTCAGGACAACCTGGCCGACAAGGCAAAGAAGCTCGGCATCCCGGTCTGGAGATTCGGCGGCGCGTAAGCGCCGCCACAATCACTGCAGTTCAGGAAAGGCGGCGGCCGTCACCTACGGCCCATTCCGGTCACGCCCGCGCGGCCAATCGTTCTTCGAGGGAGAGGAAGCGACGGAGAGCTCACCCGACGGAAGGGATCTGTCGTTCGTAAGTTTCCACACTCAACATGTCAGGCCAGTTTATGGCGCAGCGGGATCAGGCCGAGCGCAGCGATGAAGGCAAACGCCGCCCCGGCCAGAAAGGTCGCCTCTGATCCCAAGCTCTGCCAGAGCCCACCCGCAAGAACGCTGGCCAAAAGGAGTGCGCCGCCGGTGATCAAATTGAACATGCCGAAGGCCGTGCCTCTCAGTTCCGCAGGGACCGCTTCTGCAACCAGAGCCGCTAAGAGACCCTGGGTCACGCCCATGTGAAGCCCCCAAAGGGCAACGCCCATCCCGAGGCCCAAGTAGCCGGGGGCGAGAGCCAACACCAGATCGGCAGCAATCAAAAGCGCGAGGCCCGCCATCAGCAGTACAGGTCGACTTATCTTGTCGGAAAGCACTCCCGCAGGCCAAGCCGCGAGCGCATAGACCGCGTTCATCCCGACCAGAACCAAGGGCACCAGCATCAGCGAAAGCCCGACCTCCTGCGCCCGAAGAATCAGGAAGGCCTCGCTGAATCGGGCCAACGTGAACACCGTGGCGATCGCCACCACGTACCAATAGGTGGCGCCGAGCAGCCGCAGCTCTGCGCGCGCCAGCGGATTCCTGACCTTGCGCAGTCCGTCTGGCCTCGGTGGCTCCTTCACTGCGAACAGGATGAGTCCGAGCGCGAGAAAGGCCGGGATCACCGCAACCCAAAAGACAGATTGGAAATCGTTGGAGAAAACCCACATCAGGCCAATCGCTGCCAGGGGACCGATAAATGCTCCCAACGTGTCGAGTGACTGACGCAGACCGAAAGCCGCTCCCCGCCGCCCCTCTGGGGCGAGATCTGCGACCAATGCATCACGCGGCGCACCGCGAACGCCCTTGCCTATGCGGTCGATGAAGCGCGCCGCAATCAGCCAGCCGATGGACGGCGCTAGTGGAAATATCGGCTTGGTCACGGCTGCAAGGCCATACCCGAGCGCGGCAAGTTCCTTGCGGCGTCCGATGCGGTCTGACAGCGCTCCGGAGAAGACTTTCGTCATCGCCGCCGTCGCTTCGGCGATTCCCTCGATGACGCCGACCGTCAGGGCCGTGGCGCCAAGCCCAACCGTCAGATAGACGGGCAGCAGCGCGTGGATCATCTCGGACGAGATATCCATCAGCATCGACACGAAGCCGAGTGCCCAGATGCCTGCCGGCAGCCCACGCCAGGTCACTATTTTCTGTTCGTAAACGCCAGGAGTCTCGCCGGTCAGTCCCATCGCGCACACTCCGCTTCCGCCTCGGCGCGGTTCACGCCAATGTCCGCCAGCAGCCTGTCATCGAGTTCGGCGAGAGCCTCGCGCTGACGCTGCCGATCGATCCACAACCATAGCTGCGAAGGAGCGCGCTGCGCCCACTCGGGCGGAAAGCGCGGGAAGAACGCGCCATGATCTGAGGTTGCGGTCACAGCGTTCATGGCATCACCCGTTCTCGTCATGGGCGTCGAACACCCGCTTGGCATAGTCGTCCAGGACCGCTTCGCACCCCTTCAGACGGGCGCGGGCTTCCGGCGCTCGCTCGCCGCCATAGAAATCCAGCTTCTCGATCTTCTCGAGCCACCCCTGAAGCTTCTTCAGGTCGACATCATTCTCTTCGAGTTCGGCATAGGTGTAGTGGTCGGCGGCGATCTCTTTCGCGACCTCTCGCTCGAAGTCACCGCATTTGTCGATGAACTCGACGTAAGCCTCGTCGCGATCAGCCTTGAAGCGCGCAATCACCTTCTCCTCCTGTGCGCCATCGAGCGCGACAGTTTGGAGAAGAACGCTTTCCCCTTTTGCTTCCGCTATGTCGTTTTCCAACATCTTCAGTCGGCGGATGTGGTCATCCGTCTGTGGCAGCAAGCAGACCCCGTTCTGCAAATAGACGGCCCCCATGCCCTTGAGCCGCCGCCACACAGCAATCCGTTTGGCCGACGGTTCGGCCGGGATCTTGTAGGTGAGAAGAAGCCAAGTGATATCGGGCATACGCACAATTATGATGCAACCATCGTTACATTTCAATAGCAACCATGCGGAAGATCGTCTGTCAGCCGCTGGTGGTGGTCGTTGGGACGAGCGAACGCCGACCTCCGCGAAATGCACGACATGAAGAGCCCGATAGCTGTGATCGGCCGACTGGCCGATTAGCGAGGTTAGGCGCTGATCAACCGAGCAAAATCGAAGCCCGTCCTGCTCCGGAATCCAGCCAGACCTGGGTCCGGCGTCCAACCAACCCCCTCGTACCTGCGCTAATCCTTGGTCCAACCGGGGGCCTGATGCCATCAACCCGTGAAGGGTCGGCTACGCCTTGGCGTGCCGCCGCTTCGTCTTCGCCTACGCGGTGATTGCGGCCCTCGGCCGGACACATCGGGCGCCTGTCAGCGGGGGATGGTCCTCCGCTCGGAACAGGAGCCGGACCGATGTCCCTCGACGCCGCTTATGCCTTCGCAAACAGCCTCGCTGGCACCTTGATGGTCGCTATCATCATCTTCCGGGCGGGCGACGGCACGCTGTCCGTCACTCCCTGCAACGAGTTCGACGGCGATGCCGAGATCGTGGCCGAGATCGATCCGTTCCACGTCTGACGTCTGGCGGAACAGCTTCGCGGGCGGAGATCGGTTCGATTTCCGCTCCCGAAGCGCATCGAATTTGGCTATACTTTCAATTGCGCCTTGGTGGTGGTGGTCGGCGCACCCGTCAGACCTATTCTCACGGAGGCCACCACCATGATCGTCTTCGCCATTCTCGGTTCGCTCGCCGCCATCGGCGTGCTTTGCTGGCTGTTGTTCACGCTCGCTGTCTTTGCGCTCCCAGCTTTCATCGGAGTCAGCGCGGGCATCTGGGCGCATCAGACCGGCGCCGGCCTGCTTGGTGCCATCGTCATCGGCGCCGTGGCTGCCGGTGTCGCACTCGGCGTCGGCCAGCTTCTGCTCGCCATCCTGCGGCCGGCCTGGCTGAAACTCCTCGTCGCCTTGGCTTTCGTCGTGCCCGCGGCCATCGCGGGCTTCCACGCGACGCATGGCATCGTGAAGCACACCATGCCCTCGGAAACCTGGCAGCTCGTGTTCTCGGTCATCGGGGCGATCGCCGTTGCGGTCACGACCTTCATCCACGTGACGTCACTCACCCCGCCAGGATCGACCAGCCGGGGCGTTGCCAATGCCTGAGTGTCGAGCTGACCGCAGAGCCGGACCAGAGAGTGGACGTGCACCACGCACCAGCCATCGACCGAACTGATGTGGGATCGGGCGAATATGCGCACGGCAGCGCGCAACCTGTCATGCCGCAGGGCTCGCTGAACGTCTGATCCCAGGGTGATCAACTGCCGACCGACCAAACGCAGGCCGATGGGCGTCATCGGTCAGGCGTTCCTCATCAGCAGGACGCGACGTGCCAGGTCCGGGCTCAAAAAACGCCGATCACGTAAACCGCGCGCGTGCCAACTCGGCCGATGCCCTGCGCCGCCACGTCATCCCCTCGGGATCTAGCCGGATCGAGCGCACCCGAGCGGCCTCTTCAATGGCCTGATCTGGCCGAAGACCGGCTCATGCCTCGCTCGCCTATGGCGCAACAGCGGCGTCGCAACTTTCTTCCCCTGCCGGCTGCGCCGACATTCCTCCCGGGACAAGAAAGTTCCTCCTTTGCTGTCAGGCCCCAAGCCTACCCCGGCAAACCGGGGACCCCTGGCTGGGGTGCGCCGCCGAGCGTCTCCGGCCCGTCGATCGCCATCGAGGCCGCAATGGTGCGGGCTCGAGACTTCAGATCGAGGAGAAATGACATGGCCACCATCGGCACCTTCAAGAAGACCGGCACGAACGAGTTCACCGGCGAGATCGTCACCCTGAGCGTTCAGGCCAAGAACGTCCGCATCGTCCCCGAGACCCGGGCCACCGGCGAGAACGCCCCCAGCCACCGCGTCCTGGTCGGTCGCGCCGAGATCGGCGCCGCCTGGTCCAAGCGCTCCAACGAGGGCCGCGACTATCTTGGTCTCAAGCTGGACGACCCGAGCTTCAACGCCCCGATCTACGCCAACCTGTTCGACGACGAGGACGGTGAAGCTTTCAGCCTCATCTGGTCCCGGCCCAGCCGCCGCAACGGCGACTGAGGCTCTAGCGACGCCCCGTCCGGTCGATCCGGACGGGGCCTTCGTCCGCCAAAGCATCCGCATCAGGTTGCGGCCTGAACTACTCGAACGACCGCAATAGACGCTCTTCGCTCTGGCCCGAGACGGCAAGAACGACTATTATAGTCGTAGTTCTGGCGTGCGCGTTGGCCTGGGTGGGAGGTGATCATGCATGATCACCGCCCGACAGTCGCGGGCCGCACGCGCGCTGCTGGGTTGGACACAGGAGACGCTCGCTGACGCAGCCCGAGTATCACTGACCGCGCTCAAGCGCCTCGAGTCTGAAAGCGACTTGAAGGTGTACGAGAGCACGCGCGATCAGGTGCGCCGGGCACTCGAGGCGAACGGCATCCTTCTCTTGGTGTCCGACCAAGGTGAAGGGGTGATGCTCGTCCATGGCCGAAAAGCCGCCAGCAACATGCGGAAGAGAAACTAGCGCCGCTCCACGACGGCCAACCCATTTTGCGCGCCACCAGCCATACCAGTTGCTGTCGAAGTCGGGCTTGGTTAACGCCTTGCCGACACGCAGGGGCGCTGTGATTCCAGGTGGGGCGTCGTGACCAAGGCAGAATTCCTCGAACGGCCGCCCGAGAGCGCGTCGGTCACCGACTATGATCGGGCGCACATGACGCTCTACCTGCGTCTCCTCGATGCGGCGTCGGACGGCGCTGCCTGGGAAGAAGCCGTGTCGATCCTGTTCGGTATCGACCCGGCCGCCGAATCGGAGCGCGCCCGCCGCATCCATGACAGCCATCTCGATCGTGCCAAATGGATGACCCAGCACGGCTACCGCGAGCTCGCACACGACCACCCGCGTCGTTGATGCGTCGGTGATGCCGCAGCGGCATCGCCCGTTTCCATTTCTCCGGCTTCCGCTGGCGCTCGCATGGCGGAATCCTGCGCAGCGAAGCTACTGCAGCTTTGCTGGCGGAGGATGCATGACTCCCGACATCTCGCATTGGCGATCATCCGAGCGCTACGAATACGTCGAAGACCTCGTCTCGCCTGAACTCGCCTGGGAATGGCTGCGCCGGAACGAAGACTATCAGCGCGACTTCGCGGCAGTTCAGACGGAGCCGAACACCGATACCGCAGCGACAGAGGCGGCGACGTCTCGATGGGGGTTGCGATTTCCTGGTGTCGCCGGCCCTCGACGCCAAAGAGGCCGCGCCCATCTGGACGCCCGCGGTGAACACCGGCGCCGTGATTCTGGCCGCGCTACCCGCCATCTTACTGCAAGACTCCAGCCCGCCTGTCATTGAGACGCAGGCCCCCGGTCAGTCAGACGCGCAGGGCTCCCACTTCCTTCACACCCTCAAGAACGGCGAACGGATTCAGATTCTGCGCCTCGGCGGATTTGGCGCGGACGAAGGCGCGTCGGCCGTCATTCCGCTCGGCCCCGAAGGCTTCGATCGGCTCGAAGCCGTCGCCCGTCTCCTGAGTTCGCTCCATGGCCGCGCGATCCCTGCCGACACGCGGCTGACGAGGCAGCAGCGTCAGCGTGCGCGGCGGATGTTGCAGGCCGTGGACGGTCGTCTCAGCGGCGCCAGTTACCGCGACATCGCGGTGACCCTGTTCGGCGCGCGCGACCTCGCCGATGAACCCTGGAAAACATCCTCGCGCCGCTTCGCCACCATGGACCTCGTGCGCGGCGGCCTCGCCATGGTTGCCGGCGGCTATCGACGCCTGCTGAGCCATCGCCGTCGACGCTAGCACGCCTGGTGTGAGGATTTGCTCCCGCCTGCTTCCCACTCCCTCCGCGACTTCGCGCTCCGCCAGGGTAGCCGCCAACCGCCGCTGTCCCCCTGCGGCTCTCGCGCAACCTCGGAGGCTCGATCATGTCACCCAATGGCGCCGGCGTGCCGCAACGCTTTCTCCGCACGCCTGAAGCGGCCCGCTTCCTCGGTCTCTCGGATCGCACGCTCGAGAAGCACCGGACCTACGGCACCGGTCCCGCCTATCGCAAGCTTGGCGGGCGCGTCGTCTACGCGCTCGAGGACCTGAAAGCCTGGGCTGACCGCGGCTTCGTCACTTCGACGTCCGATCCGCGCGGGAGTGTCCTTCCCGCCAAGCGCCATGCCGCCGTCACGCCTGCCTTCGGCGGCGGCCAAGCCCGCTGAGCCATCCGACATGTCCCCGCGGCAGCGCCCCCTTTCCTTGAGCGAACGATCGCGGCTCGACCCGTTCGTCGTCGCCACCGGCGACGCCAGCCCGCGCGACCAGCGCGATCTGATGGAACGGCCCTTCTTCTCGCTCGCCAAGACCAAGCGTACCTCACCAATCCACTACGAATCCGGCGACGTCCGCGTCGAAGTCTTCGCGGTCCCCGAACATGGCATGGCGACAATCTGGGACGCCGATATCCTGATCTGGGCTGCGAGCCAAATCGTCGAAGCCGCGAACCTCGGGTTCCAAACCTCACGCTTCCTGCGCTTCACGCCGTATCAGCTCCTAACCGCCATCGGGCGCCAGACCGGGTCGCGCGACTATCGGCTTCTCAAGGGCGCTCTCGCGCGCCTTCAGTCGACGGTCATCCGCACCACGATCCGCAACGGCGAGCATTGGCGGCGTCAGCAATTCTCCTGGATCAACGAATGGGGGGAATGCATGACGCGCGACGGCCGCGTGGAGGGCATGGAATTCGTCCTGCCCGACTGGCTCTATCGCGGTGTCATCGATCGCTCGCTCGTGCTCGCCATCGATCCCGCCTATTTCCGACTGACCGGCGGCATCGAGCGCTGGCTCTATCGGGTCGCCCGCAAGCATGCCGGCCGTCAGCCCACAGGCTGGACCTTTGAAATCGCACACCTTCACGCCAAATCGGGCAGCCAGGCGCGTATCTCCGACTTTGCCATCGACATCCGCCGCATCGTCGCCCGCCAGCCGCTGCCCGGCTATCGCTTGGCGCTGGAGCGCGCCGGTCGTCAGGAACGCCTGCATATCCGCCCCATCAATTTGTCCACAGGCCCTGTGGATGGCGTTGTGGATGCGTTCGGGACTTCGGGCGCAAAGGGTATCGGGATTTCGGGCGCAGCCGCATCGGGACTTCGGGCGCGCGGATCGCAGCTAACCCTCTGGCCTGAAACGGTGATTCCGAGCCTTAACTTAGAGTCTAACAAGGAATCTAACTTCTTGTTGGAGCGGGGCGACGGAGGAAAACCGCCCCGCGGCCGACGGAGCGCGCGGTGATGATCGTCGCGTTGCTCAACCAGAAAGGCGGCGTCGGCAAAACGACGCTCGCCCTCCATCTCGCCGGCGAATGGGCCAGCCGGGATCAACGCGTCATGGTCATCGACGCCGATCCGCAGGGCTCTTCACTCGACTGGTCCGAAGCGCGCGCCCGTGAAGGCCTGCCCCGCCGGTTCGCCGTCATCGGACTTGCGCGCGACACCTTGCACCGCGAAGCGCCCGAACTGGCGCGCGGCGCCGATCATGTGGTGATCGATGGTCCCCCGCGCGTCGCTGGCCTCATGCGCTCGGCCCTGCTCGCCGCCGATCTCGTCCTCATCCCGGTTCAGCCGTCGCCCTTCGACGGATGGGCGTCAGCCGAGATGCTGGCGCTGCTCCGCGAAGCACGCCTGTTCCGCCCGTCGCTTGTCGCTCGGTTCGTGCTCAACCGCTGTGGCGCGCGCACCATCATCGCACGCGAGACTGCCAAGGCGCTCGCCGAACACGATCCGCCGGTGCTGGCGAGCGCGATAGGCCAACGCGTTGGCTTCGCGGATGCCGCGCAATCCGGCCGCCTGATCTCGGAGCTCGATGGCCAGCGTGCCGGTACGCGCGAGATCGCCGCGCTCTGCGCCGAAGTTGGAAGGCTCGCACCATGACCAGGCGCAGTTTCGCCGCACGGCCCGGCGACCCGGACACCTGGATCAAGGCCGCCGACGATCCGCGCGGCCGCAGGGCTGACGCCATCGCCTACACGGCGCGCCTCACGATCGACGTCACGCCGGACCTGCGCGGTCGGATCAAGGTCACTGCGTTCCAGCGCGGCCAGACTGTGGCGGACATGCTGCGCGATCTCCTCGCGGACGCGTTTCCTGCCGAGGGGGACGCGCCATGAGCGCAACGGCAATTCATGGCGCAGCGGGCGTTCGGACGTCATCACCTCCCGGCGCGCTCACCGAGGTTGAACTGGTCTGGCGCGAGAAGCAGATCGAACACTGGATCCGCTTCGGCCATGCGATCCATGAACAGATCCTCGACCGGCGGCGCCGCATCCTCAGCTTCCCCGCCGGGGCCGCCTTCGCGTTCGTCCGGTGGGCATCGAACGGATATGGCACCGTCATCTCGCGCATCGACATCCTGCGCGCCGTCCGCGCAGGCGACAGCTATCAGACGCTGCCCTCGGTGCGGCCCGGTGGTGAGATCCTGCTGCAAACGAGCGGCTGGCCGAGCGTCGAACGGGTGCTGCTTCTGATCGACGCGATCGAAGCGCTCGACATCGATCCCGCCGAAGCTTCCCCTGAGTATTGGCGTCATGTCCACAACCGGCTCGCCGCTGGCGACGCACCGCGCGCCTATTCCCGACAGCAGCACCGTGCCTGGCGCTTGCGACAGAGGGCCGAGCCATGACGCGCGCCGGCTACCTGCT
>WPCK01016361.1_pt1 | contig 12145 bp, 8 predicted proteins | sample 5399851 | NCBI WGS metagenome assembly WPCK01 (sample SAMN12869471, study PRJNA574797) | sludge metagenome | isolation source: wastewater treatment of pH11 | place: China:Beijing | collected 2019-05-20
AAAAAACAGGTGTTCATTTTCCAGATAGGCTATTTTAAATTGTTCTCCTGATCCTTCTGTATCGTTATCCCCTGTATAATTTCCGAGGCTTAACAGGAGAGGGTCTCCTGAAAGATAGGGTCCTGCAGGATATGTCAGTACACCTTCTTTTATTACAGTCCCCTGCGGTGCGGCACTGACCGAGTTTGCTGTTATCAGTATACCAATAGTCAGTATCAAAATGATAGTATCTTTTTTTATGCCTCTTCCTCCTCAGGTTTCAGAACGTTTCAGAACAATACTGAGTAAAACTTATTTTCGTCGTGATATCTTATAGAAGAAATGCATCAGGTAGTATATATTGTTTTTTAAAAATACAAATAAATATATTTCTACTGATTACTTCTTGTGAAAGGAAACCGAGCACGATTTATCTGATAATATAAGGTTATATTAGTGATAAAATGTTATATGTATGAACTAATGAATATGCAGGTAAAATGATATTATTTGTTGAAAATATTATATACAGTAAGTGTGTAGTATAGTTTGTTGTGTTCTCATCTAAACACCTACTTAAAATCTATTCCAAAAGACCTATTTCAACATCCACTCCGAAAAACTACCCACAAGTAAAGAGATAATACAAACTCACAGCCTATGAGTCAAGTACCTCAAACCTCTTCCCAAAAACAAAGCATCTCTTATAAAAATTCGGAACTTCCAGAATCTAGATGGGAACGCAACCTTTTTTGCAAATAAACATTTATTTCAGGTTTTATTAGCTCCTGCAGTTTTCTTACAGGCATTTCACAACAGCCCCGCTGCAATAAAAACTGTTTCCGGGGGTTAAAAAATAAACTGCATGATCCTGGCCAGCAATCATGCAGGATGCCTCACAATTCATACTGCTTTCTTTCTATCATGCCAGGGGTTAATTTCCGGAGAGAAAATATGGTCTTTAGAGGCTTCAAGTGGTATTCCTCCCGATCTTTCAACCGCTGTCTCAATTGTTTTTTCTTCTGCTCTTTTAACGGGTTCAACTGAACCTGTAATCGAACTCTCCTCCCGGACAGGAGAAGCCCCGATAATTTTCTTTGTCCTGAATACTGCAAGCAGGAACCCGTATGTAAGAGGGCCTATGATAATGCCCACAGGACCGAGGACAAAGACAGGTGCTGCAAAGGCTAGGAGAGTAATTGCCGGGTGGATTGCAGCCCGGCTTCTGGCAAGCTTTGGTCTTATGACAAAATCCGGGATGATGTTCAGGAAAACGATTCCCAGGAACACAAGAGCTCCTGCTGTAAAATAGTTCTGGATGAGGACATAGTAAAGGGCAAGAAGACCGTAAACCGTTCCCGCTCCGACAACAGGCAGGAGAGCCATTATAAATGTTACGATGCCCCAGATAAGAGGGTAAGGTACTCCAAGCACCCAGTAAAGAATTCCTCCGATTACACCGGTTGCAAGACAGGTGAGAAAGTAAACTACAAAGAGGTTCTGGTAAATATGGTTCAGTTCCCTGAGGAACACAACCCCCACTTTTCTGTCAGGAAAGAGACCGGGAAGTTCGGCTGCTATAGTTTCACTCTCCACAAGAAGGTAATAGGTAAGGACAACAATAACGATCAGCTCTATAATCAGGATTGAAAGGTCGGTTGATATCTGTACTATGTTATTCTGGATTTGAGGGACATAATCCATGACAAGAGTATTCAGATATCCACCTATGCTCTCGGTCAGTTTCCCGGGATGAGTCTTGATAATTGGCTCAAATAAACCGACTATCCTCCTGAGGTCCATATTTGCAAACCCGTTAAGGGTATTGGGGATTTCTAAAATCCTTGAAGTCTCATTCATAAGGGCTTTTATCATCATAAAGCCTGAGGAAGCTATCAGAATAAAGACCGTCCCAAGAGGGATCAGAGCGCAGATCTGCCTGTTCTTTACGAATTTTAAGCAAAATGAGTAAACTGGATGAATTACGTAAGCAAAAAGAGCGCTCAGAATAATAACATAAAAAAAAGAAGATGTTATATATAAGGCAAATAATGAAACCATTATAAGTACAACTGCATATATAGCTTTAACAGGATCATAATTTTTCATATATCTAAAATACTGAAGAAGTAGATAAATAACTTACTGCCAATATAAAAGAACTTATTTCTACATATTATTTCTACAACTAATAAATTTATTTTACATGTTATTTCCACACCTGGTAAACTTATTTCTACATATTATTTCTACGCCTGGTAAACGGAAGAACTTAGGAAAAGGGAGAGAGCAGGGAAATCTGGTGAAATTGGGATAAATAAGAAAATTAGGATAAATAAGAAAATTGGGATAAATAAGAAAATTGGGATAAATGAGAAAATTGGGATAAATGAGAAAATTAGGATAAATGAGAAAATTAGGAAAAATGAGAAAATTAGGAAAAATTGGATGAATTGGAATAAATGGGAAAATTGGGAAAATTAGGAAAAATTCAGCAAAAAGAGATGAACTGGAGAAAAGAGAAATTCGGGAAAAAATATTTTAAGGAAATATTTCATTATTCGGGTGCAGCTTCTTTTTTCTCCCTTTTAAATATTGCTGTTACCGTTCCTTCATCATCAATGTCATCTTTTATCAGGACAAGTTCCCAGCCTTCATTTCCGATTCTTTCAAGATCGCTCATCTGCTGCGGCATATGAACACCGTGAATTCTGCGAGAATCATACTCCCATAGACGTATCATTCAATACCCCCTGCGATAAATAGAAACTTTGTAACTAAATATTGTTATATAACTATAAATAACCTGGACAAAAGGAAAAAACCAACCGGGTTTTTCCTGAAAATAACGTTAAATCCTGGCTATTTTTCGGGCAGGGGACTTTATCTTCCTTTTAGCGGATTTCAGGAATCGGAAAGTTCCGGAACTGAGGACCTTAAAAGCACACCATTTTCATATTTTATCCTGCGTATTCTTTCACGTGTCATGAAATCGAACACAAGTTCAATATCTTCAGGGTATCTGGAACTGGGATACAAAGGAGCAAGGGGTTCTGAGTTTTGCCCTGAAACATAGAACATATTTTCGCCGAAATAAGCAATGTATTCCAGCTGATATTTTTCGAATACGAGGCGAATGAACTTTTTTGATAAAGGGGGTTTTGAAAATTCAAAATCCTCTTCAGTTAACTCAATGCCTGCTCCATACATAACAGAAGGATTGGCAGGATAGGATATAAATTGAAGGCAAGGTGCAGAAGCCAGAGCCTGTTTATATACCTGCCCTTCAGACCCTGGCTCCCGGGATAAGGCTTATTAACCTGCTAACTTTTCTGCAACGCTCAAGAAGGTCCTGTTCCTGCCTGATATCTTCAAGTTTTTCAAAAATATTCCTGTTCTCAGGGACATAGGGTACCTGTGCTTCAAGCACATTAAGAAAAGATTCAAGCTGCCTGCTCAGCTCATTCTTATCTCTCTCAGAGTCCTGGAAATTCCACGTTCTAACCCTCTGACTTATGCTACAGGTGATTTTTTCCGCAGGCGTGCCTTTTGACTTAAGGCAGGCGGTCTTTGCTCTATATCTGATCCCGGAAAGAGTCTCTTTCAGTTTCTGTTCCTGGACTACCTTTCCGAATTTTTGACGCTCTTTTTTCACGACTTTTTTCGATAAAATTGCATCTTCTTCCACAGCATCGAATATCGACGAAGCCCTATCAAAAGCCCCTGTGCTGTTTTCAAGAAATTCTTTCCTGGCAGAAAGGTCTCCAGGAGCCAGGTCTCCCGCTGTCCGAAGGAGCCCTGCAAATTCTTCCAGAACCCCTTGAAGTTTTCGGTTTTCTGCCAGATAGCCTGTCTCACCTGTCACAGCTGAGAGATACCGTTCACTTTCGAGTGCAGAAGACCTTTCAGCGAAAAAGATCTGCAAAAGAGATTCATAAAAGGGGTGGTAAAATTCGGGAATTGCAGTGCCTACAGAGGCTTCAGACGCCTCTTTAAAGTATTTAACTGCCTCTTTAAGCCCGAAAAGATAAGCAGCTTCGTTTTCTGCCTTAATTGCTCTCCAGAGAGAAGCCCTTCCGAGAGAACGGAGCGCATACCTCCGGACATAGACATAAGGGTTATCAACAAGAGCCTGCAGGTCTCTCCATGCCATTGTTTTGTCAGGCATATAAAAAAAAGCAGGGCCAAGAGCCCGTGTGACTTCACGCTGCACAAAACTATCATTGTGAGACGAAAGCATGATAAGGTCATTCCAGACTTTTCCCTTATCCGGAACCCCGTGATATCCCGATGAAAGGGCAAGTACCGCCCCTTTCCTGACCTCCCTGTCTTCATCCGAGGTAAGCTTTACAAGATCGTTCCATGCCCTCTGTTTATTACCCGAATAGGCGAATGCGGCAGGAAGCAGCTCTGCGGCTCTCCTTCTGAGCTGGGTTTCCCGGCTTTCAACAAGCCTGATAATGTCAAAAAATACTCCTGACTTTTCTTCAACCGCTGGAAAGACATGAGATAACAGTCCTGCAGCATCCTTTCTTACGCCTGTACCCTCATCTTCAGATATTCTGAGGAGTTCATTCCAGATATCCTGTGCTTTGCCTGCTTCCCTTGAATAGCGAGCGAGCAGTGTTTCAATAGCTCCTCTCCTTATCTGAGGGTCAGGGTCCGAACTGAGCCTGAGCAGCTCCTCGATAATTACCTTTTTTTCCGGAATCCCGGAGTAAGTTTCTGAAAAAGGTCCTGCTGAATCTTTTCTTGCGTACTTTTCTCTCTCCCCTTTAAGTCTCAGAAAATCATAGGCAGATTTCTTGCTTTCTTTTTCTTTAAACTGCCCATTTTCTGCATTATCTTCATCCCTCATTTCTCTTCCCTCTGCTATTTCTTTATTCTTCCCCATATCATGCTGACCCCGAGAAGGTCCCGAAAAAGTGACTGTTCCCTTCCTCAGAAAGGCAGTTTTTTCGGATGCTGACCCGGAAAAACCTGAAAATTTGATTTCTTTCTCCCCGTTCCTTCTTCCAATCTCATTTATTTCTCTGATTTCTGCTCTCACTTCATCTGTCCCGTATTCGCTATAAAATTGGGGGTGGATAGAAGAAAGGTTCCTTGCGACCTCCCTGAGCACATAATTATCTTCCTTTTCAGCCAGGTCCACAAGGTCCGAGTATGCCTGGCTCTTGTCGGAAACATAAGGGAATATCCTGTTCAGGGCGCGGGCGGCTGTTGTCCGGATATTTTCGTCTTTGCTTCCTGTAAGCCCTATGAGTTCTTTCCAGGCAGCGTCTTTATTTTCAAGGTACTGGTACACACTGGAAAGGGCATCCACAGACCTATCCCTTACATACTCATCCTGTGCTCCTGTCAGCTTAATGAAGTCAGACCAGACCCTGCTTTTATCTGACATCTCTGTAGAAATAGAAACAAGAACATCTGCAGCCTTCTTTCGCACAGTTTCTCTTTCATCTTCCATAAGCCTGAAAATTGTGTCCCATGCCTTATTCTTATCCGGGACGGAAGAAAAGACCGAAGGCAGAAAGGGCAGAATTTTCATTCGGGCAGCATGATCTGCTGATCCCCCTGCCAGCTCGAGCATCTCTTCCAAGCCTTCTTCTTTCTTTTCATCAGGCAAAAATGGGAAAACCTCCCTGATAGTCTTTGAAGCCTGTTCACTTACCTGTGAGTCCCCTTTTTCTCCTGCCAGCCCAAGCAGGTCTTTCCATGCTTTAGTTTTGTCTTCTTCAGGCAGCCCCGGAAAAACCATGCTCAAAAAAGAAGCAGCCTTTTTTCGGGCATAAGGGTCGTCTGATGCTGTCATTTCCAGCAACTCCGTCCATGCATGTTCTCTGTCAGGATATTCAGAAATGATGTTTTGAAGAGAGCTGACGATTCCCCTGCTGACGTCTTCAATGCTTGATTTTGAATTTATCAGCTCAATAAGGTCTTTCCATGCCCTGTCTTTATCCGGCATCAGGGGAAAAACAGTTATCAGGGCGTTAACTGCCGCTGCAAAGACCTGTTCAACGGGATAAGCTGTAAGATTTACAAACCTCTCCCAGGTAAGTTCTTTTTCCGGCACATTTGGAAAAACAGTTGTAAGGGAATTAATGGCCTCTACCCTTACCTCGCTGTCCCTGTCGGAACAGAGCCTTAAAAGATCTTCAAATGCCTGTTTTCTGTCCGGAAAAACCTCGAAAAGGGCTCCCAGTTGCTTTGCAGCTTTTGTTCTATCATCAGACTCCTGGCTGAAAGTCTTATCGTGTATACCGGGCTGGTTACTCAAAAATTCCCACCAACTGCTGCTTCAGTTGCTTCCTCTTATGATGTATTTCAGTTTGTCGGGTTTATCTCTTATAGGTATTGATTCTGAATTTTAACTGGCAACAAAACGAGTTTCAGGTGTCGTTCTCATACTCTGGGTATTCGACTTTTCCCATGAAAAGGATGCATTTTGTCCTTCTGTCTTCTATGAAAAACATGAACGGATGGTCAGCTTTGAATTCCCTTTGTTTGGAATCCCATGAGAAATCCATACCTACTGTCATCCCAACCCCTGTTGCTGCGGCAGCTTCTGTTCCTTCTTCCTTCACATCTATAAATGTTTGATGAATTACTTCGGATACTTTTAATGGGTTATTACTTATGCCTGAAAAATTTGCCTGCCTGAAGGCGTCGACAACGCCCATTTCGACAAAGGAGTCCGAAAGTTCTGTTTTAGTCTCAAACTTAAATTTCGGAATTAAAATATCCACGTTTACTGTGGAATCCATTTCATTTTTAAGTTCTGTATAATCGTTAACTGTGAATTCTGTTTCAAATTCTTTGATGTTATTGTCTTTCGGAAGCACAATGTACATAGATAAGTCATTGCCTTTATAAGGCAATTCTATGATTTTTGCCTTTGAGTTTTCGCCATAATTAAAATTGTTATACATATACATCATATCAACAGAGGCTTCTTCCCCATTTGCCGGATAAAAAGCTCTCTTTTCCGTAAGCTGCTTATCAAATGTGTATGCCCATTTTCCGTTAAAGTAAATTGCATTTGTAATAATTATTCGGGTGTCAGGCGTAATCATACTTTTTGGAACCAGATCCTTGATTTTATCGCTGGTTCTGGTTTCTACCCATTCATTAATGGTATTTCTGGAATCATCCGGTTTTCTCACGAAATCAAGGTTAGCTACTTCTCCGTCATAGTATTTTTTCACATTGAAAAGATATTCTTCTTTTACAGGGTAGCCCTCCTGTATCCAGAGCGCATTTGCAGTTTGGAGTTCATAATCGTCGCTTCCGGAATTGATCCTGTCGTTTATTCTCTCCAGACGTACTTTCAAAACGGTTTTGTTGGTAGGGAAATAAAATACGTTTGATATTTGCTCCTTCGTGGTGTTCTCCGCCCCTTCGTAACAGATTGCCATGGCAGCAGAAATGCTGTACGGGGAAAATAAGATGTTTTCATAGTCTCCAGTTACCTGCTGCGTCATCTGTGAATACATATCAAAAGCAAAAGCATTGTTTGCAGAAGCTATGTCATAGCCCCTGACTGAATCCGCATTTATTGTATTTTCTTTAAGAGTAGCTGTATTTTTCTCAAATACTGCCGAATTTTCCACACAGCCGGAGAATAGAAGCGCTAACGTACACGCAAGAAGAACTATTTTTATTCTGGACATATCTCTTAATATTTTAAGAGAGTTATTTAAACATATTTATATATTATCCGGGATATACCTTTTTTCTTAAATAAAGAAGGGTTTTAATCTAAAAAGTAAACATGAATTTTTCACAATTTTGATTGTTTTCTGGGGATCTGTATCTTTTACCATCTGACGGACGCAGCCGCGGTGGGAAGCTTGCTTCCGGATCGATTGTTGTAATCTAAGGATATGTGACAGATTATACTGAGCTTTCTAAAGCTTAAAACGAAGTATTTATTTGTTATTCTGTTTATTCCACTACAGGCATACATTTACTGATATCTTTATTCCGGAGCTAACCTAAAAGAGAAGGACTTAATATCCTGTAAATGAAGGAAGAACTATGCAGCAACAAAAAATAACTCTTGAGCAACTTGCAGAAGAAGTAGCAGATTTTCTTGAGCCTGTAATTCCCTGCCTGGTTATCGGATCTAAAAGGTCGGATGAAGAAGCCGGCAAAAAAGCAGGACCTGAGGTATGGGAGGCCAGGAAAAAACTATGGGAAAAACTATTTTCTGAAAACCATCCTGAATTAAGAGAAGCCGCAGAAGATATGGTTGTTGCATCTTCCAACTCTGAGGTAAAACAGGCTCTGACCCGGGAGATTCTTAAAGTCCTTAAGCAGAACCCGGATCTGGCTCTGGAAATTTCACATTTTACAGAAGGCGAAGAAATCAAGAAAATGATCGAAGAGTATTCTACCGGGCTTAAAATACAGAACTTAAACAATAGAAAGAAAGTGTTTGAAGAATTTAATAAGATGCTCGAAGAATTTATGTCAAAAAGAATTATTGCTCAGGCACTGGAGATGGCAGAAGAAGAAACGGATCCCTCTATGTCTGGAGTCATACCCGAAGTCGGAATTAATGTCAAAAAGCTGAAAAGCCCGTACACACACATTCAGCTGACTCAGGAAATCCAGACTGAAGGAACCCCAAGTTCCATAAGAATGGCAAAAATTGCAGAAATGCATATAAAAGGCCAGAGCGAAATCCAGAGGTTTCAGTCTCAGTTATCGGTTCTCTCTGAGCTGGAGGGGCCCGAAAAAGAGGAATTTATGGAAAAAATCCTTGGTTTTGCCTCCGGAATTGAATACGGGGATTTAAGGTCTCAGGCTCTTTCCATGCTTATTCCTTATCTGGAAGAACCCAGGCGGGCAGAACTTATAGAAAAGGCCCTCTGTTCCGCATCAAGAATTCAGGACGAAGAAGAAAGGGCACTTGTACTCCGTTCTCTTGCCCCGCATCTGAGAGGGCCAGGGAAAGAAAGGCTTATTGAAGATATCCTTGCCTTTGCTTTATATATTCAATACAGTGACTCAAAATTCCAGATCCTTTCCTCAATTATCCCTCACCTGTTCGGCTCAAAAAATGAAAAGATAATGGAAAAAGCCCTTGAACTGTCATACAGTATTCAGTCTGAGTATTTGAGGGGACAATCCCTCTCTCTGCTTATCCCTTATCTGAACGGGCAAAGAAAAGGAGAAATTATAGACGAAGCTCTTCAGTTAGCCTTTAACCTTAAAGATAAAGATATGAGACCCGAAGCTCTCTCTTTCATTATTCCGTATCTGGACGGAGTAAGAAAGGAAGAAGTCCTGAAAAAAGCCCTTGAGCTGGCAAAGGGGATTAAATCCGAATACAGAAGGGAACAGGCTCTTTCCTCGCTAAGTTTCCTGTCCTGATGGGCCGGAAAAAATAAGTGGAAAAATAAGGAAAAAATAAGAAATAACGAAAAACCCTGGCCCAAAACTGTCTTAAATGTATTAAAAAATTGTCAATAATCAGCTGGCAGAATCAGCTGGTAGAATTTTCAGTGGTAGACTTAGAATCAAATTCCAGTTTAGGCCAGTCTTAAATTCCAGTTTAAGCCAGTCTTCAAGATTTGTGATATCCTGCCTTTATTTTTCAAACTCTTTCCTTATTTTCCCTACTTTTTCCTGAGCTTCTCCTTTTCTTTTTTCAGCCTCACCTTTTGCTTCCATCTCAATGTCCCCGGTCATTTCTCCTGCGCTTTCCTTGATTTCTCCCTTAGCCTTACTAAACTTGCCTTCCATTTCTTCTTTTGTGCCTTCCTTCATGATACTCCCTCTTTTCTCTTTATTATTCTAAACTTCTTTTTTATTCTAAACTTCTTTTTAGTTAAGGAGAATAACCACAGCTATGTTTCTTATTGAAGCATATGAACCGGAAATTCAGAGATTGCTGGCTTTAACAGGATCTTCTCTGCCCTTATATCCCCTGCCGTGATATTCCCCTGTAATTATATATATTGCATATTATAAGAGTTGATCCCAGTACTCGAAATTTATTTCTTTTGAGTTCCAGTAGAATCCTATTATCTGGTAAAATTGTGAAATTAAGCCGAAGAATCTCAGCCTCTGTCCCAACAAGTTGACCTGAAAAAACCTTTGAAAGAATGGACTGCCTTAATTTTTCTGTTTTTTCCTTGTCGCTTACATCTAAAATGTCATCTCGCAAATTTATCGTTTTTACACGACAAAATCAGCAAATTTCATCGATTATCGATTATACTAGACAAGTATATCATTACATCAGACTTCTTTAATGAGGAGGTCGTTGATGGGAAAAGGATAAGGTATGTGCCATTGTGGTACTGGCTGCTTGAGGAGAATGGCGATCGTTGAGGAAAATAGGCTTTTGGTGATTGTGTAACTGGCAAACTGGGAAAATAGCAGAGTTTTTTGATTTCTTCTTGAGTGTAGTTTTCTCACCGACCATGAGAACATAGGAGTGGATGTTTTTTCCCGAAAAAATAGAGAAGATCTGTTAGTCATTCAATATGATGAATGATTATTCAATACAATGAATAACATGGGCATTAATCCCTGCTGAACATACTAAGACTTAACGCTAAAGTAAAGATTTATAGTTCGAGTAGAATTCTATTTAATAAATAAAGTAATTTTTAATTCGTCTTCTCAATAGCTGTGAAAATAGCTAATGAATAAATCATAGAATATCGTTAAATGGAAATATTTTGAACATAAACATACTTGATAGATGGTAATTTAATGAAAAATCTGAATCACAGACAAAGAGCTCTTCTTTACACCATAGACAAACTCCATGAAAGGGGCTTGTCTTCCAGATTCATGATAGTGAAGAGCCTTTTTTTGTCATCTCATGTAGAAAAAATAGACAAATTAATTAAATTTTATCATTTTTTCCCCCATCACTACGGTCCTTTTTCCAACGTTTGTTATTCTGATATTTCCAGGTTACAAAAAGAAGGATATATTCTCGAAAAGGAAAAAAAGTTTGAATTAACCGAAAAAGGGAAAGAAGCTTTAAAAGGGATTGACCCGAAGGCAACTTTAAAAATAAATAGAGTTGTGAAGAAGTTTAATTCTGACAAAGAAATTATGGAATACGTATACAGAAAGTTTCCTGATTATACAATAAAAAGCAAACTACTACCTTGTCAGGATGTGAATGTGCGTGATCCGGGCCTTTTTACTGTTGGATATGAAGGAAGAGACATTGACCTTTTCCTTAATGTCTTAATTCAGAATGCCATAGATGTTCTTGTTGATGTCAGGAAAAATCCTTTCAGCATGAAATTCGATTTCACAAAAAACAGCCTTAAAAACTATCTCGAAAACTCAGAGATTCAATACCTCCATATCCCCGAGCTCGGTATAGAAGGAGAAAAAAGAAAAGAGCTTCTCACACTAAAAGATTATGAAAAACTCTTTGAGGACTACGAGAAAACGACAATAAAAGACAATCCTGAGCTTTTAGATAAAATTACGGAATTGAGCCGAAGCCACCGTGTTGCCCTAATGTGTTTTGAAGCAGATGTAAACATGTGCCATCGTGGAGTTATTGCAAGAAATATAACTCAGAAAGAAAATATGGAAGTATTAAATATCTGAAACACATAAAAGCCATGTAAAACTCTTGTTCTATTTTTAGGAGGCTTTTCCTGATTGAAACAGGAAACCGAGAAAATTGTAGTTCTGGTGAGGGCTACACCGGAAGAAAGTAAAAAGCATGGCTATCTTGTATGTGTTGCCGGAATAAATGAGAAGGGAGAATTCAGGAGAGTTTATCCTTTCGAATTTAGCTATGGGGAAAAGTTAATCGATTTTAAGAAGAAAGACCGGATCGAAGTTGTCCTGACGAAACCGGATAACGATCAAAGAAGAGAAAGCAGAAAGCAAATCCGTTACAAGAACCTGCATTCCCCTGTTGAGGACGAAGAGCTAAGAAATTTACTCCGGTCAAAAGTGAGTTCAATAGAAAAACTAACTGAAGAAAATGCAAGTCTTGGAGTAGTAAAGCCTGAACTTTTGGACGTAAAGATCGAAATAAACAGCACTGAAATATACGACAAGCAGCAGTATTTCAACTTGATGGGCGATTATCTGGTTGAGAAAAGAGAAAAAGTCAAAATGCCTGTCGAATTGAGATATCATTTCAGGTGCAAAAATGACCCCACCTGCAAAG
>WPCK01296141.1_pt1 | contig 12145 bp, 6 predicted proteins | sample 5399851 | NCBI WGS metagenome assembly WPCK01 (sample SAMN12869471, study PRJNA574797) | sludge metagenome | isolation source: wastewater treatment of pH11 | place: China:Beijing | collected 2019-05-20
GCAACGGGGAGGCGGTTGCGATTGTGCCATCCTCCGCCTCCAGGCGTCCTCCAGGGAAGACCCACTTGTTGGGAAGAAACACGTTGTCCGCGCGCCGTAATCCCATCAGCAGCCGGGGAGAGGGCATGCTGCGATCCACCAACAGGATCGAAGCGGCGTCGCGAATGGGCGGGTCGGCAGGAGCGGGCGCGCCAGCGTTCTCGCGTTCGCTCGTCATGACATTGGCCAGCCGCGTATCAAGCCGAGCCGGCGGGACGAGGCTCGGCAGGTGGAATATCTGCGCCTTCGACCTCCAACGCGCCGAAACCGTGCATCCGGTTGGCCCACTGATAGCCGATGAGCGCACCCTTGATGCGCGGCAGCAGCCACAGGCTCATGACCACCAGGATCGGAAGCCATATGGCCAAATGCACCCAGGTCGGCGGCGCAAAGGATTGCTCCATCGCAAGAATGCCACCCACGACGACGTGCCCGGTGATGAACATCGTGAAGTAGGGGGGCGCATCATCGGCGCGCTGGTGATGCAATTCCTCGCCGCATACGGGGCATGCGTCGTTCACCTTCAAATAGCGTCTGTACATAGCGCCCTTGGCGCATGCCGGACACTTCTGTTGCCAGCCACGCTTCAACGCCGTCCAGGCATCACGCTCCGGAAGTTCGCTGTCTTTGCCGCCGATATGCTTGATCGCTGTCATGGGTCAGAAATTGGACCGCCAGCGCTTGCTTTGCAAGCAGCCGGGAAGCCGCAGCCCCAGAGCCGTTCCGGTTTTGATGAAATCGCGGAACGGCTCTGAGCTTTTGTTTTATCGTGCGGCTTATCGGAAAACCGGTTCTCACTTTTCCGCAAAGCACTCTGGGATTACCGTCCCCCCCGGCGGAAGCCGCCACCCTTGGGTTTGCCCCCGCGAGGCGCGCGCGGAAGTTTGCCGCCGCCGGATTTGAAGCTGGTGAAGTGCCCGCGCTGGCCGGGCGTGAGCATCTCAAAGCGCATGGCGCCCGCCGAGGGAATGACCTCCAGCAGGCGCACCTCGACCTCGTCGCCGAGCCTGTAACCCTCACCCGAGCGCGCGCCGATCAGCGCGTGCGCCGCCTCGACATGGTGATAGTAGTCATTGCCCAGCGACGAGATCGGGATGTAGCCGTCCGCGCCGGTGTCTTTCAGCTTCACGAACAGTCCGGAGCGCGTCACGCCGGCAATACGCGCGGCAAACGTCGCGCCGACGCGATCCGCAAGATGCGCCGCAATGAGGCGGTCCGCGGTCTCGCGCTCGGCCGCCATGGCGCGGCGCTCGGTGTCGGAAATCTGCTTGGCGATCGCGGTCAGGCGGGGGATCTCCTCGTCCGTCAGGCCGCCTTCGCCAAGCTTCAAGGCGCGCACCAGCGCGCGATGCACGAGCAGGTCGGCATACCGGCGGATGGGCGAGGTGAAGTGGGCATAACGCGCCAGGTTCAATCCGAAGTGGCCGATGTTCCTGGGCGCATACTCGGCCTGTGATTGCGAGCGCAGGATCACCTCGTTGATGAGGTCGGGCACCGGCAGATCCTTGGCCTGAGCAAGAACCTTGTTGAAGGCATCCGGCTTTAAGGCGCCCGCGTGCGGGATCTTCATGTCGAGTGTTTCGAGGAAGTCACGCAAGCCCTTGAGCTTCTCCTGGCTCGGCGCGTCGTGCACGCGGTAGACGAGCGGCGACTTCTTTTCTTCCAGCGTCTCGGCGGCGGCGACGTTCGCCTGGATCATCATTTCTTCAATGAGCCGGTGCGCATCGAGGCGCTCGGGCGTAACGACCTGCTCAACGCGCCCTTGCGCGTCGAGCTTGATCTTGCGTTCGGGCAGATCGAGATCGAGCGGACCTCGCTTGTCGCGCGCCTTGGCCAGCGCTCCATAGGCTTCCCACAAGGGCTTCAAGGCCCGTTCCATCAAAGGTGCGCATTTCGCTGACAACTTCCCGTCGATCGCGGCCTGTGCCTCCTGATAGGAGAGCTTGGCAGCCGACTTCATCATGGCGCGCAGGAACGTGTGGCTTTTCTTCTCGCCCCATTTGTCGAACACCATGCGGGCGGCAAGGCAGGGCCGTTCTTCGCCTTCACGCAGCGAGCACAGATCGTTCGAAATCTTCTCCGGCAGCATCGGTACGACCCGGTCTGGAAAATAGACGGAGTTGCCGCGCAGTTGCGCTTCCCGGTCGAGCTTGGTGTGCGGGCGGATGTAGTGGGCGACATCGGCAATTGCCACGATGACGATCCAGCCGCCTTCGTTCCTTGGATCGGAATCGGGCTCTGCATAGACGGCATCATCGTGATCGCGCGCGTCCACCGGGTCGATCGTGAGAAGCGCCACGTTCCGCAAATCCGTACGGCCTTCCATGGTGGGTGGATCGAGATGCTCGGCTTGCGTGATGACGCTTTCGGGGAAGTCCTCCGGGATGCCGTGGGCATGGATTGCAATGAGCGAGATCTGGCGTTGGTCGGAAGGGTTGCCGAGGCTCTCCAGGACCTGCGCGCGCGGCGTTGCGAAGCGGCCCTTGCGCACCAGATCGAAGCGCACCAGATCGCCATCTTCCGCGTCGCCCTCATCCCCCGGTGCGATTGTCCAGCTCTTCAGCTCCTTGCGGTCGATGGGCTCGATGGTGCCTCCGCCGCGCTTGGCCTCGCGATAGATGCCGAGCAGACGGCGCTTTTCGCGCGGCAGCTTCTTGATGGGCGTCGCTTCGTAGTCGGCATCGCCGCCGCGCTGCAGCCTGGCGAGCCGGGCCAGAACCCGATCCCCCGCGCCGATTTCGGTATCGCCCTCGCGCGTGCCGATGAGAAGACGCACCACGGGGCGCGGGCCTTCCTCCTCCCAGATCACGGGCTTGCCAATCAGGTCGCCATCGCGATCGCGCCCGGTGATTTCGATTTGAGTCACGGGGGGCAACCGGCCGGTTTCGCGCAGGTCTTTCTTGTCGCCGGAGAGGAGTCCTTCTTCCGCCATCTCGGTCAGCACGCGCTTGAGCGCAATACGCGCACCGCCCTTGACGTTGAAGGCGCGCGCGATCTCACGCTTGCCCGCCTTGCCCTGCGCGGTGTTCAGAAACTCCAGGATCTGCTCCCTGCTCGGCAGGCCACCATCGGCGGGGGCACGCGGGTCTTTCGGTTTGCGGGCCACCGCGTCTCCTTGGAAGTCTCGAGTCTCAGGCCTTGGCCGATTTCTTGGGAGCAACCTTCTTCACCGCCGCGGGCTGCGCGCTGGGTCTGGCGGGTGCCTTCTTGGCTGGACTCTTGGCAGGCGCCGCCGTAGCCTTCTTGGCGGGCTTGTTTTCGCCGCCGGCGGCTTTAGCGGGCGCCTTCTTGGCAGCGGCCTTTGCCTTCTTCGCCGGTTTTTTGCCGCCACCCTTGGCGATGCGCTCGTTGATGAGCTCGATGGCCTCCTGCTGCGTCAGATCCTCTGGCGTCTTGGATTTGGGTACCGTGGCGTTGACCTTGTTATGGGTCACATAAGGCCCGTAGCGGCCCGAGAGCACCTGGATCTTGCCACCCTCGACAGGATGCTCACCCAAGTCCTTGAGAACCGTTGGCGCGGCGCGCTGGAAGCGGCTCTTGCCGCCGCCCGCGCGCTTTTCAGCAAGCAAGGTGACGGCGTGGTTGAGGCCGATGGTGAAAACGTCTTCCATGGTCTCCAGATTAGCATACGTGCCGTCATGGAGGATAAAGGGCCCGTAGCGGCCCAGCCCCGCCGTGATCGGCGTTCCGGTTTCGGGATGAATGCCGACTTCGCGCGGCAGCGACAGGAACTGCATGGCGCGCTCGAAGTCGAGCGTCGCCGCGTCCACGCCCTTGGGCAGGCTCGCGCGCTTTGGTTTCTCCTCGCCTTCCGCCTCGCCCAGTTGCACGTAGGGACCGAAGCGTCCGTTGCGCAGCGTGACGGCGACGCCGTCGTCGTCATAGCCCAGCACCTTGCCGTCCAGCGCGGCATCCGCGCCGTCCGTCTGCGTGAGCTGGCGCGTGTAATTGCAGTCGGGATAGTTGCCGCATCCGATGAACGGCCCAAAGCGCGACGGCTTCAGGCTCAGCCGGCCGCTGCCGCACTTGGGGCACAGGCGCGGATCCGAGCCATCCTCCTTCGGCGGGAAGATGTGCGGCGCGAGCATCTCGTTCAGCGCTTCCATCACATCGCCGACGCGCAGATCCTTGATGTCCTCGATGGCCGCTGTGAAGTCCTTCCAGAAGTCGCGCAACACGGCCTTCCAATCGAGATCGCCATTGGAGATGAGGTCGAGCTTGTCTTCCAGGCCGGCTGTGAAGTCGTACTCGACGTAGCGCATGAAGAAGTTTTCCAGGAAGCCGACGACGAGGCGGCCCTTGTCTTCCGGGATCAGGCGCTTCTTCTCGATCTTGACGTAGCCGCGGTCGACGAGGGTCGCCATGATGGAGGTATAGGTGGACGGGCGCCCGATGCCGAGCTCTTCCATGCGCTTGGTGAGGGAGGCTTCGGTGAAGCGCGGCGGCGGCTGCGTGAAATGCTGATCGGCGTCGATTTGCTTATCCTTGACCTGGTCGCCCGCTGACAGCGGCGGCAAGCGGCGGTTGTCATCGTCCTCGCCCTCGGCGGGATCGTCCTTGCCCTTTTGCACGTAGCGGAATTTGTCGTCCCGGCCTTCCTCGTACACCCTCAGGAAGCCATCGAACATAAGGACAGAGCCATTCGCGCGAAGGCCGTAGTCCTTGCCGTCACGGCCCTTGACCGCGATCTCCGCCGTCGTCTGTTCCAGATCGGCGGATGCCATCTGTGACGCAATCGCACGCTTCCAGATAAGGTCGTAAAGCGCGAATTGATCCTTATCGAGGTAGCGGCGGATTTGCTCAGGCTTGCGGCGCGGATCGGTCGGCCGGATCGCCTCGTGGGCTTCTTGCGCATTCTTGGCCTTGGTTTTGTACTCGCGCGCAAAGGGCGTGTAGGTCTTGCCGTACTCGGCTGCGATCACGTCGCGGATTTGCGAGACGGCTTCGGGAACGATCTGCACGCCATCGGTTCGCATATAGGTGATGAGGCCGACCGCTTCGCCGCCCAGGTCGATGCCTTCGTAAAGCTTCTGGGCGACCTGCATGGTCTGCTTGGCCGAGAAATTGAGCTTGCGCGAAGCATCCATCTGCAGCGTGGAGGTGGTGAAGGGCGGATAAGGATTGCGCTTGGCGGCCTTCTTCTCCACGCTGGTGACGCGGAACACCTGGTTCTCGATGGCGGCCTTGATCGCGGAGGCGCTGGCCTCATCCTTGATGTCGAGCTTCTTGAGCGCGGTGCCGGCGATGGTGGTCAGGCGGGCGCGGAAGTCCTCGTTCTTCGCCGTCGCAAGGAGCGCTTCAATGGTCCAGTATTCTTCGGTGTTGAACGCCTCGATCTCGGCTTCGCGATCGCAGACCAGCCGCAGCGCAACCGACTGCACCCGGCCCGCCGAGCGCGAACCCGGCAGTTTGCGCCACAGCACGGGCGAGAGGGTAAATCCCACCAGATAATCCAGCGCACGGCGTGCGAGGTAGGCATCCACCAGCGGCGCATCGATCTTGCGCGGCTCCTTCAGCGCGGCCAGGATCGACTGCTTGGTGATGGCGTTGAAAGCGACGCGCTCGATGTCGAGGCCCTTTTTCAGGGCCTTCTTATGAGTAAGAATTTCCAGGATGTGCCAGGAGATCGCTTCGCCCTCGCGGTCAGGGTCGGTGGCGAGGATCAGCTTGTCGGCATTTTTGACCGCTTCGGCGATCTCGCGCACGATCTTCTGGGATTTGCCGTCGACGTCCCAGTGCATCGCAAAATCGTTGTCGGGCTCGACCGAGCCGTCTTTCGCAGGCAGGTCGCGGACGTGTCCGTAGGATGCGAGAACCTTGTAGCTTGGGCCAAGATACTTGTTGATTGTCTTGGCCTTAGCAGGGGATTCAACAATAAGGACGTTCATCTGTCGCTTTCTGGGGGAGGCGAACTGCCTGGACTTGGGTATCTTTAGGGTTAAGCCGCGAGGCTCTCTCGCATACATGGCGCGGGAAGATGGGTGATCCCTGCCGGACTGTCAAACGGCCCACGTCATCCCAATAGTCGCGCCTGTGGGTTGAGGTGGAAACGTTGTTGCAACCTTCAATAGAATAAATTAAGGTTTACACGTAACGAGCGATCTGGCCGTGCGGGACAACCTTAGAATGCCAACATCATCCGATGTGCCTGAATCAAAACCCATAATGTCCAACCTGCCGCAGGCAGAGCGGGTGCGGGCGACGGATCGGCTGGAATATGTGGCCGACCTTCTGCTCGAGCTTCAAGCTATCGCGGTCACCTGCCGATGCGACACGCTGGCAGGCCTGCTTGCCCTGTCCCATGCGGAAGCCCTGCGCCAAGCCCGGCAATTATAGACCGCCGTGCTGCGGGCGGGGATTTCATGAAGACGGCAGGGCCAAGGTCAGTCCGGCAGCGCGGCCACTAGCCCGGGGCCCGGGCGCGTGAGGCGGCCGGCAAGCTCCAGTTCCATCAGCGCGATCTGGACCACGCGAACGGGCAGCCCGGTCGCCTCGATGATGGCCCCGACGTCGACGGGGGCAGGCCCGAGCGCTTGCCACACGCGGTCGCGCTCTCCATCGCCGAATTCCGGCGGCGGCACCGCAGGTGGCGAGACCGGCTGCGGGAACGGGTCCGGGACAGGCGGGGCTTCTCTCAGGCCCGTCAGCGGCGCCAGGATGGACAGGACGTCTCCCACCTCGGTGACCAGTGTCGCGCCGTTCTTGATCAGCCGGTTGGTGCCTTCCGCGCGCGGGTCGAGGGGATGGCCCGGCACTGCGAACACCTCGCGGCCCTGCTCGGCCGCATAACGTGCGGTGACGAGCGTGCCCGAGCGCGCCGCCGCCTCGATGATGATAACGCCGCTGGCGATACCGGAGATGATGCGGTTGCGTTTAGTAAAGTCCTGACCGCGCGGGGTGAAGCCGGGCCGCTGCTCGCTGACCAGACAGCCCTCGATGCCGATGCGTTCCTGAAGGGTGCGATGCTCGGGCGGATAGACGATGTCGAGACCGCCAGCCAGGACTGCAACCGTGCCGCTGGCCAGCGCCGTCTCATGCGCCGCTCCGTCGATCCCGCGCGCCAGCCCGGATACGACAACGTAGCCGGCGTCTCCCAGGCCTTTTGCAAAATGGCGCGCGAGCTTGACGCCCGCTGCGGAACTTTCGCGCGAGCCGACGATGGCGACGCTCGGCGCATTGAGAAGGCCGGCCCGTCCCTTCACATAGAGGAGGGGCGGGGGCGCATCGAGCATGGCGAGGCGCGCTGGGTAATTGGGCTCGATGGTGAAGATGGGCTGCGCGCCGCACGCCTGCGCCGCTTCCAGCTCCGCCTTGGCCTGATGTGCGGGGCAGATGCGGATCGGCTTGCCGCGGCCCGCGCGCCGCGCGATGCCGGGCAAGGCTTCGAGCGCCTTAGCCGCGCCGCCGTAGGTGTTGATCAACTCGCGGAAGGTGACAGGCCCCACATTGTCGGAGCGGATCAGCCGCAGACACGCAAGCTGCTCGTCCGGCCCCAGTGTGGCGACCGGCAGCGGCGCGGGCCGGAACAGGCTGGGCGGCTCACGTCTTGGCGCCAATTTTCGGCTCCGTGCCGGCCATCAGCCGGGCGATATTGGCGCGGTGCTTCCACAACAGCAGCGCCGTCATGAGGGTGGTAACAATCGCGAGCGCCGGCTCGCCCGCCCACCATAGAACAAGCGGCGCAGCCAGGCTCGCCACGAGCGCGGACAGCGAGGAGTACTTGAGCGTAAGAGCGACTGCGAGCCAGATCGCACAGAAAGTGAGCGCGGCGGGCCAGTGGAGCCCGGCGAGCACACCAATATAGGTCGCGACGCCCTTGCCGCCCTTGAACCTCAGCCACACCGGATAGATGTGGCCCAGGAATGCGAAAAGGCCAGCCAGCACGGCAGGCGCCTCCCCCCAGAAGTAACGCGCCAGAAGGACGGCAACGGTTCCCTTCAGGCCATCGAGCAGGAGCGTCGCGGCGGCGAGCTTCTTGGAGCCGGTGCGCAGCACGTTGGTCGCGCCGATGTTGCCCGAGCCGATGGCGCGCACATCGCCAAGTCCGGCTGCCCGCGTCAGCAGCAACCCGAACGGAATGGATCCCAGCAGGTAGCCGAGCACTCCCGCCTCGATGAGCCACGGCCAAAGTCCGCCGATCATGAGAGTCGTAAAGGAGTCTTGCGGGCTCATGCGATGCTGGTGCTTCCCGGTGGATACGCGAACGACGACAGCGTTCAAAAAGCTCTAGGCAGCCACGTGCAGCGGGTCAATGCCGTTTGCGTGCAAAAGGGCGTGCCAAGACGAAGGCCACGCTGGCGGGTGGGGGGAGAGGTGCCCCCAAAAAAGAGGTAAGCGCACCGGCGGCCGGCCTCCCGCGAGTGAAGCCGCCCGTGTGCAATCAGAACGGACACGGAGCGCGGGGCCGCGCCTTTGTCAGTCTAGCTAGAAGCTGTGCGCGTTCCCGCGCTCCGTCACAGACAAGCACTTTCTAAATTCGCCGCGGCATGGGCGGTTCATTACTCCGCCAGCAGGTGGGCTGCATACTCCGAGCACCGCAGACGAATTCCACGCGAGCGCCTCGGGCCGTTTACCCCTTGTGCGCAAGCGAGCCTCTGTGCCCCCACCTCCAATCCCGCAACGGTCTCGAGACTGTCCGCCGTTCTTCGAGGCGAGGTGGGCCAAGTATGCGAGGACTTGCACGGGCGGGGATAAGATTGTGTTGAGTTATAGGGAACCGCGTCCGCGGCCCGCCAGGGAATTCCGGCTCGATACTTCAGGCAACGTCTCAGGCTTGGTCCTCGCTATGGTCTCCGGCATCGCAAAGGCTGGATGGCATCGTCGAATTCGGCAACAACGGCGGGCTTTCAATGGTTACCTGTCGTTGGCCTGGGCGGTTGTTGCGCCTGGACAGACGTTTTTCTGCCAATTAAAATCCCGCGCACTTAAGGCCGGAGAGTTGCGACGTTGAGAGGCCCGATTTCCAAGATCCGGCTCTAGCCTGTTTGGTCACCAACCAGTCTTCTTGGTATTGCCATGAAGCGCGGTCTTGCCAGCCTCTTATTGGTTCTCTCGTTTTCGTTTTCCGCTTCCGCCCAAGACCTCGACGGATGGGAGGAGTGCGACAACGGTAAGCCCGATGTCGCCATTTCCGCTTGCGAAAGATTCTTGAATTCGGCCAAAAGCGATAAGGCGCGCGCGCAAGGCCATATCCAGCGCGGAAATGCCTACAGCGCGCTCGGCCAACTCGAAAAGGCATTGGCCGAGTATGAGGCGGCTCTGAAGTTCGAGCCGGAAAACTTCACCGCGATGATCAATCGCTCTGCGGAACTCATCAAGACGGGACGGGACGACGATGCGCTTCGGCAGCTCGATCACGCGATCCGGTTGAACCCGGCGAGCGCCTTGCCGTTCAACAATCGATCGATCCTCTATTTAAAAATGGACAGGCCCGATGAGGCTCTCGCGGCTGCCAACACGGCGATCGAGTTGGGTCCGGCTGTCGCTCTTGCGTATAACGCCCGCTCCTTGGCTTATCAAAGACTTGGGCAGATACGAGAAGCGTTGATCGATATAGATCGCGCCATCACTCTTGAAGACAAGAACGAGATCTTCCTCGAAAGGCGGGCAGAATTGTATGCAATGAACCGTGAGACCGATAAGGCTATCGCGGATCTGACGACATTGATTGAAGCCAATCCGGCGGCGACCGATTACTACAATTCGCGCGGCGTTGTCCGGGCACGGGCCGGCGCCGTAGAGGACGCCCTGGCGGATTTTACAACGGCAATTGAGCGCAAGGCAGATTCAGCTTCGCTTTATAATCGGGGCTTTGTCCTTGAAAAAGCCGGCAAGACCTCTCTGGCGCTCAAAGATTATGACGCCGCGCTCGAGCTTGACCCTGATTTTGCCGTCGTGCACGCCGCGCGTGGATTGCTCAAACTGAAGCTCGGCCAAAATGACGAGGCGCTCACGGATTTGCTCGCGGCCGAAAAATATGGCCCGGGTCAAACGACGGCGTTCGCCCGGCTGCATGCCGATGTCACGCGTATGGCACTGAATGCGGTCGCGGATGCCATGGCGCAGCTTAAGCATCAGCGCGGATCGTCTGACCGGTACACAGTCAAAAATCTTTATTGGACCGCGATCTCACTTGTTGGTCCGCTACCCGGCGAGAACGACGTGCTTGACACGGATTCCAAAGGCACAGACGCGATCGCCGCGACGAGTCCGGCGGCTTCCGCAACCGGCACGAGCGCAAGCGGCGCCGGGAGTTCTCCTGCGCCGGGTGGCCGAACACCCGGCCCCGGGGGGCAAGATGCAGCGGACGCAAAGACTGTGTCTGTCGCGGAGCAAGCTGCGACATCTATCGCGGGGCAGGCTGCGACGCCGCAAGCCGCCAAGGAGACGGTCGCGGTCTCCCGTGATCCGGAATTGGAAAACAATTGCAGCCTTGCGGGCATGAGTCCGTGTACCGCAAGGACATACGCAATCTACGCGAAGGAGCTGCTGGAAAAGGGACAACGCACGGGTGAAAGTCAATTGGACAAGGCCTTCGAGGCGGCGAACACGGCTGTCGGGCTTGCGCCGCACGATTCCTTTACGCGCGAGGTTCGCGCGGAGCTGTATGCGGCGAAGGGAAATGCCGACGCAGCCATAGCCGATCTCACCGTTGCGAGCGGCATCGCACTGTCCGATCCTCATCCGCTCAATGCGCGCGGTGTCGTGCTCGCCCGGCGCGGCGACTTCGCGGCCGCCATGTCCGATTTCGAAGCGGCGCTCGAGACCGAAGGCGGGGCATACAAGTACGCGCATTACAATCGCGGCTACATCAACGATAGGCTCGGACATAACGACGAGGCGCTCCAGGCTTACGACGAGGCGGTTGCCTCCGACCCTGAATTTTTCGTTGCTCTGGCCGCCCGCGGAATTCTCAAGGAGAAAATGGGTAAGAGCGGGGATGCGCGCACGGACCTGGAAGCGGCCAAGAAACTTCGTAGCAACGTCCGCGACGTCATTGGCCTCAAGATGGCGAACCTGGTCGCAGACGCCCAACACGGCCCTCCCGGCCGCACATCGTTCTGCAACCTCGATGCGGCCGGCATCGAGGTGATCGGGCCGCTACCGGAAAAGGAAGATATGCTTCAGGGAGAATTCTTTGCCCGGAATTGCAAGAACGGATCCGGTCCAAGCCGTGAAAGTGCGAACACCAAACAATCTGCGCAGCGAGAGGACGCCCAGGAGGCGGCGCAACCTGCCCCGCAACCCCCAACAGCCGAGGTTACCAGCAAGTCGCCTGATGCCCAGTTGCAGAGCGCGAACCGTTTGGCGTCAGATGATCGCAATGGGCGCATCTTGTCGGCTGACGAGATCTTCAACCTGTTCAACGGCAACACGTCCGACGGAACAATGATCGCGGGCGGCGTCTACAAGGAATACTATGCGCGTGGCGGCGATATCCGCATGAGGTCGCATTCGGGCGCGTGGTGGCTCAAAAAGAACCAATTCTGCACCAGCTATGAGGGCATGAAGACGAGCTGTTATGATGTCCGGTCGCTTCAACACGGCCGCATCGTTTGGGAGCAGGAGGGAACGGTCTTGGGTTCCGGCCGCGTCTTAAAGGGCAACCCGTACAAATTCTAGCCGGCGGGCTATCGCGTTTCGAATATGACTGAGCCGCAAGCGCAGGTACTGCTGGAAATGATCCGCAGCGCATCCCCCGATGCAACGGGTCTTTGGCCATCCCGCTGCACCATAGCCATCAATGACGTCGACGATCCCGCGGAGTTCGCCGCGCTCGCAGTTCTTCTGGAGTCTGAGCCCGAGAGCGTACGCGCGAATGCCGCTTGGGTGCTGGGTTATGCCGGCAATCCGGAAGCACTCGAGACCCTCGAGCCGCTGCTGCACGACGCCAGTCCAACCGTTCGCCTGCGGGCTGCCGAAGCGGTCGCCAAATTCGGGGCCGTCGACGATATGATTCCAGCGCTCGCCGGACTCATTGCCGCTGATCCCAATCCGCTGACACGGCTTCTCGCAATTCACGCGCTTTATATCACGCGCGATCATCCCGATGCCGTTGCCGCGTTGCGCATGGCGTCGGGCGATGCCGACGCGGCCGTGCGAGAAG
>WPCK01097911.1_pt1 | contig 12131 bp, 8 predicted proteins | sample 5399851 | NCBI WGS metagenome assembly WPCK01 (sample SAMN12869471, study PRJNA574797) | sludge metagenome | isolation source: wastewater treatment of pH11 | place: China:Beijing | collected 2019-05-20
AGCGGAACTGCTGCGCGGTGGTATCCACTTTGGATATTGGCGCTGGCAGTATCGCATTCACGTCACGCCGCTCGTGACCATTCCCCAAGGCAAGATCGGGTATGTGTATGCTCGCGACGGCGTGCCACTGCCGGCAGGTCAAACACTGGGCTGTGTGGTGCCGTGCAATCACTACCAGGATGCCGTGGCATTTCTCGAAGGAGATAACAAGAGCGGCCGGCGCGGGCAGCGAGGCCGCCGGGCAGCCCACCGTGCGTCCCCGGTCCTCCTGGGGCGCCCGGGCCTACCGGGGCACGCCGGAGGTTGCTCCCTACCTGCGGCGGGCGATCGTGCACCACACGGTCAGCACCAACGCCTACAGCCCGGGCCAGGTGCCCAGCCTCCTGCGCTCGATCCAGGCCTACCACCAGGACGCCCGGGGCTGGGACGACATCGGGTACAACTTCGTGATCGACCGCTTCGGCACCCTGTGGCAGGGGCGGGCGGGGGACATGCGCACCGCCGTCATCGGTGCCCACGCGTCGAACAACAACTGGGGCTCCGTGGGCGTGGCGTTCCTCGGTGACGCCACGGGCTCGGTCACCTCCGCCGCGTTGACCTCGTATGGACGCCTCATCGGCTGGAAGCTGTTCCTCGGTGGAGTGCGCCCGTCGAGCACGAACGTCGTCGGCCACCGCGACGTCGGCCAGACCGCCTGTCCCGGCAACGCCCTCTACAACCGGTTGGCCACCATCCGCAGGTCGGCCGCGGCCGACTACGACCAGCGCATCGGTCCCGGGCGGTTCACGGTCGCCCCTGTGGCGATGGACGCCGTGTCCACCCCGTTGCGGGGGAACTTCAACGGCGACGCCTACGACGACGTGCTCTGGTACGGGCCGGGGTCGTCCCCCGATCGCTTGTGGCTGGGGGGGGCCAACGGCTTCACCAATCGCTCGGTGACGGTGAACGGCACCTACCGGCCGGCAGTGGGCGACTTCAACGGCGACAGCCGCAGCGATGTGTTCTGGTACGGCCCCGGCGCGGTCCCGGACGTGGTGTGGTACGGCCTCACCGACGGCAGCTTCGTCGCCAAGTCCTTCACCGTCGGGTCGGACTATCAGCCCGTGGCCGGGGACTTCGATGGGGACGGCGAGGGCGATGTGCTCTGGTACGGACCCGGCACTGCGGTCGACCACCTCTGGCGGGGCACCGGCAACGAGGACTTCACCAACGACGAGGTCACGGTGAACGGCACCTTCACGCCCGTGGCCGGCGACTTCGACGGCGACCAGCGCACCGACGTGTTCTGGTACGGGCCCGGTGACGCCACCGACAGCGTGTGGTACGGGGAGGTGGACGGCTTCGCCGGTCGGTCGGTCACGGTGAACCGCGATGCCGTGCCCCTGGTGGCCGACTACACCGGTGGCGGGACCGACGACATCGTCTGGTACGGACCGGGTGCCGCCGTCGACACCTTGTGGCTCGGGACCGGTCGTCGGGCGTTCGCCCCGAGGCCCGTAAGGGTCGACGCCACCTTCGACGCCCCGTTCACGGGTGACTGGAACGCCGACGGACGCGGCGACGTGTTCTGGTACGCCACCGCAGGACGAGACAGGCTCTGGCTCGCCACCTCGTAGTCGCCCGATAGGTTGGGTCGCCGTCATGGCTCCCGACCACTCACCCGCGCCCCGGGTTCGGGCGGTCGTGCTCAACTTCAACGGCGGAGAGGACGTGGTCCGCTGCGTCGATTGCCTCGAGCGCCTCGACTGGCCGCAGGACCGCCTCGAAGTGGTGGTGGTCGACAACGCCTCGAACGACGGCAGCCCGGCCGCGCTGCGCGAGCGGTTCCCCCGGGTGCAGGTGATGGACTCGGGCGGAAACCTCGGCTTCCCGGCCAACAACCTGGCCATGCGCGACCCCGGTGACGCCGACTACGTGGCGTTGATCAACCCGGACGCCTTCGTCGAGCCCGGGTGGCTGGCCCCGCTGGTCGAGGCCCTCGAGGCCGACCCCCAGGCCGGTGCGGCCACCGGCAAGATGCTGTTCGCACCCACCTTCGTGGACGTCGAGATCGAGAGCCCCACCTTCGTGCCCGGCGCCGGGGGCGACGTCCGCGAGCTCGGCGTGCGGGTCAGCGGCGTCGAGGTGGACGGCAAGGACGAGATGGCGAACGCCCAGCTGGTCGAGGGCTTCCACGGCTTGGAGCACGGCGCGCCCCCCGAAGACCTGTTCCGGTGGTCGTCCGGTCGGGCGTCGGTGCGGGTGCCGGTGGCCCCGGGAGCGGTGATGGGCGGCACCGCACGCCTGCGCCTCGCGGCCGAATCCTCCAAGCAGGTCACCCTGCGCTCGGGCGGTCACTCGGTCGAGGTGGCCGTCGGCACCGAGCCCGGTTGGGCGGAGATCGCCCTCGCCGGCGAGCCCTACGACGTGATCAACAACGTCGGCTCGCAGTTGGTCGAAGGTGGCTACGGCGGCGACCGGGGCTTCCTCGAGCCCGATCTCGGCCAGTTCGACGAGCCCGCTGAGGTCTTCGCCTGGTGCGGCGGCCAGGCCCTGCTGCGCCGGCGCTACCTCGACGAGGTGGGTCTGTTCGATGAGCGCTTCTTCCTCTACTACGAGGACACCGACCTCTCCTGGCGGGGCCGGTCGGCGGGGTGGCGCTACCTGTACCGACCCGAGGCCGTCATCCGCCACCTCCACGGGGCCAGTGCCGGCGAGGGCTCGGCCGTGTTCGCCCACTACGTCGAGCGCAACCGCCTGCTGGTGCTCGCCAAGAACGCGCCCGCCCGCCTCGCCGCCAGCGCCGCGTTCCGCTACCTGCTGAGCACCGCCTCCTACGCCCGCCGTGACGTGCTCGGTCCGATGCTGCGGGGCCGTCGGCCCAACACCGTGCTGGCCAAGCGGCGCCTGAAGTCCTACCTGGCCTTCCTGCGCCTGCTCCCGGCCATGCTCGTGGAGCGGCGGCGCCTGCAGCGCCACCCCGTGGTCTCGAGCGACGAGATCGTCCAGCGGTGGACGGTGGTGCGGTGAGCGCGCCCGACGGATCGAGCGGCCCCGCCGGGCGAGGCCGACGGGTCGCGGTCTACAACAAGTACTGGTCCACCGGGGGCGGCGCCGAGAAGTACGGGGGCCTCGTGGCCCAGGTGCTCGCCGCCGACAACGACGTCGTGCTGCTCGGCCCCGAGGACTTCGACATCGACGCCCTCGCCGACCGCCTCGATCTCGACCTCACCGGGGTCACCAACCGGGTCATCGCCGAGCACCTCGGCGCCCTGCGCTGGGCCAGCCACGAGTACGACCTCGTGGTCAACGTCTCGTTCATGAGCCACGAGGCGGTCCGATCCCGCCACAGCATCTACATCGTGCACTTCCCCGCCGAGGTGTCGAAGGACCTCAGCGGGGCCCAGAAGCTCGTCATCGGGGCCCTGGGCGGCATCGTTCGGTCGAGTTCGGTCAACACCGGGTTCGGTGAGGGCTTCTACCCGCCCGAGGGCCGCCGCCCCCGCTACTTCTGGGCGTCCGAGGACGCCTCGTTCTACGTCGAGCCCCACGCCGACCGCCCCACCCCGCTGTGCCTCGTGTTCTGCCGGCGCCGACCGGCGGGCCTCGACCCGGCCGAGATCGCGGTGGACGTGGACGGCACCGAGGTCGCTCAGCTCACCCTCGACCCCGGCGCCACCGCCCTCGAACGCCGACGCAAGACCAACCTGGACATCGAGCTCCCGGCGAGCCCGACGCAGGCGCCGGTGAAGGTCACCGTCCGGGTGGCCAACCCCTTCGTGCCCGCCGAGGTGCTGGGCGGCGCCGACGTCCGGAGCCTGGGCGTGGCCCTCGCCGCCATCTCGACCGGACGGGGCCTCAAGGCCAAGGTCGGCGCCCAGCTGGGGGCCTGGCTGCCCCTGCTGCACCGTGAGCCGCCGTCGACGGACTTCATCGCCAGCTACGACGCCGTCGTGTCGAACTCGGAGTTCACCCGCCGCTGGGTGCAGCGCTACTGGGGCACCGACAGCACCGTCGTCTACCCGCCGGTGACGATGCAGGCGCGGGGCGAGAAGGAGCCGATCATCCTCGCCGTCGGGCGGTTCTTCGCCGCCGAGGCCGGCCACTCGAAGAAGCAGCTCGAGATGGTCGAGGCCTTCCGCCGCCTCGTCGACCGCGGCCTCGAGGGCTGGACCCTGCACCTGGTGGGCGGCTGCTCCGAGGTCGACCGGCCCTACCTCGACCAGGTCCGCGCCGTCGCCGAGGGCCTGCCCATCGAGCTGCACGTGGACGCGCCGGGCGACGAGCTGCGCGACCTGTACGCCCGGGCCTCGATCTACTGGCAGGCCACCGGGCTCGGGGAGGACCCCGAGCGCGATCCCGATCGCCTCGAGCACTTCGGCATCGCGACCGTCGAGGCCATGTCCGCCGGTGCGGTGCCCGTGGTCATCGGCCTGGCCGGCCAGCTCGAGATCGTCCAGCAGGGCGTGTCGGGCTTCCACTTCGCCACCGTCGACGAGCTCGTCGAGCGCACAGAAGCCGTCGTGGCCGACGACCAGCTGCGGGCGACGCTGTCGGCGTCCGCCGAGGCCCGGGCCCGCGACTTCTCCGTCGAGGCCTTCGCCGAGCGTTTCGGCGCCGTCGTCGATGAGGTCGTCGGCCAGGTTTGACCGGGGCGGGGTGAGGCTGCGCAGTGGAGCGGAGCAGCGGGAACGGCGTGGCAGGGATGCCGAAGGCGCTCCGACGAAGGAGGAGCCAGTGTCGGGCCTCAGCCGGCCTTGATGCACTCCCACGTGAGGAACATGTACGCGGGGAGCAGGCCGAGGCGGGCGGCGGTGGCGTCGTCGGCCACCGACTCGAGGTCGTCGCGGACCACGCCGGCGGTCATCGAGGTGACATCGAATTCGCGCGAGGTCTCCTCGGGCCACTCCGAAGCCCCGCTGTCGAGGTAGCTGAGCCAGCCGTCGGTGGCCAGCAGCGACGCCGTGAAGCCGTGCTCGCGGAGGGTGGCCGTGAGGTCGAAGCCGAAGCGCCAGAACACCGGGGTGTGGTCGCCGTGGAACTCGGGCTCGACCGGGGGAGCGGTGCGGCCCTGGAGCACCGGCACCTGGAGGTACATGCGCCCGCCGGGGGTGAGCACCCGGTGGATCTCGTCGAGGGCCTTGGCGGTCTCGGGCACGTGCTCGAGCACGTGGGGGGTGAGGATGGCGTCGAAGCTCTCGTCGGGCCGATCGATGGCCTGGAGGTCGAGCTGCACGACGCCCCGGTGGGCGCGTTCGTCGTAGTCGCTGCACGTGTAGTCGAACCACCCCGCCATGGCCCGCCGGTAGTCATCGCCCAGCCGGGGGCTGGTCTCCAGGACGCGGGCGCCGAGAGACCCGGGGGTGCGGGCCACGTAGCAGTGGAAGAGGTAGCGGTCCCGGGAGATGCTGCCGCACTGGGGGCAGTTGGCGGCCTCGCTGTGGAAGCGGCCGGCGAAGGCGTCGCCGGTCCAGCGGCAGATGTTGCACCACACCGTGGCGGCGTCCTCGGCCGGCGTGCGGGGGGCCCAGGGGGAGGGCGGCGCCTCGGACCAAAGGCGCGACGCAGGCGCCTTGGTCGGGGTGGCCGACCTCGCTGGTGTGCCGGCGAGGCGGCGCCGGACCCGGCCGAGGGTCGAGCGCAGGGAGGTCGAGCGTGAGGCCATGGCGATCACCCCACTCGGTGGCGGTGGGTCGGGTCAAGCTCGCGCACCCTGATTCCTTGCCCGGGATGCGCGGTGGTACGCTGATGGTTCGCTCCTGCGACACGGGACGGCCCCGAGCCGTTCACCTTCCCGTCGTCGGAGCCCGTCACGTCTGGAGGCGTCACCCACCAATGTTCGCGTACCTCGATCCCGGCACCGGAAGCATCGTGCTCCAGGTGATCGTCGGCGGCTTCGCCGGCCTCGCCGTCTTCTTCAAGATGTTCGGCCGCAAGATGATGTTCTGGAAGAAGGACAACGAGCTCACCGAGGGCGAGGGTGAGACGGCCGCCGACGCGACCACGGCCGAGCCCGCCACGGTGCCGCCCGCCGAGGCGGCCAACTAGGCGCACCCAGGTTCGTTGGCCTGCGCCGGCGACCCGATCCGAACATGACCACACCTCCTGCCGATCCGGGGTCGTTCCGCGACCCGATGAGCCGCGTCTTCGTCTCCGACGACGCCGTCATCCGCTCCCTTTCGGGCGCCGCCCTGGCCGACTACGAGGCCGCCGCGGCGTCGACCTTCTTCACCGAAGCCGTCGCCGACGGCCGCATCGTCGGCACCGAGCGGGTACCCGACGACCAGGTGGCCGCCTTCGTGGGCGAGGACGGCCGCTGGGAGGCGGCCCTGCGTCACGACCGCATCCCGTTCCTCTCGTACCCTTACGAGTGGACCTTCGAGATGCTCCGCGACGCGGCGCTGCTCCAGCTCCAGCTCACCCGCCAGGGCCTCGACGAGGACGTCATCACCAAGGACGCCACGTCCTACAACGTGCAGTTCGTGGGGGCACGGCCCACCTTCATCGACGTCGGCTCGTTCGAGAAGCTCCGCGCCGGCGAGCCGTGGTACGGCTACCGCCAATTCTGCGAGCTGTTCCTCTACCCCTTGATGTTCCAGGCCTACAAGGACCTGCCCTTCCAGCCGTGGCTGCGCGGCGCGATCGACGGCATCACCCCGACCGAGGCCCGTGCCGTCATGGGCTTCCGTGACCGCTTCCGCAAGGGCGTCTTCACCAACGTGTACCTCCAGGCGGCGTTCGAGAACCGCTACTCCGACACCGACTCGGACGTGAAGAAGGACCTGGGCAAGGCGGGCTTCAAGAAGGAGCTCATCGCCGCCAACCTCGACAAGCTCACGAAGCTGGTGCGTGGGCTCAAGTGGAAGCGCTCGGAGTCCACCTGGTCGGGGTACAGCGAGCGCGGTCACTACACCGACGCCGACCTCGACGGGAAGACCACCTTCGTCGACAAGGTCGTGGGCCGCACCCACCGCTCGCTCGTCTGGGACCTCGGCGCCAACGACGGCCACTTCTCGCGCCTCGCCGCCAAGAGCTCGGACTACGTCGTGGCCGTCGACTCGGATCCGCTGGTGGTCGACACGCTGTACCGGGCGCTGCGCGAAGAGGGCAACACCACGATCCTGCCCCTCACCATGGACCTGTCCAGCCAGTCGCCCGGCCTCGGGTGGCGGGGCCACGAGCGCAAGGCCTTCACCGACCGCGCCACGCCCGACGTCGTGCTCTGCCTGGCGGTCATCCACCACCTGGCCATCACCAACAACGTCCCGCTGCCCGAGTTCGTGGCCTTCCTCGCCGACGTCGGAACCGAAGCCGTCCTCGAGTTCCCCACGCCGGACGACCAGATGGTCAAGCGCCTGCTGAAGAACAAGCGTGAAGGTACCCACGACGATTACACGGCTACCGTCCTCGAACGTGCGCTGGCCGACCACTTCGACATCGTCGAGCAGACCACCCTTCCGTCGGGTACCCGGATCCTGTACCATCTCGCACCCCGCTGAGCCTCGGCCGTGACGGAGGCCACCGAGCCCGACCGCAGCGGCGCGGCGCGGCCCGCCGACGACCGCTCCACGGACGTGCCTCCGCCCGTGTGGCGCAGGGTGGCCCGCCGCCTCAACCTGCGTGAGATCGTCCGTCACAACGGGCTCGTGCTCCTCGCCCTCTGGGGCCTGGCGGTGGCGCAACCCGTGCTCGACCTCTTCGGCAAGAACCCCGAGTTCTTCGTGGCCAACTCCCTCAGCAGGTACGAGGTCGCCGCCTTCGGACTGGTGGTTGCCCTCGGTGTGCCCGTGGTGCTCATCGGCCTCGAGGTCGTGGCGTACACCATCCACCGCGGGTTCGGGGTGGCGGTCCACGTCGCGCTGGTGTTCGTCCTCGGCGCGTTCTTCGGGCTCTACTTGGCGAGGCAGATAGGCGTCTCCAATGACCTCCTCAGCATCCTCGCCGCGTTGGTCGCAGGGGGGCTCATCCTCCATGGCGAGCGGCGGGTCGCGGGCGTGCGCATGGGCCTGCACTACCTGGCCTTCGCGCCGCTGGTGTTCCTGGCCGCATTCCTGTTGTTCTCCTCCACGTCGAAACTGCTGACCGAGGAGGAGGCCGTCGCGGCCACGGGTGTCACGATCGGCAACCCGGCGCCCATCGTCATCATCCAGATGGACGAGCTTCCGGTCGCATCGTTGATGACCGAGGAGGGCACCATCAACGCGGAGCGATTCCCCAACTTCGCCCGGCTGGCCGACGAGGGCACGTGGTACCGCAATGCCACGTCGGTGTCGCCGAAGACGACCGACAGCATCCCGGCGATGCTGAGCGGGCTGATCCCAGAGCCGGGGGCGCTGCCCACCTCGGCCGACCACCCGCGCACGCTGTTCACCCTTCTGGGCGATCAGTACGAGCAGCACGTCACGGAGCCGGTCACCAGCGTGTGCCCGGACACGGTCTGCGTGAATCGGCCCGCCCAGGAGAAGTTCCAGTACCAGCGCAGCCGCCAGGCGCTGCTCGACGCCTCGGTCGTCTACCTCCAGGCCGCGCTCCCGCCGTTCCTGCGCGAGAGCCTCCCGGCCGTGGATCGCGCGTGGGGTGGGTTCATCGAGGACGCCAACGTGGAGGAGCAGGACGCCAGCGCGGCGCTGGACCCGAGCGGAGGAACCGACCAGAGCGGTTCCGCGCCCAGCACCGATCCGTCCTACAAGTGGAAGGCGCTCGGGCCACAGGGTTGGGCGCCGCGCTACCAGGCCGGCCTGATGAGCGACATGATCGATCGCATCGTGCCCACCGAGCGGCCAGGGCTCCACTTCGCCCACGCCACCTTCCCCCACATCCCGTGGTTGCTCAGCCCGGAGGGCTACCAGTACGTGGTGTCCGACGCCCGCTTCGTGCCCGGTCTCGAGGGCGGGGGCATCTGGACCGACGACAACGACTACCTCGTGCGCCAGGGCTTCGCCCGCCACCTGCTCCAGGTGGGCTACATGGACAACCTCGTGGGCCGGATGATCCAGCAACTCGAGGAGCAGGGGATGTGGGAGGACGCCCTCGTCGTGGTCCTGTCCGACCACGGGGTGGCCTTCACCCCGGGCGAGAACTTCCGCAGCCCGCGTGCCGCCACGGTCCACGAGATCTACAACATCCCGCTGTTCATCAAGTACCCCGGCCAGACCGAGGGCGAGATCAGCGACGTCAACGCCCTCAACATGGACGTGCTGCCGACCATCGTCGACGCACTGGACATCCAGAGCGACTGGGAGTTCGACGGCCAGTCGCTCCTCGGCGACGGTCCCGACCGCGACAGCAAGCCCACCTACTGGGACGTGGGCCCCGACGAGGTGCCCGTCGACTTCGACGGCGTGATGGAGGTGGTCCAACGCGACCACGACTACCTGCCCAACGGCGACGACTGGCTCGGCGTGTTCGGCCAGGGCGAGTACGCCGATCTCGTGGGCCAGGACCTCGAGGACCTCGACGTGCGGGGCGCGAGCGGTCTCACCTGGACGACCGACCAGAAGGACCGCCTGGCCGATTGGCAGCCCGATGCGGACGGCCTCGCGCCGATGCTGCTGACCGGCTCGCTCGAGTCCGACGGCGGCGAGCTGCCTGAGGACGGGGTGGTGGTCGTGAACGGTCGGGTGGCCGGCGTCGCCGGTGACTTCCACGAGGGCGACGACGGCCGCATCGCGTTCAACGCCCTGATCTCCGAGGAGATCCTGCAGCACGGCGCCAACGACGTGGTGCTGCTCTTGCCGGCTCGGTCCGGCGCCGAGCAGTTCGAGACTGCAACACTTGCGTGATGGCGGACATGGCCGCATCCGGGCCGGCGCACCTCGCCGAGCGGGTCCCCGCCGAAGGAGTGACCCGAAGAGGATGGGCCCGGCGGGTGGCCGCCCGCCTCGAGCTGCGCCAGGTGCTGGGCTACGACGCCCTGTCGCTCCTGGCGCTCTCGGGGCTCGCCGTCGCCCAGCCCCTGCTCGATCTGTTCGGCAAGAACCCCGAGTTCTTCGTGGCCGCCGAGGCCTCCCGGGGTCAGATCGTGGCCTTCGGCCTGGCCGTGGCCTTCGCCATCCCGCTGGTCTGCGTGGCCATCGAGCTGGTGGCCCACGCCATCGGGCCCCGCGTGGGGGCCGTGGTCCACGCCGTGCTCATCGGCCTGCTGGGCACCGCGTTCGGCGCCACCATCGCCCGCCAGTTCGACTTCTCGTCCAACCTGCCCGTGATCGCCGTGTCGCTCACCATCGGCGGTGCCATCTTGTTCGCGGAGCAGCGCAGCCGGGCCATGCGCCTGGGCCTGCGCTACCTGGCCCTGGCGCCCGTGTTGTTCCTCGGGCTCTTCCTCGTCACCTCCGGCACCTCCCGCTTGTTGTGGGAGGACGAGGCCCAGGCCGCCACCGGCGTGGCCGTGGACGACCCCCGTCCGGTGGTCATGGTGGTGTTCGACGAGCTGCCGCTGGCCTCCCTGCTCGACGCCGACGGCCAGATCGACGCCGCCCGCTTCCCGAACTTCGCCCGGCTTGCGGGTCAGGCCACGTGGTTCCGCAACGCCACGTCCCTCTCGCCCAACACCCCCGGCAGCGTCCCCACAATCGAGAGCGGGCTCGAGCCGGCATCCGGGGCCCTGCCGACCTCGATCGACTACCCCCGCAACATCTTCACCCTCCTCGGCGGCACCTACGACATGGACGTCACCGAGACCATCACCCAGCTGTGCCCCACCACGGTGTGCGCCCGGGTCGACGCCGCCTCCTCCGACGGTTGGCTTCCCGAGCTCGGTCGCACCCTCGAGGACGCCTCCGTGGTGTACGGCCACGCCACCCTTCCCCCCGGCCTGCGTGCGGGACTCCCCGGGGTGGACCAGTCCTGGGGGGGCTTCATCGAGGACGCCGGGGGGGGCGCCGACAACATCGACGGCGGGCCCACCTCGACGACCCTGCCGACCACCACGACCAGCCGGCCGGGCATCGATGACTTCATGACGGCTCGCAACCAACAGATGGCGACCACACAGCCGCAGGGGACCGGGGAGCTGCTCCGCCGCATGACCGAGCGCGTCGGCCCCGAGACCCAGTCCCGCCTGTACTTCGTCCACGACGGGCTCTTCCCGCACTTCAATTGGCTCACGACGCCCGATGGGCGTACGTACCGCGGTGAGGGTGGCCCCCCGGGCTCGGTCGACGGGACCTGGGGCGACGACGAGTTCCTCATCCGCCAGGGCCAACAGCGCCACCTGCTCCAGGTTGGGTACGCCGACACGCTGCTCGGCGACCTCCTCGACCGTCTCGAGGAGGAGGGGATCTGGGACGATGCCGTCGTGGTGGTGACCGCCGATCACGGGATCTCCTTCACCGCCGGTCACCCCAAGCGCACGCCGACAGACGACACCGTCGACGAGATCTACCGTGTGCCCATGCTCGTGCGGGTACCCGGCGTGCGTGAGGGCGAGGTCAGCGACGAGAACGCCATGAACACGGACCTGCTCCCCACGCTCGTCGATGTGCTCGGCATCCACACCGACTGGGAGTTCGACGGCCGGTCGCTCTTCGGTGACGATCCCGCCCCCGACGACAAGCCGGTGTTCTACGGCTCCGGCCCCGAATCCGTCTCCAACGATCTCGGCGGCCTGTTCAGCGTGGCGCAGCGCAACGCCGAGCGCTTCCCCGAGCCGGGGTGGCGGGGCGTCGCCGCGGTCGGCGTCCTCGGGTCCCTGGTCGGACAGCCCGAGGACGAGCTCGACGTGACTTCCATCACCGACGCCATCGACCCGCAAGCCCGGTGGAGCCTGCACCATCCTGAGGACTACCTGGGATTGACCGCGGAGGGGGGCAGGGTGCCGCTCGTGCTCCAGGGCACGCTGGTGCTCGGGATCGACGAGGAGCCCTACGACGAGGCGCTCGTCGTGCTCAACGGACGGGTGGCCGGGGTGGCCGGCGACTTCCGTCGTGACGGCCACCGCTTTCGCTTCCGTGCCCTGCTCGACTTCGAGCAGTTCCAGGAGGGCGACAACGAGGTCGAGCTCCTCCTCCTCGGGAGCGGCGACCAACCGCCGCCGTTCCTACGCGTGCCCCTCGCCTAGCTGCGCCTGACGGCCGGCGGCGGCCTCGTCCCAGAACGCGGTCAGCAGGCGGCGGGCCGCGGTGGTGGGGGAGAGCGTGCCGGCCGCGACCTCG
>WPCK01028494.1_pt1 | contig 12130 bp, 13 predicted proteins | sample 5399851 | NCBI WGS metagenome assembly WPCK01 (sample SAMN12869471, study PRJNA574797) | sludge metagenome | isolation source: wastewater treatment of pH11 | place: China:Beijing | collected 2019-05-20
GGTTAAATAACCTTAAACAACGATATGATCCCGGAAGTGAATTTAAAGAGATCTTAATTTCAAATTATGACATTTTAAAAATCAAAAAAGAAAAGACAATTCAACTAGAATTATGGAGTGAAGAAAATGGAATATAAATCAGAAGTTAAAATATTAGATGACAAAGGTCGCCTTAGCATATCGAAAAATCTTAGAGAAGCGCTGCAATTTGAAAGTGGGGATGTATTAAAAATACAAGTTAAAGATGGTGGTTTGCTAGTACGAAAAGTTGGTATTCTTGATTATGAAGGAAGTTCAGATAAAGAGATAATGAGCAACATTCAAAATGCTTTTAACTCGCTATCCAAATCTAAAAAAATATCTCTTGTAAAGAAAATCATAAAAATGATAGAAGGAGTCTGATAGAATGATTCTAGGTAAAATTAAAAATAAAATTAAATTATTGTATATGTATACAAAATTATTAACACCTCCTATTGCAGCCGGAAATGTATCTGGTGTCATTGAAGAAACATGGAAAAATGCTGAAGGTCAAATAAGACAAGTTGTAGATAATGTTATTTTCCCCGCTTTAAGTGTTATACTTGCTGTATTCTTTTTTGTAAAGTTAGGGAGTGCATACTTTGATTACAAGAAAAATAACGATCGCTTCGAATGGACTGCTCCAGCGATTTTATTTGTCGCATTAGTTTTTACACTAACGGCGCCTCGATATATTTGGAAAGTCTTATAAAATGTTCATTTGGGATTTTGTTATTGACAAAGTATTCGATCAAATTGTAGATTGGATCCATGGACAAATCGTTAGTTTTTTAGGGGAGTTCTTTGGCATGATTAATAATATGGGTGCAGAACTATTCGAGTTTGTTTGGATTAAAGCCATCGTACTTTTCTTTAGTTATTTCGCATGGGCAATGTTTACTGTAGGACTTATCCTAGCAGTATTTGAAACTGCCCTAGCTTACCAAAATGGACAAGGAAACATAGGTAATACTTTTCTTAACATATTGAAAGGTTTTATCGCTACTTCTTTAATCACTGTATTACCAATTGAACTCTTTAAATTTGCTGTATCAATGCAAATTATATTATCTAAAAGTATAGCGGGGTTACAAGGCGATGTAATTGGAATTGGTGCGATGGCAACTAATTCAATGTCTGTTATTAATAAATCAGGAATGTCATTAGTGTTTAGTATTTTTCTATTAATTGCTGTTGGCTATGCTGTTATCAAAACATTTTTTAGTAATTTAAAAAGAGGTGGTATATTACTTACACAAATTGCAGTTGGAAGCTTATATATGATTTCTGTACCTAGAGGCTTTATTGATGGCTTCACATCTTGGACTAAGCAAGTAATTGCCTTATGTTTAACCACCTTTTTACAATCAGTATTCCTTGTCGCAGGACTAATGGTCTTTCAAGACAGTTTGCTGTTAGGTGTAGGTTTAATGCTAAGCGCAAATGAAATACCTCGCATAGCGGAACAGTTTGGGCTGGATTCATCGACACGAGGTAATATGATGGGGACAATTTATGCAACTCAAAGCGCTCTTAATATTGTAAAAAACTTCAAATGATTTTTACTTCAATTTTCTATTTTTAGTAGTTACTATTGCTTCTAGCCTAGCTGCAGGAGTATCCATCGGCCCTCCCATTATTCTATTCACTACAAATTCATCTGAAAAAAAATTTTTGATTTCCTCTTCTTCATTTAATGAACTAGATAAATATGTTTTTGTTGGAAAAACAAATATTTTTGTAGTATCTTGGGCTCTAAACGAGTCTATGGAAATTCTAGAAACGTATATACCCCTATTACCTATTGGCCAAAGAAGACGATCAAACTCTTTTTTCTTAGACCAATGTTGTAAAATTCTTCGCTTTATATTGTTTGATGTTCCTACATATACTTGTTTATATTCACCCAGTACCATCACATAGTAGCCAGATGTACTTTCATACTCATTTAGATTATCAATCTCAATAAAACTTTTATATTTTATTTTAAATTCTTTGATTTCTTCTTCATAGTCTTCTCTATCTAAACTAGCGAAATACTCTATATTCAAATCATAATTAATTAGACAGCGCTTTTGGTTCATTTCACACCATTCATCAGTATAAAAAAGACCTGCCTCGTCTGCATAAACTTGATATTTAACACCCTCAAACTCATCATAAATTGAAGTACGATCCACGGCTATACCTCGATTTCTTTTCAAATCGTCGTACTCTTTCATCCTTTTACCGCCTGTAACTTTATTATTAATAGGAGCGTACTTCTCTCGTGTCATTATTGGTCCTAACTGACCCGGCCTTAATCTAACGCCAAAATGAATCATTGATTTTGGATTATTATCCATTATTTCATCCCTTTCTCTATAAAATTAATCTTACATTTAGTATAACAAACTAATTAAGGAGTCAATATGTATTTATATCCTAATAACTTAAGAGCCAAACCGATGCTTTGGTTGTGGAACTTGAAAGATGTCGTAATCATTGGAATTATTACTTTATTTGCAGTTTTCATTTATGCTCAATTTAATAAGATTTATTTTCTTGTAGCTGCAGCTGCATATGCAATATTATCATTAAGATTTGATGACCTAAGTATTTTAGATATTCTAATCCACTTATGTCATTTTTTTATCCTTGAACAACAAACTTTCACTTGGAAAAACGAAAGGATGATGACTGATGAGTGAAAATATAAATTTAGTCTACGGTTTTATTTATGATAAAAATGGCATGTATAATAAAAAATGGGTATTTGAAAATACTCCTGAAAATATCGCAAGTTTTATCATAAACAACAAATCGAATCGTTGTACCATTACCAATGAAGCAGATACTTTAATACTTACTTCAACAATAGGAGGCTATGTCGATATCTGTCCCAACCAGGACTATTTAACAAGTGAATTATTACCTGTGTTGATTCCCATGCAAATAGGTGAGGAAAATTCTCATGAAATCGAATTCATTCCAGATGAACTTCTCTATGAAATGGAGATTTGAAGATGTTTCGTAAAAACAAATACGGTACAAGAAGACTTTTGAATTTGAAAGACTTAGATACATCACGACTCATAGGATACAATGGAAACCAATTAATTTACTATTCTATTGTTCCTTATAATCTTTCAGTTTTATCTAATGAGAATATTGAAGCGAAAATATTTGAACTTATGAATCTTATTAGAGGTTCAGAGAGTGTAGAGATACTTTGCTTAAATAATCGGGAAAACTTTAGATATAACAAAGACTATCTTATAAAAAGAATTGAAGAAGAAACGATGGATAGTATTAAACATTTAAATGAATTAGAACTACAGTTTATAGATAGTATTCAAATCAAGACCGCAACCGCCCGGTCTTTTTTAATAGGCATACGCATTCGAAAAAAAGATGACAAGGAAGTAATACATGAAATTAACTCGTTAGAAAAAACATTCAAACAACAAGGATTCACAATGCAAAAATTAAGTCCTGATGAACTTAAAACTCTCTTGGCTGTCTACTTCGAACAAAACGTGACTTCAGATACCTTTGAAGATATAGACGGAGAAAGGTGGTTAAAAAATGAGGCTTAGAAAACTTTTCTCAAAAAAACAAGAGCCACTAGAACATGAGAAAATTCATGATTTCTTAAATATGATATCCCCTTCTACAGTTAAGTTTTATACTGATTACTTTATATGTGGGAACACATACAGATCTGTGTGGGCAATAAGAGAATATCCAACGTCTACAGAAGAACTCGCCCTACTGAGATATTTAGGCGAAAAAGAAAACGTCACTTTAAAAATATATTCAACGATAGTAACACCTATCGAAGAAAGAAAAATCATTTCAAATGCAACAAATAAACAAAAGATGAAAACAGTATCTTCATCACAAATGCAAGAAACAATTGAGGCTCAGGTTGATATCCAAAACTTAAATACTCTCATTGCAAACATGCATAGATCAAGAGAACCTTTAGTGCATACTGCGGTATTCTTAGAAATGATTGCCAGTGATTTAGAATCATTAAACGTGATTCAATCGAGTGTGTTTTCAGAACTAACACGCTCAAAGATGAATGTGGATAAACTCTTTTTAAGACAAAAAGAAGGTTTTATTTCTGTTATGCCATCTGGCTATAATGCATTCAAAGAAGAATTTGAAAGAGTATTGCCTGCTTCATCAGTTGCTAATTTGTTCCCTTTTAATTACTCTGGTAAGACAGATCCAAATGGTTTTTATATAGGAAGTGACAAATACGGTTCAAATATAATCGTTGACTTTAATCGAAGAACTGAAGACGTTACAAACTCTAACATCATTATATTGGGTAATTCAGGACAGGGTAAATCATATCTACTTAAAGGTATTGTTGTAATACACCTACAATCAAATCTGAATGTTATCGTACTTGATCCTGAAAGCGAGTATGCTGATTTAACACAAAATCTTGGTGGTGATTATATTGATTTAACAAGTGGTCAGTACATCATTAATGTGCTTGAACCCAAACTATGGACTGATGAAGTCTTAATTGAAGATTTATACGATGAGGATACCCCTGCTGCATTTAAAACATCTAATGCTCTTGCTCAACATATTTCATTTTTAAAAGACTTCTTTAAAACTTATAAAACCCTCAGTAATGCACACATTGATACCTTAGAGATCATGCTTAAAAATCTTTATGACAAATTTGAGATTAACGATGAAACAGATTTATCTTCTATTCAAAGAGATGGATTTCCTATCTTAGAAGATTTATACAATTTGATTGATTTTGAATATAAAACATATAACCCAGAAGAAAAGAAACTTTATGATGAGAACATTCTTAGAGAAATACTTCTTGCTATATATTCAATTTGTAAAGGTTCTGAATCAAGATACTTTAATGGATACACTAACATCAAAGATGGAAGACTTGTAACGTTCGGAGTCAAAGGACTGCTCAACTCAAATGAGAACTTAAGAAACGCATTACTATTTAATGTTTTATCTTATATGTCTAATGAACTTTTAACTAAAGGAAATACTGTGGGTGCATTAGATGAATTCTATTTGTTCTTAACTAACTTGACCGCAGTAGAATATATTAGAAATTTTATGAAACGTGTACGCAAAAAAGACAGTTCTATCATACTTGCATCTCAAAACTTAGAAGACTTTAACATCCCAAAGATAAGAGAATATACCAAACCACTCTTCTCAATACCCTCACACCAATTCTTGTTTAATGCAGGAAGTATCGATAAAAAATTTTATATGGATACATTACAGCTAGAAGAATCAGAGTTTGAACTGATACGTTATCCACAAAGAGGGATTTGCTTGTACAAATGTGGCAACGAAAGATACAACTTAAAGGTAGAAGTCCCCGAATATAAAGCCAAACTGTTTGGTGAAGGTGGAGGAAGATAATGGCTAAAGCCGCTAAGCTGCTCTTATCTCTTATAGCAAGTAAAAAAGGACGAGATACTTTAAAGAAGATCTTACTCGTGGTGCTATCTCCACTGATTATTATTGTTATATTTGTTTCAGTATTAGGGGATGCAAGTTCAAAACACAATCACAATGTTGTTAATACTCTGTTTTATGATGAAGAAATACCAGAGTCTTCACCCTTAGAATTTGTAGAATTTATTAGCAGTATTCAAAACATTTATAAACAAATTGACACTGAGATTGCATCCTTAGAAAATGTCAAAGGACAATTTGATGTTACTTTTATAAAATCTATTATCTTAGTTATTTCATTAAATGAAGAAAGTAACACATTAATAGACAGCCTAGATATTCCTACTTTTCTTAAAAACTTCTATACAGAGGAAACAATCAACATTAACGAAGAAGAATCAGAGAATGAAGAGGAAAAGACTGCCATCGTACCTATCAGATCATCCGAACTGATGTTATTGAATGCTCAGTCTTTCTTAGGACTTGATCTAAGTCGTCATCATGATGCCCTTTTTGAAATTTATTATGTTGCTTTAACAGGAAGAAACCAAGGACTTGATCCAATTATTTCACCACACTACTTACTGAGCGAACATTATGAAAATTCAGAAAAAATAGCGTTTGTCGGAGGAGAGTTTGGACAAATATTTGAGGATAATTGGAAAGATCATGTGTCTTCAGAGTTTGGTCCTCGAGATCCTATCAAGTTGCCGGATGGTCGTTATACTAGCAATTATCACTATGGCATTGATTTTTCATATCCCAAAGGAACACAAATACATGCCCCACTCGATGGAAAGGTCGTTCTCACGAAATATACTGAGGGTGATTATGGATTCTACGTTGTGTTAGATCATGGTGCAGGAATTTTTACGCTTTACGCACACTTATCAAGGATACATGTGGACGAAAACACAACAATAAGACAAAGTGAAACTTTGGGAGAAGTAGGATCTACTGGTGCAAGCACCGGTAATCACTTACACTTTGAAGTCATTGAAAACCGCGCGCGAATTAACCCTAGAAAATATTTAAAATAAAGGAGATAACAATGTCGGAACACTATGAAACAATTGCAAAGATTATTTACAAAGAATGTATTCGTTGGGTGGTAGATTTTATTGAAGACGAAATCACATTTCCAACAATGCTTGATCGATTCCAAGAAAACTATAACAAGTTCTCTATACTGGAAGATATCGATTTATTAGACTTACTGCATGATGAAAAAGAACTTGAACTACTAGAGATAAATGTTGCTATTGAAGATAGAATCGATGCAGTCCAATTTAACGATGACTCTTATACAGACGATAACCTTAAGCAAACTCTTGCTAAACTTATAAATAATAAAGATACACACTAAAATTTATATTATGAAAGGAAATAGTATGAATATAAATACAATTAAATCAATGTACCCTTCTGGTACACGAGTAGAATGCATTAAAATGAAAGATGCCCAAGCTGTACCAACAGGTACTCTGGGAACCGTAAACTTTGTAGACGATATGGGTACTGTTCACGTTGATTGGGATAATGGCAGTACCCTAGGTCTTATTACTGGAGAAGACTCCTTCAAAATCTATCAGACACATGAACTAGACTATGAAGTAATACCTGTAAATATTACAGTGAATACCCCAGTTGTTGCAAAACAAAGACTCGAGCCTAAAATAAATCAAATTAAAACAGCAGTTAAAGTACCACATTTAGAGTATTTAAGACTACTAGATGATCCGCTCGAAAATCGAAATTATATAAAAGATCATATTGAAGATATGTATTTTGAAGACGATGTTTATCATAGCATCCTAGTATATTGCGAAGAAGAACAAGGTGGTATTTTAATCGAATCAGAAGGATATGAATATGCACGATTTCAAGGGTTTGTAAGTAACGTTCATGAAATCTTAGAAACTGGCATCGTAGATTTAGAAGATGACACGCTACATAAGAAGATTAAAGTCTTAGTTGTAGAGCCAGAAAACAAACCTTACGTTGCAGTTATTGATAACTCATTGGAATCAACTCAATCGATGGTTGGAGGCTATATTGAAACGCTATATATCAGTAACTCCGCTGAAATAATATGTAATGAAGAAGGTAAAATCATGAATCTACAGGCTAACCGAAGAATTGGGAATGATGTAATCGCTGGACGATTCATCATTGTAGGTGTCGATGAAGGTGAACACTTCAAGTCCTTAAGTGACGAAGATATTAAAAAATACAGTCAGAGATTCAACGACATTGAAATGATTGATCAACGAGAAGTACAAGATTTATTAAACTATGATATAAAATTCTAGGAGGAAATTATGAAGACTAAAAAAATAACAATAGAAGTAAGTGAAGCTAAATTAAGTGCATTAGAAGTGTTTATTAAAACTAAAAACTCTACTGTAGAACTTGAACTCCAAGATACATTTAATAAGCTCTACGAAAGAGTCGTTCCAAATCAAGTAAAATTGTTTGTTAAGGAAACATCACCCGCTAAAAATAGCGATGGTCTAAAGATACCAAAAGTAGGAAAATAGTGCTTCTATTTATACATATATTTGCCCTATTATTACCTAAATAAAGCGGTACCGCTTTTATTTGGTTTCTTATTCGGATAAAAACGACGTAAAAACAACCTTTTCAATTCTCTTGCCAACTTGCACATGTAAAAAGCCACGAATTCGAGGTTTGTGCCCGAAATCGTGGCTTGTGTGCGATTGTGATTTCTTCTTGGAGGAAATATAGCAAAGGCAATCAGTTCAACAACGTGTGGCCCTTTGTGCGCATATTCAAATTTCCCTCAATTAATGCCATTTTACCCACTATTTGGCTATTTTAACCAATGGAATAATCCCAAGCAGGTTAAAGAGAAGGTAGTACTTCACCGAGCAACGCTCGGTGACAATAATTGAATTCTAGTCTTACTATATAATCAAGAGTAACATTAAATTAATGAACTGAAAGCTATGACTCAAGTTCTATTTTCGGCTATCATCTTCATTTACACTCAAAAGCAATTCATCTAAAGTAGAAAAGTTATTGAAAATAATTCCAGTTCTTGTAATTCATAAGATTCTAGTTCATCTAAGTAATTATTAAAACTGTTTAGAGAACTATAGTTGAAATCATTATTTTCTTGTCTTTTTAAAATTAATCCTTTTGAACGTTTTGATCTAATGGAAAGGATATACATTAAATAATTTTTAACAAGTGTAGTTAGTGCTTCTTCTTTACTCAATATCTCTTGCCAAATAGAATTATCAATCCCACTAATTCTTGCATTATGCTCTATATCTAAGGCCCTTAACAAAAGCATTTTTTGATAATCCAATCCATGAGACTTCCATTTTTCATCATCATTCGGTGGTTTGATATATAGAAAGTGATTTTGACAGTTTGAATGCAAAGGAATGCACAATACAAATGGCGTTATATTTATACTTACTGTAGTTACATAAAATCTTTTACCCACAAGAATTTGTGTGTATCCCTTATAATTATACCGTTTGTTTATATCCGATATGAAATCGTTGCTAAATGTAAGTATCATGAAATATCTTCTTTAAAAAAGGAAGCACTTCTTCAAGTGCTTCCTAAAAGCTTTTGTAAATAGTAGAGTTTTTTTGTCAGATTTAACTCTTCTGAGATCATCTATTAACTCAATTAAATAGAAGCTTTTATATACCTACGTTGTACATTTCGTAGTTGTTATTGTCAATAAAACACATCACATCATCTCAATAGATTATAAAAGTGTTTAGTTACTGTTTTACAAGCTTATTTCAATTCATTATCGTAAAGTACAATATTCTCGTTTAATACTTTCATCCAGGCCCTACTTATATCTTGCGTATACTTAAAGGGTTTTGCATCCTTATTGTTCTCTTGATATTTAGCAAAGTCCTTGCTTTTCAATATGTCTGATAAATTCGGGATGTTTTTTGATCCCATTTCATATTGTATTGCGGATGTATAAAGCAAGTCCAAATCAACACACCACATTTCTGAAAATTCATTAATTGTTGTCTCTCTCGCTTCATTGAAATATCTTCTTCTAACAGAAAATATATCTTCATTTTCCGCTAAATTCCCTGCATCAATTTCATCTAAAATATTCTTATATACTTCTTTTATGACGTCTGCCTTATTCATATTTTGAAGTGCTTTTTCAATCTCTCCGCGTACACTTGTATCATGTGGAGTATAGGAGTCTAAGAGTTGATCAATATATCTCGAGTCTATATTATAAAGGTTTGCTTGATGATCACTGTAGAAGTTAATTTCTGTTAAATCATTTTCACTTGATTTTTCTGCTTCGTGTTGAAGAGATCCTTTAATGCTATTGTAAGTTCCCTCATGTTCTTTAATCAAATTAACCTTTATTCTCAAGACCTCTGAAACTTCGTACTCTTCATTATACTTATCGTAAGTGATTAATGCTTCTTGGGCTTTTTGTAGTCTTTGAAAACTTCTCACATATTGAATCTTAGTTTCTACATCGACATGCTCGTCCATTGTTTCTAATGAGAAGACACTCAGTGCTTCATACGCACCTTCAAATTCTTCTCGGCTTTCTTCATAATCTGGATATATTAGTGCATGGTGTTCTTTTGAATGAGAGTATAATTCTACTGCTTTATTGACATTTTCTTCCATAGTGAATGGTTTTCTATAGGTTACTATTAATCCTTTATTTTTTCCTGGATAAGTTCTATTAGTTCTTGAGAATGCTTGGATAAGATTTGCATATTCTAAATTACGGTCTACAAATAGAGTTAAAACTTGTGGCGCATCAAATCCTGTTAATAATCGATTAACGACGATGACTAAATCGACTTGTTTACCAAACTTTTTAAACTCTGCCTTCTTACGAGCTAGTCGATTATTAATATCACTATTGTAACGATCAATTTCACTAGTTTTCCATGAGGTGTCATAGTACTTATTATAATCATTTATAATGCTTTCCATCTCTGCTTCTTTATCCGCAGCATCAATACTATTCTCATCTAATGAATAAGTAATCGCAACCCTTGGAAAGTCTGGATCATCAATGACTCTTCCTTTCTGTACAGGAGTATCTTTGTATACATCTTCCATCCAATTTTTGTTCTTCTTCATCTCTTGAATTTGTCTATAGTATTTCTTAGCCATTTCAATTGAGTTTGTTGTTAAGATTGCAGACTTAGTCGGTCTACCATTTTCAAAATCAAACTTAACATACGCATTATCTGGTTTAAATATCTTCTTTACAACAGTTTCAACATGCTTATCATTTTCATAAATTTTATCATCAATATAGGACTCTCTTGTGATCTCATCCATGTTACTCATCATCGTATGAATTTGATCATCTGATTTATTTTGATTAACACTCTTTGATCTTAATGCATCAAAGATTAAATTATCCACATCGGTGTCATGTATCGTATGATCATGTTCCACCTGAAAGCCTAGAACTGACTTATCATCTAATGCATTCTTTATTGTATATGTATGAAGTTCTTTTCCATATTGATCCGGTGTCGTTCTTGCTAATTGACCTTTTGCTTCCTTCTTATTAACTTCAAAAATAGGTGTCCCTGTAAAGCCAAACCACGTGGAGTTTGGAAAAAATGACTTCACAGATTCCATTCCTTCAGAACTAAGAGCACGATGACACTCATCTACTATAAAGACAATGTGTTGCCCCATTAACTTCTTAAAACGATTTCCTTTGTTGTTTTCTTCTTGCTCTCGAGCATACTTTAAAGCTGCTTCTAATTTTTGCCTTGTCGTTATAATAACAACGTTAGAATTCGCATCCGACAATAAAACTTTACTGAGTTCTCTAGAACTCCCTGTCCCAACAATTAAAGCATTCTCGGCACCTTTATAGCTTGAGATACCAGTATTATACTCTGATGCAAATTTTGTAAATTCACTCGTCGTTTGATTATCTAAATCTTTACGATCCACAAGCATAATTGTACGATCAACACCTGGCTTTTTCGCTAATAGTTTTGTGGATACAAAACTTGTTAAAGTCTTCCCCGATCCTGTTGCATGCCAAATATATCCATCTTCATGACGAGATGCTGATTCATAAATCCTTTCAATTGCATGAACCTGATAAGGGTGTAAAACCATAAGCCTCTTGTGACTTTGATCCTCACTCAGTATCGTATAATCCGCAATCATTTCATGAGCACGCGGTATACTTAAAAACTGTTTTGTAAATTCATAAATATCATCCACTTTTTTATTATCTCGAGTTCTCCACGTAAAAAGATTCTTAGGGTCCATGTCCTTCGATAATGAGTTCGCAAAATATCTTGTATTCTGTTCATTAGAAATTACAAATAATTGTAATGTAGAAAATATATTATTTCTAAATGTTCCCTCTTCGGTGTACTTCTTAATTTGATTAAAGGCTTGATAGAATCCATCCTTAGCCTTAATCTGTTTTAGTTCTATTTGTATTAATGGTAATCCATTAATCAGTAAGGTAATATCAAAACGTCGTGATCGACTCGCCTCACTATCACTAGAAGTCGCTATTTGATTTACAACTTCATAACTTGATATACCCCCAGCGATATCATGGTTTGAATATAAGACTAAAGATAATCGGCCTAAACGTGTATCATCACGCTCAATATTAATTCGAGCAATGCCA
>WPCK01074694.1_pt1 | contig 12128 bp, 9 predicted proteins | sample 5399851 | NCBI WGS metagenome assembly WPCK01 (sample SAMN12869471, study PRJNA574797) | sludge metagenome | isolation source: wastewater treatment of pH11 | place: China:Beijing | collected 2019-05-20
GGGTGCGGTCGTGTCGTCGGTCATGACGCTGCCTCCGGTGGGGTGGTGGGTTCAGGGGGTGCTTCGGCGGTTGCCGGGGTGGCCGCGAGGCCGTCGGGCCTCGCCACCTTGTACGCCTGGACGGGGGTGGTGCGGCCCTTCACCCGCTCGGGGGGCAGGGCGGCGGCGTCGACCGAGCCGGTGAGGGCGTCGAAGGTAGGCTCGCTGAGCACGGTCTCGCCCGGCTCGGCCCACTGCTGGAGTCGCTGGGTGAGGTTCACGGTGTCGCCCACGATGGTGTACTCGAGGCGCTCCTCGGAGCCGAGCAGCGCGGCGGCGGCCGGGCCGGTCGAGATGCCGATGCCGAGGCCGAAGGGGGGCAGCCCCTGGTCGGCCCAGCGGGCGTTCACCACGTCCTGGGCCACGTGCATGGCGACTGCGGCCTGCACGGCCCGCTCGGCGTGGTCGTCCTGGGGGAACGGGGCACCGAACACCGCCATCACCGCGTCGCCCACGAACTGCATGACGGTGCCTTCGACACCGAGGATGGCGTCGTTCATGGCCGCTCGGTGCTCGTTGAGCTGATGGGCCAGTACGGTCGGCTCGGCCTTCTCGGCGATGCCCGAGTAGCCACGGATGTCCGACATGAGCACGGTGACCTCGACCTCGTCGCTCTCGCCGATGCGCCGACCCTCGAGGCGGAGCTTCTCGGCGATGCCGCCGGGGAGGAGGCGGCTGAGGCTCTCGCCCTGCTCCTCTCGGTCGACGATGGCCTGGTGCAGCATGCGCAGGCGGCGCAGCGAGCTGGCGGTGCCGGTGCTGGCGCCCTGGGCCAGCTTGAGGAAGACCTGCTCGACGTCGTCGGCGACCGCCTCGGGGGTGGTCTGGAGCGTGACCGCGATGGCCTTCATGGGCTTGCCCTCGGCCACCATGCGCAGCAGTTCCTCGTCGGCCGGCGTCAGCTCGTTGTCGTCGGTCACGGGCTGGACGAGGGCGTTGACGATGGCAGGGTCCAAGGCCGAGCCGCCGGTGGCGACGGCGCGGATGGCCTGGACGAGCTGGTCGCCCTCGGCCAGGCGGTCCTTCAGGAGGTAGCCGTAGCCTGCGGCGCCCTCGCTCAGCAAAGCGATGGCGTACTCGGGGTCGTCGTATTGGGAGAGGATGACCACGCCGGTGCCGGGGTGGCGCTTGCGCACCTCCTTGGCCGCCTCGATGCCCTCGCGCTGGAAGGTGGGCGGCATGCGGATGTCCGACACCACGACCTGGGGGTGGGCGGCCCCCGCGCCTTCGACGAGCTCGTCGTAGTCGGCGGCCACGCCCACCACCTCGAGGTCGGGCTGGCGCTGCACGAGCGCCTTCACGCCTTCGCGGATGATGAGGTTGTCGTCGGCGAGGAACACGGTGATGGTCCCCCCGGAGGCGTTCGGTTCCCCTGGCACTGGGAGCATTGAACGCACAACCGGGCAGGGCGGGGAAGGGCGTGACCATGTCGACCGGGGGTGGTGCCAGCCACACCTGGCCCCACTTGTCTGCACCCTTCACGGCGCCCGCCACTCGATCGTACGGTCGAACCAGTCGAGGGAACGCCTCGACGGAAAGGGTCGTCATGCGCATCGAGAAGTCCGTGACCTCGCTCTCGTGGATCCCGTCCGAGGCCATCAAGGGGCCGATGAAGGCACCGTTCGAAGCCGGGTTCACCCATTACGATCAGGTGCCGCCCGAGGAGATCGGCGACATCCACGAGCTGCGTCGCGGGGATCGCTTCCGTTTCGTCAACCACCTGACCGCCTGGGTCGAGGTCGAGGCCGGGAGGATCATCGACGCAGGGTTCGGCGACGAGAGCGGTGGGGTGGTCAACTCCACGACGGTCAAGGTCGGTCCGGCCCAGACCGTTTTCCAGCCCGGGGTGATGCCCGACCTCCAGAACGGGCCCGACTGGGGCGCCGCGACCGCGACCTTCACGCAGACCACCGGTGGCCGCACGGGCCTGCCCGCTCCCCGCCGGGTGAACCACCCGCCGTTCGTGCAGTGGCTGGCACCGCTCGTGTGGACCACCCTGTCGCTGACCATCGCGGCCGACGGGAGCTCCTCGTTCGAGGTCAAGGGGGCCAGCAAGTTCCCCCGTCACTGGGTGTACGGAGACGACCGCCAGATCGCGGCCAAAGCCGGCATGGCCGACTTCCGGGACTGGTACCACTCGTCGTTCGGCAAGCACACCCCCTGGGGGGACGAGGACTCGCCCGCACTCATCACCGCGGCCGAGACCGCCCTCGAGCGCCAATTGTCGAGGACCATCATGCAGGGCGGGGCCAAGCCCAAGACCCGCAAGGTGAAGGAGGGCAAGACCCTCACCGAGCAGGGCGTCGAGGGCGACGAGCTCTTCCTGCTGCTCGACGGCGTGCTGTCGGTCGAGGTGAACGGCGAGTCGGTGGCCGAGGTGGGGCCCGGTGCCATCCTCGGTGAGCGGGCCATCCTCGAGGGCGGGGCCCGGACCTCGACGCTGCGGGCGCTCACCCCGGTGAAGGTGGCGGTCGCCACCCGGGCCGAGATCGACCGGGACGCCCTGGCCGAGCTGGCCGAGGGCCACCGCCGCGAAGAGGCGAGGTAGCGGCTCCTTGCGCCTGCACCTCTGCGGTGTCCGCGGCTCCACGCCGGCCCCCGGCCCGGACTTCGTCCGGTACGGGGGCCACACTTCGTGCGTGGCCGTCTCCCGCGACGACGGTCCTCCGACGCTCGTGCTCGACGCGGGTACGGGGCTGCGCAACGTGACGGCGCTGCTCGACGGGCAGCCTTACCAGGGTGCGCTGGTGCTCGGCCACCTGCACTGGGACCACACCCAGGGCATCCCGTTCTTCGTGGGTGGTGACCAGGAGGGGGCACGCGTGGACGTCTACCTGCCGAAGCAAGGCGACGAGACCGAGGTGCTGGAGCGCTTCATGTCGCCGCCCCACTTCCCCATCGGGGTCGACGGCCTCAACGGCCGGTGGACGCTGCACGGCCTGGAGGAAGGTGAACGCGGCATCGAGGGGTTCTCGGTGCTGGCCCTCGACGTCCCCCACAAGGGCGGGCGCACGCTCGGGTTCCGGGTCGAGGCCGACGGCGCGTCCTTCGCCTACCTGTCCGACCACTCGCCGCTCACGTTCGGGCCTGGTCCCGACGGCCTGGGGGAGTACCACGAGAACGCCCTTCGCCTCGTCGCGGGGGTCGACCTGCTCATCCACGACGCCCAGCACACCGCCGAGGAGCTGCCCGGCCGAGCCCACTTCGGCCATTCGGCCGCGGAGTACGCCGTGGGTCTGGCCTGCGAGGCCGGCGCCAGGTCGGTGCTGCTGTTCCACCACGACCCCAACCGCACCGACGACCAGCTCGACGAGTTGGGCAGGCACTTCGCGCATGCCCCGGTCCCAGTCACGGCGGCGGCTCAGGGCGGCGTCATCGATCTTTGATCGTGCCGAGCGGTGGGTTTCCCCCAGCCGGCGGCGATCTGGCTGGTGAACGAGGCGAGCGCGCCGGCCCGCATCCCCACGGGCTTGCCTGGCCGTGGCCGGCGCGTGCCTCGACTACCTTGCCCCACCGTGACGGCTACTCCCTTCTCGATCCGGGGCAGCGTCCTGCAGGTCTCGGTCACCGGCCCCGCCGGCACACCGGTCGAGCTTCTCGACGGGGCGGGTCAGGTGGTGCGCTCGGGAGCCATCGACCACTTCGGCGACCGGCTCACCTTGGCCGACCTCGGTGTCACCGACCGCCTCGAGGGCAGGGGCGGGCTCGTGTTCCGCCACCTCGATCCTGGGGTCTACGTCCTCGCGCTCGGCGAGGCCGGCAGCGGCCGGGACGGGGCCCGGGAGGAGGTGACGGTCACCGTCCTCGACCCTTTCGTGCTCCCCGACGACTTCGACGACCGGGTGCGAGGTCAGTGTCTCGGCCCGGGGTACGGCTACCTCGAGGTGCGCGATGGCGCACTCCTGAGCGTCAACGTCAGCTTGCCGGACCCGGTCGTGTGGGGCGATGGCCCTCACCCGACCGTGGTGCAGTACTCGGGCTACAACGACACGCGTCCCGGGTTCCTCACCGGCGACCCGGCGCACGACGTGCACCTCAACACCGAGGCGAACCTCGCGCTCCATCTGGGATACGCCGTCGTGGGTCTGGCCCAGCGCGGCACCGGTGGGTCGGAGGGCTCGTTCCTGCTCTTCGAGCCCATCCAGGGCACGGACGGCCACGATGCCATCGAGGCCATCGCCGCGCAGGACTGGGTCGCCCGGCGTGGTGACGGCACACCGGCACTGGGGATGCTGGGACGCTCGATGCCCGGCTACACGCAACTGCTCACGGCCAGTTTCGCACCGCCGTCGCTCGCGGCCATCACTCCCGCGGCGGTGGGTGCTCGCCCCCTGGGCTCGGCAGGCCGGCCCGGTGGGATCCCCAACGTGTCGATGGCCCGGGGCATCGCCGGTTGGCAGGTCGACCCGATCGAGCCGATCAACGGTGTGCCCCAGCAGCAGCCGCCGCGGTACGCGTCCGGCGGCTGGGACGACTGGGTGCCCGCCCAGGTGGCGGGAGGCGACGACCTGTGCGCCCGCAACCAGTTGCTGCGGGGGCAGAACGTGGATGCCGTGCCGGCATGGACCGGCCTCGAGCACGAGGACGGGGGCATCCTCGTCCACGCCGATGCCGAGGTGTGGGCGCAGTCGGTCACCGTGCCCACCCTCCTGATCGGCACCTGGCAGGACCAGTTGTCGGGCCCGTGGTTCTCCGACTTGATCGAGCGTTTCCCCGCCGACACGCAACTCCGGGTCGTCGCTTTCAACGGCGCCCACGAGGAGACACGGCTGCCGCTCGGCGTCGCCGCGTGGGTCGAGTTCCTCAGCCTGTTCGTCCGGGAGCAGCCCCCCGAATGGACCGACGCCGCACAGGCCTACCTCGACGCCGTCCTCGGTCACCAGTATCCCGACGGGATCCCGGTGTCGTTCGACCGGTACCAGGGCCTGTCGTACGAGGCGGCGCGAGCGGCGTACCTGGCGCGGCCTCCCATCCTCGTGGCCCTGGAGAACGGGGCGGCACCGGGCCACCCCGCCGGATACCCCTACGCGCCGTTCACCGTGGGCTTCGGGCAGTGGCCGCCGCAGGAGGCGCGGCCCGAGCGCTGGTACCTGGGGGTCGACGGGTCGGTGGCGCCGGGGTCGCCGCCGCCCGCCGCTCCCCCCGCTCAGTTCCACTACGGGTCATCGGACCGACCGCGGGTGGCCGGAGGTGACGGGTTCGACGCCAACGGGCCCAATCCGGTCTACGACTGGCGCCCCCCGAACCCGGATCGGTCACTGCAGTTCGTCACGCCGCCGCTCGACGCCGGCCTGCTTGTGATGGGCCCGTCGAGCCTCGACCTCTGGGTGCGGGCCACCGTCGACGACCTCGACCTGGAGGTGACGCTCAGCGAGGTTCGGCCCGACGGTTGGGAGACCTACATCCAGGCCGGCTGGCTGCGCGCGAGTTGCCGGGCCCTCGACCCCGCCCTCACCACCGAGCTCCGGCCCCGCCTCAGCTACCGCGCCGCCGATGCTGCGCCGTTGCCGGCCGCCGGGTTCACGCTGGTGCGGGTCCCGATCGGTGGGGTCGGGCACCACCTCCGGGAAGGCTCACGGCTGGCGGTCACCCTGGCCGCACCGGGCGGGACCCAACTCGTGTGGGACCTCGAGCCACTGCACCGGGACGGCCGAGACGCGGAGGGCGATGACGTGGTCGTCGAGGTGGCGCTGGGCGGCGACGCCGCCTCGTCGCTCGTCGTGCCCTGCATCCGCACCTGGACGCCGATCGAGGGACGAATCCCGGCGGAACTGCCGGCGGTGGGCGCGCTGCGCCTTCAGCCGAGCCGACGTTGGGGGCCCGACCAGGGCACCGGAGCCAACGTCGACCTCGCCGGCGAACCGGCACCTCTCGCAACCGGTGAGGCGGCCGACGGCGCGTCCGGTGGGGCGCCCGACCCGCGTGCGCGGGTTTCGTTCGCCGCTCGCGCGTTGGCCCTCGTCACGAGTCGACGTGGTCGCTGACGGTTCAAGCCCGCGGTCCCGCCCACCGACAGCAGGTCACCCCTGATGGTGCCCGTTCGACGGTCTCCCTGCTGGCCCGAAGGTGGCTAACGGCCTGCGTTCGGCTTGCGGCCGTGGTTGGCCTTCTTGCGGCGGGCGTTGGTCTTGCGCTTGTCCGTCTTCTTCGACATAAGGCACAGGACGCTACCGGCTGGTGGCCCCGGCGGGACAGTCGGCGGCGCCGGCGCCGCGCCGGCGCCTTCCCGGCGCGGCCGCGTGGATCACTCCCCGCGGACCTGCGCCCAGGTCACCGTCACCTGTCCCGGGGCCGGGTTCGAGAACTCCTCCTGCGTCGAGGCGATCTGCAGGTCGCCCGCGCCGTCCGGCCACGTGAGCCGGTAGGCGTAGAGATCGAAGAGGTTGTCGATGCCGTAGAACCCGTTGTGCTCGGGGCGTGGCTCCACCAGGAAGGACGTGTCCTCGGGGTGCTCGGCGGTCGCTCCGAGGTATCGGATCAAGGCCACGCCGTCCTCGCCGGCTTGGTGCGCAGCTCGGAGGGCCACGAACTGGCCCGCGGCGCAGATGGCCACGAGGATCACCGCGGCGACGAGGGCCACGATGCGCGCGCGGTGCCAGAGGAACAGCCCGATCCCGGTGAGGACCATCGCGGTGCCGACGGACGAGGCCCCGTAGATCCGGTTGCTGAGGCCGTAGAGCCCTCCGGGAAAGGCCACCGCGACGACGAGCCCCAAACCCATGACGACCGTCCCGACGATCGCCAGCGCGGGGCCGTCCGCTCGGGAACGGGCGCCGCGGAGCCAGGCCACGACACACGCGATCAAACCGAGCACGACGCACATCTCCAGCGCACGCAAGAGCAGCGTGGGGGCGGCGTCGGTTGCGACGAGACCTGACGACACATGGCCGGCCAGGGTGTCCCACCAGTCGACCTGAGAGGCTTGGAGCGGGTGGGTCGGGTTGCGAGACATCCACCAGACCACGAGCCCGAGCACGGCGACCATGATCACCCGATGCCGTGGTCTCACCGTCCGGGTCGCCGAGGCGTGGTCGAGGGGACGAGCGAGTGGAGTGCCCACCAGGATGGAGGCGGCGAAGCAGATCGCCACGGCGAACTCGTAGGACAGGATCGACGCCGAGAACAGCGTCACTGCACCGATCCACCGTCCGCGCGACAGCAGGTTCACGCCGCAGAAGCACAGGGCGAGGGCCACGAGGCCCTGGCCGGCGGCCGCCCAGACCGTCAGGGTGCTGTGGTTCGCGGTCAGTACCCACAGTGCGGTCACGAGGAACGGGATCGGAGGCCGGAAGAACCGGGCGAGGGCGAAGTAGAGCGCCAGCGCCGCCAGCACGTTGAGGATCGACAACAGGACGAAGAGCACGAGCGGGCGCTGGCCGGAGAGGTTGAAGAGGGCGGTCTGAGTGAGCCACGCCCCCGGTCGGTTCAGCAGGCGCTCGTGGGGGCTCGTCTCGAGCACACCGAAGAACCGGCTGGCGTAGAGGTGGATGTAGTCGTCGAGCAGGAACCGCGCACCGAGCACCGCGTAGACGGCTGAGCGCCCGACGACCAGGAGGGCGATGCCCGTCGGCGCGGCCCAGGTGCGTCGCAGTGCCCATTGGTGCGACAGCCGGACCCACGGCCGGCCACGCGTGGGACGGCCCTCCGGAGCGAACGGAGGTGCGGCGCCGAGCGGAGGGTCCACCGATCCGCCGCTCGCCCCGGTCGTCGTCATGGGCCGCGGGAGCTTGTCCCCGGCGACCACCATGGCCGAGATGGCGAGTCCCAGGGCGAGCCCCACCACCAGGCCGGCGCGCGCCGATCGAGCCGGGTCGCTGCCTTCCGGGCAGCACGGGGTATCGGGCACGCCCGTCACGAAGGCCGTTCCGGTGTCGATCGCCTCGCGAGCCTGCCTCGCCCGGTCCAGGTCCTGTTGCGCGGTGAGGAGTGCTTCGTCGTCGGTTGCCGTGGCGGCGCTGCCGGCAGTGGCCACCTCGGTGCTCAGGCGGGCCACCTCCGCCTCGAGCCCGGCGATCGTTCGGTCGACCTCGCTTCGGGCGGTCTCCATGCGGACCCGTCCGTAGATCGCACCGGCCGACGACGCCGCAGCGACGGCGAGTTCGGGTGCCGGGGCTCGGGTGGTGACCCGGAGCGTGGTCTCGTCGAGCGACGTCCATCGGACCGATTGCGCGTACGTCACCTCGTCGTCGACCGCCCGTTCCACCGTCCGGCCCCGGGCGAATTCGAGCTCGTCGGCCATCGCCTCGCTCGGCGCCACCGTGGCGGCTCCATCGTCGTAGAGGGATCTCGGCGTGATCGGGTCGAGGGCGACGTCGGCGTGGGTCTCGTAGGTGTCGGGTTGGGTGCGCCCGTCGATGACGAACAGCGCCGCCACGGCGATGGCTGATGCAAGGACGACCATGGCGAGTTGGCCGAGTGGCCGCCTGCGGGAGGTTTCGACCCCCTGTGGCTCTTCTGTGCGGTCAGCGATCGCCGTACGGTACAACGGGCCACACGCCGAGCGACCAGGTCGCGGCGGACAGATGGTCCCCGACCGTGCGGGCCGTGCCCCGGCCGGTGGCCGGATCGCGAGGGGATCGACGTCGGTGCCGACGCTGCTAGGTGCCGAAGTGTGACGCGGTCCAGGAGAGGAGGTCGCCGGCCGGCCAGGTGTTGACGATCTCGTCCACCTCGATCCTGTGCGCCGCCGCCTTGTCGCAGCCGAAGTTCTGCCACTCGAGCTGGCCGGGGGCGTGGGCGTCGGTGTCGATGCTGATCTTGCAGCCCCACTCGAGGGCGAGGTCGAGCAGGTCGTCGGGCGGGTCCTGGCGCTCGGGGCGGCAGTTGATCTCGACCGCCTTGTCGAAGCGGGCGCAGGCGGCGAAGACCATCTCGGCGTCGAAGTCGGACGGCGGCCGCCCCCGGCCCACCACCTTGCGGCCGGTGCAGTGGCCGAGGATGTCCGTGTGCGGGCTGGCCATGGCCAGCACCATGCGTTGGGTCATCAGCGCCGGTTCCATGCGCAGCTTCGAATGCACCGACGCCACGACGACGTCGAGGCGGGCGAGGAGGTCCTCGTCCTGGTCGAGGGTGCCGTCCTCGAGGATGTCGACCTCGATGCCGGTGAGGATGCGGAACGGGGCCAGCTCGGCGTTGAGGGCCTCGATCTCGTCGAGTTGGGCGAGGAGGCGGTCCCGGTTCAGCCCGTGCGCCACCGTGAGGCGGGGGGAGTGGTCCGTCATCACCAGGTACTCGTGGCCGAGCGCCTGTGCGGTGGCCGCCATCTCGGCGATCGGGGCCCCGCCGTCGGACCAGTGCGAGTGCAGGTGGCAGTCGCCCCGCAGCGCTTCGCGGATGTCCCGGCCGGCGCCGAGCGGGATGACCGTGGACTCCTCCAGCTTGCGCTGGTACTCGGGCACGAGGCCCCGCGCCGCCTCGGCGATGGCCGTGCCGGTCGAGTCACCGATGCCCTCGAGCTCGGTGAGGGTGCCCGCGGCGGCCCGCCGCCCGATCTCGTCGTCGCCGAGCTCGCGAACGATCTCGGCGGCCTTCTGGAAGGCGCGCACCTTCTGCGACGGCTGGAGCCCGCGGTCGAGCAGGTAGACGATGCGGTCGAGCGCCTCGGCCGGCGCCAGCGGCTCGGTCACGTCGCCGGGGTCCTCGGGTCCATTGGGGTCGACACTACCGGCGGCCGGTACGGTCGCCGGATGGAGAGATTCGGGTTCGTCGGCCTTCCCAACGCGGGGAAGTCGTCGCTCTACAACGCCCTCGCCGGCGGCGGCGCCCTCGCCGCCCCGTACGCCTTCGCCACCACCGACCCCAACGTGGGCGTGGCGAAGGTCTTCGACGAGCGCCTCGACAAGCTCGCCGAGATGAGCAAGTCGAAGAACGTGATCAGCGCCGCGGTGCAGTTCACGGACATCGGCGGCCTGGTCGAGGGCGCCAGCAAGGGGGAGGGCCTCGGGAACCGCTTCCTGGGCGGCATCCGCGAGGTCGACGCCATCGTCTATGTGCTGCGGGCCTTCGCCGACGCCGACGTCCCCGGCCCCACCGACCCCCTCGAGCACCTGCGGGTGGTCGAGCTCGAGCTCACCCTCGCCGACCTCGAGACCGTCGAAGCCCAGATCGAGCGCAAGCGCAAGGCCTCGAAGCTCGACAAGTCGCTCGCCGACGAGGTCCGGGCCCTCGACGCCGTCCACGCGGCGCTGGCCGAGGGCACGCCTCTCTACCGCAGCGACGTGAAGGCGGCCGACCGCGAGCTGCTGCACTCCTACTGGCTGCTCACCAACAAACCGGTGCTGGCCGTGGTCAACGTCGACGAGGAGCAGCTCGAGCACCTCGACGACGTGGTGGCGCCCGTGGTCGCCGAGCTGGGCGACGACGCCCCCGTCTTCGGCGCCTGCGTGCAGCTCGAGGCCGAGGCGGCGATGCTCGACCCCGAGGAGCGCACCGAGATGCTCGAGGCACTCGGCCTCGGCGAGGGCGCCCTGCCCCGCTTCGTCCGTGCCGCCTACAACGCCCTCGGTCTCCGCACGTTCTTCACGACGGGGGAGAAGGAGTCCCGGGCCTGGACCTTCCGGGCCGGGGCCAAGGCGCCCGAGTGCGCCGGCGTGATACACACCGACTTCCAGCGGGGCTTCATCCGGGCCGAGGTCATCCACTGGGACGAGCTCCTCGAGGCCGGCGGCTGGCACCAGGCGCGCGACATCGGCAAGCTCCGGGTCGAGGGCAAGGAGTACGTGGTCGACGACGGCGACGTCATGGAGTTCCGCTTCAACGTCTGAGGCGGTCGGCACGGGGCCGTCGCGCTCGGCCTTACTGTCGCTCTACTGCTGCGACTTGTCGCCACGCCGGGCCTCGGTGACATGCGGCCCCTTCTCGTCGCGTCCCCGCCCACCACCGTTGACGCGTGGACCGGCGGGACCCCACGTCACGGTCCGGGGTTGATCGCGTCACGCCTCGAGGCGGGATTCGGCTTCGGCGAGCAGCTGGCGGGCCCACTTGACGCAGTTCGCGGCTGCGCTCCGACTGAGGTCGGCGCTTTCGTAGGCGGCTTGTGTCTTGCGGTCGAGTGCTCGCTTCAAGGCGGTTGCTGATCGGGCATCGACCATGCGAAGCAGGTCAACGGCGCCGAGGTGGTTCGCGCCCGCCGAGCGTTGACCGAGCGAGTGGCAGGTGATCGCGTCCGACGCGGCGATGGCGGCGTGGATGGCGTTGGTCGCGACGACGTCGGGTGCATCGAGGAGCGCGGCCGCTTCGAGGAATTGACGGGCATCGACGAGGCGCTGGCGCGCCTGCTCGAGGTTGCAGCCCTTGCGCGCCGCCTGTGCTCGGCTCATCGCTGGCGCGCCAGCAACGATGAGGCGTCAGGGGCGAGCGAGATCCCGTCTCGGCGCACCTGTTCGACCAGCGGGTTCCCTCCTCGGAGGAGCGCCTGCCACGAGCGCGCGTCGTGCTCGACGACCTGGAGGTCGTTGCCGGTCCACGCCCGAACGTCGGATCCGAGTCCGGCGAGGCGTTCCGCGAAGGCGGGGGTGTCGAGGTCGTTCACGACGAGGAGCAGGTCGATGTCGGAGTCACCGTCGGCGTCGCCGCGGGCCACCGAGCCGAACAGCCAGGCGCCGGTGAGGTCTGCCCATTCGGCGAGGCGATCCCGCAGCCGGCGGATCAGCTCACCCCGAAGTCCGGCGAGGGCAACCACCGGCCCCGCAGCGAGGTGCTGTCGGTTCAGGGCGACCATCGAGGACCGGCCGGCCACCATCTCGCTCACGAGGCCGGATCGAACGAGCTCTTCGATCACTCCGCTGGCGTTCCCCGGAGCAACGCCCGCAAGCTCAGCGAGTTGGCGCCGGCTGACGGGTTGCTCGAGGCGGGCGAGGGTCTGCAAGATGGCTCCGCGCACGGACGGCGACACATCCAGGGTCGGGGCCGAGAGGTTCACGTTTCCCAGCGTAGCCCGTGTGATCCCTATTCAGATCATATGATCGAGAAGCAGATCATCCGACCCGGGCGGACTGGCCGCCGTCGACGGGCAGCACCACGCCGGTGATGAACGCCGCCTCGTCGGACGCGAGGAACAGCGCGGCGTTGGCGACGTCCCACGCCGTGCC
>WPCK01229321.1_pt1 | contig 12119 bp, 8 predicted proteins | sample 5399851 | NCBI WGS metagenome assembly WPCK01 (sample SAMN12869471, study PRJNA574797) | sludge metagenome | isolation source: wastewater treatment of pH11 | place: China:Beijing | collected 2019-05-20
GAGGAGCTTCATTGAGCAATCCGGTGGCGACTTCTCCGCCAAATGGGGGGGGAAACTGAAGATGATCTTTCAGTGCTTCGCGGGTGGCGCCTGCTTGTACGCCCTTGCAAGGACAAATGGGGCAGTCCCCTCTGGTGGCGAAGTCATGAGCGCAGTCCCGGGCTGGCTTGCGGGTACCATGATCGTGTCGATCTGGTCTGCGGTCGCGCTGACCATCTGGTCAGGAGTGGAGTACATCCTCATCGCTCTCAAGAGCATTGATCTCGGATCCAAATGACGACGTCCGGTCAAGCGATGTGGATTGTCATGGCCGGTACATCGATTGCCGGCGCGCTGCTGTGGATGAAGTACCTGAAAAACGGCGGGATCCGGCAAGGTCCGGCACGCGACCTCGCATGGCCGCGATGGGGAGCGCTCGATGTGCTGGTGGCGGGATTCCTGTTTCTGGCAACAGGGACCCTCGCGGTCGCCATCGCCGGCAAGTGGAATGGCATTGGGGTCGAGGAGGTTATCGGGCAGAAGGCGCTGATGCCGCAACTGGCGGCATTCGATGGACTTGCAAAGCTGTTGCTGATGGCCGGACTGCTGGGTTACCTGTCCATTCGATATCGACACCGCCTTGCCGATTTCGGCCTGATCGGTTCGCGAATCGCCGACGGCTGTCGGATGGGGCTTGCCGGTTTTGCAATGTTAGCCCCGCCCGTCTGGGGCTTGCAATGGACGTTGACACGTTTTATCGAATACCGCCATGAGTCCTTGACGGCACTACAGGACAATCCGACGGCACTGGAAGTCGGCATGATCTGGTTCGGGACGATCCTGGTGGCTCCCGTTGTGGAAGAGTTTCTCTTCAGGGGCGTTGTGCAAGGCTGGTTGCAAAGACTATCCGCCAATGGCCAGCTAACCTCACTCGACAGCCTGCTCTTTGGAGTTCCTCCCCGACAGAACAGACGTGAACAATCTGAAAAGGATTCAAGCTCCGCCGTCGGACGTTATCACTTTCCGTCGATCGTTATCACTTCCGCCCTGTTTGGCCTGGCCCATTTCTCTAACGGTCCGGCGCCGATTACCCTGTTCGTGTTTTCGCTGGGACTGGGTTACTTGTATCAGAGAACGGGAAATCTTGTCGCCTGCATGGTCACGCACATGTTGCTGAACCTGGTTACAATCGCAGCATCGACGGCGATGGCCTGGGGATATTGATTCTGCAACGCAGGGAACCGGCAATGGAAACTGGATTTGCAATCGTTGGCTGCGGCATGATTGCCGGTTTTCACGCGCGGGCTCTTGCCGGCATACGCGGGGCGAAACTTGTTGCCTGCACCAGCAGGCGAGCCGAGGTCGCGAAAAAGTTCGCACTCGAACACGGTTGTCAGGCGCTGGATACGATCGACCAGCTTCTCCTTCACCCGGCGGTGGACGCCATTTCAATTTGTACCCCGGGAGGGTGTCACCGGGATGATGTGCTCAAGGCAGCCGCCGCTGGCAGACATGTCATCGTGGAAAAACCGCTGGAAGTTACGGCCGGGCGATGCCGGGAAATGGTGGAAGCCTGCGATCGGGCCAATGTCCGCCTGGCCACTGTTTTTCAGTCCCGGTTTCATCCCGACGCCGCACGGCTGAAAAAGGCCGCCGATTCGGGGAGGTTCGGACAAATGGCGATGGCCAGCGCCTTTGTCAAATGGTTTCGCACTCAGGAATACTATGACAGCGGCGCCTGGCGAGGAACCTGGAACCTCGATGGAGGGGGGGCCTTGATGAACCAGGCGATTCACAACGTCGACCTCCTGTTATGGATCGCCGGCCCGGCCACAAGCATTTCGGCCAGAGCTGCCTTGCGCGCGCACGAGCGGATCGAAGTTGAAGACACCCTCGTCGCCTGCCTGGAATTCGCCAGTGGAGCTCTTGGAACGATCGAGGCCACGACAGCCTCGTGGCCAGGCTGGAAAAAACGCCTTGAAATCTGCGGCTCCACCGGAAGTGCCGTGCTGGAAGATGACCGGCTGATCAAATGGGAATTCGCCGAACTCTTCCCCGGAGATGCGGAAAAGGTTCTGAAAGTCAGCGATGCGAATGCCACAAGTGGCGGGGCAACCCACCCGGCCTCAATCACGCATCACGCACATCAACTGCAATTGCAGGACTTCATCGATGCGATCCGCGAAAACCGCCCGCCACTTGTCGACGGCCACGAAGGAACCCGAAGCGTCGAACTGATCAACGCAATTTATCAGTCGGCTCGCGAAGATCGGACGATTCGGCTTGGCAGGGAGTGATCGCCAGAGTCCGCACATCAGGCCCAAAAACAGGAATAAAAAACAAGATGACTTTCGGGCCAGATGCCGTTTTTGTACGGCTTCTCATCCCGAAAGTCATCGAGTTCCCAGGTCTTGATTTGCATTCAGGCCAGGCGTGCCCGAACTGCGATCAATAACGGAAGATCCAGTTGAAGTTCACGCGATCCTCAAGGATGTCGCGGCGCTGGGTAAGCGGGAATTCGTAGGCCAGACCGATTTCGTTTTCCCGATTCGGCTTGTATTTCACGCCAATCGCCTGGGAAACGATGTCATTGCCGACGACTCCTGTCGAGCCAAAATTGAACGCATCGAATCCTTCGATGCCAGGAATGCCACCTGCGCCACCGCTCATCCAGTTAAACCAGTTGAACTCGGTCAGCACATACCAGCGGGAATTCAGCTGATGGCTGAAATGATTGGACCAGTAGAAAACCGAACTCTCCTCGTCGCCATCCACCGGCAAACGGAAACCGGAAGTGGAAATCCAGTAGTTGCGGCAGGAAATTCGCTTGCCGCCCGAAAGGAACAGATTCAATTCACCATCGCCGTTGCCCTGTTGAAATGATGGGCTTCCCCAGGGGAACTCAAACGTGAAACCGCCGCTGAGCAGTTGCTGGTTGGCGACATCGCGAAGCAAATTGAATTTCAGACCCGCCGAGAAGTCGGCCCACCCATCGTCAATGGCCGGATTGGTCGACGTTCCGTAGCCATCTTTCGTGGCAATAAACGAAACATTGTCGGAGAGCCGTGCGCGGAGCTGAAGTGCAAACAGTTGCACGTCGCCACCACCCAGGGCCCCGGGAACCCCGTGATTCAGGTAGACAAGACGGGCCTCGGTAAGATTTCGGGGATCCTCGAAAAAGATCGGATTCGAAATCGGACTGATGAATCCGTCGAAGCAATCGTCGCTGCGCAACAAAAAGCGGGACAACCGCGATCCAAAACAGAATCGCCCTGAACAACAGCCCGAATCGCAGCATCCGCCGCCGCAACCGCAGCCATTGCCGCAGCCATTGCCACAACCGCCGCCGATACCCCGCGAATCACAGCCGTTGCCGCAGCCGCCCGTCGAATCGCAACCATTCGAGCAACAGCCCCCCTGGCTGGTGTAATTCGTGCCGATTTTGTCCAGCGCTTTGGCTTCTGCCGAGTCGGCCGGCACTACGGGTGGCGTAGCCGGGTTGCCAACGACGTATTGGTCACCTGCTGCCGGAGTCGGTGTGTTGTTTGTCGATTGTGTGTCCTGGGCGCTTGCTGCGGCACAGCAAAGCGACAGGACTACAAGTCCAGTAATAGCGAATCTGAGTTTCATGCTTTGTGCTCCGCCCAGTTTGAAGAATGGAAGGCCTGAGAATCCTCCCTTCTGTTGCGTCTAATACGTCATGAATTGAAGAAAGATTCACTGTTCTTACCAAACTTGCGCAACTTCACCTGTCCCGCATAAATTACCTGGACCTTACAACAGGCAATAAAAAAGCCTTTGAAATTGAGAGGCCATGCAGCATTTTGGCGCCGGGATTTTGTGGAAAATGGCCCGTTTCACTCAAAAGGGAATGCCAAGCCGTTACGGCTCCCCGTTACCCTTGAAGCGTGGCGAACGACGGCCCAGGCGATCACAAAGGGGGCCAAATGACGGCAAGATTGCAGGGTTTGATAGCGTAAGTCAGCGATTCAGGAGCCCCGTATTGCGTAAAAAAGAAATGCCCCCTCGATCGCTGCTCGAGCAGCAAAAATCGGGAAATCGGGGTTTATTGAATATCGATTTGCCGCAACACTTACGGCCCATACCCGACCGTCCATCGTGTCAGACTTCATGAGTCGCGCTTCGAATCGCGCCATTAATCGAAAAGCGATCCGCCATTTCGGGGAGTATCTGGCGGCGAGAGTTGTCGTTTTTGTATTCCAGACGATACCGTTGTCCTGGTGTCCGGGAATTGCCCGCAGTTTGGGTTGGCTTTTTAATGATGTTCTCAAGGTTCGCGGCGAAGTAACGGCTGAGAATCTGCGAAACGTCTATCCGGATCGTTCGCCCGAATGGCGGCAACGCGTGGCGAGGGAGATGTGGGAGCATCTTCTGTTGATGTTGGCGGAGATTGCCCAGGCCCCGCGAAAAATCCACGATACCAACTGGCGCGACTTCATCAGCATACGCGACCGAAAACTGATGACAGCGCACTTTCTCGACTGGCGACCGACGATACTGGTCTCAGGGCATTTCGGGAATTTTGAGCTGGCTGTTTTTTTTACCGGAGTTCTGGGGATTCCCACGTATGCCATTGCCCGTCCTCTCGACAATCCGCTGCTTGAGCGGTGGATCAAGAATTACCGGGAGGCGCTCGGGCAATTCATCTTGCCGACATCGGGGAGCTCGGGTGCGATCCAGCGGGTTCTGGATGCGGGCGGCATGCTTTCCCTTTTGGGCGACCAGCATGCCGGTGACAAGGGCTGTTGGGTGGATTTTCTCGGGCGGCCGGCGTCCTGCCACAAGGCCGTAGCGTTGTTCACCCTGTTGCAGGACGCCCCGATGCTGGTTTCATGGTGTGTTCGTCGTCATGGCCCCCTGAAAATGGAGGTCGGTTGTGAGGGAGTGGCGGATCCCGCGGTACCTGGCTCGACTCCGGGCGATGTCCGCAGCCTGACTCAATGGTACAATCGAAGGCTGGAAGAGGTCATTCGCCGCGATCCGGAACAATACTGGTGGCTGCATCGCCGCTGGAAAGAGCGTCCGCGCCGCGGCAGTGCTTCGGTGGATCCGCGCGGGGAATCCGGCCATTCGGCGCCGCGTGCTGCCTGACGACTGGTCGCTGCATCAAGTCTTGATTGAATATCGTCCCTTTCTGAACACTGACGTACCGGGAATTGTTTCCGTCTGGAAACATCAGCGCTCGCATCGCGCCATTTCTGCGACGATGTACAACGACATGTTCGAGCGGACAGTCCTTTCGAAGCCGTGGTTCGAACCCGAGGGGCTGATCGTCGCCACCCGGTCTGGCGAAATCTGTGGCTTCATTCATTGCGGATTCGGCCCGAACAGCGATCGCAGCGATCTCGATCGAAGAAACGGCATCATCTGTATCCTGATGACACTGCCGGTTCCTGGCCAATCGGAAATCTGCACTTCTCTCATCGTGAGGGGAGAAGCCTGGCTGAAGTCCAGGGGGAGCACGTCGGTGGCCACAGGGACTGTTTTTCCTCACAGCCCCTACTACCTGGGCTTGTATGGAGGAAGCAATGTGCCCGGAATCCTGTCGGCCCACCATGCGATTATCGAGATCTTCGAAAAAGCCGGCTACCAGCACGATAAGCGGATTCTCGTCATGCAGCGGCACCTGCACACTTTCAATGCAGTCTTCGATCGTCAGCAGGCGCTTGTCCGACGAAACTACCGGATCGAAGCAGATCAGGATCCCTTGTCGGCGAACTGGTGGGAAGCCTGCACGCTGGGCAATACCAACCGGATGGTATTCCATCTGATCGACCGCAAGTCGGGGAATCCCTGCGGCAACATTTCCTATTGGGAAATCGAGCCCCTCGCCAGAAACTGGGGAGTGCGCGCCATGGGTCTTTTTGACATGAACGTGGACCCGGAAGCGAGGCAATCGGGTCTTGGCACATTTCTCACCGGGGAGTCCCTGAGGCACATGCAAGGGCAGGGGATGAACCTGGTCGAGGCGCAGGTCGCCGACGACAACATTGCTGCTGTCAGCCTGTTTGAGAAAATGGGGTTTGACACGATCGATACGGGCGTCGTCCTCGTCCGGCAATTCCCGGGCTGACGCCGCCCCCATTTCGGCCTCCGCCCTTGAAGGCTTTCTCTGGATGGGCATAATTTTTGTGTCGCGCAAGGGTTGCGACGGCTTGTTTCTGGAACATTGGCGACGGTCGCAGGTAATACGGATTGGTTTGGTTATGGGAAAAAGCAGGAATCAGAAGGAGATCGCAGGTGAGAACGAGATGATTCTCGCCCGGGACCTGTGCAAATATTACGGCGAGTTTGCCGCAGTCCGGGACGTGACGTTTTCTGTCCCCTTGCGGCAGGTCTGCGGTTTGCTGGGTCCGAATGGTGCCGGCAAGTCGACGACCATGAAACTGCTTACCGGGTACCTCGCCCCCACCAGTGGTTCCGTCCGTATCGCAGGGTTCGACATGGACCGGGAGCGGATCCGGGGGAGCGAGAATATCGGTTACCTCCCGGAAAACGGACCTTTATACGACGAGATGACACCCTGCAGTGCGCTGACCTACCTGGGCAAGACGAGGGGCCTCGACAGCAACCTTCTTCGCAAGCGGATGGAATACGTCGCGGACAGCTGCTCGCTGGCGGAAGTCTGGAACAAGCCCATTCGCAAGCTTTCTCGCGGTTTTCGGCAACGCGTCGGCATGGCTCAGGCGCTCCTGCACGACCCGGCGGTATTGATTCTCGACGAGCCGACCAGTGGTCTCGACCCGAATCAGCTCGTCGGAATCCGTCAATTGATCCGGGAACTTGGTCAATCGCGGACTGTTCTCCTTTCAACCCACGTGTTGCAGGAAGTGGAAGAATTGTGTCAACGAGTTGTCGTTATCAATCTTGGCAAGGTCGTTTTTGACGGACCGGTTGAGGAAATGGGGCGTCGCGAGGAGATGGAGTCCCGTTTCCATTCGCTGACCGGTTTTTCCGTGAAACAGGCGGTTCCCTGAATTTCGCAGGAACAGCCGCGGCTTCTGGCCGGTTCGGATGAATTTGAACACTGCAAACTTGACTTGTTTTGGGAAAATTTGAACTGATGTTTCGCCCGCACGTTGTGTTTTCGATCGCCTCGAGGAACTTCGCCCAGTATTTCACGAGCGTTATCGGGTATCTGTTCATATTTGTCTTCGTGACGCTGTGCGCGATCCTCGCCTTCAGCCCGCAGTTCTTCGTGGAAAACCTGGTGAGTGTCGATCATTTGACCAAATGGTTCCCGATGCTCCTGCTGTTTCTTGTTCCGGCTATCGCCATGTCTTCATGGGCTGACGAATCGCGGCAAGGGACCGATTCACTGCTATTTACACTTCCTGCCTCGGACGCCGAGATCCTGGCCGGAAAATACCTGGCGGTGGTCGGCGTCTATTCTGTCGCGCTCCTTTTTTCCTGCACGCAGCTGATTGCCCTCGCCTTGCTGGGCACGCCGGATTGGGGCGTCATGATTGCGACCTGGACTGGATACTGGCTTGCCGGGATTTCCATGCTGGCCATCGGGCTGTTTGCCTCGTCGCTGACGTCCAGTTCAACGGTTGCGTTTGTCATCGGCAGCCTTTTGTGTGCCATCCCGGTCATGATCGGCTTCGTATTTGAAGGGAATCAGACGATCGAGTCCTTTGGTGTCGGACCGAGGCTTCACGATTTCGCCCTCGGCCAGATTCCCCTTTCCGGCGTGGTCTATTTCCTGTCCATTGCGGCGCTCATGCTCTACCTCAACCTTGTGGTGATCTCCAAACGACGTTGGAGTCGCGGCAGAAGCAAGACTCTGGCGCCGCAATTCGCCACGCGAGTCGTTGCCCTCGCTGCCGGGCTTGTTGCCCTGAATATCCTCGTGGAACGGGCTTCGTCCAGCTTTCCGGCAAGGCTCGATTTGACTGCTGAAAAGCTCTATTCGCTGGACGAAGTCACGCAAACAACCATCGCCAATGCAGGCAAGAACCAGAGACCCGTCACGATCCAGGCGTTTGTCAGCCCGCAAGTCCCCTCGCGATATGTCAATGCCCGCAAGCGGCTCCTCGGCTTGCTGAGCCAGTACGAACGCCTGGGAAAAGGGAATATCGACGTGAGGATTGTCGACGTTCGTCCGAACAGCAATGAAGTGGACGAAGCCCGGTCGCTGGGAATCGTGCCCCGGCCTTCGAGGGAAGAGGTCGCGGGAAAATCGGTCGAACAGGACGTCTATCTCGGTGCCGTGATCACGAGTTCTCTCGATGAAGTGGTTCTGCCGTTTATCGACGGCGAGACTTCGATCGAATACGAACTGACCCGATCGATTGCCACAACGACCGTCGAAACGCGAAAGCTCAAAATCGGCGTGTTGAAGACCGATGCGCACTTCAATAACCTGGAAGTCCGCGACCGGATCTACGACTGGTCGTTCGCCAGAACGGTGTCGGAACTCGGCAAGCAATACGAGCTGGCCACCATTGACCCGGCCATTCTCCCGCAAGTGAAATCGTCCCGATCAACGTCGGGCAACAATGCCGGCGAGACGGAACAGAAACCCGGGGAAGCAGTGATCGATGTCCTGATCGTCGTGGATCCGTCCAGCCTCACCGAAAGCGGCCTGACCAACCTGGTCGAGTGGATCAAGGCCGGCAATCCGACGCTGGTCATGGCCGATCCGCTCCCGTTTTTCTGGTACACATATACAGCTCCCCGCGAATTGGGGATTATCAATGCTCCTTCGTCGCCCCGGATTCAGCCCGATTCGGATTATGGACCGGTTTCGACGACTTACGCTCAACGCAATCCATGGGATCAGGGCCCTCGCGTTGCCGAACCAAAGCCGTTCGGCGGACGTTGCACGCCGCTCCTTGAATTGCTGGGCATCGAATGGAAACATGACCAGATGGTCTGGACCGTCAACAATCCGCACCTCTCGTTCAAACCTGTCTTTCCGTCCCGCCTGGGTCGACGCTGGCCAGCCGAGTATGGCCCGCGGGAAGCTGCATTGTTGTTCGCCCGCGATGGCGGCGACTTCAACGTCTTCAGCCGCGATGAAGACATTTCCGCCGGGTTGCAGGAAGTGCTGTTTTGTTACGCGGGTTCCATTGCTCCCGCAGAGGACGGCAAGACCACTGTGAAGCCGCTGGTAACCCTGAAGCCTGGCACGGCCGGCCAGTTTTCCTGGGAAGAAATCACCGAAGATCTCGTGGCAACCTACGCACAAATGGATCGCATGACGGGCCAGGTCCAGGAAGTTACCGGTCCGGTTCCCAGTGACGTGACCGGGAACACCATCCGGGTACTGCGAAGCACGGTCAAGTCAGCGCCGCGGCCCCTTGAGCCGGCAAGCGCCGGGACGTCGGAGAAACCAGCGACACCTGAATCGGCAGGCAGTGATCAACGGGAATCCCGACTGAAACAGGAGCCCCTTGTTCTCGCTGCGCGAATAACGTCGCAAGGCGGAACCGGCGACAAAGGCGGAATTGATGCCGTCTTCATTGCCGACGCCGATTTCGCTTCTGACTTCCAGTACGAACAACAGTCAGCGCTGGAAAAGCCGCTCGACAACCTGACCTTCCTGGTCAATGCCATTGAATCTCTCGCCGGAGACAAGGACTTCGTCCGCCTGAGAAATCGAAGGGGGGCCGCCAGAACCCTGACGACACTTGAGACGCTCACCGAACAGTTCCGGATCGAAGCCGCAAAAGCGCAGGAACAGGTGGACGCAGACATCGATCAACGAATTGCCGATGCCCGGACCTCCCTGGAGAAAAAGGCTTCGCAAATCAGCGAGAATCAGGAAATGTCGGTTTGGCAAAAAATCCAGGAAACCGGCCTGAGCGCCGCCAGCGAGCAACGAAAACTGGAAAAACAACTTGAAAAACTGGAACGGGAACGCGAGCAAAAATCGGATGTTATCGCCGTGAAAAGGCAACAGCAGATCGATCGCATTGAATCCCGCATTCGCTGGATATCCATTCTTTCCGCCGGAGCGCCGGCCTTGCTGCTCGGTATTTTTGTGCTCGGGACCAGGATGCTGCGGGAACAGCGAAACATTGCACCGGAGCGGCGTGTGTCGCGCGCTGCTTGAACCCCATGCTTTCTGCAAACCCGGAAACAGGAAAACGGAATAATCGGAACTGAAAGATGAACGAGAGCCTGAAGACACTGTCATTTGTCGTTGTCGCCGTCGCGCTGGGAGCCGGCGCGTGGTATTCCTCCTGGTCTGTCCGCCCCCGGCAGCCGGCCGGATTTGAAAAGGTCGGGACAGATTTCTTTCCCGCTTTTACTGCTCCCTCGGAAGCGGGGTCTCTCAATGTTTCGGTTTATAACGAAGACCTCGACAAGGTCTCCAGCTTCGAGGTTGCCTGGTCTGACGGGCTTTGGCGGATTCCGTCCCACTACAACTATCCGGCGGAGGCCGCCGACCGGCTCGCCCGCACGGCGACTTCCGTTCTCGGACTCAAACGCGAGGCAATCGCGTCCCGCAAGGAAAGCGATCATTCCCGGTTGAGGGTACTTGAACCCGACAATGTTGAAGCCGATTCGGAAAGCGCCGGCCAGCGAATCACCATTCGCAATCGCAAGGGTGAATTGCTCGCTGACTATATCATTGGCAAGGCGGCCGACATCGTGGTCGAGGAAAAGGTCTTTGGCGGAGGCCGAAAGGCAGACAGCGGCAAAAAGATTTATTACGTACGCGTTCCCGGTGAGAAAGAGACTTACCTGGCGGAACTGCAGGTTGACCTCTCGACCCGTTTCGAGGACTGGATCGAACCCGACTTGCTGAAACTCGATGTCGAGGAACTTGGCCGCATCGAAATTGACAACTACGAACTGGAGGAACGTGTCCAGGGCCGACAGACTTTCTTCCAGAAAATTGCCGAGGGCAAACACCTGCTGACAAGGGAAGAGTTCGGCCAATGGATGCTTGATGGAGCCAATCCGCAAACGGAACAGGTCAACGAGCAAAAAATTGAAGAACTGACCCGCATGCTCGGCGATCTGAAAATTGTCGGTGTCCGGCCGAAGCCGGTCACTGGCGAACAGCCACTCGTGCTGTCGGACATGACCCTCAACACCGAATTGGCCAAGTCCGATCCGCAGGGATTCCAGGAAGCACTTTACAAGATGCAACTGGACATGGAGGACAAGGGCTTTGTGATCGGGGCCGACAAGGACGACCCGGAAAAAATGATGTTGCTGGCTACTAAAGGGGAACTACGCGCTGTAACTCGCAATGGGGTTCGCTACACACTCTATTTTGGTAACAGCGTCCTCGATGAAGAAAAACAAATAACCGTCGATGCTGCCACGGACAACAAGTCCGGTGATGAGAAACAGGACGCCGATGGCGCTGCTGCCGATGCCGGTTCCGAGACAGGCGGAAAGGAAACTGCCGTTACAGAAGCGGCGCCTGCGGAACCCAAAAACCGGTACGTGGCCATTCGTGTTGATTTCGATCCGGCGGGACTCGGAGAACCGCCGACCAAACCCACTGAACCTTCTGAACCAGCAAAACCGGATGGCTACGATGACTGGAAAGCAAAACAGGAGGCCATGAAACCGGAACAGGACAACTCGCCTCCCGCGGAAGATGATGCTCCCAAAGGCGAAGACAAACCTGCTGAAGCACCGCAAGAGGACGATGACGACGAGTCTCCCGTCCCCCCGGATGATATCGCCGCACAATCCGATGAGCTGTTCAGGAAATACGAAGCTGACCTGGCCCAATACACTGCTTCCAAAACACAGTATCTCAACGACCTGGAGATATACGAATCGGAATTCGCCGCTTTCAGCGCGCGGGAAAAGGCGGGACAGGAGCTGGTGAAGGAATTGAACGAGCGGTTCGGGAAGTGGTTCTACGTCGTGCCACCCACCAGTCTCGATTCACTGCGACTGGCCAGGGGAGATCTGGTCCAGCCCGTTGCGTCGACTCCCCCACCGTCGGACGGACCACCGGGCATGCAGTTTGGGGATCCACCGGGGGACGGAACCATGGCTTTGCCACCTCGCCCGAACCTGGATTATCCACCGACCGATGCCGATCTGCCGCCGGGTAATCCCCAGCCAGCTGACAACCCGGCCGAAGGCGATGGAAAATCCGGCAACGCCCCACTTTCCGGATAAATGTCAGAGCCGGAACG
>WPCK01370591.1_pt1 | contig 12107 bp, 9 predicted proteins | sample 5399851 | NCBI WGS metagenome assembly WPCK01 (sample SAMN12869471, study PRJNA574797) | sludge metagenome | isolation source: wastewater treatment of pH11 | place: China:Beijing | collected 2019-05-20
CGTAGGTCGGAGCCGGATTCAAGTTGGTCCCCTTGAACCATCTGCCATTCACATTCATCAGGAATGCGATGACTGCAAAGGCGAACATGGCTCCGAACGCGAATCCGAGCTGAAGCCAATACCGGTGAATGCGAAACTGCTCGGAAAACGGATTCGAGCCGTTGTTGCTTTCCACGCGAAACATGTTGGTTCTCCTTAAAAGAAGTCAGTTAAAAAACGAAAAAACCCGCCAGGAACCCCCCTGGCGGGCTGATGTAGGCAATCCAATTGACCGGCGTGGCAATCCGATGGCAGACTCGCGATCGCCGTGTGACACGGTCAGGCTCCATCGGGAAACTGACCGGGTTGCAGGGTTGCCTGTTTCAGCCTTGTAACCAAGGGGGCCGTGATGTTGGTGCATCACTGTTCCCGCCTTTCAGCGGGACAAGCCAATCCCGAGCCGATCACCAATTGGCTTTCAACTCGATTTGACCGGCCTTTGTGCGGGCAAAAACTGCGAAAATCTGTTGAGAAACTCGACCAGAATTCAGCAGAACGATTGCCCGCCTGGAGCCTGCTGTAAAGAATAGAAAAGTCAGAAACGCGGCCGCAAGGATTTATTGAAAAGCGCGCGCGGGTTCAAAAAAGGTGTCGGGATGATTGATTTTGAGCGAATCGTGATCATCGCAAAATCGCGGGGAATCCGTGAGGAAGCGTTGGCGCGCGAGCTTGGAATCAATTCCGGTCATCTATGGCGCCTTAAGACGGGGCGCAATCAACCTTCTGCGGCACTCGTCGCGAGGGCAATCGCACTTTTGGATATTGATTTGTCCGACATTACAGTGGGAGCCGCCCCACATTGGACGATGTTTCCGACAGAGCGATTGGATCTGTTGTCGACATTTCATGAACAATTTCGAAGCGCCGAGTCGATCCTCACCGTTACAAATTGCATGGACAGCTACATCCAAGAGGAATGGATGCTGGAGTGGTCTAATCGAAGCCTTTTGGAGATTTCAGATTGGGAGGATTACTCGCGAACTTTTTATCCCTATGCGCGGGAGCAAACGACTGCGCGGGAACATTCGAATTTTCTGCATCGCCTTGTTTGTCCCTGGACGATGTTTGGGAAAGCTCGGCTACAACAAGTCGAATGGCTTGCATGTTTGCGGGACGGCATTGGAGACTACGAAGATGCAACTGTTGTGACACCGGTGTGGGAATGGGCGTCAGCGTATGACTTGATTTCCAGGTTGCTACCACGGGAGTCGGGTGGCTGGACGAAGATTTGTATTGTCGATTCAGTCAGGGTGTTGGTTCACGTGCGACAGAAGGTCTACTTGAGCTGCGCAAATGAAGAAGAGATTCGGAGGATTCGACAAAATGTCGAGCGGATCATTCGCGGGTTTGAACCGTTGTTTCCCAAAGAATCGGAATTAATTCCATCCAAGATGCGGGACACAAATTACTATACGCTCGCCAAAATGGAAAAACTCCTGATGGCGGGACGAGATGTTGGTCGCCTCGTTGAACACTGGGAAGCGTTCTTGCAGGCGATCGAGTTAAGGAAACTTGTCGAGCTTCAGAAATTGTGCGATCGGGCAAGGGGTCAATCTCCGACACGGTCTAGGTTAGTGTCAGACGGACCGTAATTAGTACGGAGTCCTCGATGGCAACATAATAATGTTCACCTATTCCGTGTGTCATGACGTAGTCGCCCTGATTGGCCATTCGATATTCCGACCATTCTTCCGATGATGATCCTCGAAAAGCGATCAAGAAAATGCCGCTGATAAGGACGGAAATACCTGGGCCAAGTGCACAAGGCTTAACGCCGGAATCAAATCCTTGTGGATGGGTGGACCATTTGATTTCCATCAGTTCATTCTGACAGAGTCCCATTTTTTTTATGAAACGCTGACTGCCGACGAACCAACCTGTGGGTTCTCCGGTTTCGGATAGCGTCGAATCAAGTAGTGCGTTCCCCGAGTCGATTTGCATTTGCTGGTTACCTTTTCTGTAGTCGGTTGACTCAAAGCGAACTTTCGAGAAGACAGTTTAGCTCGAAGGCAATGGTGCTTAAATTAGAACTCGCTCGACCTCTTCGAGCGATACGTCATCGCGGACGCGGTTGTAGAGGTTCGTGGTTCGGGAGGAAGCGTGAGCTGCCATTTGCTGGGCTTTTTCGAGCGTGCCGTCCGCCTGAACCGTCAGCGGATCCGGCGTGCGAAAAGCCGCGCGCTGCAGCGGCGGCGAAGCGAAGTTGCGGAAAGATCGTTCGCGCACCTTTGTGAGACGGGAGGAGGGAGACGGAGCTGGCTCTGCGGTCTTGAAAAGGTCCGCAAGCGCTGGTTGATTCATGCCGCTGCGAGGAACCTGGGGCTGATCATGCGCCGACTGTTCGAATTGGGTACCGCGCGCTCGATGCAGGGCGTGGGAGGCCTTTCCTTCCCCGCGTGGCTTGCCTGTCTTGTCGCACTGACTCTCGCCTGGCTCTGAAAGCTCTATGAAGCCGATTGGCAATTGAAGAACCTGCCACATCAACTTGAACCCGTGATGATCACTCGGAGTATCCGGGGAACATAAACACTACATTCTCAACGGGCTGGTATAACGACTCTCTCAATTCGGCTGCTCGCGGACCCTTCATTCGCGTTGGCACAACGATTGCTCTTTGTGGAACAATTGTTCCGCAAATTATTAGCGAGTTCAAAGGGAGTCATGAAAGTGTCGATGTGGTTGTGTCGATTGCAACCAATGATCGTTTGAAACGAGATGTCAAGAGAGGAATTATCGACTTTGCGGTTGTCGACAACGTAACGTCAAATCTGGAAGGGGTCGTTTGTGAGCGGTTTTCTTTCCAGCAGTGTCTCATAGCCAGACTCGACTCCAAGTACGCGCCTTTTCTCAAGGCCCGCGATTTTCGTGCGCTGCTCAAGACAAAACCGCCAATTGCAATCCCACCGGGACTTACACTTCTGTTTTCCGATTTTGCGATCAAACAGAAAAGCCGGTATTTTAAACTCAGCCGGCAGGTTTCTGAGATAGTTGTGCACGCACAGGTATGTGGTGGAAGCTCATTAGGAATCACGGTTCCGCAACTCTTGCCCGAAGGGCAATTCGACCAATCGTGTTGCTTGCCGCTGGACGACATGATTGACAGGCAATTTGGAGTCATGACCCCGACATCCAAGTCGGGGTGGGCGGAAATCAATGAGGCTGCGCTGAAGGAATTGACGAGAATTGCTATTCAGCGATTGCGGGACCTCGCAAAGCGAGATGAATTCCGCGGCTTGCAGATGAACCGAACAGCTTTTCACGTTTTTTCTGCCGAAGGAAGTCAAATCTGGATTAAGGGAAGGTTCACGATGGCGTTTACTGGAGACCATCGCCTGGCAGGAACCTATCGGATGGAAAGAATTGTTGGTGATTCAAAACACCTGTTGTCCGCCGTATTGGCTTCTGAGGTCGGGGAACACCAGTCTTCTGTGGTTGGCACGATTGAACAGGTAGCTGATGCGTCCTCGCATATCGTTGTGCGGGCAATCAAGGGCGTGCCGAGCGCCGAAGCATTTGCCGCAAATTTCTATGCGGATACTCGTGCGGATGTGGAGAAGGGGACGGTTCTTGGATCGTGAATTGGCCGGGAAACTGATTTGGCTGACAATAATCGAATAGTTGTCGCCAGCGGACTTGCCTTACTTGCCAGTGAATCGGATCTTAACATCATAGGCTGTCTCGACGACAACGACGCTCCCTGCCGTCTCAGCCAGTTGACACGGGAAATCCTGTCAAGAAACAAACGCCGCTACCGTTTTTCAATCGACCTTCCGGGTGCGTTCGATCCAGCCGACCTTCCGCGGCAAATGCGTTGAACAACAGGTTGTCCTGATCGCCCCCATTCAACCACTATTTTCTTTCGGCAGCCGATGTTTGAGAAAAATCGGTTACTCACACTTTTAGAGGCACGATCTGGATCGCGGCTACCCATTTGATTGTGACCCCTGTTTCACCCAATACGGAAATAACAAGATTGGGCGTTCCAGTCGCGCCGGAAATCGACAACTTCCAGCCGCCTGCTGCCGTTTCTCCCCAAATTGTGGTTGAAGGAGCACCTACGATCACTGAATCCGAGTTCACCCTCTTGATCGCAGCCTGATATAGCCAAACCTTGGATGTTCCTGCCGAATTGCTGGCCCGAGCTACAGCAGTGGCAGTAAACCCCCAGGTTGTCGATGCTGGCATCTGGATTGGCATGTCGACCCCATTTAGAAACAACTCGGTATCAGTATCGTCGGTTGTTGTATTCCACGCAAACAATCCGAGGGCGCCGGATTCGAAGCCCCGCCAGACCGCAGCGGATTCCGTTGCATCATTGCAAAGAAACATCGCTCCCGTGTCGCTGTTAAACCAGAGCGATCCGACCTGGTAGTTCTTCGTTGAGCTGCTATCATCGCTCGCGGTCGGATCGGCGGTGGCATCCCACTTGCACTTGGGATTCCAGTCAACCAGTGACTTGAAATCGTCATTGATCGCCAGGCCACCCGCCCCGGAAGGGTTGGGGGTTACGACCTGCAAGCCTTTATAGTTGGTCAAACTGGCCATTGTGATCACCAATCTGTTGGATATTGTTTCTGGAACTAGCCCGAGACCGTCAATCGGGCAAATGATTTCCAGTCAATTGTGGTACTTGCCGCCCCCGTAGCCATGATCTTGAGCTGACTTTCAGTAGTTGACGCAGTTACCGCCAGGTCCCAGGCCGATGCGCCCGAATCCTTTCGAGCGGTTTGACTAATACTGCCAACCAATGCTGTATCGGTTGAGTTTCTCCGGATGGCTCCGTTCGTCTCCCAAACTGCTGATGTTCCAGCGGATCCTGTAACGCGGGCGACGGTGGTTATTGAAAATCCCCACGTTATCCCGGAGGGAACAACCAGCAACTCGTCCACACCATTCAGAAATAATTGGGTTGCGGTGGCGTTTGTCGTCGTGTTCCATGCGGTCAGACCCAATGACCCAAATGGGACACCCCTCCAAACAGCCGCTCCAGTTGATGCATCAACACACAAGAAAAGCCCCCCTGTATCCTCATTAAACCACATCGAGCCGACCTGGTAATTCTTCGTTGAGCCGCTATCATCGCTCACGGTCGGATCGGCAGTGGCATCCCACTTGCACTTGGGATTCCAGTCAACCAGCGACTTGAAATCGTCATTGATCGCCAGGCCGCCCGCCCCGGAAGGGTTGGGGGTTACGACCTGCAAGCCTTTGTAGTTGGTCAAACTGGCCATTATCGGGTTCCTGGGTTTGTTGCGGAGAATTGCCCATAAGAATCATGTAGTCGACATCATATCAACGCAATTCGGATTCGGCTCGGCAGTCGAACTTGTCGAAATGTTTTCTTCACAATTCTTCAAAAGGGAGAGAGTCCGATGGTGCCCCGGCCGCATTCTCAACGCCGCTTGAAACGCGACTCTTGCCTCGGAAAAGCGACCAAGCTGATGGAGACTGATGCCAAGGTTGAACTGCGGTGATGGATTATCCGGGTCGAGCACCGTCAGCTGGACCAGAACCGGAATCGACAACTCCCACTCTCCCTGTTCATTCAGCAGTCTAGCATAGGAGTTGAGAACGAACGGATCGGCGGAACCGGATTCCCTCGCCAGACAAAATATTTTTTTCGTTTCATCTATCGAACCGGCAAGCAACTTTTCTGAAGCTTCGGCCACGATGACGAGGGGCCGGCATTCATTCAACATTCCAAACCCCGCAGCAACATTTTGAAGTGCCGTTCGATTCCCTGTTTCAATGCAAAGTTCAATGATCCCGTCCCATGCGTCCCGAAAATCCGGTGCATACGTCAGGCAATCGATCCACGCCTGGAGTGCCTGATCCTTTTTTTCCGATTCCCGGTGACAAACAGCAAGATTGGCGTACAGCTTGTAACCGCGTATTGCCGGGTCCACACTCGAAAAAACTCTCGGCCGATCGTAACCCACGTCAATTCTCTGGAAAGCTTCGACAGCCTCGTCCCAGAATTCGTCAAGCATTAATAGCCGGCCGAGTCGAAATGCCAGTTCTGTATCATGCGGGTAACGCCCGAGTCCTTCCCAGCAGCGTCGTTTTGCCTCGTCCCGCAATCCGAGGGATTCAAGGGATTCGGCAAGTAGAACATACGCTTTCCGTAAATGCGATTCATCCGAGCCCGAGACGGCCACACATCGCTCAAGCATTTTGCGGGCCTCAGCGAACGCCTCCATGTGAATGAGGGTCATTCCCAGATTGAAGAGTACGAATGGATGATTCGGCCGCTCACGAAGGTCCAGTCGCAATAACCTCAAATCCCGATCCAGCTTTCGCTTCATTCCGAGGGGAGTATAGTCGGCCCCGGAATGCACGACAAAATGGTCAGTCCATTCAACTCGCCCTCCCAATCGACGGATCGAGGGCAAGATCTGCTCGTGAATTCGTCCTTCGAATCTCAGTTCGGGGATGTTTCTGAAGACCTTTACGTGATCGACGATTGTCGAACAAGAATTTTTTTTACTGGATTGGTACGCGCAATCCAGATTGCCATTCGACACGGCGTTGGACGGACAGTGAACCTGCATGATGAGTCCAAGCACATCTGCGGGAATTCGGCGGTCGAGTATTTCTCGCAGGTTCCGGCCGCATTCTTCCGGCAGAGTGTCGTCTGTATCAATCCAGAGTATCCAGTCGCCGGATGCAAATTCCAGAGACCGGTTGCGGGCTGCGGAAAAGTCGTCGCACCACGGAAAATACTCGACTCTGGCACCAAGTCGTTTGGCTATTTCTGGTGTCTGGTCAATCGAACCCGTGTCAACGACTATGGCTTCTTCGACCCACGGCAACACCGAACCCAGCGCTGCCGCAATGGTCCGCTCGTTGTCCCGGGCAATCATACAAAGGGACAAGCTTGGTGACCGGTTCGAAGACATCGATCCCCCTGGATAAACCATTCTTTTCGTTCGGAAGTTTTATATTCAATGCCGGTCGCAATGTCAAAGCGCGGCTCAGATTTCGGCCGTGTTATGCATAGCGCCATTGCGGAGTTAACGCGACTTCGCGACCCGGCGCCTCGGGCTTCGCTGGCATTCTGGGCAATCCCCGGGACCACAGGCATCCTGGGGCTGCCACTTTCTTCGACTTTTTCTCTGCTTCATTTGCTTGAAAATCAAAATGCCGCCCATACAATGAAACGCTCGATGGTGGGGATTCTTTTGATGATCATTCTGCCGGTCAGAAAACGTTGGCAGAATCGAATCCACTTTGATTCCTGTCCGGCACAAGGTTCAACGCGTTGATTGCCCTAAAGAGACTAGGGAGGGTTTCGTGCCCAGGCGAATCTATTTACCCGTCGACGTGGCAGAGGATTTCGAAGTGGTTCGCGTTGGCGACCGTTGCTACAAACGGGTCGGCCCCTCGCCACTCCCGCCGGACACGCTTGAGATTTCCGCTGCATTCACGTCTTGCGAAGAATGCGAAGGGGGCTCGTCATCGTCCAGTTATTCGTCAGGCCAATCTTCTGACAGTCAGCCTTCCTCTTCATCTTCCGGCGGTCCTTGTGATTGCCCGTCGCAGGTTATTATTTCGGCGTGCGGGCAGTCCCAGCCGGTGAGCGGGACCAATGGTGTTTATACGGCCACGTTCTGGGGTTGCCTTCCGGACTGCCCTCCCGGCGGGTGTCCAGTTGATTATCGACGTATCGACATTACCGCAACCTGCACCGAGGTAGGGGATGTGCGATACTTGTATATCCAGGCTGTTTATTCTTGTTCCCCGCCAGACATCGAGCCAATTCTTTACGGAGGCGGCGGGTGCGGCCCCAGTCCCTGGCCTTGTAACGTCGAATGCTTTAATTGTGAATTTGACATTTTAATTGTACCTAGCATGCCTCCTATTTATTGTCCATTCGAAGTCACGGTTTGTGAGGTTGGTTAAAATTTTTTCGACCAAGGGTCTCGGCTACGTTTGATCTTAAACGCCAAATGGAAACAAAAGAAAGTAGAGGGATTGACTTGGAGAGCGCCGCAGATCGAATTGCACATGCCATTCGCAGCGTCGTCAAGACATCGCTGCTCAGGCGTGACCGGCTAGATGATCAGGCAGTCAACGCGCGACTTGAGATTTGCAGTCGCTGCCCAAGCGGCTTTGCTACGTTTGCCCGGGGCAAGCTGCATTCCTGTGGAAAACTGCTTGAAGTCCTTCGCGCTTCAGGGCAGGACCGCCCTTGCGGCTGCATTCTCAAACACAAAGCGCGCGATGCGAACGAGTCATGTCCCGTGGGGCATTGGCCTGACATCATGAATATATCGACGGACGATGGCTTTACTGGCGAAGGCAACTTCTCAGCGCTGGCTTCCGCTTCAGATCCACCGGAGTATTGCAAACCGATCGCCATTGTCCCCGCTCCAGAGACCGATGTCGAATATCGGGAAAGTGCCACAGGCAGAACCCGACGAGTCCTTAATGTAGAAAACAGGCGAGATCGGATTCGCGAGCGCCATTCGAGGATCGCCCAGAACCAGTATCTGCCGAAACGAGAAACAACGGGCCGTGGTTACATTGTCTATGCCGATTACGAGGCCCGTATCCGTGAATTCCCCCTCGCATCCGCTCTCGACAATGCGGGCGATGCTATGACCGTCGGCCTGGAATCGAATTCCGAGCGTCTCACGAACATCAGGGCTCTTTACAACTTCTTTGACAAGGTCGTCGTCGTCAACCTCGACCGCCGTCCTGACCGGATGGCCCAGTTTGAGCGGCACATCGCCGCAATCGACTGGCCATTTCGCAGACCCGAACGTTTTGCAGCGGTCGAGGGACGGGGCTCGAGCCCCCCATCATGGTGGCGAGCGGGAGGTGCCGCCTGGGGTTGCCATCAATCGCACGTCCGGATAATCGAGCAGGCGATAAGGGAGCAGTTATCATCGATCCTGATTCTCGAAGACGATGTCTTTTTCGAGAACGGCTTGAGGCAAAGAGCCGGCTCTTTCCTAACCGCCGTTCCTGACGACTGGCAACAAATCTATCTCGGCGGCCAGCACCTGTCGCAACGGCGTCAACCGCCGGTGCGGGTCAACGATCAGGTTCTGCGGCCATTCAACGTCAACCGGACCCATGCCTATGCGCTGCATCGCCGTGGTTTTGAACTCGTTCATCAGTGGCTGACGGATTTTGAGTCGCACAGCCACCGGCCCGCCCATCATGTGGATCATCGACTCGGAGCGCTTCATGAATCTGGACAAATCAAGGTCTATGCGCCCAATCAATGGCTTGCGGGGCAATGGGAAAGCCACAGCAACATCAAAGGCAAGACCATGCCCGTCAGGTTGTGGAATGGCCACCAGGTGAAAGGCAGAAGTTATCCATTTGTCGCGGTTATCGGCTTGCACAGGTCGGGCTCAAGTTGTCTCGCGGGGGTCTTGCATGCCCTTGGCGTGCACATGGGAAATCGCCTCGGTGGCTACGAACGTACGGGTGGATTCGAAGCAGTGGGACTTTCACAGATTTGTGAATCGGCTTTTCCTTTTCCATCCACCGACCTTCGAATCGACAGGGAGGTTCTCAAGAACCGGCTTGCGGGGCACATCAATGCGATGACCAAAGTTGCGAAAAACAAAGGGGTATTGGCTGGCGGAAAGTACCCGCATCTCTGCGCGATGGGAGATTTGCTGAAAGAAATCTGCGGCAACGGACTTCGGATCATCCACGCGAGTCGCCCCCTGGAAGAGTCGATCGCTTCGCTCAAATCGCGTTCCGCCAGGTCCTCGGGGTGGCTTCACATTTCCGGGGAACAATCGGAATCCGTCCAACGTTGGCTTTGGGGGAGGAAAGAAGAGATGCTTGGCCGGATCAACCATCTCTCGGTCGAGTACGCTGACCTGATAGCCGACCCCTGTCGAGAGATCGACCGGATCGTTCGCTATCTGGATATCAATCCGGGTCCGGAACGGCGTGAACGGGCAATCGCCCATGTCCGGCCCGAATTGAGAAAACACCGGCTTCATCAGGACTCGGCAGTTTGAAATGAAAGAATTTTGTGATTGAACTTGATCGCAGGGGTTCAAGGACATGATCGATCGAGTGCAGGAATGAGCGAAAACGTCATCGTCCGGAAAGGCGCGGGAACGCTCGTCGAGTTCGGTGCGCCGGGGGATACTGGCCATTGCGAGCCCCTTTATCTGGACCGGAATTCGCTTCGATTCGAGGAATCCAGTCAATCGTGGATCGAGCAGCAGCCCGACGGATTTATTCTTTGTTACGGATGTCAGACTTCGGAAAGCAGCTCTTCTTCGTCGTCCGAATCGTCCAGTTCGTCGAGTTCATCGGGTTCAGCGACCGAGTCCGTCGAGTTCATTCTATGCCCGGATGGATCATCTTCTTCGAGCAGCCTGTCCAGTTCCTCGTCCGGCAGTTCCAGCAGCAGCAGCGGCACGTGCGACACCTACCCGGAACTGGAGTTTGGTTATGTGCGGAACCTGCTTCCCCTCAACTACGCGATGCCGTTCGCCGGCATGCCAGTCGATGCCACGGGTGCCGAAAACCGCGCGAATCAACCGATGCTTTGCACGATCGACCAGGAGGTTTTCTGCGGTCCTGTGCAGCCGGTGTGCGGGACCAATGACCGTGGTGGAGCGATGGTGTCTCCCAGCTGGTCGGCAAATGGACGGACCAACGCCATCGATCGGGCGATGGCACAGTCCATGTTGGCCAATGGATATCGCCTCCGTGTTCAGGAAACGGGCAACAACTGCGGTGCAACAGCCGGGACATCGGGCGTCAACCTGCACAATGGAAATCTCGTCCTCTCCTATTCGCTGCCGGGTGGCGGACCGGCCGATCCACCCCTTCGTCTTTTCTACAACAGCCTTGCCAATGACGAGGCGTTTCTGACTCCGTGCGGCCTTGGCTGGTCGGAACTTTACTACCAATGGGTCGAGGAAGCGGCACCACCGGGAAGTACCGGGCCGGGTCAGCGCTGGTATTTATCGGAACTGATCAATCCGGCCAACAAGAAATGGCGAATTGATCGCGGCGAGTCCGATGGCCGAACGCTATCCATAGACGGACCGCATTCCCGCCAGGTCATTTTCGAGTATCGCGGGCTGAGCGGACCACTCCAGGCCATTCGCTATGGGGGAGGACGACTCACGGCATTCGAAATCGATCCGGTGACGATGTTGCTCAAGTCGATTACGGATCCCGTCGGTCGTCGAACACGTTTCGAATACAACGACGACTTCCAGCTCGTCCGGTGGATAAACCCGGAAGGGGACGTCACCCGATTCGATTACGATGTTTGCTTCCGCATCAAGAAAATCACAACCCCCGAGGGAGAGAAGACACGCTTTCGCTACAACGATGGAACTCCGCTACGCCGGTACGTTACCAATGCTCGTAAATTCGTGACATCGCTCACGCTTGATGGCGAAGGGAACGTTCAATCCGTCCAGGAACCGGAAGACATCAACACCACTTTCAGTTGGGACCTGTTCCAGCGGGTTCTTTCGAGAACTGATGGGCGCAACAACACGACGACTTTCGCCTACGAAACGATGGAGGACTTTTCTCGCCGGCTCAAGTCGGTCCAGCAACCGATTGGCCTGCTCAATTTGACCTATGGGGAGCTGGACAACGCCCGGCTCACAGAAATCACCGACCAGAACAGCAATGTCACGACGTTGACCTGGGAGTTTCTCGGATTCCGTGGCCCGGGAGCAAGCAATCCGCTTTATCCGGGAGCGATAACAACGCTGACGGATGCAGGAGGATTTGAATACAGGTACAGGTACAACAAGGCCGGTCAGCTTCGCTCGATACGCGATCCGCTCACGCACACCACGACCTGGACGTATGACATGCGGTTTCGCCGCCGGACTCTGGTCAACGCCGAGGAAGAGGTAACGACGTTCGGCTACACCACACGGAGCCAGGTCCGAACGGTTATCAATGCCGAAAATGAAAAGACCACGTTTTCGCGGGACGCGACCAACCTGCTGCTCAAGGTAACCGATCCCAACAACAACTCGACCACTTTCGACTACGATGAGAATGGCCGCGAGATCTCCACCACCAATGCCCTTGGCCACGTCTGGACGAAAACA
>WPCK01030055.1_pt1 | contig 12096 bp, 8 predicted proteins | sample 5399851 | NCBI WGS metagenome assembly WPCK01 (sample SAMN12869471, study PRJNA574797) | sludge metagenome | isolation source: wastewater treatment of pH11 | place: China:Beijing | collected 2019-05-20
CCGCGGCATTCGCGAAAGACGGCGGCAACCGCCTCTACTGGCGGCAGACGCGGCGTCGCCTCGCGGCCGAGCAGATCCGCGACTCGGTGCTGTTCGTGTCCGGTGCGCTGGATACGCGCCTGGGCGGACCGTCGGTGCCGCTGACGCCACTCGGCACGCGCCGCACCGTGTACGGCAAGGTGAGCCGGTACCAGCTCGACGAGTTCCTGCAGCTCTTCGACTTCCCCAGCCCGAGCCAGACCGCGGAGCAGCGCTTCTCCACCAACGTCCCGCTGCAGCGCCTGTTCTTCATGAACAGCGACTTCATGCAGCAGCACGCCGAGAAGCTGGCCGAGAGCGTCGCCGCCGAGCCGGACGATGGGGCGCGCATCGAGAAGGTGTACCGGAAGATCTTCGGCCGCGCGCCCACGGCAGACGAGGTGAAGGCCGGGCGCGAGTTCCTGCAGGCCGAGGCGTTCAAGCAGTACGACGACCGCAAGGCCGAGGCCGCCAAGGACGCCGGTGCCGCAGGCGGCAAGCCGCAGGCCGCAAGCCGCAAGCCGGACGCAGCCGACACCGATGCCGGTGCCGCGGACGAGATGGTGAAGCCCGACGGCATGATGGCCGGCGTGAAGCCGGACGCGAAGGGTCCGGACGCCGACAGGGACAAGATGTTGCCGGTCTCGACGTTCGGCCGTTACGTGAAGATTCTGCTGAGCTCCAACGAGTTCATCTTCGTGAGCTGATTCCCATGGCGCATCGTTCCCGACCGCCCCTCACCCGCCGCGACGCGCTCTGCCGCATCGGCAACGGCTTCGGCATGCTCGCGTTCGCCAACCTGGTGTCGCGCACGACGCTCGCGGCCGAGGCCGCACAGAAGGCCAGGCCCGTGGTGGCATCCGGTGGACTCCACCACCCCGCGAAGGCGAAGGCCGTCATCTTCCTGTTCATGAACGGCGGGCTCTCGCAGGTGGACAGCTTCGATCCCAAGCCGATGCTCGAGAAGTTCCACGGCCAGCCACTGCCGGGCGGGAGCGTCGCCACGGAGCGGAAGACCGGCGCGCTGATGAAGTCGCCGTTCACGTTCCAGCGCTACGGGAAGAGCGGCCTGGAGGTGAGCGAGCTTTTCCCGCACGTCGGCGCGTGCGCGGACGACATCTGCGTGATTCGCTCGATGCACACCGAGATCCCGAATCACGAACCGTCGATGTTGATGATGAACACCGGCCACATCCAGGTCGGACGTCCATCGATTGGATCGTGGCTCACCTACGGACTGGGCACGGACAACAAGAACCTCCCGGGCTACGTGGTGCTGTGCCCGGACGTCCCCACCACCGTCGGCCCGCCGCTCTGGAACAGCGCCTTCCTCCCCGCCATGCACCAGGGCACGTTCATCCCGAGCAGAGTGGAGCGACCGGACCAGGTGGTCGGCAAGGACTTCGACCCGAAGAAGCTGGTCTCGTTCATCCACAACGACGCGTTCACGCTGCCGGAACAGCGGCGCGAGATGGACCTGCTGGAACGGCTCGACAAGATGCAGCGCGGCGCCGCGCCCGCGGACCCGAACCTCGAAGCGGCGATCGGATCGATGGAGGTCGCCTACCGCATGCAGACCGAGGCGCCGGACGTCTTCGACATCCGCAAGGAGACCAAGGCGACGCTGGATCTCTACGGGACCGGCAGCACCGCGCGCGGCTGCCTGATGGCCGTGCGCCTCGTCGAGCGCGGCGTACGGATGGTGCAGGTGTACTACGCCAAGGGCGACCCGTGGGACGCCCATTCCGACATCCAGCAGCACCGCAAGAACGCCAAGGACTCGGACCAGCCGTTCGCGGCGGTGATCAAGGACCTCAAGTCACGCGGCCTGTTCGACTCCACGCTGGTCGTGTGCGGATCGGAGTTCGGCCGGACCCCGGTGGTGGAAGTGGGCGGCGGCGCGGGCACGGTGGCGAGCGGCCGGGATCACAATCCCTTCGGCTTCAGCGTGTGGCTCGCCGGCGGCGGCATCAAGGGCGGCATCACCTACGGCGCCACCGACGACTTCGGCTTCAAGGCCGTCGACAAACCCGTGCACGTGCACGACCTGCACGCCACCCTCCTGCACCAGCTGGGCATCGACCACACCAAGCTCACCTACAACTACAGCGGCCGCGACTTCCGGCTCACCGACGTCTCCGGGACGGTCCTCCACGACATCCTCGCCTGAGGCCGCTCTACCGCAGCGACGCCCTCAGTACGAAGTCCGGGTCTGCGACCGCCAACCAACCTTCGAGGTCACGCGCGATCGCGTTCGCGCTGTTGGTGTTGCCGAGCCGGCGCTCGAGCTCGAGCAGGTGCGCTCGCGCGAGGAGCCATTCGAACCCGTGCATGCCGCTCACCGCATAGAGGGCGCTCTGCGCGCCGTCGAGCCGCCGCAACGCGGCCGCAGCGGCAGGGATGTCCCCGCGGCGTTCGAAGAGCATGGCGATGGCGTCGACGGCGAGCACGTAGCGAAAGTCGCCGGGAGGCACGTTGCCCACCAGCCGCTGCAGTTCGCGAAGCGATGCGGTGTCGTCACCCGCGGGGGCGGCCAGCTCTCCGATGCTCCACTCTGGACGATCGCCGCCACGGAGAGGGACGTTGACGCGCCCGCACTCCCCCACCGCCAGCCCGGTATGCAGCAGCGCCCAACACAACGCGACACCGCGAGCCGGTCCCTCGGCGGTGGCGGATCCCGCCAGGGGGGGGACCGCGCGCGCAAGCATTCGCTGTGCGCCGGCGGTGTCGCTACGGGCGAACGCCGCATATCCCAGGAGGGCCTCCCGTTCCGCGGCGACCGAGGTCTGCTGGAACGCCCGCTCGGCGGCCCGCACGCGACCCAACGCGAGGTTCATCTTCCCAAGTCTGAACGCGTGCCCATCGTCATCGGGCGCGACGCCCTCGAATTGGTCCAGAAGGGCCCCGGCCTCCGTCACCCGCCCCTCGGCCCAGGCGGCGAAGGCAGGCAGAAACCGGATCCACGTGTCGGGCGCCAAGGGGTAACGTGCGCCTGGCGGCATTTCCAGGGTGGAGGCGCGCTGTGCCAGTTCGAGCCCCTCCGATAGGCCGTCTCCGGCCACCACAATCCTGGCCGCCGCGTTCACGAGCGACATACGGTCATTCCGCCGCAGAAGCGCAAGGCGCCTCGCGATCGGGATTTCCTCGCGCCAGCGCCCCGTTTCGACATAGACGCTCGACAGGTTGTTCAGGCCCCAGTAGTCGTTGGGCTGTTCCCGGATCAGGACCTCGTACGCAGCAATGGCGCGCGGCAGATCCCCGTTCATGTGGTGGAAGCTGCCCTCGATGAAATAGCGCTCGCGCGCCGGCAGCCCCTCCGCAAGACGACGTGCCTGCTCCGCGACCGGCATGACGTCGTCCCGTGCACGCCCCTCGCGACGCGCCTGGTTGTAGCGAGACCACGCCAGCATGATCAGAGCGGATGCAAAGGAGGGGTCCCGTCGCACGGCGTCCATCATCCGGAGTTCGGCGGCGGCCATCTGGCGGCTGTCGATCAGCGCGAGGCCAGCGGTGTAGTCATGCAGGGCGTCGAGCGATCCGGTCGTCACGCGCGCCAGTCTGGCGTCGGACTCCACCTGGTCACGTGCGTCGCCCACGGCCGTCCTGATCCTGGCCGCGAGGGTCCGCACGCCATCGAGGAGCGCGTCGATGTCTGCGACGTCGACGGTCGCCTGTGTGACCAGCGCGCCGCTCGCCACGTCGGTCATGGTGGCCCGCAACTCGAATCTGCGATCCAGCCGATCGATCCGGCCGGTCGCGATCAGCTGGATGTTGCCATCGCGGGTCGCCACCTCGCGCGCGGTGGGTGCGTCGAGCGAAGCGTCTGCTGGACGCTTCATCAGGCGAAGCGTGTCGGCCACCCGTTCGGGCGACGCGACCGACACCGTTCGCGCCTGCATCAGTTCCTGCGCGAAGGCGACCTGCACCACGTCGTCCAGCCGTCGATCCCCGGTCGCGTTCTCGAACGCCGAAACCAGGACGAAGCGGGGTGGCGAGGGGGCACTTCCGTCGCGCCGCCACAGGCCGGCGATCGTAGCCACCACAAGAAGGGCCGCGACCGCCGACCATACCACCCGGCGCCGCGTGCCCGTTGAGGCCGCGAGCGCCGACCCGATCACCTCCGCAGAGCCCTGCCGCTGTGACGGCACCGGGTCGATCGCGCTCTCGATCACGACCGCCAGGTGCTTCGGGGTGTTCGGGCGCCGCTGCAGCAATGGCGTGCGCCGGCCCGTCAGGAAGGCGTCGCGCAGGTCTGCGACGGACCGCCCGCTCACGGGATACGCGCCTGTGGCCAGGTGGTAGAGCAGCACGCCCAGGCCGTAGACATCGCTGGCGACGGAAGCTGGCTCGCCCTCGAGCAGCTCGGGAGCCAGATAGAGTGGTGTGCCCGCGAGTTCACCAATGGAGCCTTCACGCGCGACATCGTGTCCGGTTCCGAAGTCCGCGAGCAGGATGCGACCGTCGCGGCCGCGCATCACGTTGTGGGCCTTGATGTCCCGGTGAAGCAGGCCGGCCGCGTGCACCGCAGCCACGGCGCTTGCGAGCGCGGCCCCGATGGCGACGACCTCGCCGGACGGGAAGGGACCGCGCTCGCCAAGCTCGTCTTCGAGCGTGCGCCCCTCCACCAGCTCCATCCAGATCCCGACGCGTCCATCGATCCGCTCGGCGCCGTAGACGGTCACGACGTTGGGATGACGAACACGCGCCAGGAGTTGCGCCTCCCGGATGACTTCCGCCCCTGAGCCCGCATCGGTCTCGGACTCGTGCAACAGCTTCAGCGCCACGGGGCGATCGAGCCGGATGTCCCTCGCGGCGTACACGTCGCCGTAGGTGCCTCGACCGATGCGCTCGCCGACCACCAGCGGTCCCCACGTCGCCCCTGGTTCCCATGTCGCGCTCGCATCGCTCGCCTGCCCGCTCGAGGATGGCGCGGACGACGAGAACTTCCCGAGGGACGCCGCGGTGTGGACGGACGCGATTCGCTCCACCAGGCGCAGGTGCCGGATTACCTCGGCCGTCCGGGCGTCGGATTCGTGTTCGACCTGCGTCCAGTCGACGGGCACACCGTCCCCAACCGCTGCCGCCAGGTCAACCAGTCGAGTGTCCGCGCTCACCCATCTCCTCCGCGAGTCGTACCAGCGCCCGGGCCACGGCCATGCGCGCGGCATTGGCGGTGTTCCGTCCCGTCGCTGCCGCAATCTCGGAGTACGTCAATCCGAGCTCCACCCGCGCAATGACCACCTCACGCTCGGCCGCGGTGAGCCGGCCCAGTGCCACCTCGTACCGCTCGACCGACTCCGAGCCGATGGCCACCTCCAGGGGTGAGTCTCCGGTCCCGGGCAGCTCCGCATCGACCACTGTCGCCGTCGGCCGATGCTGCGCTTTGCGCAGTTCGTCCCGAATGCGATTCATCACGGCCTGCCGGAGGTACGCCTGGAACGCGCCGTCGCCCCGATGCTCGAAGCCGCTCAGATTCCTAAACGTGCTGAGCATGGCCTCCTGCACAAGGTCGCCGGTGTCCGCCAGATCCCGCGCCGACCGCGGCAGGCGACCGCTGGCCCAGCGGCGAAGCGCCGGCGAAAATCTCGCGAAGAGATCGCTGAGGGCCGCCTGGTCTCCCGCCCGGGCTCGGGCGAGAAGCGACAGCGTGGACTCGGGGCCAACGGGCGGCTCCACCATCTGGCGAAGAGCTTACCGCAGCCTTCGGCGGTGTCGAGTGCGCTTCGGACCGGCTATCCGTTTACGTGAGTGTGAACCCACACTGGAGGCTGCTGCCCATGAGACTGCTGATCTTCCCCGCCATCGCCCTCACGGGCGCGCTTGTTGCCGTCGTGCCGGCCATCGACCTTGCGGCGGCGCCGCCGAATCGGCCCAGGGACATCAAGGTGGTCGTCGAGTTCCCGCCTGACGAGTCCAACAACAGGATTCGAAGCGACGGCGGGGGTGTCTACCGAGACGGTGTCAATGGGGTCAACGCGTACATCGCCGCGAGCAATAACGGCGCACTGATTTTCAGCACGGGCGCACAGAACACTGCCGTCCGGAAGCTCCGATTCTTCTTCGACACCTGCCGCTCGACAGGCGGCTGCAACGCTCCGTGGCCCGATCTCGACGAGAGGGCGGGATTGCTGGCCAACGCCCTCAGAGGGGGGGCAGTCCCGGCCGGCGGGTTGATGGCCATCACGGTCGGCGAGGATCTGTCGGCGTGGATCAAGTTCGACATTCCCCTCGACAGCGATCCTGCGTATTACAACGTCTGCTTCGACTCGCGGAAGGCAGTTGGCCCCTGTGGTGCGGCCCCAGGCGGGACCAGCACCGACGCGCGGATTCGTCGCACCGCTTTGAACCAGTGGACCATCTGGGCAGACGGCACCGACCAAGCCGACCTGATTCGAGACAGCCAGACCAAGAAGTCCCGGACGTTCACGACGTTGGGAACCTACTCGATGCCCTTCTCGTTCACGGTCACTTGCGTGAACTCATCCGACTGTTCCTGATCCGCCCACGCGCGGCTGGCTCGTGATCTGGAACGTGGCGTCCACCACCGCGTAGTCCTTGTAGCCCAGCCGCGCAATCGGCTTGACCCGCACGAGATCGATTCGCCCATCGGCGCCGAGCAGGCCATCGTCGATGTGCACGCCGACGACGCGGCCGATGACCAGTTGATGCTCGGCGGCCGGCGAACGTCCGGGCAGCGTGACAATCTGGTGCAGGCGGCACTCGAACTGCACCGGTGAGCCCTTCACGCGCGGCGGCCGCACCAGCCGGGATGGCAGCGGGTCCAACCCGGCGGCGGCCAGTTCGTCCACGTCGCGATCCAGAATCTGCGCGCTGCGGTGCATCGGCTCGCGCTGCGCCCAGGTGGCCATGTTGTAGACGAACTCACCGGTGGCCTCGACGTTGGCCACCGTGTCCTTCTTCCCGCCATCGGCTTCGTGCACACCGGCCGAGAACATCACGAACGCCGGGTCGTAGCTGAGCAGGTTGAAGAAGCTGAACGGCGCGAGGTTGACCACGCCGTCGAGGCTGATCGTGGTCATCCAGCCAATCGGGCGCGGGACGACGCAGGCCTTGAGCGGGTTGTAGCGGAGGCCGTGTGTGCCGGTCTCGGTCTCGTAGAACATCGCCTCCAGATTCTAGCCTCGCTGACGGCATCCCACTCGACTGCCGTGGGGGCTAGAACGTTGCCAACGCGTTGAACGGCGATGCCGTGCCGCCCTGGATCTGGTAGATGTGCAGCGTGAGCATGAACACCCAGCGCTTCAACCGTGCGGCTTCCACCGCGGCGTCCTCGGTGTAGGCGTTGTCGACGATCGGCAGTCCCATGTTCACCTGCGTCAGCTGGTGGATCGGGCGGTTGATGCCGTCCACGCCGGACGGCTGCACGTCGTTGACGGCGTCGCTGGCCAGCAGCGAGACGTCACGCGACTTCAGCCAGGGCAGCACCGAGGCGTGGAGGCCTGCGCCCGCCTGGCCGTAGGGCCACGGGCCTTCGGCGGCCCGTTTGGCCCAGCGACCGCCGCGGATGATCAAGGCATCGCCGGCGCCGATCCTGATGCCCGCGAACTTCTCCCAGGCCTCGAGATCTTCGGCGTAGATCGGCGTGCTGGGTTCGAGCCACTTCACGCCTTTCATCAGCGGCAGGTCCACCAGCACGCCGCGCATGATGTAGCCGGGCCCCATGCGGTCGGCTGCCGACTCGATGCAGCCGGCCGCGGTGAGCGTGAACGGGAAGCCGTTGTAGCTCACGGCCGGCTCGTCGGGCTTGCGGCCAATCGGTCCCTGGTAGTGACAGAGCGCGTCGAGATGCGAGCTGAGCCCGTCGTGGATGGAGAGCGTGATCACGTCCAGCGCACCCTGGATGGCGCCGGTGACCGGGTGCACACGCGCCATGCGGTGGAGGTTCTCCCCGAAGCCGCCGGTGTCGCTGCCGGTCTTCTTGATCGGGTTGATCTGCAGCGTGACGGTCTTGGCCTCCTGCACCAGCGCCATGGCGGCCTTGGTCTTCTCCGGCGTGACGAGGTTCAGCAGGCCGCGTTGATCGTCCTTGCCCCAGCGGCCCCAGTTCGACAGCTCCTTCTCCCATCGCTTGAGCGTGTCGAGCGTGACCAGACGTTTGGGATCCTGCGTGGATGGGTGCGCTACAAAGCGTGGCCCGCCCTGCTGGGTCGAGACCACAGTGCTCCGCGCCATGAGGATCGCACCCACCGCGACCAGCACCGCCCCAACGCGCCTGGCGTTTCGCATGACCATACCTGCCCCCTTGGCCTTCTAACGCCGATACACCCGGCCGCCCTTGACCACGGTCTCGACGTGCGCAAGCGCCGTGATATCGAAGAGCGGATTGCCCTTCACCACGATGATGTCGGCCAGCTTGCCTGGCTCGATCGTGCCCAGGTCGCGCTGTTTACCGAGGACATTCGCACCCACGCGGGTCAACGCCGAGATCACTTTGATGGGCGGCATGCCCATGTCCACGTGCACCTTGGCCTCGCGCCAGAGCGCCTCGGTGTGGAAGTTCATGGGCGTGCCCGAGTCGGTGCCCATGCCCAGGACGGTGCCGGACTCCGTGAACTGCTTCACGCCTCGCTCGCGGAAGATCATCTCGCGATCGGTGCGGCCGAAATAGCCGAGCGCGCGCCAGTTCTTCAGCGAGTCCTGGACCTCCGCGTACACCGCCGGCGGGAAGTCCTTCTTCAGCGCAGGATCCTGCAGCCGCTCCGGGAATGCCGCCGTATCGGGATACACCCACGCTCGATGCGCGGCCGTGATCACTACAGGACGCCCGGCATTGACGATGTCCGTGATCAGCGCCTGGCTGTAGGGCGGGGCCGTACCGGCGGAGCCGGCGTGCGACAGCACGTCGATGCCGGTTTCGAGCGCGTTGCGGACGTCCGCCTCCGCATACACGTGCGCGTGCACTCGAATGCCCTGTGTGTGGGCACTGTCCGCGATCGCCTGATAGTCGTCACGGGTCAGGCCCGAGTGCGCCTTGATGACGTCCACGCCGGCCTTGGCCAGTCGCTCCACCTCGGCCGCCGCCTGCGCGCTCGACGTCACGGCGATGCCACCGAACTGGTCCGTCATGCCGCCGCCCTGCCTGGTGATCCATGGTCCGCTCATCGACATGCGCGGGCCAGGAATGGTGCCGGCGTCGATCCGGTCGCGGACGGCCAGGCTCTGCGCGAGCGGTGCGCCGAGATCGACCGCCGACGTCACGCCGGCCAGCAGCAGCTGCCGGGCCGAGATCTCCATGACGGTGGCCAGCATGCCCGGGCCCTGTTTGGCCACCCACGGAAACCATGTGCCGTAGTTGCCGTGCCCCAGGATGATGAGGTGGGCGTGAAGGTCGATCATCCCCGGCATCATCGTGCGGCCGCTGGTGTCGATCACCTGGTAGTCGGGCGGGATCGTCACCTGCGCCGCCGGCGCGACGCGAACGATGCGCTCGCCCTCGATCAGGATGGCCGCGTGGTGGATGGGCGGAGCCTCGTAGCCGTCGATCACCATGCCGCCGACGAGCGCGAGCTTCGTCGGCGCCGGGGACTGGCGTGCCGAAGGCGCCGCCGACGCCAACAGGATGGCCGGCACGATGAGCAGACGAATCACGGGGAGCGACGGTCGCATGGCAGGACGACGTTGAGCTGGGCCGCACGATACCACGGGCCGCAGATGGGCCGCAGATGGGCCGCAGATGGCGCAGATGGCGCAGATGCTCGGATTGGCCGCACGCCGCACGCCGCACGCCGCAAGCCGCAAGCCGCACGCCGCAGGCCGTCTACTCCGCCGGCGCCAGCGCCATGGGCCGGTCGTGATCCAGGAAGGCCGCGCAGATGCCGTCGAACTCGGCGGCGGTCTGCGTGCGTCGGATCTGGTACAGGAACGGCTCGGGCACGCCTTCGCCAAGGTAGTTGAGGAACTTCTTCATGCGTTCGCACTGCGAGCGCTCCGGCCGATCGGCGCCGGCTTGCGAGTCCCACAACGCGCGGATGTAGGTCCAGACATCGCGACCGGTCGGCAGGGTGATCGGTTCCCCGCGGAGCTGCTGGCGAATCTGGTTGAACAGCCAGGGGCTGCGGATCACGGCGCGCCCGATCATCAGGCCGCGGGCGCCCGTGTGGGCCAGCACGTCCTGCGCCTGCGAGGCCGAGTGCACGTGGCCGTTGGCGATCACCGGGCATGGCATCGCCGCCACAGCCTGGCGGATGCGGTCGTAGTGCACCGGCAGCCGGTAGAGCTGCGCCACCGTGCGCGCGTGCACCGTCAGCGCGTCGAGCCCGTGCTTCGCGAAGATCGGCAGCAGCCCATCGAACTCCTCCGGCGCCGCAAAGCCCAGACGGGTCTTCACGGTGAACCTGATGTGCACCGCGTCCCGAAGGGCGCCGAGGATAGCGTCGATGCGCTGTGGCTCGCGCAGCAGGCCGCCACCGGCGCACTTCCGGTAGACGATGGGCGCCGGGCAGCCGAGGTTGAGGTCCACGGCGGCGATCGGGAGCGCCTGGAGCAGCCTGGCCGTGCGGACCAGCGCGTCGATGTCGTTGCCGATCATCTGGGCCACCACCGGTCGGCCGGTGGTGTTGCGCTGTATCGCGTCGATGATGCGCTTCTCGGGAGTGGAGTCGGCGTGGACCCGGAAATACTCGGTCCAATAGACGTCGGCGCCGCCATAGCGATGCGTCAACGTCCAGAATGCGCCGTCGGTCACCTCCTGCATCGGCGCGAGCGCGAGGAACGGCTCCGGACCGTCCAGCAGTGCGCCGAGCTGCTCGTGGGGCTGCACCTATCCATCCTGCCCTACTTGTCCCGAAAATCGCGGCTTGGCGCTGAGCCGGCTCTTGAGTAGGCTGTGGCTCGGTGTCGGACGCCCCCCCGAAGCCGGAACGGGTCACGCTGTCGCGCGAGTACAGTGTGCTGCTCGTCGAGTTCGCCATCGCCCTGCACAAGCACGCGATCTATCCGGAGGGGCATCAGGCGCTCGCACCCGCCGCGGACGCCGTGGCTCGCCGCGCCTCGCGCATCCTGGGCGACCGCCCGCAGATCTCGTTCGGTGTCGCCCAGCACCAGCTGATCATCGACGGCGTGGCCACCGATCCGCGGCATCCGGTGCTGCGACGACTGGCCGACACGCTCCATCGTCACCAGCTTGCCGCTCTCACCATCATGCGCGGCATCGATGCCACCGAGGTCGGCGCCGCCCTGCGTGCGCTGGGCAGCGACCAGGAGCGGAGCCCGACGCCTGGCAACCAGCCGGAGGCGTTCCCGTCGTTTCCGCACCTGCGGCTGCACCCGCTCAACTTCGACCGACTCACACTGCTGAGCGACGCCGCGACCAGCGACAGCCCGGCGGCGGGAGGGCTGCGTGGAACGGAGCTCTGGATCGGGTTGGCCCGTGCGGCGATCGCGGCCGACGGCGAGGCCGCCCTCGATCCGGGGGACATGGAGCCGGTGGCCGTGGCCCGGGCCATCGACGACCATCCGGGTGCCGCCGCCTACGATCAGGTGATCGTCGGTCACCTGCTGCAGATCGCCGAGGAACTGCGCGATGCCAGCGGCGCCGAAGCCGCGGAGCTGCGCCGGCGCACGGCGCGGCTGATTGCGGCGCTCCGGCCGGACACCCTGCGGCGTCTGGTCATGATGGGCGGCGACTCGACGCAGCGCACGAGCTTCGTGCTCGATGCCGCCCACGGCATGGCCGTGGACTCCGTGCTCGCTATCGTGCAGGCGGCGGCTGACGCGAGCGGCCAGACCATCTCGCACGGACTGTCGAGGATGCTGGCCAAGCTGGCGGCCCACGCCGAGCACGGCGATGACTACGCGCGTCCGGCCGCCGACGAGGCCCTGCGCGAACAGGTGGGCCAGTTGATTGCCGGCTGGGAGCTGGCCGACCCCAATCCCGAGGATTACACCCGCACGCTGCAGCGCCTGGCGGATACGGTCCGGCGGCCTTCGGGGACACCCATTGGGGACGACATCGATCGACACGATCCGCTGCGCCTGGTCCAGATGGCCCTCGAGCTGAACGCCAGCGGCCCGCGCGTGCAGGCAGCTATCGAGCAGATCGTCCGATCCGGGCATGTG
>WPCK01083815.1_pt1 | contig 12092 bp, 12 predicted proteins | sample 5399851 | NCBI WGS metagenome assembly WPCK01 (sample SAMN12869471, study PRJNA574797) | sludge metagenome | isolation source: wastewater treatment of pH11 | place: China:Beijing | collected 2019-05-20
CTCTAAAGACGCATATAAAGACCTCGTGAGAGCCGTAGACAACTGGCATGTCGAAATATTCAACTACTTTGATAAAAGGCTCACTAATGCTTATACGGAGTCAATTAACAGCATTATTAGGCAGGTAGAGCGAATGGGTAGTGGTTACTCGTTTGATGCCTTACGAGCCAAAATCCTTTTCAATGAGAAGCTCATAAAAAGCGTAAGCCACGATTTAATTCAAGTGCTTTCAATAAAGCTATGTTATACGATACTTTCAATTGGTATGAAGTGAATGATCACGACATTACAGACAACTTTGGTGTCGATTTTTCCACACTTATTAAGAATTTGGAGAAGGGTGATTTATAAGCCCTTTTCCACCATAAAATCCGAATACCCGTAAACATTCAATTGTTATTTGAAACCAAATGGTTTATAATTATCTCATTGAAGTATAGAGGCGCTCAACAGTCTTTCAAGTTCACGGAATGTATGATTTTACAAGGAGGCCAATAATGAATAAAAAAGATAACAATCTTAAAGATGGAAATATGGACCACAGTAAGATGGATCACAGTAAGATGGATCACAGTAAGATGGATCACAGCAATATGGATCACAGCAATATGGATCACGGCAAGATGGACCACAGTAAGATGGATCACAGCAATATGGATCACGGCAAGATGAATCACAGCAATATGGATCAAGGCAAGATGGACCATAGTGCGATGGATCACAGTGAAATGGATCATGGCGCAATGGGAGGGCATGCCCACCACCATCACGGTAGCTTTAAGGAGATTTTCTTGAAGTCACTCCCATTAGGAATTGCAATCTTGCTCATTACTCCTTTGATGGATATTCAGTTGCCTTTCCAAATTATCTTTCCTTATGCAGACGTTGTAGCAGCTGTATTGGCAACAATTCTATACATTTATGGCGGAAAACCATTCTACATGGGTGCGAAAGATGAGTTTAATTCAAAAGCTCCAGGCATGATGTCCTTGATTACTTTGGGAATAACGGTTTCTTATGCCTATAGTGTTTACGCAGTGGCCGCTCGATATGTGACCGGAGAACATGTCATGGACTTCTTCTTTGAGTTTGCAACGTTACTTTTAATCATGTTATTAGGACACTGGATTGAAATGAAGGCATTGGGTGAAGCAGGGGATGCGCAAAAAGCTCTAGCAGAATTATTGCCAAAAGACGCTCATGTTGTTTTAGAAGATGATTCGATTGAAACTCGTCCTGTGTCTGAACTTCAGGTTGGAGATGTTATCCGTGTTCAAGCAGGAGAAAATGTTCCAGCTGATGGTATCATTATTCGCGGAGAATCCCGTGTAAACGAGGCCCTCTTAACAGGTGAATCTAAGCCAATCGAAAAGAATGTTAAAGATCAAGTCATTGGTGGATCAACAAATGGTAGTGGTGTCCTATATGTAGAAGTAACAGAAACAGGGGATAAGTCCTTTATCTCACAAGTACAAACATTAATTAGCCAAGCACAAAGCCAACCATCTCGAGCAGAGAATGTGGCTCACAAAGTAGCTAGCTGGTTGTTCTACATTGCCGTTGTAGTAGCTTTAATCGCTCTAGTAGCCTGGATGATCATTGCAGATTTACCTACAGCCGTTATCTTTACTGTGACTACGTTAGTTATTGCCTGCCCACATGCTTTGGGTCTTGCTATTCCCTTGGTAGTATCACGTAGTACTAGTTTGGGTGCAAGCCGAGGATTACTGGTTAAAAATAGAGAAGCTTTGGAATTAACTACTAAAGCGGATGTTATGGTATTGGATAAAACAGGTACTTTAACAACTGGTGAATTTAAAGTGTTGGACGTCACTGTTTTGAGTGATAAATATTCTGAAGAAGAAATTACAGGCTTGTTGGCGGGTATAGAGGCGGGCTCCAGTCACCCGATTGCCCAATCGATTGTGAACCACGCTGAAGCAAAAGGCATTAAGTCAGTTTCCTTTGACTCCATTGAAATCGTTTCGGGAGCAGGAATAGAAGGGGAGGCGAACGGCCACCACTATCAATTAATCAGCCAAAAGGCATACGGAAAAGCATTGCGTATGGATATTCCGAAAGGCGCTACTTTAAGTATCCTTGTAGAAAATAATGAAGCAATCGGCGCTGTCGCATTGGGAGATGAACTGAAAGAAACCAGCAGAAACTTGATCGAGGTGCTGAAAAAATACGGAATTGAACCACTTATGGCTACTGGTGATAACGAGGAAGCTGCACAAGGAGTTGCAGAAGTTCTAGGTATTCAATACCAAGCCAATCAATCTCCGGAAGATAAGTACAAGCTGGTCGAGTCCATGAAAAACCAAAACAAGACGGTTATCATGGTGGGAGACGGGGTCAATGACGCACCTTCCCTTGCCTTGGCAGACGTAGGTATTGCAATCGGAGCTGGAACGCAAGTAGCTTTGGATTCTGCGGATATTATCCTTACTCAGTCTGATCCAGGGGATATTGAATCCTTTATCGAGTTAGCAAACAAGACGACACGTAAAATGAAACAAAACTTGGTATGGGGAGCAGGCTACAATTTTATCGCGATTCCAATTGCTGCTGGCCTCCTTGCTCCTATCGGCATTACCTTGGGTCCGGCCTTCGGCGCCGTCCTCATGTCCTTATCGACCGTTATTGTTGCGATCAATGCAATGCTTTTGAGATTAGACCCGAAATAAAACGAAGCAGGAACAAAAAAACACTGGCTGGTGTGCTGTACAAGGATATACGTACACCCACGGATTTCCGAGAAAAAACAGGACTCCATCATTTTAATCTGGACCTGATTTCAAGGACAATATCGGATAGTAATTCTTAACACAATTTTACCCGCAGCTCTTTTTATTGAGTTGCGGGTTTTCAATTTGTAAACATTCAATTGTTATTTGAAACCAAATGGTTTACAATATTTCTATTGAGGCATGGAGGGACTATTATGAAAACCTCGGACATGATACGACGGCTATGTGAACAAATGAATATCAGTGTTTCCGAACTGGCTAGACGCTTAGATCAGTCGCCACAGAACTTCGGGAAGAAGCTGAAGCGTGAAACGATAACCTTAGAAGAGCTTAAGACCATAGCAGATGTGATGGATGTTAAGTTTGAACAGGCTTTTATTCTGCCTGATGGTAACGAAATAAAAACAGGAAGCGAGTAAAGGAGGCGGTCTACTATGATGATCAGCCCGGAAGGATATTATGAAGAGTATCTCAAAGGAAAAACAAAAGAGCAGATTATGACCGCTATACGTGGGCTTAAGCAGGAAATAGGCCGTCTTAAAAATACGATGGAAAGCCCAGACTATGGCCAAGAAGAAATTGTGCATCCGAGTGAAGATACGCGCCTTCACTGGACTCGTGAGTATTTGGAAAGAGCTAAGCAAGCTTATGCTGAGGTTGGTGGAACTTATACTTTATCAAAATCAGAAGAAAAGGCTGCTGACTTTGATTCAAACATGGATTTCATCAGCAAGATTATTTTTAGCATTGGCGGTTACTTTGGTGGTTATCGCAGCTATGTAATAGAGCTATCAGATGGATTGAGAGCATATACAAAGTTATGGGAAGATGAAGAACCACTTGTTCTGCTTGATGAAGATGATGAACCTTTCACAAAGGAAACCTTTATAGCTACTCTGGCTGACCTTCACATTGGTGAGTGGCGCAGAAGATATTCAACACTGCGTTTTGGTTACACAGTATGTGATGGCACGCAGTGGGAGTTAGAATTTGAATATTATAATGGCCACAAGACGGTAAAGTTTGACGGTGATAACTCATACCCGTATAACTTCGATAAGTTTCAGATGCTATTTGGCATTGATGATACGGAGGAGGATGATGAGTAAAATCGATTATGTAAAGGAGGTTCAAAATTGGATAAAAACAAATTGAAAGCGTTATCATTTGATGAGCTGCGCACTTTGTATAGGAACTTTCTACATAGCCAAGACATTTCAAAATTAACGATCGATACTGCTTATAGTGACACCTTCTACCTATGGAGAAAAGGCAGCAAAGACCTTTTCTGGGATACAGTGACGGATACTGATTTTGAAAATGTGGCAAAGAGTGAACTAATAAAGACTCTTTCCGAGCACTCGACTGGAAACGTTAAGTCACTAGCGAGTAATTACTTGTCCCATTTAAAACGATTTCGTTTATTTTTGTCATCAAATGGGACAATGGAATCCGTTGAGATTAAAAAACCAATTAAAGTAAAGCCAATAAATATGAGTCGAGAAATAATAATTAATAAAATGTATGTTGGAGGCTATCTGTTAGAGGGCGATAATATAGGCCATGAAATCATCAATCTCTATAAGGCGGATGATGGAAAAAACTATATCTATCTCAATTCACAAGGAACAATAGACTTATCTCATGGAAAAAATAGAATAACTGTTTTGATGGTGAGAAAATTTGCAACGAAAACATATAAAGTGCTGGCCAAGGCAGATGGGGTTACGATTCTTGATTTTGCGGACAGCAGACTACCGCGAAAAGAGAGATATAAAGGGCAAGTTGCATTAGGACTGACATATGGCGGAATAAGCCTTGTAGATCTATTTAATGAGAATTCTTTTCGCGGTAGTCTAGAAGATGAAAAAAATGCTTACGCAACGTTTATTGCAGATAAGGTTATAAAGCCGAAAATGCAGATATATATTACAGATGATGCGTCAGCAAGTGGTGACAACACCTTTTTCGTTCGTACATATAAAGGATTTGGCAAACAAACATTAAGGGAATTCTATAACGAAAATGAAAAGCCGGATTCTTTCGTTGATTTGAATAAGATAATTGAGAACAAAGAGTTATGGGAAGAGGCAAACACGACACAAGCAATTTCTGAATTACCTGAACCTCAAAAAGATCCATACTTCAATTTCATGAAAATAATCAAACATGAGGACAATGAACTCGCTTTTTCGAACATGTTTGCTTACTTTTTCAATCTCAATAGAGATGCCTTTTCTCTTTTTGCTAACGATGTTCTGCATATCGAGATGCAAGCAGATTTCACTATTGAGAGAGAAAAGAAAAACATTGACCTGCTTGTATCAGATATAAATAATGTCGTCGTAATAGAAAATAAAATAAAATCGAGCATCAATGGTATTGATGACCGTCACGATATCTACAGTGATCAAGTACAATCACAACTAAAAAAATACTTTCAATTTGTTACCTCTGATGATGATTATTGCTCGAAAACAGCAAGTTACTTTATATTTTCACCCAATTACAATCGCATTGAACTGAGCAAATTTTCGTGCGGTGAAAAATATACTGTTATTTATTATAGAGAAATTTATAATTTCTTCATTGAACATAGAAAACTGTTTGATGATGTGCCTTATTTTAATGACTTCATTAATGCAATGTACAAGCACACAAAGGACTATGATAATGAGTTAGAGGAAGAGATGCAAAGAAGATTTCAAAATACGATTTACAATGCAAAGAATCGGTAGAAATAAGTGGAGGGATAAAATGAATAGAATAACCATCGAGTTTTTTCATGACGTCATATGCAGTTTTTGTTTTCCAATGTCCTATCGGATGCGGCAGCTCCAAAAACTGATGCCGGAAATAGAAATCGTGCATCGCTCCTATGCCTTAGTGAAATCGGAACGCGATTTCGACGCGATGTTTGGTTCAAGAGCAGCAGCCAAGGCTGAGATTATGAGTCATTGGGAACATGCAAATCATAATGATGACCACCATCGGTTCAACATCTCCGGAATGCGCCAGACAGACTTTTTGTTTCCGTCTTCTATGAAAGGCCTTATTGCATGCAAAGCGGCATACTTCGTAGCGGGCGATGCTGGGTATTGGGATGTTTTTGACGCGCTGCAAAATGCCTTGTTTGTACAAAATCAAAATATTGAGGAAAACGAGATTATCGAGGACTGTGTCAGAGAAAGTGGTATCGACTTTGAGTCCTGGGTGCACCATTACAATAGCATAGAGACAAAAGATGCAGTAGAGAGTGACTTTCTTCTTGTAAAACAATATAACATTCAAGGGGTCCCGGCACTCGTCATAAATGGGAATCAGCAGATTAGCGGCGCACAACCCTTATCTAAAATTATCCAAGTCATAGAGGAAATTACAAAAGGAAAAGAACAGCCGACATCTGACGGAGCTTCCTGTCGCTTGGTGGACGGAAAAATCGAATGTGAATGATCCATTTGAAAAGTATTGATATGTTCTCACGAACAGACAAAACCATTGCTATGTTCCCTCGTCCCTAGAAAGAGCAAAAAAGGTCGTTGACCTGTTTCCACTAACGTAAGATATCAAAATTGGCAACTGACATCATAAAAAATGACTCGGGCCATGTGGAGTCTGTGGTATTGCTAACAATAAAATATTAAATAGTAGATAAAGGAGACCCATCAGATGATATATCTAATTGCGGGAGCATCCCATACGGGTAAAACATGGTTGGCACAAAGACTGCTGGAAACATTTCATATACCCTATCTTTCCTTGGATCATCTAAAAATGGGTTTGATTCGAAGTGGACAAACTTGCCTTACAGTCTATGATGATGAGAAATTAACAGAGTACCTATGGCCAATCGTTAAAGAAATGATTAAAACTGCTATTGAAAATCACCAGCATCTCATCATCGAGGGTTGCTATATTCCATTCAATTACAAAAGTGATTTCTCAGTTCAGTATTTGTCCTCAATCAAGGAGATTTGTCTTGTGTTCAGCGAAGAGTATATTATAAAGAATGTGGAGTTGATTCAAGCGAATTCAAGTGTGATTGAACAAAGATTAGATGAGTCATATGTGAGCGCTGACTGGCTGATTGATGCCAATCATAAAAATCTGATCCTGTGTCGCGAGTATCAGTGGTGCTATTATGTGGTTGAAAAGACATATGATATTAATAAGATGGTCCAGTATATGATTGATCATGATTTTTTTACAGAGGTGCTACGATGAAAATTAACTTTAACGTCGAAGAGGCAGTTAATCTTCGCAGCAGTGTACGAAATTATGATGGTCAGATAATTGATACTGCAACGATGAATGAAATCCACACATTCATTCAATCAATTGAAAATCCATTTGGTAACAAAATAAAGTATCATTTTATAAACATAGAAGAGATGAAGGAGTCGAATAAACTTGGGACCTATGGTGTCATCCAAGGAGCCAAGCAGTTTGTAGGATTAACGGTTCGACTAGAACCAATGGTGCTTGAAGCACTTGGTTATGAGTTAGAGATCCTCATGTTATATCTGGCTTCTCTGGGGATTGGTACATGTTGGCTTGGTGGTACATTTAATCGTAAAGAATTTGCGAAAGGTGTGGATATCAAAGAAGATGAACTCTTTCCGGTCATCACTCCTTTAGGATATGCAGCAAAAAAGATGCATTTCACAGAAGTGGCTATGAGAAAATTGATAAAAGCAGATCAACGTAAAGGTTTTGAACAGTTGTTTTTCAAAGACAACTTTCAGAACCCGCTGACAAAAGAGTTAGCAAAAGAGATGTACATTCCTTTGGAAATGGTACGTCTTGGACCATCAGCGTCAAATAAGCAGCCTTGGCGAATCGTTCAAAGCAAAGACTATGTTCATTTTTTTGAAAGAAAAGATCCTGGCTACAGCAAGGCTTTCAGTTATGATATCCAGAAAATTGACCTAGGTATCGCAGCAGCCCATTTTGATTTATCAGTCAAAGAACTGGGAATACAAGGGCATTTCGTTAAGTTACGTGATGTCGAAATGATACTACCCGAACATGTGGAATATGTATTTTCGTGGAAGAAAGGTGATTTTTAAATATGAGTATGGAAAAGCAAGGAAAGCAGTTTATTTATGTCCTTAAGCCGGTTGATCGTTTGCTCAATGTAGAAAATTGGACAGAAGTGGATGAGCAAATTATATCTAGGCATTTCTCTTACCTTAAAGACTTGAAGCAAGAAGGTAAGCTTATCTTAGCAGGAAAGACCGTTGGTTTAAACGAAAAAACCTTTGGTATAGTCATTTTTAAAGCTGAATCACTTGAAGAAGCAAGTAAGATGATGCGTCAGGATCCAAGTGTGAATGAAGCCATCATGAATGCAGAAGTCTTTGAATATCGAGTCGCAATCACAAAAGATTTGTAAGATATACGTGTAGAATACGATTGGGAATATGAGTCTGAAATTTGTTACATGTCACAAACGATGATTTACATCCAAGTAGTTGAGGATGTTTAGTGCATCACACTTGAAAGAAGAGTGCGTCTTTTCATAAAATGATTTTATGGAGGATGTTATGTGAGCAAATATCGAGTAAAAGTTATGGATATCGTTGAAGAAGCAACGGATACCAAAACATATATATTTAAGAAACCAGAAGAATTGGTGTGGAGTGAGGGAACTCACATCCACATTGGCATCAAAGGATTTGATGAAGTAGATCCACCGAGAAAATCATGGGTAAGACATATGTCCATTTCAACACTTCCCTCAGATAACTGTATTGGAATTACGACAAGAGTTCCAGGGAGTGAATCAGAATTCAAACAGAAACTTAACCAACTTAACATTGGGGATGAGGTCGTACTCTTTAAAATGGGATCTCGGATGGAACTTCGGCGAGAACAACGTCCGATTGTGCTTCTGTCTATGGGTGTAGGCATCGCGACATTTCGACCTTTGATTCATGCATTTATCAAAGACCACCAGGGAATTAGTGCCTTAACTCATATCAATGTGCAATCAGAATCAAACCCTGTTTACTATAATCAGTTTCAGCAGCTTCATCATGATCATCTTACGTTGCACTGGGCAAATAGTCGTAAAGAGTTTTATGAAATGGTTGCGAATACAATAGAAGAAAATCCCCATGCGTATTACTATATTGTAGGGAGTGATCTGTTTTTACAAAACGTCATACAGTTTTTAAAGAAGTATCAGATAGATATGGAAGATATGATAATTGATAAGAAAGTGTTTGAGTTACTGAGATTCTATAACTACCCGAAATAGAGATTAAAAGGGGGATGATTTATGATTAGGAAATACGATCCTACAAAAGATGAAGAAAAACTGATGCAACTGATTCGTAATCAGGGTGATGATTGGAAATGTTACTGGGGAGAAAAGACCAGTCATTTGTATCGAGAGAATCTCAAACAATCCATCGTGTATGTAGCGGAGGAAGAGGGTGAGATTGTGGGGTATAGTCGCAGTCTGGAAGATCCAGGATTTTATGTGTATGTTTGTGATTTGCTTGTAGAAAAGAGTTATCGAGGCAAACATCTTGGGAATAAACTCATGCAAATCATTTACCAAGAGTTTAGACATCATATCGTCTATGTGATGTCAGATGTGGACGCGTATTATCAGACATTGGGCTATCGAAAAGAAGGTTCGATCTATCAAGTAAACAAACCAGATTAATCATGGAATATAGCTAATTTTCTGATTTTTCTTTTAATTAAATCATAAATGCTTTATGATTTAAGAAATAAGTGAGTCGCTTAGAGGTGAAGTATGAAAATGAATCATTTCATTTACCAGCAGAAATTAAAGTTAAAGGCAAATAAGCAACTTATTAGTCAAGTAATGCCTGAGATTGCACAGATTAATTTTCGCAGATTGTATTTTTCTGCATGGATTGCTCTAGCAGTCAACCTTATACATGTTCTTTGGTTTTATTTGGATTTGTCAAAATCAAACGAAATCGAATATAAGTGGCGAATTGGTGTTATATTGGCTCATGGAATCATGGCGCTGATCATGTTTTTAGGTGCCGTTCTTCTTTTGTGGTATAAAAATAAAAAAATCCCCATTAAGTACAAGAAATTGATTTTACTTACGTTTGCTTCAACGATAATCTTAGCAGGAATTTTTCTTGCGGCCATTGACCAACTGGTAACAACAAGCATTTCACCATTATTTACATCCATATCTATTGTGGCTTTAGTGTTTTTGATACCACCAAAGCACTCATTGATCATCTATGGAATGAGTTACTTGTTATTTTTCGTTACACAAGCCATGTATCAAACAGATCAAGCGATATTGCTTTCAAATCGAGTAAATGGAGTTTCGATGGTGGGAATCGGAATTGTTATATCAAATATTTTATGGAGGTACCATTTGGCAAACCTTTTGTTTCAGCAAAAAATCAGTGAGCAAAAGGAGTTGCTGGAAAAGCAAAACGAAGAACTTAAACTCTATGCCTACTATGATTCCCTAACCAAACTGCTCAATCGCCGAAGTATGGAAAGCTTGCTTAAAAGTGAGTTGGACCGAATCCAACGTTATCAAAATCATTCGTGCATTGTCATATTGGATTTAGACTATTTCAAGGACGTGAATGATACATATGGTCACCCAATTGGAGATGTATTGCTCATTGAGATTGCGGATTTATTAAAGAATGAGCTGCGATCCGCAGATCAGATTGCTCGATGGGGTGGTGAAGAGTATTTGGTTTTTCTACCACATGTATCTTATTCACAAGGAGTTAAGGTTGCAGAAAAATTAAGAGAGTCTATTGAGAAGAAACGATTTAAACTAAATGAATTTGATGTGCATATTACAGCAAGTTTTGGTGTCGTGGAACTAAATCATCATACAAACAATACACTTGAAATTGCGTATAAGGAAGTCGATCGATCACTCTATCGTGCAAAAGAACTAGGTCGCAATCGAGTAGAGTAATAAATAAAACATATAATAGTATTGTTCTTGCTTGACATCAGTGGCAAATGGATGGTCGAAAAGGTATTAAATAGAAGTATCAAACATGTCAATCATACAAAAAATCATAACAAAACCATTTTTTTATGGTAATATAGGCTTTGACAAAAAAGAAGGTGATTTTATGACGAAGATTGTTCACATTCCACAAGTTGAAGGCTTTGAAAAAGAAATACAGCAAATAGCACAAGCTATACTAGAGGATGAAACAGTCATCCTACCTACAGAAACGGTGTACGGTCTTGGTGCTCATGGACTTCATAGCCAAGCGATTAAGAAAATATATGAAGCCAAAGGAAGACCTCAGGACAATCCACTTATTCTTCATATTAGCCACAGAAGTATGCTAGAGCAATGTATTGATGGAGAAGTCAGCGAAGTCGCCCGAAAGTGCATGGATGCATTTTGGCCAGGACCACTCACGTTAATCTTTAAGAAACATGCACAGATACCACAAGAAATTACTGCCGGTTTGCCGACAGTAGCTGTACGTATGCCAAATCATCCGATTGCTTTAAGAATCATCGAGGAAGCAAATGTTCCTGTAGCAGCACCGAGTGCCAATCGATCCGGCAAACCAAGTCCAACCCAAAGCCAACATGTCATTGATGATATGGATGGACGAGTTGATTACATCGTTACTTCAAATGATAGTGAAGTAGGTCTTGAATCTACTGTGCTTGATCTAAGTGAAAAAACACCAATCATCTTGCGACCCGGAGGTGTCACTAAGGAACAACTGGAAGAGTTGTTGGGTATGGAAGTGTTGCAATCTGATTTGATTTTAGACACTCAAACGCCTAGGGCACCAGGAATGAAATATACGCATTATGCACCTGAAGCACCAATGTTTTTGGTTATGGGAAGTGTTGAGCATATGATTAACTACATTAATGAGCAAATATTAATCCATCATTCGCAACATAAGAAAGTGGCTGTTATCGGATATGATGAATATCAATCGCTCATCCACGGAGATTTTGTGGTGTCTTTAGGGTCACTTCAGAATCAGGTTGAAGTTGCTCACAATGTTTTTGATGCATTACGTCAATGTGATCAGAAGCAGGTGGATATCATTTATGCGATAGGACTGGACGACAAGCAATTAGGAAGCGCGATTATGAACCGTTTGAGAAAAGCTGCGGGTCATCAATCGATTGAGGTATAACACAGTGAAACAAGCAAATCTGAAATTATTTCCTTTAGCCTGGCCAATTTTTATTGAAATTGCCCTGTTTATGCTCATGGGAAACATTGATGTCATCATGCTCAGCCGATTTAATGAAGTGGCGGTAGCAGCCGTAGGAAATGCCAATCAGATTTTCGGGCTGGTAGGTCTGATTTTCAGTGTAATT
>WPCK01098939.1_pt1 | contig 12089 bp, 10 predicted proteins | sample 5399851 | NCBI WGS metagenome assembly WPCK01 (sample SAMN12869471, study PRJNA574797) | sludge metagenome | isolation source: wastewater treatment of pH11 | place: China:Beijing | collected 2019-05-20
CCGGCAGGTATGCCGTGCCGGCACGGCATACCTGCCGGCACGGCATACCCCTGGACTGCCGCTCGTGAGAGCGGTTACGGGAGCGGAGATGCCGAGAAGGTGACCGACCGGTTGAGGGCCGCGGTCGCCGCGTCGACCTGAGGCGGGTTCGCCTGGTAGCCCAGGCCTTTCGTGGTCAGCCGAGTAGCGGAGACCCCCCGGACCACCAGATCGGCCTTGACCTGCTCGGCGCGAGCCTTGGCCAGCGCCTCGAGCGACGGCCAACGGGTGGAGTAGTTGGCGGTCTGCCCCGAGATGAGCACGGCCGTCCGAGGGTGGCTGGTGATGTATCGGGCGTAGGTGTCCAGGAACGCGCTGGCCTGGTCGGGATGCAGGTATGCCGTCGCGTCCGCTTGGAAGGCCAGCGCGGAGTCTCCGACGAGCGAGAACGACCCAGCCTCCTGGAAGGGCGGGTACCCACTGGGCACCACGGGCGTGACCGGGTGAGCTGTCGTCGGCGCAGCGCCCGAGATCTTTCCGGGGATGAGCGTCGCCTGCCCCTGGCATTGCGCCACCACCAGACTCCAGAGTCGGGAGACCCGATCGCGGTCGGCGATGGTCAGCTCCGGTTGAGGTGCGAGGGGATAGCCCAGCCCGATGAAGGCCACCGAGGTGTTGCTGAGCTTGGGGCATTGCCCCGCGTTCTTGACATGGGCGGCCACGTCCTCCGGCTCGGCCACGAAGGCCCCCTTGGCGGTGAGGTCGACGGCACCGCGGTCGGACAACCCCGGATCGGTGACGATGAGCTGGATCGTGGCATTGGCCCCCGCAGCCGAGCGGGCCGAGTCGACGGCCAGCGCCAGGGCAGCGGTGAGGTCGTTGCCGTCGCTCGACGGGACCGCACCCTGCGCGGCGCGGGCCAGCTCGGTGACGATCCGCACCTTGTCGGCCTTGCGGGACATGTCGTTGTTGCCTTGGGGCTTGCGGCTCACGACCGGCATGAGCACCCGCGGTGTCCCCTCCACGGAGATGACCCCGACCGGTTTGCCGGACTCGACAGCCTGGTCGGCTGCGCACAGGGGGCCCACTGGGATCCCCGCGACAGCATTGAGGTGGACGGCCGTGAGGTAGACGACCGCGTCCCCGGTGAGACAGATCTTGCCGCCACCGGTCGCGATCACCGTGGACGGAGCCTCCGAACCGGTCGTCAACGCGCTGGGAGCGGTCGGGCTGGAGGAACATGCGGACACGACGAACGTGACCGCGGCCGCCGCGGCCGTGATCCGTGCGCCGACTGACATGGCACTCATCTGGTCGAGCCTCTTTCTCGGGGGGGCCGCTGACCGGCCCGGTATCCAGGAGCGCTTCCCCCAAAGGAAGCGAGGGGGACGGGGGCTGGGGACGTGCCGGGCTGGGGACGGGACGAGCCGGTATGCCGTCCAGGTATCCGGTGGGGTATGCCGTGCAGGTATGCCGTGCTCGCCACGGCCGACCGGATCGGCTGGCCGTGGCGAGCGGGAAGCCGGCGCAACGGCATACCGGCGCTGTGTGCTAGGCCGCGGAGGCCTCGTCCGACTCGCCTGCCACCGTGACCGGATCGCTGGACGGCACCCGCACCAGGGTGTCGGCGCCTACCGGGATCCACGGGCACGGCGCACCCGTCCAGGCCGGGGTGCGCAATTCGTGGCGCAGCCCAGAGTGGTCCTTGCGGCCACGGGCGAGCCGACGGGTATAGGTGCGCAGCCGACGCTGATAGAAGCTGCGGTGTCGCTCCTCGATGCGTAGCAGCACAGCGAACTCCTCTTCGAGCTGGGCACGCAGGTCCAGGGCCCTGGTCACCACCTCGTGCCGCTCCTCGACGAGGGCGCGAAGGCGTTGCCGCACCGGCTCTTGGGCGCGGCGGTGTTCAGCCTGGCGGCGCTGCGCGACGATGCGCGCGTCGACATGGCCCTCGGCAGCGCCGGTGCCAGTGCGTGGCTCAGGGACGGTCTCGAGTTCGGTGGTCACGTCGGAGATCTCGGCATCGAGCTGGGTCTTGCGCGCGATGAGCGCTTGCAGGTCGGCGACGTGGGCGTAGTTGACGTCGGCGGTCGCAGCGAAGAGTCGATGGGCGTTCTCGTCATGCAGATCTTGCAGTCGCTGGGTCCACTCCAGTTCAGCCACCGGGCGATCGGCGGCGTGCTGGCCGTCGCGCCAGCCGTCCCAGGTGTCGGCCACTCGAAGCCAGAAGCCGTAGCTCATCGGCTGGTCGACCCCGCGGTGAGCCCGATCGGTGGGATGACCGCTGCGGGCCGGGATGCCGGACCGGTGGTAGATCACGCGATCTGACGGGGAGTCGGTCGAGATCATGGTGCGGCGGCGGGCTGTGCCGACCACCACCTGGTCGGGTTTGCGGGTGAAGATGCTCATCTGCGGTGCAGCCTTTCCGGGTGTCGGGCGAGGCGGGGCGCCTCGCCCGCTGAGCGCTTCCCCCAAACTTCGTCGGGGGCGGCCTGCGGGAGGTCATGCGGTCTGCGGCCGGATTGGGGGAAGCGGTCATCGCTGGACGTCCGTCCACCTCCTGCGACCGAAGGAATCGCTCAGCATGGACCAGACCACGACCCTCATCCCTCGGGCCGAGCCGCCTCACGCCGACCCCGTCAACACCACCCCCGTCAACACCACCCCCGTCAACCCCACCCGCGTCAACACCACGCCGGTCCAGAGCGCTGGATCGACGCCGCAACCGACCTCGCGACCGACCCTTCGCGGCTTCGTCGACCCGCCGTTGGTCGCGTCCCGTGGCCGGTCGCACCTCTCGCGTGCTGCCACCTACCTGGTCATCGTCGTGCTGGGCCTGCTGGATGCCTTCCTCATGCGCCCCGTCCTTATGCTCGTGCTCGACGAGGCGGAACTCGGGTCCTACATCGCCGCCTTCGGCCTCGCGACCGCGGCCTGCGTGATGATGTTCTACGCGGGTCGCCTCAATGCCGGCGCCCAGGGGCGCGGTCGCAGACTGAGTCTGGTCGGGTCGCTGTTGGTGTTGACCTGGCTGTCCGGTGGACTGTTCATCGCGGCGTTGCGCGCGGTCGGCACGTCCACGGCGACCGAGGTCACGTCCAGCGCCATGACCGCAAGCACCTCCCCCGTGACCCTGCAGAGTGGCCTGCAGGCGGTCCTCTTCTTCGTCATCTACCTGGCCATCGGCCTGCTCACCATGACCGATGCCAAGGAAGACCGGTCGGACGTCTTCGACGCCCGGCTCATCACGGTCGGGGCGCTCCAGTCCACGCGCACCCGTCTTGCCCAGCTCGACGGTCTGCTGACCCACCTGCACGACGAGCGGGCGCGGGCCCGCATGTGGCTCGACGAGCTCGAAGCCCGGACGGCGACTCAGTTCGCTGCTTCAGCCGACCTCGCCGACCACGGAGCCCAGCACGCCCGTCTGGTCATCGCGAGCTACGACCAGAACCCGTCCACGACGGGGGTGACGTCGCTCAAGCATCCGGAGAACCCGTTGCACGCCGATCGCGACTGACCGGTTGCCTGCCGCCGGCCCGTCCCCAGCCAGGGGGACGGGCCGGTCACGTTTGCCGGGAAGGTGAGCGGACGGCATACGGGAACAAGCCTTTGGTATGCCGTGGTTGCCGCTGGCATCCCCAGTCACCTTCGCAGGAGCGCCCGATGAGCAGCCTTCACGACTTCACCGCCACCACCCTCGCCGGCGAGGAGAAGGCGCTGGCCGACTATGCGGGCCAGGTGGTGCTCGTCGTCAACACCGCCTCCAAGTGCGGGTTCACGCCGCAGTTCACCGAGTTGGAGGAGCTCAACCAGCGCTTCGGCGAGCAGGGGCTGGTGGTGCTCGGCTTCCCGTGCAACCAGTTCGCCGGGCAGGAGCCGGGCGATGCCGACGCGATCAGCGAGGTGTGCCACGTCAACTACGGCGTGACCTTCCCGATGTTTGCCAAGGTGGAGGTCAATGGCGACGGCGCCCACCCGCTGTGGCAGTGGTTGCGCTCGCAGAAGGGTGGCCTGCTCGGCAGCGCGATCAAGTGGAACTTCACCAAGTTCCTCATCGGGCGGGATGGCCAGGTCATCAAGCGTTATGCCCCCACCGTGTCGCCGAGCAGCATCGCGCCCGACATCGAAGCGGCGCTCGCCGACTGACTCCGCCGGCAGCCGTTGTCGACGTCTGTCAGCGCTCGTCAGCGCTCGTTCAGTGATTCGTGGTTGATACGGGCAGATTGACCCGAATCACTTCCCGGCGAAGCGATCAATGCGCCAGCATGTACCCTGAACACATTGAGGGGTTCGACCAGGGGCACAGGCGTAGGTGCGTTCGCTCGATCGGCAACAGGGACTGCCATCGGGTCGCCAAACGCTGCTGGCGGACGGAAAAGTAGGGGGAATATGAATGTCTACACCCTGATGCGCGTCCTGAGGGGTGCGTGGGTGCTGCTGCTGGTGGGTGCGCTGCTCGGGGCTGCCGCGGGATTGGGCTACGCCATGCGTGGGGGGTCGCAATACGTCGCGCGCGCGCAGGTCTTCGCCGCGGTCACGGCGACCGGCTCTGCTGGTGAGCTGGCAGCCGGTTCCAGCTATATGAAGCTGCAGGTCCGGTCCTATCCAGCCCTCGTCACCTCTGAGCGCGTGCTGGGCGAAGTGGCCAAGGCCAAGGGCATCGATCCGGCCGCCCTGGCCGCTCGGGTCACCGTCGATGTCCCGAGTGACTCGATGTGGCTCGTCATCAACGTCACCGACTCCACCCCCGAGGGTGCTCGGAGTCTTGCCGATGCGCTGGCCACCAAGACCAAGACCGAGGTCGAGGCGCTTGAGACGCGGGGCAAGAGCACGGCTCCCGTGACGCTCACCGTCGTCACCCCCTCCGATGCGCCGGTCCAGGCGGTGGCGCGTGGCCTGGTGACGGCCGTCGCGGGTGGCCTCCTCGCCGGCCTCGTGCTCGCCTTCCTGGTGGGGCTGCTGCGCTGGGTGGTGCGAGAGGGGTCCCACTCCGCACCGCAGCGATGACCATGGCCGCCACGGCCGCCACGGTGGGTGCGGCGCCCCGGCGCGCTCGCGACCTCGGCACCGACATCCTGCTGTCCAAGCTCCTGTTGTTGTCGGCTGCCGCAGGACCCTTCCTCGCGGTGGTCGCCAGCCGCGTGATCAACCGGGCGTATCAGACCTACGACGCCAATGGTGTGTCCGTGTCGGTCGGCGGTGGCAGTGCGTCGCAGTTGACCATCGTCACCTTCAGCGTGATCACCGTGTCGCTGGCGATCGCGGTCATCGCGAGAGGCTTGTATGCCGGGCGCGGCAGCCTTACCTGGGCGGCGGCGCTCGGGGTCGTGGGCTTCCTCGCGGCGCTCGGTCGCGACCAGGATCGGCTCGTCCTCGATGCCCTGGTCGGCGCGGTCGTGCTGATCGGCGCAGGGTTCATCCCGTGGTCCCGTGAGGTCTTGCGAATCTACGGACAATTCACCATCGCCGTGGCCACCGTCATACTGGCCTACTCCTTCATCACGCCGCTGCCCGACACCTGGTTGCCGTGCCGAGCCGACAAGTGCACGATCGCCGGCGGTCTGCTGACCGGGGTCTTCTGGGCCGAGAACGGCCTGGCCATGTATGTCGTGGCCTTGACCCCCACTGTGGCGTTCTTGCGTTCGGGAGCCGCGCGGATCTACGGGCTGCTGTCCCTCACCACGCTGCTCTACCTCACCGGAAGTCGGGCGGGCTACCTCGCCTTCCTCGGGGCCCTGCTTGCCTACGTCCTGTTGCGTCGCATGCTTGTGCTCTCGTCGGACGAGCGCTCGCAGATCGCGTGGAGCACGCCCGGCGGGGCTTTCGCGACACTGCGCCCCATCGTGCGGATCACGGCCCTCGCTCCTATCGTCGGATCGCTGGCCTCCCTGTTCGTGCTCGTCGCGCTTCCGCCGACAGGGCTCACCGAACGCGGCAGCGTGTATGCCGGGCTGCGCGAGATCTTCATGGACACCCCTTTGCTGGGGCCGGGGTTGCAAGCCCTCCAGCAGCTGTTCTACCAAGGCCACGCACCCTTCCTCATGGGCACCGAACACGGCCAGATCCCCTATGTGTTGACCCGGACCGGTCTGATCGGGTTGTTCCTCTATGCCTTGGCCGTAGGGATGTTGTGGTACCGCACGGTGTCCTGGGCCGGCGCCGTCATCGCTCTGGTTTTCGTGGGCTCGTCCTTCTTCTTCGCGACGGAAGCCGTGCTCACCTTCGGCTACGGCTACGGCTGGCCGTTGGTCCCCTTGCTGGCCGTGGCCGGGGCGCTTCCTGCCACGGAACGCGGCACCTGGACCGGCACCCTGCCGGAGCCCACCGATCTCGACACCCGCACCCGCCGGCAACGACAGGCTGCCCAGGAGCTCACGGCAGCCACCGGTCGAGCGTTGCGTCGGAGTGGAGTTCTGGCGGCCGGCCTCGTGGCGTTGGGGGTCACGGCGGGACTGCTGGCGGGGGTGCCTGCGGCCCGGCTCGTGACCGCCTCGGCCAACATTGTCGTCGTGCCCCAGGCTCTCGGCGGCGCCGCTGACTATGCCGAACGGGTGGCTCTGGACGCGGCGGTTTCCGCCAAGTCCCTGCTCGACGAGGAGGTCGGGCAGTCTCGCGACACGGTTGTTCCACCCTCGGTGCGCAGTGTGGTGACCCGGCGCGACGACGTCACCGTATCGGTCACGGTGACAGCGGCCGAGCCTGGGGTGGCAGCGACCACGGCGACTCAGCTCGCCACCACGGCGGCCGCCGTCGCGCGGATCTCCCCCAACGGCGTCGAGTATGCCGTGGTGCCCGGGATCGAGGTCCCCGTCGCCACGATGCCGCTGGCGTTGTGGGCGCTCAGTGGCGGAGCACTCGGGTTGGCTACGGCGGTGCTCGGCGCGCACATCTCGGCTCGCCGCAAGGCCGCTCGTCGTTTCGAGGGGAAGGGTCGGGAATGACGCGTCGAGTTCTGGTGGCTGGGCCACCGCCACACTTGAGCGGGGGGATTGCCACCGTCACGCGGGTGCTCATGGAGGCAGCTGAGTCGGGTGCGTGCGGGGACTGGGAGGTCCTGGCGCTGGACAGCGGAGGCGGACAGGGCGCACTTGGCTACAAGGCGTTCCCGGCTGCGATCCTGACCGTGCTGCGCACCGATGCCGACGTCCTGCACTTGCACATGGCCACCGTCGGGAGCGCCCTGCGCAAGGTGATACTGAGCGAGGCCGCGCGGTGGCGGGGTCTGCCTTATGTCATCCACCTGCACGGTGCAACCTTCGACGCCTTCGCCGACTCGTTGACCCCGATCCGCCGGTCGAGGCTGGCCCGTGCCTACCGCGGCGCCGGCGGCATCGTTGTGCTCGGTGAGTACTGGCGGGACGTGGTCTCGCAGAAGCTCGGAGTGCCCGCTGAGTCGGTGACGGTGGTCGCCAATGGCGTCCCCGATGTCGGCCTCGACGCCGGTGCACGCGAGGCCGCCAAGCCGCTGACCATTCTCTTCGGGGGTGAGTTGACCCGGCGCAAGGGCGTCGATGTGCTGCTGGAAGCCCTGACCAGCGTGCTGCCGGACCGCCCAGACTGGCGGGTGCTGTTGTGTGGGCCTACGCCCGAGGCTGACCTTCTGGGCGACGTCGCGCGGCTGGGCGAGGAGCTCGGCGGCCGGGTTCAGGCCACCGGCAACTTGGCTCCGGTCGATCGGGACAATGCCTACCACACCTCGCACATCGTGTGCCTGCCCAGCCGCGCTGAGGGCTTGCCGATGGTGCTCTTGGAAGCCATGTCGGCCGGCCTTCCTTGTGTCACCACCTCGGTGGGGTCGATCGCGGACGCCGTGGACGACAGTGTCGGAGCGCTGCTCCCACCCGGTGAGCCCGCGGCCCTGGCCAGGGCATTGGCCGAGCTTATGGACGACCCGGCGCTCCGGTCCCGCAAGGGGCAGGCCGCCCGCGCCCGCTGGCAAGACGGCTTCAGCCACGAGGTGATGGCTCGCCGTCTGAGTGAGGTGTGGGAGCAGGCTGCGGCGGTACCCGCCCTGGGGCCGGAAGGGGCCGGGCTCCGGGACACCGGTCCAGGACCGGGTGCACGGCATACCGCAGCAACCCCCGTAGTGAGCGTCGTCATTCCGACGGTGGGGCGCGACACGCTGACCCGCGCTGTGGCGTCGGTGCGAGCTCAGGGCGTGCCCGTCGAGGTGATCATCGTTGATGACTCTGGGACAGGCCTGGCGGCAGAGGCCATCCCCGAGGGTGTCCGACACGTGCAGACGACCGGCCACGAGGGTGCGGCTGCTGCCCGAAACCTCGGCATGCAGACGGCCACCGGCGAGGTCATCGCCTTCTTGGACGACGACGACACCTGGCGGCCGGGGCACCTGCTGGACGCCCTGGCCGTCTTCGAGCGGCGACCCGATGTCTCGATCTATGCCTCGCGCGGCCTGGTGACCTACCCCGACGGACGGGAGCGGGTCGAGCCGGTCGAGTTGCTCGGAGGACGCAGTGTCGCGGAGTACTTCTACGGCCCGAGCGTCTGGTCCAGCCGCTGCCGGCGGATCATGACCCCCACTCTCGTCTTCCGGCGCAAGGTTGCGGCGGTGCCGATGGACACCACCCTCGGGTCGCGCGAAGACACCTGGTGGCTGCTCTCAGCCGAGCGCCGCGGGGCGGTGGTCCACCAAAGCGCCCACGTGGGTGTCGACGTGACTGCGTCACCTGCCCGCGACCGGATTCGCGCCCAAAGTCCCGAGATTCTCGACTGGGAGGCTCGCGTCGACGGCCTCGACCCGCAGTGGGGCACTGGGTATCTCGTCGGTTCGGTGGCCCGCTCACATGCCCAGGCGGGACGGCCCGTCCAGGTGATCCGCACCGCGTTGCGCGTGCTGCGACGGGCCGGGGGAGCACGATGGATGCCAGTGCTGGTAGCCCAGACCGGCGCAGCCAGTGTCGTCGCGCTAGCCAGGTTGACGAGGCGGAGGCGGGAGGAATGAGCCAGTTCAGGGATGGGATGAGAACCGTAGCGCGCAGCTGGCTGCGCCCGGCATACCTGAGGGCGATGCGCCTGCTGCCGGCACGGACCCGCCGCTCCGTAGTCTTCGCGCTGCGTCACCGCCGCCTCCCTGACCTCGAGCACCCCGCGTCGTTCACTGAGAAGCTGAACTGGCGCATCCTCAATGACCGCCGTCCGCAAATCGTCGAGGTGTGCGACAAGCTGAGGATGCGCGAGATCGCCCGCGAGCGGGTGCCCGACGAGGCCGAGTTGCGCCTGGTCCCGGTCCTCTGGGAGGGCACCGACTTACGCGATTGCCCCCTTCTAGCGGGCTCTACCTCGTGGGCGCTCAAGCCCAACAACAGCTCTGGGGCCATCATCCTCGGGCCCGACGGACGCTCGGTGGCGCAGCTGCGTCAGGCCACGCGACGATGGCGCACCAGCGAACCCGGGCACTACCTCGGCGAGTGGGGCTACACCCAGGTGCCCTTCCGGTATGTCTTGGAGGAGCGACTGCCGGGCGACCGTCCGCCACCGGAGTTCAAGATCTTCTGCTTTGACGGTGCACCGCGATTCGTCCAGGTGCATCGCGACCGAATGACCGAGGCCTACTCCATTGCCACCTACGACACCCGCTGGCATCCCTTGGCGGACCATTTCGTGCTCGGTGAGCCGTCCCCACGACCGCGCCCGGACAATCTCGATCAGATCCTCAGCATCGCGCGAAGGCTTTCCGTCGGGTGGGATTTCATCCGGGTCGATCTCTACGACGTCGACGGGGAACTGTGGTTTGGGGAGTTCACTCCGTACCCCTCAGGCGGGGCGCCCTTCGCGCGCTGGGACGTCGATCTCGAGCTGGGGAAGTTGTGGCACCTGCCAGAGTTCACTCCGAACGGGAGCTGACCGGTGAGCCTCGTGTCATGGAGTCGGGCTGGCCTGCGCCCGGCCTACTGGCGACTGGCTTCGTTGTTGCCGTTGAAACTGCGTCGGCGGGTGCTGTTCCTCGCCCGTCACGGCCGGTGGCCCGATTTGCGCCATCCGGTCAGCTTCAGCGAAAAGGTCAACTGGCGGATTCTGAACGACCGGCGCCCTGAGCTCGTCGAGTTCTCCGACAAGGTGGAAATGCGACGGCTGGCCCGAGAACGAGTGCCGGACGAGGAACTTCTCAGACTGCCGACGTTGCTCTGGTGCGGGAAAGACTTGTCACAAATGCCAGATCTATCGACGATTGGCGCCTGGGTGCTCAAGCCCAACAATGGCACCGCCACCGTCGAGTTCGGCCCGTCCGGCCGGAGCCGGGAGGAGGTCATCCATCGCGCCACGAAGTGGAAAGCCAGCGTGCCTGGACGGCTGCTGGGCGAGTGGGCCTATACCCAGGTCCCGACCCGGTACCTCCTGGAGGCCCGGCTGCCCGGGGACACCCTGCCAACCGACTACAAACTGCTGTGCTTCGACGGCGAGCCTCGGGTCATTCAGGTGCACACTGGGCGCTTTACCGCCAGCCACAGCATCACCCACTACACGCCCGATTGGCAGGTGCTACCCGGTCGCGCGGCCAAGTGCCGTAACGACGATTCGCCCCGCCCGGGTCACTTGGGCCAGATGCTCGAGGTCGCTAAGAGACTGTCGGCGGGCTGGGACTTCCTCCGGGTCGACCTGTACGACCTCGACGGAGGCGTGTGGTTTGGCGAGTTCACGCCCTATCCGGCCGCTGGGACGCTGCGGTTCGTGCCCTACGCCTTCGACGAGTACCTCGGCTCCCTCTGGACGCTGCGCGAGATCCCCGGGTGAACCGACAGGTGCGGTTGGTCGGGCAGTTGCTGGGGTCGACGATGCTTGCGCAGGTCGCGGTCCTAGCGGCCATCGCTGTGGCGGCCCGGGCGACGACCGCGGGAGATTTCGCTGACTACGGCGTCGTCACGAGCGTCACCGCCGTGGTCGCCACGTTCAACACGTGGGCCGCCGAGTCACGGACCACGGTGGTCGAGGAAGACCGGGCCCACGAGATCTCCCGGGCCGGCCTGGCGGTCCTCTGGATGGTGCTGGCGCTGATGACCCTCGCTGCAGCCCTCGCTGCCGTGATGGGTCAGCACCGCTTGGGTCTGCTGCTGGGGTTGGGAGGGATCGGCGCGGCGGTGACCGGGGGCCTGCAACTCGTCCAGGGCGTGGTTTTACGTCGTCAGCAACAGCACTTGTTAGCCCACAGCCGAGCCACTCAGGGACTGTCGAACGCCGCCCTCATCCTGCTCTTCCTGGCCATCGGGTTGCCGGGCTTCGTCATCATCACGATCCCCTGGCTCATCTCGCTCGTGCTGGGTCTGGCGGTCCTTCTGCGCGCGACCGGCGACCGCCCGCTCTGGTGGGGACGAAGTTCATGGGCCGAGTGGCGGGTTCTGCGGTCCGAGACCCGCTGGCAGCCGGGCAGCAACGTCCTGGTCTCGCTGGCTGGTGCCCTGCCCATGCTGGTCCTCCCCGCCGTTGGCGCTGTCGAGGTGGCTGGTGCCTGGGCATTGGTCGCGCGCTTCCTCATGCCCGTGGTGTCCACGCTCAACAGCACGTTCGGCCCGATCTACCTCGGACATGCCGCCGGGATGATCCGCCGCCGCGAGCTGCCGCAATTGCGTCGCTACCACGCCCGGTGGACTCTGCTGCTCGCAGCCGGGATGGTGTTGCTCTTGGGAGGGGCCACGTATGCCGTGCTCGTCCTGGTCCCGCTGTTGGGTCCCCAGTGGTCGGCCGCTGGGTCGGTCCTCGTGGCCGCGCTGCTGTACTTCGGCTCGATGTTCTGGTGTGTCCCGGTCTCGCAGACGCTGGTGCTCCTCGGCCGGGTCGACACCCAGGCGTGGTGGAGCGTGGCTCGGGCGGTCCTGTGTGCCATCCCGATGCTGTGGGCAGCGAGCGAGCCGCGAGGGGCTCTGACGGGCTGGGCCGCGATGGCGGCGCTGACCTTCGTGGCCCAGTTGGGGCTGCACCGAATAGCGCTGAAATCGTCCAATATGGGACATAAAGGATAGAGCGGTCAATTCAGTGTAATGCGCTGCAATAGGTGAGATTCATATCCCTTCGCCTAGCAGTGCGAGGGATATGACCGCTATCATCCGTCTTAACGTGTGTGCCTGGCACATACGCATCACTGGTCAGGAATTGGG
>WPCK01265206.1_pt1 | contig 12087 bp, 15 predicted proteins | sample 5399851 | NCBI WGS metagenome assembly WPCK01 (sample SAMN12869471, study PRJNA574797) | sludge metagenome | isolation source: wastewater treatment of pH11 | place: China:Beijing | collected 2019-05-20
ATCGGGCGCAATGCAAAAGACCCTCGATGCGCTGGCCCCGTATCTCGACGCAAGCAAGGACGCTCGCACGTGACCGCTAAGGAGCCATCCTGGTGGTATCGTCCGCGCCGAAGCTGGCAGGCCCTTGCCCTGACGCCTGCCGCGACGCTCTATGGCGTGCTTGCCCGGCGGCGCATGGTTCGCGCTCACGCCTATGCGCCGAAGGTGCCCGTGCTGTGCGTGGGAAATTTTACCGCCGGAGGAACCGGCAAAACGCCGCTTTCCATTGTGCTTTCCAGCATCGTGCGCAGGCTTGGCCGAGAGCCGGTGTTCCTAACGCGCGGCTATGGCGGAACCGCGATCGGCCCAATGCTCGTCGACGCTCACACGTCGAACGCGGCAGAGGTGGGCGACGAACCGCTTCTGCTGGCGAGGGCCGCCCCCACCGTCGTTGCGCGCAGCCGCGATAACGGGGCGCGTTTCATCGAAAGGACGTTTTCGTCAGACGCGGTCATCATCATGGACGATGGTCTCCAGAACCCGGCGCTGCGCAAGACACTGTCCATCGCCATTGTCGATGCACGCCGCCGTTTCGGCAATCGCATGTGCCTGCCCGCAGGGCCCTTGCGCGCGCCGCTGGCCGCCCAGGCATCCAAGGTCGATGTCGTGATCCTCAACGGCGAGGCCTCGCCACAGGAACTTGCCGAAACCAGACAGCAGATCGCGCGCGTTTTCCAAGGCCCCGTGCTGCGCGCCCGTGCGGCAGGCGCGTGCGATTTCAAATGGCTCAAAGGCGCGCGCGTCGTCGCATTCGCGGGGATCGCGAACCCGGACCGATTTTTCGATTTGCTCGCCGCAGCCGGCGCTACGATCGTCGCGCGGCAGGTTTATCCCGACCACCACCCTTTCACGGATGCGGACGCCAGCGCCTTGCTGGCGCTGGCCGAGACGCATCAGGCGCGGCTGGTGACGACGGAGAAAGATTTTGTTCGGCTGTACGGCGCCCATGGCAGCCGCGGCGCGCTTCGGGAAAAAACACTTACCGTGCCTATCACGATGCAGCTTGAGGATAGCGACCTTGAGATGCTCAGCGCACGCGTTGCAGGGGTCTTGGGGGCAGTGCAACCCACTTTCCCAAAAGTTTAGGCGCCTGCGTTTCGCTTGCGCAATTCCAAGTACCGCTTGAGCGAGACGTCCGCCGAGGCATAAGGCTCCTGCGCCTCAACGCTCCAATACTTCAGATCCGCAAGCGGAATGGTCTGGCCGGTCACCGCGCAGCGCACGAACTCGCCGGGAGACACGACTTCGAATTCGCCATCGAGATAGCGCACCTTGGCCTCGTTCTTAAGGCCGAAAAACTTGTCGATGCGATTCATGAACCTTCCATCATCCGAGGAGCGTGCGAACCCCCCTATCCAATCACCAAGAAGGCGTGTTCCGTCAAGGGGCACGCCGTCACCTTGACGCGATCTTGCTCACACAAGGTTTAAAACAGGCTGCCCTGCCCGCCGCCATCCGAACCATCCTCGCTCTCGCCGCGTTGCCCATCGGTCTTGGCGCGCACACGCTGGGTCCGGGCTGTCGATTTGGCCTGGGGCCGATCTGAAATAGTGCTCATGGGCCCCGTTACGGGTGGCACCGTATGTTGTGAGTCCGTAACCTGCGCTCCCGTCTTGCCGTCGGCGAATTCAATCACGATCCGGGCGCCCGCCGATAGCGCGGCCGCCACCCGCACCGCTGCGCCGTCCTCATGGCGCACGAGAGCGAACCCGCGCGCCAGAACGCTTTGATAGCTCAAAGTCCGCAGCATGTTGGCCTCGCCGTCGAGCCTGCGCCGGCCGAGCGTGATGCGCCCCATCAGCGCCTGGGCGCCACGCCGCTCCAGAACGCCCAGATCCTTGCGGCAGTCGGCAATGCGCGCGGCGATCTGTCCTGGACGCAACCGGCTTGCAACCCGCTCGAAACGGTTGCGCTCCAAATTGGAAAAACGCCCAAGGCAGTGACTCTGGCGCTGCGCAAGCCGGTCGAGTGCACGCCGGGCCGCACCAAACCGCACGACCAGGAGCGATGGCCGCAGGGAGGCCGATACATGCGCATAGCCGGTCTTCTTTCGTTGCAGAAGCCCCCGCAGGCCTTGATCCAGGCGGCCTGCCGCGCCGTCAAAGCGCTGGCGCGGCAACGCGATGAGATCTTCCAGCCTCGGCAGGCCGCGGGCTTCCGCGCGAAACGTGTTGCGCGTTTCATCGAGATAACGGCGGATGCCGCTTCTCTGGCGCTGACCGAGCCGATCGACGGCCTCTGCCAGCTCGCTGAATTTTGGCACTGCCCATTCGGCCGCTTTCGTTGGCGTTGGCGCGCGGGCATCCGCCACGAGATCGATCAAGGTCCAGTCGGTCTCGTGCCCAACCGCGGAGATGAGCGGGATGACGCTTTCCGCCGCGGCCCGGACCACAACCTCCTCGTTGAAGCCCCAAAGATCCTCGAGCGCCCCGCCGCCGCGCGCAACGATCAACACGTCCGGGCGCGGAAGCGCGCCGGCGGGTGGAAATGCGTTGAACCCGCGAATGGCGTTGGCGACCTCCTGTGCGCTGCCTTCGCCTTGCACGCGAACCGGCCAGACGACCACGTGCGCGGGGAAACGCTCGTCAAAGCCATGCAGCATGTCACGAATGACCGCGCCGGTCGGCGACGTCACGATGCCGATGACGCGCGGCAGGAACGGACGCGGCTTCTTGCGCGCCTCCTCGAACAAGCCTTCGGCGGCAAATTTGCGCTTGCGTTCTTCCAGAAGCGCCATCAGCGCGCCGGCTCCCGCAGGCTCCAGCGCTTCAATCATGATCGGATATTTGGATGACCCGGGAAACGTGGTGATCTTGCCCTGCGCGACGACCTCCAACCCCTCCTGCGGCTTGAAACGCAATCGTCCGAACGTACCCTTCCAGATCACCGCCTCGATCTTGGCCTTGTCGTCTTTCAGCGCAAAGTAACAGTGCCCCGAGGCGTGCGGCCCGCGATAGCCCGAAATCTCGCCCTTCAGGCGGACATAGCCGAATCCCTCCTCAAGCGCCCGTTTGATCGCCCCCGAGAGTTCCGAGACGGAAAACTCAGGCGCATTGGCACCTGAACGCCCCTCGCGGCTCATATCTGGCCGTTCGAATTCACTCACCTTGGCATTCCATCCTTGTCTCTTTCGCGCCCGATGGTACATCAGGGACCCCACAGCAATCGAGTCTGCGATGAATGTTCTTCTGATTGGCTCGGGCGGCCGCGAGCACGCACTGGCCTGGGCCATGACGGCCAGCCCGCTTCTTGAAAAACTCTACTGTGCGCCGGGAAATGCCGGCATCGCCGAGCAGGCCGAATGCGTCGCCCTCGACATCACCAACCATGATGCCGTCATTGCCTTCTGCCGCGACAATGCGGTGGATTTCGTCGTGATCGGCCCGGAGGCGCCGCTGGTCGGCGGGCTGGGCGATGCGCTCGATGCGGCGGGGATTGCCTATTTCGGACCCAATGCCGCAGCCGCGCGCCTTGAGGGCTCGAAGGGCTTCACCAAGGATTTGTGCGCGCAATTCAACATTCCGACTGCGGCCTATGGGCGCTTTTGCGATGCTGACGCGGCGCTGGCGTATCTGGAAGGAAAGCCCCTGCCCATCGTCGTCAAGGCCGATGGACTGGCGGCGGGCAAGGGTGTCGTCATCGCGACGACGACAGAAGAGGCACGCGCTGCAGTCGAAGCCTGTTTCGCGGGCGCGTTCGGGGCGGCAGGCGCACAAGTCGTTATCGAGGAATTTCTTCAAGGCGAGGAGGCGAGCTTCTTTGCGTTGTGCGATGGCACGCACGCGCTAGCACTTGCATCCGCGCAGGATCACAAGCGTGTCGGCAACGGCGATACCGGGCCTAATACGGGCGGCATGGGCGCCTATTCTCCCGCGCCCGTCATGACCGCGGATACGGCCCGGCGCACGATGGATGAAATCATTCTGCCGACAGTGGCCGCCATGCGCGCGCGCGGCACGCCGTTTCGCGGTGTTCTCTTCGCCGGACTCATGATCACCAAGGACGGCCCCAAGCTCATCGAATACAATGTCCGCTTCGGAGATCCTGAAACGCAGGTTCTCATGATGCGGCTGCGCTCCGACATCCTCGCCGCCCTGCGGGCAACCTCAGACGGCACACTGGACTTGCTCGATCTTAAATGGAGCGACGACACGGCGCTGACTGTCGTGATGGCGGCCAACGGCTATCCCGGCACGCCGGAGAAGGGCACCCAGATCAAGGGGCTCAAGGCCGCCGCGAGGATCGACGGCGTTGAAATCTTCCATGCCGGTACACGCCGCGAGGGTAACCATATTCTGGCCGATGGTGGTCGTGTATTGAATGTGACCGCACGCGGGAACAGTGTGGCCGATGCCCAGGCTCATGCCTATGCCGCAATCGCCAAGATTGATTGGCCCGGCGGTTTCTGCCGCACGGACATCGGATGGCGCGCGATCGCGCGCGAGAAGGAACCGAATTAGGTGCATTCCCAAGACTGCCGTGTTGTGCACGGCCGGGAGGCGATGCCCTCGTGAACAAAGGGTGGTTGGCAAGCATGTCCCAAAAACGCATTGAGCGCCCGCACCCCCTTCCGGTTGTCACCAGCCCCCCGCCACGCCCTTCGATCGGCCTGGCGCTCGGTGGCGGGGGCGCGCGCGGCCTTGCGCACATCCTGATGCTGGAAGCCTTCGATGAACTCGGCATCAAGCCAAAGGTCATCGCCGGTACCTCCATCGGCGCGATCATGGGCGCGGCGTATGCCTCCGGCATGCCGGGTGCGGACATCCGCGCCCACACGAAATATGTTCTTTCGCAGCGCTTTGCCGTGATGCGCGACTTCTTCGCCGCGCGCCCGTTTCAGAAGTTTCGCGAACTTTTCCCCGGCACCTCCGCTCTGCTCGACCCCAGCGCGGTCCTCGATGTGGTTATGCCGAAACAGGTCAAAGCCGATTTCGAGAGCCTCGAAATTCCTTTGAAGATCGTCGCCTCCGATTATTACGATCAGGACCAGCAGATCTTCACGGAAGGCCCGCTTGGCGTGGCTGTGGCCGCGAGCATGGCGCTGCCGGCGATCTTCCAACCGGTTCTCGTTGATGGCAGAGCGATGGTGGACGGCGGGCTGACCAATCCGCTGCCCTATGATCTGCTTGAAGGCGAGGCGGACATCATCGTCGCGATCGACGTATCGGGTACACCTGTCCCCGATCCACGCCGCCCCTACCCCAGCGCGATGGAGGCGCTCTTCGCCAGCGCGTTCCTGTTTGAACGCACCATCGTGCGCGAGAAGCTGAAGTCCGCCCAGCCCGACATTCTGATCCCATCGGGCACGCAGCGTTTCCAGCTTCTGGATATTCTCAAAGTGGATGAGATCCTCGCCGCCGCCGAGCCTGCCAAGGAGCGGTTGAAGACGCAGCTTCGGCGGGTGCTCTCTGTCGAAACATTGCCGCAGATCGCCGGTCCGGATGAAGACGCGGCAGGCGCCGCGCGTGCACAGCAGGTCTTGCCTGTGCTCACCAAACCCAAACGCGGATTACTCGGGCGGCGCAAGCGCCGTAAGCAGCAGCCCGATGCGTGATCGCGAACGGCATCGCGCGCGATGCGGTGCCGTTTCAATTCGCAGGGCGACTCGCGGGACGTCGCATAGATTTGTTGTTTTCTTTAACGGCGTGCGCCAAAGAAATCCTTGAGAAGCCGTGCGGCCTCATCCTCGGCGATCCCGCCGTAGACCTCCGGCGCATGATGGCATGTCGGCTGCGAGAAGAACCGACCACCATGCTCCACGCCACCGCCCTTGGGATCTGAAGCGCCATAGTAGACGCGGCGGATGCGCGCGAACGATATGGCCGCAGCGCACATGGCGCACGGCTCCAACGTGACGTAGAGATCACAACCTGCAAGCCGTTCGGCGCCAAGCTTGGCCGCCCCCGCGCGGATCACGACGATCTCGGCATGGGCCGTGGGGTCATTCTCACGCCGGGTTGCATTGCCCGCAGCCGCGATGACGGCTCCATCGCGACCAACCAGCACCGCGCCGACCGGCACTTCCCCGCGATGCCCCGCCGCACGGGCTTCGACAAGCGCCAACTCCATATGGCTTAACGGACGGGCTGGTGTCATAAGAGGCCCTGCCTGAACCTGAGAATTGCACGACCGCGATGACAAAAGCCCCAACCAAGGGCAATCGAAAGCCCCCGGCCAGCGCCGAGCCCCACCGCGAAGGCGGCACGGACGAACCCATGCGCATCGCCAAGGCGATGGCGCGCGCCGGCTTGTGCTCGCGCCGCGAAGCCGAACGCTGGATCGCAGACGGCCGCGTCAACGTCAATGGCCGCGTGCTCACGACACCGGCCTTCGAGGTCAGCGCGAAAGACAAGGTCCTCGTCGACGGCAGACCTCTGCCCGGCAGGGAGCCTCCGCGGCTGTGGCGCTACCACAAGCCCAAGGGGCTCGTGACCACGCATTCCGATCCTCAGGGCCGGCCGACCGTCTTTGAGAAATTGCCGCCGGAGCTGCCGCGCGTCATCTCCGTCGGGCGGCTCGACTTCAACACCGAAGGCCTGCTGCTCCTCACCAACGACGGGGCGCTTGCGCGCCATCTGGAGTTGCCAGCCAATGCCTGGGTGCGCCGTTACCGGGTGCGCGCACGCGGCCGCGTGACGCCGGCGGACCTGGAAAGGCTCAAGGAAGGTGTCGAGGTCGAGGGCGTCCAATATGGTGCGGTCGAGGCCACCATTGACAGCGTTCAAGGCGCAAACATGTGGCTGTCGATCGCAATCCGCGAAGGCAAGAACCGCGAGGTGCGCAAGATCCTCTCCAGCCTCGATCTCACCGTGAACCGCTTGATCAGAGTCTCGTTCGGGCCTTTCCAGTTGCTCGATCTTGCCCCCGGCGCGGTGGAGCTCGTCAAGCGGCGCGCGCTCGTGGAACAACTCGGCCCCAAGGCCGCGCGTGAGCTTGGGCTGTCCGAAGGCCCGCAGGAGCGCAAGGAGCGCCACCGCGCCGCCAAGGCTCAGTCGAGCACTGCGGACGAAACATGAGAATTGTCGCCGGAAAATTTCGCGGCCGCCCTCTGGCAACCCCAGGACACGACGGCCCAGGACACGACGGCCTACGCCCGACGGCGGACCGCGTGCGCGAAAGCATCTTCAACATTCTCGCGCACGGCATCGAGGGCTTCGACATGACGGGCGTGCGCGTCATCGATCTCTTCGCCGGTACGGGCGCGCTCGGCTTGGAAGCAATGTCGCGGGGCGCAGCCTATTGCCTGTTCGTGGAGGAGAGCGCGCAAGCGCGCGCGCTTATTCGCCAGAACGTCGAAGCGTTCGGACTGACGGGCCAAACGCGACTCTTCCGCCGTGATGCGTGCGACCTGGGTCCGGCCGGAAACATGGAGCCTTTCGGGCTCGCCTTCCTGGACCCACCCTACGGCAAAGGGCTTGCGGAAAAGGCGCTCGTGGCGCTTGCCGAAGGTGCCTGGCTCTCTCGCCGCGCCGTTTGCGTGGTTGAGGACAGGCTCGATGCGCCGTTCAACCGACCGATCGGTTATCTTGATCTCGATCAAAGATCGTGGGGCGACACCTGCGTGCGCTTTCTGCAACTGGCGGATTAAGACGCAAAATTACTTGCGGCCGGCCCATGTGGCACCCAAAATTTTTCGACCACTAAGAACTGAACGGTTCCAACGAGCAACAGTCCAACAATGTTGCACTCCGTGATCTATTCTCGTGCATGCCATCGGTTGTAGTTTGAAGGCGTTGCAAGCTCGCACCAGGAGTGGTGGGAGATTGTTCTTTTCGGATATCGCACACACTCGGCGCGAGGCGATCGAATGCCAGTTACACCGCGATCCATAGAGGCTTTCCTGGCCGTGATCGAGGCTTGCAGCGACGTTGACTCTCTGTTTGCAGCTTTCCAAGACGAGATGGCGCGTGAGGGTTATGGCGATCTCATCTTCGCGCGCGCCACCGCAAATCCGGCAAATGTCGAAGTGGTTCTTGGCGAGACGTCCGCGACGCTGACCCATCTTGAGCGACACCTGCAAACGCGCGAAATGAAATCGGCCGCGCTGCCAAGCTCGTCATCGGAATGGATCGACCATATGGTCCGCAATGCTCAAGCCGATGTCGCGGCGATTGAATTTCCCGGCGCAAACGATGCCTCTGTCAACCTGACGATCCCGATCCACGGCCCGGACAAGACCTGCAATTTCATCAGCGCCAGCAACCAGAGCGCGTTCGAACCCAGGCCGGAACGGTTGGCGATCATAAAACTCAAGGCATACGCCACGGTCGATCGCTACCAAGCCTTGCAAGCAGCCGTCGATGATAGCGTGCGCGCAAGGCCGCGCCCCGCGAGCCCCCCACCGCAAGCTCCGGCCTGCTTGGCTTAAGCACAAACCGCGGCGCGCGCGCCCAATCCGCGCCACAAAATGTGCGCTGGCAAGATCACGAATGCGCAGTGCAAGGCACTCGCGCTGATCGATATTGCCTCGCGCCGCTACAATGCGGGGTTGCTCGATCTCAATGCTCGTGTGGCTGAAATCGTTGGCACGACGGCGATCAACGACTATCTGGCACGCGGTCTGATTGAGGAAGAACCTGACGATCTTCGCTTCAATTTCGTTTTCCGGCCGACACGCATCGGTCAGCTCCATCTCAACGCGTGCCCTTGCGTCTCACGTTGGCGCGCGGAGGTTTGGCGCACCTACGTCAAGGTGCATGAACGGCCCGTCGACTGACTGCACACCGTGTTTCATTCCCTCAAGCATCGCCCTGAGCCTTCTGGCCGTACGTCTTGAATCGCTCAACCATCGCATCCATCTCCGCGTCGTCGAGCAGATGCGGCGCGCCGAGCGCGAGCACCTTGTTGTATTGCTCGGCCAGAACTTCGACCTCTTGCGCCAGCTCCAGTGCACTCTGGAGCGTTTCGCCCACTGCGATCTGACCGTGGTTGGCCATCAAGCAGGCGTCGCGCTCCTTAAGGCCCGACGCCACGAGCCGGGCCAATTCGGGAGTGCCGAAAGTTGCGTACGGTATGCAGGGAATGTCGCGGCCGCCGGCCACAGCGACCATGTAGTGAAACCCTGGAATGGGCTTGTGCGCGCACGCCAGCACCGTTGCGTACATGGAATGCGTGTGCACGACCGCATGCCGATCGGGGCGCGCGGCGTAGGCCGCGAGATGAAAGTGCCATTCGCTCGATGGCTTTCTCTGCCCGCGCGCAAGCGTGCCGTCATACTCGACGCGAACGATGTCGCCCGGCGTCATGTGCTCGTAGGCCATGCCGGAGGGCGTGATCAGCATGGCCGGACCGGCGCGCACCGAAACGTTTCCGGACCGAACCGGGGACAAGCCTGAGCGGCTCATGGCAAGCGCGGTTTCCAGCACGCGCTGACGCAACGCCGTCTCCGATACTTGCTCGAAATAGCCACCCTCATTCATACGGAAAGGATCTCCCGTTCGGGATAGATCGACAACAACCCCTCGCGCGTTGCACGGCAGATGCCGCGCTCGGTGATCAGCCCCGTGACGAGGCGCGCGGGTGTCACGTCGAAGGCGGGATTGCCCGCCGGCGTGCCGGGCGGCGCAATCGAGACCTGCACGATGCGCCCGGCAGGATCGCGGCCCTGTATGCTGAGGACCTCGCGCGCATCGCGCTCCTCGATGGGAATTGCCGTTCCATCGGAAATCGTCCAGTCGATGGTGGAAGAGGGCAGCGCCACGAAGAACGGCACGCGATTGTCATAAGCCGCGAGCGCCTTCAGATACGTGCCGATCTTGTTGGCGACGTCGCCGTTGGGCGCGACGCGATCGGTGCCCGTGATGACGAGATCGACCTGGCCGTGCTGCATGTAATGCCCGCCCGCATTGTCGCAAATGAGCATATGAGGTACGCCGTGCTGACCAAGCTCGAACGCCGTCAGCGATGCGCCCTGATTGCGCGGACGCGTCTCGTCCACGAACACATGAACAGGAATACCTGCATCATGCGCCTGATAGATGGGCGAGGTCGCGGTTCCCCAGTCGAGACATGCGAGCCAGCCCGCGTTGCAGTGGGTGAGGATATTGACCGGCGCGCCCTGCTTGCGCTGCGCGAGTTCGCGAATGAGCGGCAACCCATTGGCGCCGATCATCCGGCACGTCTCGACATCATCCTCGGCGATGTGCGCCGCGTGCCTGTAGGCGGCCGTCGCCCTGTCCTCGGCAGACAGAGGGCCAAGCGCCTTGCGCATTTCCTCCAGCGCCCAGCGCAGATTGACTGCCGTTGGTCTTTGAGCGGCAAGGTTTGCGATCGCTTCGTCCAAGGCGTCATCGGAAGCGTTATCGCGCATGGCGAGCGCCACGCCATAGGCCGCGGTGACGCCAATCAGAGGCGCGCCGCGCACCAGCATCGCCTGGATGGCGTAGGCCGCGTCATCTGCGGTCTTGAGCACGACGGTTTCCAGCGCGTGCGGCAGGCGCGTCTGGTCGATGATCTCCACCGACCAGCCGTCCGGCCGCAGCCAGAGCGTGCGCATCGGATTGCCGTTTATCTTCATGGGTTCCTGGCTCGCTTGAATTGCCGACGTGCTATTGCGCCCCGCCTGAGCCGCTCGTACCTAAGGGGATATTGAGCATCTCCTCCAGGCCACAGTCGGCGCACTGCAGACGATACCATTCTGCATGCGGCCGCGCCGAGCAATCGGTGATAACAAGCCCCTTGGCGCCGCAGGCGGGGCACGCGCCGGCCGCGCCGTCCGGATCGGTCCGCCAGGACCTTATCGTCGCGATTGCCGCCAACATGGCGGTCTGGTCGAGCGCGCCCGGCATCGTCAATGCCCCTCAAATGCGATCAGGGCGTGGCTGTCGATGCCATGGTCTTTCAACCGCGCCACACCGCCGAGCTCCGGCAGATCAATGATGAATGTCGCCCCCACCACCTCACCGCCCGAACGCCGGATCAGCTTGGCGGCCGCTTCCGCCGTGCCGCCCGTTGCAATCAGGTCGTCGACAATCAAGATGCGCGAGCCCCTCGCGATAGCATCTTCATGGATTTCGATAACGTCAACGCCGTACTCCAAGGCATACTCCTGGCCGATCGTCTTCCACGGCAGCTTACCCTTCTTGCGAATGGGGATGAAGCCGCAACCGAGACGATCCGCCACGGCCCCTCCGAGAATGAAGCCCCGCGCCTCGATGCCTGCCACGGCGTCGATTCTGCGATCTTCGTAAGGCGCCGCCATCCCGGCGATGGCCGATTTGAGGCCATCCGGGTTGGCCAGCAGCGTGGTGACGTCCCGGAACATGATGCCGGGCTTGGGATAGTCGGGAATGGTACGGATCAGCGCTTTGAGATCGTTCACGTCGGGCTCCCGTCAAAATCGCGGCGCAAATTAGCAATATCCTCACCGGCAAGGTACAAAGATCGATGAGGTCTGGGCGTGATGGATCGATTCGCCGGTCGCGCCGCCTCTCCCCAATGAGGCAATATCACACGATGGCTGGAGGCTCGAATGGTTATGGCGGACCCGACTTACGCGCCCCTCGGCGATGACCCCGCCGACGACCTTCCGCGCACCTTCCGGCGTGAGAAAGAGGCCCGCGAGCGCGAAGCCCGTGAACGCGCCGCGCGCGAGCGTGCCGCCACACCGACGCTGTCGACCGGGCCCGATCCCTACGCCGCCGCGGGCCCCCAGGTTTACGTGGAGCCCGCTCCCGCTGTTGCCGCCGCAGCGCTCGACGAGAACTATCCCGCCGTCGTACGCCGCTTCGATGTGCCTTTCGGCCATCTTGTCGTCTTCTTCCTTAAGGCCACCATCGCCGCAATTCCGGCGATGATCCTTCTGATGGCGATCCTGTGGGGCTTCGGCCAGTTCCTGCAGACGTTCTTCCCCGAACTGGTGAAGATGAAGATCCTGATCGGCGTCGGCTGACGAGGCGCTGAACAACACCTTGTATCTCTGATGGCGGCCGGTCTGGTAGGATTGCCCGGTCGGCCGCGGGCGGCAGTCCGAAACCCCTCCGAGCCCCGAAGCTCGTGGGTGAGCACGGTGCGCCGTCCGCCTCTTCGTCCACCCCGGACAGTCGCTTG
>WPCK01003591.1_pt1 | contig 12081 bp, 12 predicted proteins | sample 5399851 | NCBI WGS metagenome assembly WPCK01 (sample SAMN12869471, study PRJNA574797) | sludge metagenome | isolation source: wastewater treatment of pH11 | place: China:Beijing | collected 2019-05-20
CCTAGCCCCATGGAGCAAAGGAGGATATCATTCTGATTCACAAAGATACGTCTATCATCTATACAATATCGAACCTACTTATCATAGTCAACAACAATAACCGGAATATTGTGTCAATCTATCTAACTCTTTCTATTTGTGATAAAATTTAGGCATTAAACAAAGGAGACACTCTATGGAGCTTATGCAATTCATAGTAAAAACCATGGTTTCTGCCTTCATTATCGGCAGTATTGCTACCATTTCCAAACGTTTACCTACATTGGGTGCGATTATCGCCTCACTACCACTCACATCTATTCTTGCCATGATTTGGCTATATCAGGATACAAAAGATGTTACAAAAGTCATCACACTTTCCAATGCAATTTTCTGGATGGTCATTCCTTCCCTAGTCTTTTTTCTTGTATTACCAGTTCTTTTAAGAAAACAGGTAAACTTCTACTTTGCCTTACTTTCATCTTCATTGATTCTGATTTTCACGTATACAGTCTTCCTACAGATCCTTCGCTATTTTAATATCAAGGTTTAACAATCACAGAAATCTATATTAATTGAGTGAAATTTCTGTGAGATTCATTGTTTATTGTGCACAACTCACAGGTTCATGATATAATCTTAAAGCATCATTGATCCCTACCCCCATAAATCATGGTGCTGACGTTTTACGTCATAAAAGAGCAATCTCCCCCGATTGCTCTTTTTTACTTTTAGAATATTTTTTAGATAAACTTTTTAAACTCTGACATTACATTGCTAACCTTTGGGCCAATTACAATTTGCAATTGCTTATCACTTACTTTAACAACACCATGCACACCAGTAGCCATAATAGCTGCTTCGTCTATAACTGACATATCATTAAGTGTTAAACGTAAGCGAGTAATGCAATTCTCAGCGTCAACGATGTTTTCTTTACCACCTAGGTATTGAATGAGTTTTTTAGCCATCAACTCATAATTACTATGAGATAACGTAAGTGCCTCTTCATTATCAATCTGAACCTCTTCTCTTCCGATAACCTTTAAATTCAGTTTATCGATAAGGTAGTAGAAGATGAAGTAATAAATTAAACCAAATACCAACCCTACTGGAATGATAAGCAAACCGGATGTTGATAGGTTTAAGTTCAACCCAAAGTCAATTAGTCCAGCTCCCCAACCAAAACCATGTCGGATATTAAGCAAGTATAGTGTTGATCCAGCAAGACCCGTTAGAACAGCATGGATACCGTATAGAAGCGGTGAAGCAAATAGGAAGGAAAATTCAATTGGCTCTGTAATTCCAGTAACAATCGAAGTGACACTTGCAGAAGACATAAGAGCTTTAACATCATTCTTTCGCTCTTTCTTAGCACGTTTGACCATTGCCAATGCGGCTGCAGGTAAACCAAACATCATTGTAATGAAGAATCCTCCGATAAAGAATCCAGCAGTTGGATCTCCTGCTAGGAATCGAGAAATTTCACCTGTAACTAAATCTCCATTTGCATTGGTAAACTCACCTAAACCAAAATATACGTATGTGTTTATTACATGATGAAGTCCAAATGGAAGTAGGAATCGATTTAAGAATCCGAAGATAAAGATACCCAATGCGCCCATACCCAAAAGACTTTTTGCAAATCCATCAATCGATGTTTGAAAGAATGGCCAGATTAAGGATGAAACAAATGCAACCGGAACCATCGTAAGAATAATCATACTGATTGGAAACTTCTCGCCTCCAAAAAATGAAAAAGCATCAGGTAATTTTGTAGACTTGAATTTGTTATATATGAATGCCGCAATCAAACCGGCCATCACACCACCGAACACACTCATATTTAATGATGGATCTAGTATCTTTAACCCTTCTTTTAATACAAAGATGGATAGCAAACCTGTTAACGCTGGAATGCCTCGATCTTTTGTATGAGTCATTCCCATGGCAATACCTACAGCCAGAATAACATCCATATTTCCAAAAATGGTACCTGCAGCCTGGAATACTGGAATATTCAGCATATCCCCTGCAGTAAGTCGAATTAAAATTCCTGCCATAGGCATAGCCACGATAGGAACTAACATTGATCTGCCTAATCGTTGAAAATAGTTTTTCATATTTCTTTCTCCTCTTTTATTTGAACAATCTACCTCGTTATATGTCATCTTCCAAAATTATATACTCGATATCAGTTAAACTCACCTCATTTCTATTCGATTGACTTCCAAAATAGATTGAACGAATCCAATAAACACTAAATCTGATCAAATGTCGTTAATATATAGGTATCTTTGTCCGCAAAGAATTCATTCAGTTTGCTTGAACAAAGAAAGTCAAGTTCTTCTAATCTAGGATAAACAAATGAAGAAGATTTTAATAAGTGTGAATCTATGTATGCTGGATGGCACATGATCTCAACTGAGCTTTTTCCCTTAACCGTTTCTTCAAAATGCTGATTTTCAAACATTTCTTCACTCAATTCTCCCGCAAAGATATCCGTCGTCACAACACCATTCAAAATCACTTTGTGTTGAAAGTTATTTCTTACTGGCAATTGATATTCACGGGCAAGTTTTAGGAATACTTCGTAATTGTTACCAAAGGAATGGATATGGTGATGACTATCCAAATGAGTTGGAGTCAGTCCACACTCAAGAAATCTCTCTATTTGTGCTTTCCATTCTCTATAAAGTTCATCATGATTTATCGTGAAATCTGAATTTTCATAGTAACTCAGTGGATTAAAGTTACCCTGAAGATCGATTAAACTATGTACATTTTCCAAAAGTGGTTTACCATGAGTTAGAACCAGATGAATTCCCACACCAAGCTTAGGGTTTTGATTCGCTAATTGCACTGCATGATTGAATCCAGGTGTATTTGTCATGCATGTAGTTGAGGTTAATACTCCTTGTTTAAATGCATGAATAATCCCATAATTAACTCCATTGGAATAACCAAAGTCATCCGCATTTATCACAACTTTAATCATTGCAAACCCTCAAGTACCCACTTACCCCAGTAATCTTCGTTCGCTTCAGCCATCTCAAGCAAGATTTTCTTTGCAAGTTCTGTATCTATAACAGTTCTATTTAGTACCAGTGCCTGAAGTAATTTACGAGGATTTTTTTCAAAATAAGCATCCACAACCAATGCTTCATATGCATACTGATTTTCCATCAAACCCTTATAAAATGTTGGTATCGCTTTTAGCGCATACGGCTTAACTCCAAATGATGTGAGTTCAGCAGTTACTTCGACCATTGCTTCAGAACTGATATTTGGAATAATCCCATTGTTTTTGGTTATGACAATATATCTTTTATTTAGATTGTACGCTAGTGACGCTGCTGCTTTAACCATATACTGACCATGTACATCAGCTTCTACATGCAATCCTGTCAGGTTTCCCTGTTGGATTATTTGATTTGCAAGACTAAATACCTCTTGCTCACGGTGATCAATCACATACTCTGAACGAACGTAATTAACATCAAGCTTTTTTACAATGCTGTTTGGATACAAGTAGTATTGCAGATATGTGTTTGGAATGTAATCAGGGTAATCTTCAAGCATGGTTCTTACTTGTGAGAAAGTCTGTCTCCATGAATCATCTGTCGAAATAAGTGTATCCTCAGGAAGAATTCCATCATAAAGAATCACCTTCTTAACCGCTTCCGTTAAGTCATTTCCCTGAATATCTGTGATTTTTGTAAACCAACCAAAATGATTTAATCCAAAGTATTCTGCTTCAATATCCCATACACTGCGATTGACTGTTTTTGCTAAACTCATCATAATCGCAATCGGCATGTCGCAAATATTTAAAATTCTTTCATCGTCCGGAAACTGACGTTTCAGAGCTTCCGCTACTATGGCCGCAGGATTAGTGTAATTAAGAATCCAAGCGTCCTTACTATACTTTCGAATATCATTAACAATATCAATCATATCCGGAATAGACCTCAGTCCATATGCCATACCACCTGGTCCACATGTTTCCTGTCCTACTACATGATGCTTCAAAGGAATTTTCTCATCAGAAACCCTCATCTTTAACCCACCTGTTCGAATTTGTATGAATACAAAGTCAACGTCCTTGTATGCAACCTCATTGTTAGTTGTCCATGTAAAGGAACTGAGCTCAGGATACCTTTCATTAATCAAAATTTCTGTTGCTTTAGCAATCGTTTCCTGTCTTAACTCATCCGTATCATAAAAAGTTATTGAATCAAGCGGGAAGATTTCCTTCTCCTCGATTAAACTCAAGATCATACCTAATGTATACGTACTACCAGCACCTACTATACATAGTTTTTGTCTCTTCATGTTTACCTCCTGTATTTTTCTGTATCTTTATGTATTTGATTATAATACATGTAAACGCTTATATCAATGTTTTTTTTGCGTTTTTTTATCAAATATATGTATTTAGAATAAATACCATAATACAGATATAGACAATTTGTGAAATTAACCTATAATGAACATAGGGAGGTATTCTATGGAACAAAAATCGCCTTTGTACAATAGTGTTGCAAAAAAAATCGAAGATTACATTCGAAATGAGAAGTTACGCCCTGATGATGCATTGCCATCTGAATTAAAAATGACAGAAATGTTTGGCGTTAGTAGAGTCACACTTAGAAAAGCCATTACAATTCTCGTTAACGAAAACATTCTTTATTCAGTTAAAGGGAGTGGAACATACGTTAAAAGCAGTAAAGTCGAGCGTCAAATGTACAAACATTCAAGTTTTAAAGAAGAAATGATTTCAAACAAAAAAACCTTTCATTCAAAGGTTGTTGAGTTTAGTATAGAGAATCCAACACATGAAGTAATGAATATACTAAAAATTAGCGAAGATGAGCTTGTTTATAAAGTTAAAAGATTAAGATACGGTGATAATGAACTATTGCTACTGGAAGAAACTTTTATGCCAGTAGAACTATTCCCTGACTTGACATATCAAATCATGACACAATCCAAATATGACTATATTGAGAGTAAAGGACTTAGAATAAAAGAGAATTTTCAGGAAGTTCTTCCAATACTGCCTGATAAAGATGTTGCATCTCTTCTGGATGTAGATAAGCAAACACCTATCTTAATGTTAAAAATTTATTCTTTGCTTAGTGACGAAACAATTTTTGAATACTCAAAGATTTACTATCGAAGTGATCGTTATACATTCAGATTACACGCCATTCGCGAATAAGATTAAACCACCACAGATCAATGTCCGTGGTGGTTTTATAATTCATTCAGTAAATCTTAACCTGGAAATCCATAGGCTAATGCTCCTACAAGACTAAATACAAGGCAGACATAATAGAACGTTGGCACCTTCATCCGTATCATCATATATAAGACAAAGCCAATACTTATCGCAATCACAATTATGGATACAAAACCAAAACGAAACATCGAAAGATAGATGGCGATGTAGTACAGCGCTAATCCAACCGTCATTGCAGTTCCCTTAATGATACGATGAACTTTCAGTTTCATCACCCCTCCTAGAATAAACATGACAATGAAAGCAAATATCAACCTTAAGGAATCATAGCTCATTCCCTGTGGGTTATCACGATACAAAGTCAGTTCTACTAGAAGAGTAAAGCCAAAATACAGAAAGAATAAAAGCAAAAGTAATATGCCACTCAATAACAACACAACTAAAGAAGATAAGATAAATGATTTGCTCGATTGGTCTTTCATGTCAATCACCTCTTGTCCCGCCAAAAGCCCAATCAACACAACATCGAATCACTTCTACTACTAAGTTAATTATACACCTGAAATCCGAATATGCAATGCGGTGCAAAAGACATAGTTATGGACTAAATGATCATTATTTTGAGTTTTCCGTTTCCATTAAATGTTGATAGAGAGTAAATAACTCCTCTTGATTCTGAATGATTATATCAATGATTTTCGGATCAAATTCCTTGCCAGAAAGATCCACTAAAATTCTAATGGTTTCTTCAAATGGTATAGCATCCTTATAGACTCGTTTACTCAATAGCGCATCCAATACATCGGCTACAGAGACGATCCGTGCACTTAAAGGAATTTCCTCCCCTTTTAACCCTTTTGGATAACCACTACCATCCCATTTTTCATGATGATACGTCACGATGTGGATGGGCATATCAAATAATTGCTTCTTCCCGTGTATGGCCATACTGAATGCGGCCTCATGAAGAACTGCAGATCCAAACTCCACATGCTTCTTCATATCCTCTCGTTGCTCATCTGAATATCTGCCTTTAAACAATAAAAGTTCATCAGATATGCCAACTTTACCAATGTCATGAATTGGAGCAAATGATTCCAAATCACGAATATATCCTGGTGTAATATATCCTTTATATTCATCTAACTCAAACAGTTTTTCAGCTATAAATCTTGAATATTTCTTCATTCTGTTTAAGTGATCACCAGTATCACTGTCTCTCGCTTCTGCTAGCTTGGCAATAGCACGAATACCACTGAACAAAACATCATCCACATAGATTTTCTGATAAAAAGATAAGCTGATACTATCGGCTAGTGTCGTTAAGAAATCAATATGTTCCTGAGTGTAACTATGAGGAACCGTGTTTGAAAAGAAAATAATACCAATAGGTAACTCATTGGCTACTAAAGGCAAGGCAATGGAAGAACGAATTCCTGATTGCAGTAACAACTGATTGTAAGGTGTTATTGGTCTACCCGAAGTATGCTCTATTAGATCATGAATTACTCGAACTTTCTTTGATTTAACCACCGAATTCAAGGTTGTTTGATCAATGACTTGTCGCAACCCGATCATCTTAGATGGAAGATTATCTAAATTTTTATCTGAAAGTGCATATCTAAGTTCGAGCATCTCATCATTGTCTGTAAGAATGGCTATACCGAGATGTTCAAACGGAATCAGTGGTTTGAAGTTATCGAAAATATAGATAAGATTTTCCTCAAAGGAAACATTTCGATTCAGCTGATTGATTAGATCAAGCACTTTATCAAGTCGAGAAAATCCAGCCTGAAATGACCCAAGCAAATCATCCACTTCATCTTTATTCATGATTGTCTCATTGTTTCGAAGTAAACCACGTTGCTTTAAGGATAAATATACCGCATTGATAGGCTCAACCACATAAACATAGAATTTTCTTAAGTTTAGGAGCAAATAAATGACAATGGATATAAAACTTACCCCAGCAATCACTTCAAATAAAAGTAATGAGTTCTTCTTCTCAGTTCGAATCGTATCCGAAAGCTCATCCAACGCAAGAGCCAATTCGTAGTTTTCAAAATTCACTTCAAAAAGGGTTGTTTGAAAATCCTCCGTTAATTCAGTCTGCATGGACAAATAGATCATATCTGATGACGCCTGTGTCCATAGTTCCCATATATGATTGATGAGTAACTGATTTTTAGAGACAACTCGATTAACATCGATACTTCCCTGTGGTGTCAAAACAACTCCTGACATCATTTGTCGCAAAGATTGATCAAAACTAATTCTCCCCTGTTCAAGTGAGCGTGTCCTCTCTAGAATCAGAGATTTAAGTTCAGGATTTTCAGATGTTTGCATCTGTTCCAAAAGCTGATATTTTACATTCGCATCTTTTACCATCTTGTGAATCATCACCGATTGTGAGGAAAGTGCATCGACCATCGATGTCATTTCACTGTGACTGGACGCAAAAAACCTTAAGTAAGTGACAACACTAATACTCAGTACAATTATGGTAAAAACGATTCGATTAATTTTCGATTTAATTTGCTTGGTAGGGACAGAGCTCATATTACACCTTTTCTAACATAATTATTATACACGAAATCGAAGAAATTACCGCTCATACGCAATATTCAAAACAAAAGTAACACGAGTCAAATCATGTTACTTCTTAAATCTATGATTGTAAAAGTCGGATAAGAACTATAATGACTTCATATATTTTGGCTTAAGTACAACTATCGATGTATTTGGATCGGTAGGATAACTAAAACTATGGGAATTTAGATGCAAGACATGATTGTACATATTCAAAAATGGTTCTACCTGACCAATCACATCATAGCCAAACGTATCACTGCGAAAATGCATGGGAACAATGACTTTGGGGTCGATATCCTTTAAAACCTGATGAATCACATCGAGTTCTGCTGTATAATGTCCACCCACCGGCACAAAAATTAGATCTGCCTGATACATTTTCTGAATCTGATTTGACGTCGGTTGACATCCGATGTCACCAAGATGCACTATTTTAATCTCATCATTTACCAAAACATGAATGGTGTTCGGTCCCCGCTTTGCTCCCAATACATCATCATGATAACTGTGCAGTTCAATCACTTCAAACGGATTGACCACTCCGGTTGCAAAACGAACGGATTCTCTTGAATTATGATCACGATGCTCATGGGAGCAAAGCACCAAATGAGCTTCCTCACTTATTTCATCTAATCCGGGGACTGTCCCTGGTGCATAGGGATCCATTATAATCTGAAACCCTTTGTAATCAAGTTTGACACTTGAATGTCCAAGCCACGTGACTTTGATCATACCCTCAACCTCGTTTCTTTATCTTAATCATACAATGCAAAACTCATTTTGTCACGGAAGGTATCGACAATTTATCCGCAACACAACGAAACGAACAGTTGGACGAAGAAGAGAGTCGATCAATACCATTGCGAGCCGCAAGACGATATCGATGACAATAGGATTGATGACACAAAAATGACCCACCTTTCGCCGCATAGCTTGCAACTCTACCCGAATGAAACTGTTGTATCTGCTCTTCGATGGATTGCTTTTTGATTTGATTGAGCGGAATTCTCGCAGCATTGCTACATAACTCCCAAACATTTCCAATCATTTGCTTCAACCCATATTCATTTTCATAAAATGCATCTGCCGGTGCTACACCCAAGTAACCATCCAGTTGTGTATTCTCATGCGGAAAACTTCCTTGCCAAATGTTGCAAAGGTGCAATCCATCTGGTTCAAGATCATTTCCCCAGGGATAAATTAAACTCTTTCTCCCACCACGAGCCGCAATCTCCCACTCGATTTCTGTGGGTAAACGTTTGTTAGCCCATGTGCAATAAGCCAATGCATCTTCCATAGTTACATGAACAACCGGATAATCCATCAGATCTTTGTATGACCGTTTATCGCCATAGGGATACATCCAGTTTGCTCCCTTAACATCAATCCACCAACTTAAGCCAACAACAGTTTCTCCCACATAACCGTCTTCTAATAGTAAATGAAACACAAAGGAAGAGCCATAGCGCTGAGCAAAGGTGATATACCCTGTTTCATTAACAAATGTCTCAAACATTGCATTGGTCACAACTGTTTCATCCATGTAAAAACCATCCGTCTGAACATCAATTTCAGGACCTTCAAAATCACTTGGATATCCCGAAGATTCACCATTTCCTACCCGATAGACCCCATGAGGAACCCATTTCATCTTATTTACAGCAGAACCTTGATTACTCACATTATTAATCGAACCCCATGGATTCGTTTTTCGACTTCGCTTAACACCGTAACATTGACTCATACGATCCCTCCATATGCATACATCATACAAAATTTCTACCAATTTTATAACTCATATACTCAAAAAAAATCGCTCTATAAGGAGCGAATAGATGTCAAATCTGAAAAGTCATGATGGATAATATCGGTGAGAACAAAGATATGTGTATCCGTATCAAACTCATAAATCAGAATGGAGCAATTAGGTAATCTTCCTTCATGTGACACTTTTGCATATGGTTTCCACTTCCACATAAAGTTGATACTAGCTCCACCATGCGAAACCGCTAAGACTGTATCATGATCATCCTTTTTCATAATGTCCGTAAGTGTCGTGGAAATTCGTTCTCTAAACTCCTCTTCACCTTCTCCACCATAAGGAACAAAGAAATCACCATACGGTGGCTTTGGATTTAGATCCTCACTCTCCCCCTCAAATCGTCCGAATCCATGTTCCTTCAACCCTTTTAATCGAGTATATGGTATTGAATGATTTGTCACCAGTTCCAATGTATCACTGGTTCTTTCTGAAGTTGAACAGTAGGCCGCATCAAACGAAATCTGGTTCTTTCTAAAATACTCCCCAGCAAGTTTTGCCTGAGCGATTCCCGTAGGTGTTAATGGTGAATCACACCATCCCTGAATTTTACGTAAAACATTAAAATAGGTTTCCCCATGTCTCATTAGATATAATGTTTTTTTCATCATGTCCCTCGTTTCTACTATTAAGTATACAATCGTTCTTTACTTCACTCAATGTTAATGTGTAAAACAATGGTTCAAGAAAAGACTCCGAAGAGTCTATTGAGTTAATGATGAGAAATCATGTTCCACAATTTCCACAAGTGTAAATATCTCAGATTCACTATCATACTCATACTTCATAATGGAGCAATTCTTAAAGCTACCTACTTTTTTAACTACTGCGTAGTCTTCATAGGATTGATAAAACTTGGTTCCAGCAGCCCCATGTGTAGCAACAAGAACGGATTGATGACCATCTTTTCTCATGATCTCTTCAATGGTTTTGGTAACTCGTTGCTGTACTTCCCGCTCATCTTCACCACCATATCTCACAAAAAAGTCACGATATGGAAGTTGTGGGTTCAACGCTTCACTTTCGCCCTCAAACCGCCCAAAATTCCACTCTTTTAACCCTTTCAGGCGAGTATATGGCATTGAAAAGTTGGTAACAATTTCAAGTGTGTCGCTAGCACGCTCCGAAGTGGATGAGTAGGCCGCATCAAATGTGATCCCATGACTCAAGAAATAATCTCGCGCAACCTGCGCCTGAGCTATGCCCAGAGGTGATAAAGGTGAATCACACCACCCCTGAATCTTCTTTTGTAAATTGAACATCGTCTGTCCATGTCTTAGTACGTACAGTATTTTTTTCATATGTTCCCCTCTCTTTCATCTCTATCATATCACCTGGAGTGCACTCTAAGTAAAGAACTATATCTGAAACTTTGGTCCAAAGACATTATTCGAAATCTTTTATAATCGCACGATTCAATGCCCACACATGATCCCCATAGTTACTCACAAGAATAGTCAGTAATTTTTGAAATGGACAATACTCAGACATAAAACTAACCCCAGGATCAGATCCTGTAAAGTAATATGAGTTACCTTCGGCTCTTTTTCGAATCCAGATGCCATAGCCATACGCTGAATCCTCGTCTTCCGCATGAACCGAAAGCATGTGCTCCGTCATTTCCTTTGAAAGCAATCGATAGCTTAATAGAGCCTGCCAAAATAATTGAACATCCTCCACAGTAATAAAACAACCTCCTGCTCCAGTTCCCTTGGCATCGACACTATAGATATTGCTTCGATAACTCACTGTTGTTTCATCATAGATGTAATTTGTGGCACAATCAGATGGTAAACGATCAAGCTCAAAGTATCCTGTGGATGACATGTTACATGGATCAAACACATGTTCCTTCAGATACAAATCAAATGGCATTTGAGTGATTTCTTCGATGATTAATGCGAGCAATACGAACCCAGTGTTGTTATAACTGAACTTGGTTCCTTTCGGATATTGCATGGGCTTATAAATAAACAAAGGTAAAAGATCCTGATTACTGCGAATCCTATAGTTAGGAAAGTCTATCCAAAGCTCCTCATAATCATCCATCACACTTTCATCAAAGTAATCCGGAACACCTGAAGTATGTGTGAGCAATTGCTCTATAGTTACATCCAGATCAATTTGACCTAAATCTATGGAAAGGATTTCTTTGAGTGTAGATTGTAAGCTTAGTTTATTTTGCTCAATGAGTTGTGGAATCCCGATGGAGACAAAGACTTTTCCAGCAGATGCACTGGCAAAACGAGTCGAGCTATGATTGGCTACCTGATGGCTTCGCTCTGCTAAACCCGTTGAAGACGTGAAAATAACCTGATCGTTTTTAGAAATCAGGATGTTCCCGCGAAAATTTTGATTTTCCAATTGATACATCATTTAATTCTCCTTGCTCTCATTGTACAATCTATTTCTTCTATTTTCTATAGAAAAACCTGGTTTCCCAGGT
>WPCK01331805.1_pt1 | contig 12067 bp, 12 predicted proteins | sample 5399851 | NCBI WGS metagenome assembly WPCK01 (sample SAMN12869471, study PRJNA574797) | sludge metagenome | isolation source: wastewater treatment of pH11 | place: China:Beijing | collected 2019-05-20
GTCTTTGCGAGAATTATCGAAAGGGCGCGACTTCCGCGCCCTTTCGTTTATGCGGGGCAATCGGTTAGGCTAGGTCCGCTTCCAAGGAGAGCGGCCGGCAATGATGCGGCAATACGAACTCGTCGAGCGAGTTCTCAAATATGATCCCAAGGCGGATGAGGCGCTGCTCAACCGCGCCTATGTCTATGCCATGAAGGCCCACGGCCACCAGAAGCGGGCCTCTGGCGCGCCGTATTTCTCTCACCCCCTCGAAGTTGCCGCCATTCTAACCGAGTTGAAGCTCGACGACGCGACCGTCGCGACCGCGCTGCTGCACGACGTGATCGAGGATACGGACGCAACGCGCGCCGAGATCGACCAGATGTTCGGGTCCGAGATCGGCGGGCTGGTGGACGGCCTCACCAAGATCAAGCGGCTCGATCTCGTCTCGAAGAAAGCCGAGCAGGCGGAGAACTTCCGCAAACTCCTGATCGCCATTTCGAGTGACATCCGCGTGCTGCTGGTCAAGCTTGCGGACCGGCTTCACAACATGCGCACGCTCGAGCACATGAAGCCTGAAAGCCGCCAGCGCAATTCCGAGGAGACCCTCGATATCTATGCGCCGCTCGCCGGCCTCATGGGAATGCAGACGCTGCGCGAGGAGCTGGAGGATCACGCTTTCCGGTGGCTGCACCCGGACGCCTATGAGGCGGTGAGGGAGAAGCTCGACGACTTGCGCGCGCGCAACAAGGGTTTGGTGGAGGAGATTCGCCAAGCTCTCGCCCGCAAGTTCGCGGACGCGGGCATCAAGGCCGAAACGGCGGGCCGTGAGAAGAAACCCTACTCCATCTGGAGCAAGATGGAGCACAAGCAGATCAGCCTGGAGCAGCTATCCGACATTTTCGCGTTTCGCGTGATCGTCGAGTCGATCGACGATTGCTACCGGGCGCTTGGCATCGTGCACACGACCTGGAGCACCGTGCCGGGGCGCTTCAAGGATTACATTTCGGCGCCCAAGCGCAACAACTACCAGTCGATCCACACCACGGTTTACGGTCCCAGCCATCAGCGCGTCGAACTGCAGATCCGCACCCGTGAGATGCACCGCGTGGCCGAGCTCGGCATTGCCGCGCACGCTCTCTACAAAGAGGCCGTGCGGACAGCTACGGGCAGCAAGCGCGTGAACGGCCAGGACGGAACCGTGCCCGTTGACGACTACGGGCCATACGGCCATCTGCGCGCCATGATCAAAACGGTGCTTCAAGCGGACAACCCGGAAGAGTTTCTGGAACACACGAAGCTCGAATTGTTCCACGACCAGGTGTTCTGCTTCACGCCCAAGGGCCGCCTCATCGCGTTGCCGCGGGGGGCGACGCCGCTCGACTTCGCCTATGCCGTGCATACCGATATCGGCAACGAGGCGGTGGCCGCGTTCATCAACGGCCGCCATGTGCCGATCGACACGCGCCTGCGCAACGGCGACGAGGTCGTGATCGAAACGTCCAAGACCCATGTGCGCCCTGCCCAATGGGAGGCGTTCGCCGTGACGGGTCGTGCCCGCGCCGCTATCCGGCGCGCAGCGCGCGAGGCGCAGCGCAAGCGCTATGTCGCGCTCGGGCGCCAACTGCTGGTCGCCGCGATGGCGAACGCCAAGCTGACCTACTCGGACGACAAGCTCAAAGCGATCCTGCCCAAACTTAACGCCAAGACGCTCGATGATGCCTTGGCCGCGGCAGGACGCAACGAGGGTGCGCTGGAGGAAGCCCTGAAGCATCTCGTTCCGGCTCTCGGAAATGGCGAGGAGAGCTACAAGCCAACGCGCAAGTTCGGCCGCGCCAAGGGGGAGGACGGCTGGTTCAACATCGACAAGGTCATGAGCCTCAAGTTCCGCGCGGGAGAACACGACGCCATGAGAGTTCTCTCGGCTGGCGGCAGCGAGAATGTCCCTGTGCAGTTCGAGCCGGGCGGCGCTATTCCAGGCGATCGCATCGTAGGCGTGCTGAGTCCGGGCGTGGGCATCCAGATTTTCCAGATCCATTCCCCCCGCCTTAAGGAATTCGAGCACGAGGGCTGGATCGACGTGACGTGGGATGTGGATCCGGCGCGGCCGGAGCGCTTTCCCGCCCATCTGTCGGTGACGGCCGTTAACGCTCCTGGGTCGCTGGCGGAAATTGCCGCAGTGATCGGCACGACGGGAGGTAATATTGAGAACCTCAAGATGGTGCGAAAGGCGGCTGATTTCACTGAATTGAGCATTCTGATCGAGGTCTTCGACCTTGTTCACCTCAATAGAATCATTGCCGGATTGCGCTCCAAACCGATCGTTTCCAAGGTGGAACGGCTGTTTGAATAAGCTATAGTACAAACGGGGGAAAGGTGCGCGGCGGCTGCGGCCGGCTTCGTGTGCCGCAAGGAAATTACTCACGTGCACGACGACAGACCAGATATGGCCAAACATGCCTTGCCGCCTGCTGGGCCGGTGACAAGACCGCGTGTCGCGCTCTTGCGGCGGCGGCTTGCCTATACGTGGCGGCGCCTGATGCGGCTGCATGCGACGCCGCACGAGATTGCGCTGGGCTGTGCGGCCGGTGTTTTTGCTGCCTTTACACCGTTTCTGGGGTTGCAGATTCTGCTCGCGGCCGCGATTGCTTTTGTCCTGCGCGTCAACATTCCGGCTGCCGTGCTTGGCACGTTTGCCGGAAATCCGTTGAGCTGGCCCGCCATCTGGGCAGCCTCATATCTGACGGGCGCGTGGATCTTAGGCCTTGACCCTGCGGTCTCGGCCGAGCACGTGAGCCAGAGCGCCGCCGTTCTTGCAGCCGCGGCCGCCGATCCCAATCCGGTTGCGCTCGATGCTGCTGCAACGACACTTCGGCCGCATGTCCTGCCCATGGTGATGGGGAGTCTGCTCGTCGGCTTGCTTGCCGCCGCGCTCAGCTACTATCCTACCCGCAGGGCAGTAAGACGATTTCAGAACCGCCGGCAGTTTGTGCTCAGTGTGTAATGTTTGCTTGCTCTTTCGCCAGACGTCGCCTGTCCAGCACGCTTACAGATGGTATGCCCCGGCGACGCCGCAGACAACGCCGAGACCAGAATCGTAGAAGGGGTGAACGAGCGTGATCGGTTTCGGTTGGCATCGCCACGAGAACGTTAGAGTCTGAGGAACGTTAGAGCCTGAGAGCCTGAAAGCATGCGTTCGCGCCCTGTAATTTCCCCCCTGCGCCTCGGCGTGAACATTGACCATGTCGCCACCTTGCGAAACGCGCGTGGTGGCCGTCATCCCGACCCGTTGCGCGCGGCTCACCTTGCCATCGACGGCGGTGCCGATGGCATTACGGCTCATCTGCGCGAGGACCGCCGCCATATCTCAGACGAAGACATTACACGGCTCAAGAACGAGCTGACGCGTCCGCTGAACCTGGAAATGGCGGCAACGCCTGAGATGCTCGCCATCGCCTTGCGGCATGTGCCCAACGCATGCTGTCTGGTGCCCGAGCGGCGCGAAGAGCGCACGACGGAAGGCGGGCTTGATGTCGTGGGCCAGAGGGCGATGCTGAAGCCGTTCGTGGCCAAGCTCAAAGGTGCGGGTATCCGGGTGTCGTTGTTCATAGAGCCGGATCTCCACGCCATTGAAGCGAGCGCGGAGGTTGGCGCCGACATCGTGGAGTTGCATACCGGGCGCTACTGCCACATGGCGCTCGACAACGATGCGGCAGGGCTTGCCGGCGAGCTTGCGCGCCACGCTGCGGGGGCACGAGCTGCCCACGCGGCCGGCCTGGAAGTGCATGCTGGCCATGGCCTGACCTACAACACCGTGCAGCCCATTGCCCGGCTTCCTGAGATCGTGGAACTCAACATCGGTCACTTCATCATTGGCGAAGCGATCTTCGGCGGTCTGCCTGCTGCTGTGCGCCGCATGCGCGCGCTGATGGACGAAGCGCGCCAGCATCCGGCAGTCGCCATGGCCAGCGTGGGTGGTACAGCATGATCATCGGCATCGGCAACGACGTATGCGACATTCGCCGCATCGAAAAGACGCTCGAACGGTTCGGCGAACGGTTCCTGGACAAGGTGTTTACCGACGAGGAGCGGCGCAAGGCTTATGGGCGCGCGCATCCCGCGCGCACGCTGGCCAAGCGGTTCGCCGCGAAGGAAGCGCTGTCCAAGGCGTTGGGCACGGGGTTTCGCTCGGGCGTGCACATGAAGGATATCGGTATTGTGAATTCGCCGTCGGGCCGGCCGACCCTCGCGCTTGCCAATGGTGCAGCGAGGCGCCTCGAAAGCCTCATTCCACCGGGCTACAGCGCGCGCATCGACGTGACGCTGACCGATGAATACCCTATTGCCGAAGCGGTCGTGATCGTGTCCGTCTTGCCTGACAAGGACCCCGCGTGGTGAGGCGTCGCAGGACAGAGTGCGGCGGGCGGGACCAAACCTCTCAACCAGCAATACGAATGCACTGATTTTGCTAGACCATGCGTGAGAAAGGGTCGTTCAGATTGCACGGTTCGGTCAAACTCGCTATAGCGGGCGGGTCAAAACCACGCCCCGGCTCGCGCCGTTTCAGGCGTTCTTTGGGAGCATGGGATGAGCGTCGTGGCAAGATCTGAACGTTCAAGCTGGCTGGAGACCGCGATCATCATCGCGGAGGCGCTGGCGATTGCGATGTTCGTGCGGGTCTTCCTTTATCAGCCCTTCAATATTCCGTCCGGGTCGATGAAGAATACGCTGTTGATCGGCGACTATCTGTTCGTCTCGAAGCTCTCCTACGGCTATTCGAAATATTCTTTCCCGCGCACGGCGACGGTGTGCATTCCCTTCACAGGCGCGTGCTCGACGTTCCGCATTTTTCCCGATCTCATTCCCGAGGGGCGCATTTTCGCCGCCGAGCCCAAGCGCGGCGACGTGGCGGTGTTTCGCAAGCCTGCCGACAACGAGACCGACTACATCAAGCGCGTCATCGGCCTTCCGGGCGATAAGATCCAGATGAAGGACGGCGTGCTCTACATCAACGGCACGGCGGTGCCCAAGAAGAAAGTCGATACCGTGCGTAGCCGTGAAAGCTCGCGCTTCGCTATGGTCAGCGCCGACGTCTACGAGGAAACGCTGCCTAACGGCGTGACTTACCATGTTCTGGATTTCGAGCGCGACGGCGTCTTCGACAACACGAACGTCTATGAGGTTCCCGAAGGCCACTACTTCATGATGGGCGATAATCGCGACAACTCCTCCGATAGCCGCGACATGAGCCCAGGTGGCGTTGGCTATGTGCCGTTTGAGAATTTTATTGGCCGTGCGGAGATCATCTTCTTTTCCGCCAAGGTCGATGAGCCTGACGCTTTCCGGTGGTATGCGCCGTGGCGGTGGCCGTTTGACATTCGCTGGGACCGGTTCTTCAAGCTCGTGCGCTAGAGGTGTCGATCCGCGCCATGCTGCGTCCGCGCAAGTTCAAGGATCTGGAAAAGAAGCTCGGGCACCGCTTCAAGGATAGCAGTCTCATCGAGCGGGCGCTAACGCATGCCAGCGTGCGGGGCGGCAAGGCGGATCGCGGCGACAACGAACGGCTCGAATTCATTGGGGACCGCGTGCTGGGCTTGGCAATCGCAGAGGTGTTGAGCGCGCAGCATCCGGATGCGACCGAGGGCGAGCTTGCCCGGCGCTATAATCGCCTGGTTCGCGGGGAGGCCTGCGCCCGCGTAGCCCGCAGCATCGATCTGGGACAGCATCTCATTTTGTCGGAAAGCGAGGCCGACAGCGGCGGCCGTGAAAAGGCAACCATTCTGGCGGATGCCGTCGAGGCGGTGCTCGGCGCGGTCTTTCTCGATGCGGGGTTCGACAAGGCGCGCACGGTGGTGCACAGGCTGTGGCAGGAGCAGTCCGATAACGTTCCTGAAGTGACCGTGGACGCCAAGTCCCAATTGCAGGAGTGGGCGCAAGGGCAGGGGTTTGCATTGCCGAAATATACCGTGGTGGCCCGCCAGGGGCCCGATCATGCGCCCCATTTCACCGCCGAAGTCCTGATTGCGGGCAAGGCGCCTGCGCGCGGCGAAGGCGCCTCAAAGCGCATCGCCGAGCAGGCTGCAGCACGCGCGCTCCTCAAGCGCGAAGGCGTGCCGGGTAAGCATGCCGATGTCTGAACCCGCCAGCCAAACGCCGCGCTGCGGCTTCATCGCCATTCTGGGCAGTCCCAACGCCGGCAAGTCCACGCTCGTCAACGCGCTGGTCGGAACCAAGGTGTCGATCGTTTCGCACAAGGTGCAGACGACGCGCGTGCCGGTGCGCGGCATTGTCATGGAAGGAGCAAGTCAGCTCGTCCTGACGGATACGCCGGGCATCTTCCAACCCAAGCGCACGCTCGATCGCGCCATGGTCGACGCCGCCTGGCAGCGGGCGGGCGACTCGGACGCGGTGTTGCTCGTCATCGATGCCGCCAAAGGGCTCGACGACGACACGCTCAATATTCTGTCGCGCATCAAGAACCAGCGCGTCTTGAAGATCGCCGCGCTGAACAAGGTGGACCGTATCGAGGATAAAGCGCGCCTGCTGGCGTTGACGGCCGAACTCACCAAGCATGCCGACTTCGACAAGGTGTTCATGATTTCCGCGCTTGATGGCCGTGGGGTCGATGATCTGCGCCGCTATCTCGCGCACATCGTGCCCGAGGGCCCTTGGCATTATTCGGAAGATGATGTCACCGACCTGCCGCTGCGTATGCTCGCCGCCGAAATCACGCGCGAGCGCATCTACCATTGGCTCCACGACGAGCTGCCTTACGCCATTACCGTGGAGACCGACAGCTGGAAGCAGCTCAAGGACGGCGCTATCCGCATCGAGCAGACCATCTACGTCGAGCGCGAGAGCCAGCGCAGCATCGTGCTCGGCAAGGGCGGCGCGACGGTGAAAAAGATCTCCATGGAATCCCGCAAGGAGATGAGCGAGATCGTCGAGGCCCCCGTGCATCTGTTCCTTTTTGTGAAAGTGCGCGAGAATTGGGGCAGCGACCCCGAGCGCTATCGCGAGATGGGTCTCGATTTTCCCAAGAGCAAATAGCCGGTGATTTCATGCGCGCGAAGCTGGCCATTTTCTGCTTTGGAATGCTGAGCTTGGTGCTGGCTGGGATGTGGGTGCCGGAAAAGGCCCGCGCCGCGGTGCGCATGTGCTATGCGCCGGTCTCCAGCGAGATTGTTCGCGCGCCAAGCGAACGCGAGGCCAAGGCGGAGGCGCTCGCCCAGTGGCGCGCCAAGGCGGCCACGCTCGGCGACGGCTTTACCTCCTGGCGGTTGGCCGCGCAGAAGGCCTTGAAATGTTTCAAGGAGCAGGGCCAGTTCGCCTGCGTCGCGTTCGGCCAGCCGTGCATTATCGAGCAGAACCCGAAGCGGCCGCCAGCGGGCAACGATGGTAACGGGCAATCGCTCTAAGCTATAAGAGCCAAGAGGGTGGGCGGTATCGCCTCGGCCATCGAATCCGGTGTACATCGCTTCCTATGCAATGGACGGACGAAGCAATCGTACTTTCTGTGCGCCCTCACGGCGAGACGGCGGCGGTGGCGGAGTTGTTCACGCGCCGGCACGGACGCCATCTCGGGCTCGTGCATGGGGGACGATCGCGCAGACTGCGGCCCGTGCTGCAGACGGGCAATCAGGTCCACGCCACATGGAAGGCGCGCCTTGCCGATCAGCTCGGCCACGTGTCCTTGGAGCTGTCACGCCCGTTTGCTGCCGATGCGATGGAGCACCCGCTGGCGCTTGCCGGGTTATCGAGCATGGCGTCGCTGACGCGGCTGCTTCCCGAGCGTGATCCCCATCCTTCGCTTTACGAGGTGACGCTGTTCGTTCTGGGATTTCTCGACGACGCCACGGTGTGGCCGGCACTCTATGTGCGCTGGGAGCTGGCGCTTCTGGACGAACTGGGTTTTGGCCTCGACCTGACCCAATGCGCCGCGACAGGCGGGAACGATCAGCTCGCTTACGTCTCGCCCAAATCCGGGCGCGCCGTGTCCGCCTCGGCAGGGGAACTCTATAAGCACAAGCTGCTCGCGCTGCCGCAATTCCTGGCGCGCTCGAGCGGCGCGCATGCGCGCACGGATGACATCCGCGACGGGTTGGCGTTGACGGGCTACTTCCTCGACACCCGCGTGTTCTCGCAGCGCGGAGAAGCCATGCCCGAGGTTCGCCTGCGGCTGGCCGAACGGCTCGGCCGCGGCTAGCTCTTTAATTTTGCCTGTTTTGCGGTCCCGCGCGTGGCCGATGCGCCACGCGCGCCGCTGGAGCGCCGGCTCCGGTGGCCCGCAGCGCACAAAGTTCGTGTGGGAGCGGCAAGGCGGAACTTGAGCGGGGGGCGCGCGCAAGGTAAACGCGCTTCCATGAGCGAAAAACCGATTCTGCCGGGCCCCGGCCCCATCGAAGGCATCGAGCTGAAGACCGCGCTTGAAGAGCGCTATCTGGCTTATGCCCTGTCCACAATCATGCACCGCGCGCTGCCTGATGTGCGCGACGGATTGAAACCCGTGCACCGGCGTATCCTCTACGCCATGCTGCAATTGCGGCTCAATCCCAACGGCGAATACCGCAAGAGCGCGAAGATCGTCGGCGATACGATGGGTGACTATCACCCCCATGGCGACCAAGCGATCTACGATGCCATGGCGCGCCTGGCGCAGGACTTCGCCGTGCGTTATCCGCTCATCGACGGGCAAGGCAACTTCGGCAACATCGACGGCGATAACCCGGCCGCGCAGCGCTACACCGAAGCGCGCCTGACCGACATTGCCTCCGACCTGCTCGAAGGCATCGACGAGGATACCGTCGATTTCATTCCCAACTACGACGGCACCAAGCAGCAGCCCGTTGTCCTGCCTGCGGCGTTCCCGAACCTCCTCGCCAACGGCTCGGCCGGGATCGCGGTCGGCATGGCCACCAACATTCCGCCGCATAACGTGGATGAGCTGTGTGCCGGCCTGCTGCATCTCGTCAAGCACCCCAACGCCACGATCGAAAAGCTCGTCGAGCTGATCCCGGGGCCGGACTTTCCGACCGGCGGCGTGATCGTGGAGCCGCGCGAGGCCATTCTGGAGGCCTACAAGACAGGCCGCGGCGGGTTCCGCCTGCGTGCCAAGTGGTCGAAGGAGGATACCGGCCGCGGCGGCTACCAGATCGTCATCACCGAGATTCCCTATCAGGTTCAGAAGGCCAAGCTGGTCGAGAAGATCGCCGAGCTGATGACCGAGAAGAAGCTGCCGCTTCTTGGCGACGTGCGCGATGAAAGCGCCGAGGAGGTCCGCCTCATCCTGGAGCCCAAGAGCCGCACGATCGACCCCGTGCTGCTGATGGAGAGCATGTTCCGCTCGACGGAGCTGGAAGTCCGCTTCGGCCTCAATATGAACGTGCTGTCGGGCGGACAGATCCCGAACGTGCTGTCGCTGCGCGAGGTGCTCTCGCAATGGCTGGAGCATCGGATCGAGGTTCTGGTGCGCCGCTCCCAGCACCGCCTGAAGAAGATCGAGCATCGTCTGGAAGTGCTCGACGGCTACCTGATCGCCTACCTCAACCTCGACGAGGTCATTCGGATCGTCCGCCACGACGCCGATCCGAAGGCCAGGCTGATGGCGAAGTTCAAGCTCTCGGAAGTTCAGGCGGATGCGATCCTGAACCTGCGCTTGCGGTCGTTGTCCAAGCTCGAAGAGATCGAGATCAAGGCCGAGCACGACAAGCTTTCCAAGGAGCGGCGCGAGATCAAGCAACTGCTGAAGTCGGACGAGCTGCAATGGGAGCGGGTCTCCGATGAAATCAAGCAGACGCGCGAGCGCTATTCCAAGAAGACCGCGCTGGGCCGGCGGCGCACCACGTTTGCCGATGCGCCCGACGTCGAGGTCGATCTCGATGCCGCACTTGCCGAAAAGGAGCCGATCACGGTCATCCTGTCGGAGAAGGGTTGGATCCGCGCGCTGAAGGGCCATCAGGACGATCTGGCCAAGATCGATTTCAAGCAGGGCGACGCGTTGAAGACCGCGCTGCAGGCCTACACCACGGACAAGCTCATTCTGTTTGCAACGAACGGCCGCTTCTTCACGCTCGAGGCGAGCCAGCTTCCGGGCGGGCGCGGACACGGCGAGCCGGTGCGGTTGATGGTCGATATGGAGGAGAACCACGACTTCGTGGAGATCTTCGCGCATGATCCTTCGCGCAAGCTGCTGGTCGCCTCCTCGGGGGGCTATGGCTTCATCGTGCCGGAGGAGGAGGTCGTCGCGTCCACGCGCAAGGGCAAGCAGATCCTCAACGTGTCCGAGCCCGAGGAGGCGGCGGTCTGCGTGCCGGTCGAAGGCGATCACGTCGCGACCATCGGCGAGAACCGCAAGATGCTCGTCTTCAAGCTCGACGAGGTGAACGAGATGTCGCGCGGCAAGGGCGTGATCCTGCAGCGGTTCAAGGACGGTGCGTTGTCCGACGTGCGCTGCTTCAAGAAATCCGACGGCCTGACATGGCTCGATAGCGCGGGGCGGGAGTACTCCTTGTCGTGGAGCGAGCTGAAGGAGTGGGTCGGTGAGCGCGCGCAGGCCGGCCGCATGGCGCCTAAAGGGTTCCCGCGCTCCAACAAGTTCGGCTCGGCGTTCTAGGTCAAAAGCGGCCCGCGCCGGAGGATTGTCCGCGTGGCGCACGTGTTACGGCGGCAGGCGCGAACGCGCGCGAGCGGACTTTAGACGGGGGTAGGGCTTTCAGGGCGCTTGCCGGTGACGGCACCGCCCGGTACGACTTGGCCCCATGGGGAAAGAGGACCACAGGCGGGGATGGCGGAGACGGCGCGGCGGACGCATGGCGCTGTGCGCCGCCCCGCTCTTGGCGCTCGCGTGGCCTCAAGACGCATGGCCGCAACAAGAAGCCCAGGGCAAGACGGAGGAGGCGCGGCCTCCCGGCGAGCAGGAAAAGCCATGCGGCAAGGCTGATTTCGAAGCCGTCGTCGAGGAAGCGGCCAGCACGCTGCGCGATCTTAACGCCAAGAACAGGCCTGCCTTCCAGGAGAAGCTGCGCCTGCTGAAGGACAAGCGCCACTGGACGCATGATCAGTTCATGCGCGAGGCCGCGCCCTTCGTGCGCGACGAGAAGATCGCCGTGTTTGAACAGCACACGGAAGAGCTGCTGGATGCGATTGCGAGCATGGGCCAGGAGGGCGCGAGCGCCAAGAAGCCCGATTGCGCGCTGATGTTGGAGTTGCGCGCGCGCATGACGGCTCTGGTTACCACCCAGACCGCCAAGTGGGGCTACATGTTCAACAAGATCGAAACGGAACTGGCGAAGTAGAGATGCTCTGCCGCCGGCAAATGGATGGGAGATAAGAACTCCCAATAGTTGCAAAGCAGTCACATATCCAATCCGCAATACTCCTTGCTTCCTGTGACCTTTTGCAAATGCGGTGAAAGGTGCGTTATCCGTTGTCGCATTAACGCTGGAGCGTGGCAGACAATGAGCCTCCTCAGGGGCGGCATCAAAGACAGGTGGGGTGGGGAGTGGGTGATACGCCTGCTTCTGCTTTCATTTGCTCTTCGTGCACTCGTACCCTTGGGCTATATGCCGGATTTCCACGCGCTGTCGCAAGGCGCGTTCAAGGTTGTCATCTGTACGGCTTTCGGCAGCAAGACGCTCGAAGTCGACTCGCAAGGCAAGACCCATCCGGCGACGCCCGGCAAGACTCACAACGATCAGCCCTGCGCGTTCACCGGTCTTGCCGCGTTGAATCTGCCGCAACTTGATATCGTGACGTTCGAGCCGGTGCTTGCGGCGGACGCGCCACTCATGGCGCCTCTGGCCGTCACGCTGCCGCCCGTGCGCGCAGGGCCAATCCTGGGCTCGCGCGGTCCACCTTCCTACTCCTGAATAGTCTTCCATTCGCGCGGGGCGCTGCCGGTCAGCCTCCGCAATTCCGGCTATTTGGAGTTTGCCCGACATGTCCAACGCAATACGGCGCTGTGCGGCGCTGGCCGCGCTCGCTGCGAGCGCGCTACCCGCAGCCATCATCACGCAATTTTCACCTGCGTCGGCACAAGAAGCCGTCGCCGAGACCGAACTGCCCGACGTCACCGTCATTCAGGAAGAGA
>WPCK01404832.1_pt1 | contig 12067 bp, 12 predicted proteins | sample 5399851 | NCBI WGS metagenome assembly WPCK01 (sample SAMN12869471, study PRJNA574797) | sludge metagenome | isolation source: wastewater treatment of pH11 | place: China:Beijing | collected 2019-05-20
GGAAGGGGCCGGGCTGGTCCCGGCGCAGGCAGGCCCGCACGAGGGCGTGGCCCTCCCGGATGAGGTCCGGGTCCCAGCGGGTGCGGTCCTGGTCTGCGAGGCGGACCATGGCGCCGGTGGCGTCGGTGCGGGCCGGCCGGCGCGCCTCGGTCAGCAGCATGAGGGCGAGCAGGCCGACGGCCTCGGGCTCGTCGGGCATCAGCTCGGTGAGGACGCGCCCGAGGCGGATGGCCTCGCGGGAGAGGTCGACGCGGGTGAGCTCGTCGCCGGTGGTGGCGGTGTGGCCCTCGGTGTAGATGAGGGAGATGGCCGAGAGCACGGCGTGGAGGCGGTCGGGCAGCTCGGCGGGCCGGGGAATCCGGTAGGGGGCGTGGTTGTCGCGCAGCTTGCGCTTGGCCCGGACGATGCGCTGGGCGAGGGTGGCCTCGGGCACCAGGAAGGCCCGTGCGATCTCCGGGGTGTCGAGACCGCCCAGCAGGCGCAGGGTGAGGGCCACCTGGGCGTCGGCGGCGAGGGCCGGATGGCAGCAGAGGAACATGAGTCGGAGCTGGTCGTCGGGGACCACGTCGACGAAGCCGTCGAGCTCGTCGAGGTCCGGGTTCGGCTCCGGAGCGGCGGGGGTGGGATCGGGGCCCATGGCGTCGAGGTGGAGTCGGTGGGCGGCTTCGTGGCGGTCGCTGCGGCTCGCCTCCCGGCGGAGGCGGTCGATGGCCCGGTTGCGGGCGGTGGTGGTGATCCACCCGCCGGGGTTCGGGGGCACCCCCCGGGCCGGCCACTGCTCGGCGGCGATGGCGAAGGCCTCCGCGACCGCATCCTCGGCGAGGTCGAGGTCGCCGAGGATGCGGACGAGGGTCGCGGTACAGCGACCGACCTCCCGCCGGTAGATGGCGTCGAGGTCGCCGTCCACGGGCGCGCTCAGGGGGACTCGCCTCAGGCGTCGGCCGGCGGCTCGACCTGCATCGGGCGCAGCTCGACGGGGCCCTCGCAGGCGGCGGCGCACTGGCCGGCCCAGTCGAGGGCGGCGTCGAGGTCGGCGGCCTCGATGACCCAGAAGCCACCCATCTGCTCCTTGGTCTCGGCGTAGGGGCCGTCGGTCATGGACACGTCGCCGCCGGCGCTGCGCACGACGGTGGCGGTCGAGGCGGGCTGGAGGCCGGCGCCGAACACCCAGGCGCCGGTGGCCTCCATCTTCTCGTTGAGGGCGCCGACCTGCTGGCCGAGGCGGGCGATGTCCGGATCGCTGAAGTCGTTCTCGCCGTACTCGTCGTCGTGCCAGACGGAGATGAGGTACTGGGGCATGGGAGGGAGTCTCCTTCTTCCTGGTGGGTGGTGCGGTGAGTGGCGATCGGCGCCGCTCACGCTGACCACGAACGGGATCGCGGGAATCGACACCCTCGACCGAGGTTTCTTCCCCATCCCAGGGACGGGTCTGTCACCGCAGCCGCTTCTCCACCATGGCGACGCGGTGGCCGGGCTCGGTGTCGGGCCACGGTTCGAGGTCGGCGACCACCTCGAAGCCGAAGCGCTCGTGGAAGCGCAACGACCGGGGGTTCGGGGGCACCGTGTTGACCTCGGCGCACAACACGCCGATGCCACGGCCCAGGGCCCACGCCTCGAACGAGCGGTACAGGTCCTGGGCGACGCCGGCGCCGCGGAAGGGTTCGGCCACGGCGATGCGGTCGACGTACGCGAGGCGCTCGTGACGCCCGGCGAACCACCGGTAGTTGGGGCTGTCGTACGCCGACCCTTCGGCAAAGCCGACCAGGATGCCGGCGATCTGGCCGCCGTCATCGACCACCTCGGCGTGGTCGGCGAGGGACGTGAGCCAGGCCCACCGGTCGGCGTCGGCGGCGCCCACCTCGGGCACGTTGGCCTGGTTGAGCGCGTGTGCGGAGGCGGCGTCGCCGGGGACGTACAGTCGGAGCTCGGGCATGGTTCGGCTGACGATAGGTGAGAGGGAGACCAGGCGGCCGCCGCCCCGGATGCCAGCGGCCCTCCTTTCCGACATCGTCACGGGGACCGCAGCCGATGTGCCGGCCGGTGCCGTCACCGTCGTAGCGTGACGCCATGACCGAGCATCCGTCACTCGCCGGCACCGGCGTCTGGGCCCACGAGCTGCGCTACGGCGACCCCGGGGAGATCGCCGACCTCGCCGCCGAGCTCGAAGGGCTGGGCTTCTCGGCCCTCTGGGTGCCCGACGTGGGCGGCGACCTGTTCGGGTCGCTCGACACCCTGCTGGCGGCGACGTCGTCCACCGTCATCGCCACCGGGATCCTCAACGTGTGGATGCACACCCCCGCCGAGACCGGCGCCTGGCGGGCGGGGCTCGGTGCTGCCGATCAAGAGCGCCTGCTCCTGGGCATCGGGATCAGCCATGCCTCGTTCATCAACGCCCACCCGGGCATGTCCTGGGACAAGCCCCTGACCACGATGCGCACCTACCTCGATGGCCTCGACGCTGCCGGCGTGCCTCCCGAAGGCCGTTGCCTCGCCGCCCTCGGGCCGAAGATGCTCGAACTGGCCCGCGACCGCTCGGCCGGCGCCCACCCCTACCTGGTCACCCCGGAGCACACCGCCCTCGCCCGCGAGACCATGGGGTCCGACGCCCTGCTGGCGGTGGAGCAGGGCGTCGTCCTCGATTCGGACCCCGACACCGCCCGTGAGGTCGCCCGCAACGCCCTGTCGATCTACGCCACCCTCCCGAACTACACCAACAACTGGAAGCGGCTGGGGTTCACCGAGGACGACGTGGCCTCGCTGAGCGACCGCCTGGTCGACGAGGTGGTGGCCTGGGGCGACGTCGACGCCCTCGCCGCCCGGGTGCAGGCCCACCGCGACGCCGGCGCCGACCACGTCTGCGTGCAGCTGCTGGCAGCCCCGGGCGCGCCGGTCGACCGCGACGCCTGGCGCCGCCTCGCCCCGGCCCTCCTCGCCTGACCGAGCCTCGGATTCGCGGGGCGCCCGCCCGGATCAGGGGAAGCGGAAGCGGGTGACGTCGGTGGGGAAGTCGAACCAGGCCATCGCCTTGACGGGCGTGAAGCGCACGAGGCCACCCGAGCCTTCGCCCTCCCACGAGTCGGGCTCGGGCTCGTAGCCTCGGTCGCGGTACTTGCGGGCCATCTCAGCCGCGATCCGGCCGCCGAGCTCGAGGCCCGGGGGGTCGGCCGGTGCCGCCGTGCCCTCCACGATCACGGCCTGCCAGCCGTCCTCCAGGTGCAGGACGCAGTCGCCGCGGGCGGCGACGTTGCGGGCGTGCAGGGTGGCCGGGGAGCCGTCGTAGTAGAGGCCGCCGTCGAGCCACACCCCCCAGCGGGGCACGACGTGGGGCCGCCCGTCGGCCCGGGTGGTGGCCATCCAGTACTGGGTGGAGTCGACGAGGCGCTGCTCGACGGCGTCCCACGCCAGCAAACCGTCGTCGGATTCGGGCACCCCGTACCCCTCGGGCATCAGCGGCCGATCAGTGCTCGGCTCGGTCATTGCCTCCCCCTCGTGGTAGCGCTCGTCACCTCGTGCCGCCCGGCGCCGGATGGTAGCGGCGGCGCAAGGCTGAGTCCGCGGAACACACTGGTGCCGTTCTCGAAAGCGCACTTCCTGTGCGGCGGTGGGACCTGGCCGCCACCGAGGGCCGGACGAGCAGGCACCCGAAGGCAGACCTCCTTCAACAACTCGCGCCACAGGTAGAGAATCTCGCTGATTCTTTCGATAGACAGCGCTCGCTGTGGACCGGTCCGTCGAGCCGTGTCAGGGTGGCGGAGTGAGAGGACACTCTCACATAAGGCGTGTAAACTCCTGACTTGTGGGAGTCTCCCGATCACCGCTGCTGCCGCTGTTCCGGTCCGACACGCAACTCGGCGTGCTGACCGAGTTGTTCTGCGGAGCGGACGACGAGTTGATGATCAGCGAGCTCGCGGAACGTATCGGGCTTCCGTTGTCGTCGGTGGCGCGGGAGGTGCATCGCCTCGCCGAGAGCGATGTCGTGCGGGTGCGCAAGCGGGGTCGTGGCCGGTTCGTCTCTGCGAACCGCTCGTTGCCGTGGGCTGCACCACTGACTGAGTTGCTCGACCGGACCACGGGACCGGCGGGAGCGGTTGCGGAGGCGTTCGCGTCCGTCGAGGATGTCGAATCCGTCTGGATCTTCGGGTCCTGGGCCGCCCGGCGGCTTGGCATCGCTGGCGCGGCGCCGCACGACATCGATGTCGTCGTGATCGGCACACCAGGTGCCCTGGCCGTCAGCCGGGCCGCACTCGCGGCGGAAAAGCGCATCCGTGTTCCGGTGAACGCCGTCATCGTCGAGCGCGACGACTGGGACGTTCCCGAACCCGGGTCGTTCCTGGCCCACGTGAAGTCCGGGCCACTCGTCGGCGTGATCGATGCGGTGCCGCTCCATGCCTGACGATGACGCGGTAGCTGAGCTCCTCGCCACGAGGAGGATCCTCAGGGTGCAGGCTTCGTCGGCCTACGTCAACAGCCGACTGAAGCAGGCAGCGGACAACGTGGACAGTGCCAACCTGCTGGCGGCAACCAACCCCCGTGCAGCCGTAACCCTCGCGTGCGACGCCATCCGATTCGCCGTCGACGCTCACCTGCAGGCCAACGGACTGCGGGTAGCGAACGAGCCGGGCGCGCACCGAGTATCGGTCGCCTACAGCAGGGCGCGCCTGAGCGGGCTCGTGACCGAAGCCGACCTCGACGAGTACGAGGCTTTGCGTGAGGTCCGCAACGCCATCGAGTACCCCGAAGCTGGCACCCGCAATGTGCTGACGACCGATGAAGCCACCCAGGTCGCAGCGGCCTCCGAGCGGATCGCCGTGTCCATCACACGCTGGTGGATCGACAGGAGCAGGACGACCTGACGCGGCGAGTCGTCAGCCAAACGCGCTGCCTCGTTGACGAGGTAGGCCGGCCCCGGTCCGAAGGACCGGGGCCGCCGAGGTTCTCGGGTTGGCAGTCAGTCCACGTCGAAGCGGTCGAGCATCATCACCTTGTTCCACGCCGCCACGAAGTCCTTGACGAACTTCTCGCCGGCGTCGGTGCTGGCGTAGACCTCGGCCAGGGCCCGCAGCTGCGAGTTGGAGCCGAAGACCAGGTCGGCGGCGGTGGCGTTCCAGCGGACGTCGCCGCCGGCGCGGGGCCGGCCCTCGTAGAGGCCCTCGGTCGATGCCGAGGTGGCCCACTCGACGTCCATGCCCAACAGGTTCACGAAGAACTCGTTGGTGAGGACGCCGGGCCGGTCGGTGAGCACGCCGGCGGACGAGCCGCCCACGTTGGCGCCGAGGGCCCGCAGGCCGCCGACGAGGACCGTCATCTCGGGCGCGGTCAGGGTCAACAGGTTGGCCTTGTCCAGCAACCGGGTCTCCGCCGGCAGCTTGTCGCCGGCCGGGAACCAGTTGCGGAAGGCGTCGGCGTCGGGCTCGAGGGGAGCGAAGGCGTCGACGTCGGTCTGGTCCTGGGTGGCGTCGGTGCGCCCGGGGGTGAAGGGCACCTTCACCTCGACGCCGGCCTCACGGGCTGCCTCGCCGACGGCGACGCAGCCGGCGAGGACGATCAGGTCGGCCAGCGAGATGCGCTTGCCGTCCGAGGCCGAGGCGTTGAAGTCGGCCTGGATGCCCTCGAGCACGGAGACCACCTCGCCGACGCCGGCGGCGACGTTCACGTCCCAGTCCTTCTGCGGGGCCAAGCGGATGCGGGCGCCGTTGGCGCCGCCGCGCAGGTCGGTGCCGCGGAAGGTCGAGGCCGAGGCCCACGCCGTGGAGACCAGCTGCGCCACCGACAGGCCGGAGCCGAGGATGCGCTCCTTCAGGTCGGACACGTCGGCCTCGTCGATCAGTGGGTGGTCGACCGCCGGGACCGGGTCCTGCCAGAGCTGCGCCTCGGGCACCCAGGGGCCGAGGTAGCGGGTGACGGGGCCCATGTCGCGGTGCAGGAGCTTGTACCAGGCCTTGGCGAAGGCCAGCCGGAACTCCTCGGGGTTCTCGTGGAAGCGCCGCGAGATGGCCTCGTAGGCCGGGTCGACCCGCAGGGCGAGGTCGGTCGTGGCCATCATCGGGGCGTGGCGCTTGGCGGGATCGTGGGCGTCGGGCACGGCGTCGGCCGCGGCGCCGCCGACCGGCCGCCACTGCTTGGCCCCGGCGGGACTCTCGCTCAGCTCCCACTCGTAGCCGAAGAGGGTGTCGAAGTAGCTGCTGTCCCACTGGATCGGGGTGGGGGTCCAGGCGCCTTCGAGGCCGCTCGTGATGGTGTCGCCGGCCTTGCCGCTGCCGTACGAGCTCTTCCAGCCCATGCCCATGCTGTGGACCGGGCAGCCCTCGGGCTCGGGGCCGACGAGGTCCGGGTTCCCGGCGCCGTGGGCCTTGCCGAAGGTGTGGCCGCCGGCGATCAGGGCGACGGTCTCCTCGTCGTCCATCGCCATGCGGGCGAAGGTCTCTCGGATGTCACGGGCGGAGGCGAGGGGGTCGGGCGTGCCGTTGGGCCCCTCGGGGTTCACGTAGATCAGGCCCATTTGCACGGCGCCGAGCGGACCGGACAGCTCGCGGTCGCCGGCGTAGCGCTCGTCGCCCAGCCATGTGTCCTCGGGGCCCCAGATGACCTCCTCGGGCTCCCAGGCGTCCTCGCGCCCGAAGGCGAAGCCGAAGGTCTCGAAGCCCATGGACTCGAGGGCGACGTTGCCGGCGAGCACGAGCAGGTCGGCCCAGGAGATCGCCTGGCCGTACTTCTGCTTCACCGGCCACAGCAGGCGCCTGGCCTTGTCGAGGTTGGCGTTGTCGGGCCAGCTGTTGAGCGGAGCGAAGCGCTGCATGCCGGCGCCGGCGCCGCCGCGTCCGTCGGCGATGCGGTAGGTGCCGGCGGCGTGCCAGGACAGCCGGATGAACAGCGGCCCGTAGTGGCCGTAGTCCGCCGGCCACCAGTCCTGGGAGTCGGTCATGGCGGCGACGAGGTCCTGCTTCAAGGCCTCGACGTCCAGGCCGGCGAAGGCCTCGGCGTAGTCGAAGTCGTCGTCGAGGGGGGAGGCGTGGGGACCGTGCTGGTGCAGGACGGAGAGGTCGAGCTGGTCGGGCCACCAGTCCTTGTTGGACCGCGGCCGGCGCTCGGTGTCGGGCTCGGGGGCCGAGATGGCCGGGTTCTCGCTCTCGCTGGTGCTGGTGTCGTGGGTGTCGGACACGTCGGTCTCCTCGGTGGCGGGGCGCGTGGCGGGTTCGTGGGTGCGCTCCCGGCCACTCTGCGCCCTGTCAGTCAATCAGGGAAGTTCCGATTTCCTCTCACTTCGATAATCTGAAGCTATGCACCGGCCCACGGTCCAGCAGTTGCGCTACGCGGTCGCCGTGGCCGACGAGCGCCACTTCGGTCGAGCCGCCCGGGCCTGCTTCATCAGCCAGCCCGCCCTGAGCAACCAGATCCGCGAGCTCGAGACGAAACTGGGTGCCCAGCTCTTCGAGCGCACCAACCGGGGCGTGCTGATCACCGCCGCGGGCGAGGAGGTGGTGGCCCGGGCCCGGCGCATCCTCAGCGAGCTGGACGACCTCTGCGAGGCCGCGGGCGACGCCGGCGGCGAGCTGGGCGGGTCGCTGCGTCTCGGCGTCATCCCCACCATCGCCCCCTACGTGCTGCCCCGGGCCGTCCCCCGCATCGAGCAGGCCCACCCCGGCGTCGAGCTCTACCTCCGCGAGGACCGCACCGAGTCGCTGATCTCCCAGCTCCAGTCCGGCGAGCTCGATCTCCTCCTCCTGGCCCTGCCGCTGCACCGGCCCGGCATCGACGAGCTGGCCCTCTACGACGAGCCCTTCCTCCTCGCCGTACCTGAGCACCACGCCCTCGCCCGCGGGCGCCGGCCCGCGCTCTCGGCCCTCACCCACGAGCGCCTCGTCCTCCTCGAGGAGGGCCACTGCCTGCGGGACCAGGCCCTGGCGGTCTGCGAGCTGGCGGGCCACGACGGCACCGTCGAGGTGCAGGGCACCAGCCTGCCCACCGTGGTGCAGATGGTGGGCTCGGGCCTCGGCGTGACCCTCCTGCCCGCCACCGCCGTCGAGCGCGACGTCCACCCCGGCGAGCGGGTCGTCGTGCGCGAGCTGCGCCCCGACGTGCCCACCCGCACGGTCGGCCTGGCCTGGCGCTCCTCGTCGGCCCGGGCCGACTCCTACCGCTCCCTCGGTGAGGTCATCGCCGACGCCGGCCGCGCCACCATGACGGCGTTCTTCGACCGGGCGGCGTCGTAGGCGAGGTTCGGGGGAGGGGGGTCCCGGCGCCCTTCAGGCGGTCGGGGCCTCGACCAGGGCGGCGAGCTTGTCCATCGACATGCGCCAACCCAGCTCGTTGTCGGCGGGGCGGACCCCGGCTGGAAGGCCCTCGTGGGTCCCCGTGACGAGCGTCGAGCCGTCGGGACCGTCGGTGAGGCGGTAGGTGATGGTCATGAGGCCCTGGAGGGCGGGGTCGTCGGTCTCGAACTCGACCTCCTGCACCACCTCCTCGTCGGGTACCAACCGCACGAAGCGCCCGTGGTGGGTGTCGGTGTTCGACGCGCTCTTCCCGGTCCCCGTGTCGACGTCGTAGGTGAGGGAGATGCGGAACGTGCCGCCCTCGCGCGGGTCGAACGTGTGGACCTCGCTGGTCATGCCGTCGGGCACCATCCACTGCTGGACGGCGACGGGGTCGAGCAGCGCCCGGTAGACCGCCGCTCGAGGGGCGGCGAGGGTCCGGGTGAGCTCCGTCGTGGCCATGGATCGGAACCTATCCACAGGTCTCCGGGCGCCGCCGGGCGCGACGGGGCACACTCGCACCATGCGCTTCGTCGTCATCGGGGCCGGTGCCATCGGGGGAGTGGTCGGCGGGCGGCTGTTCGAGCACGGCCACGACGTCGTGCTCGTGGCCCGCGGTGCCCACCACGACGCGCTGCGCGACCGGGGCCTCACCATCCAGTGCCCCACCGGCGAGGTGACCCTGGCCGTCCCGGTGGTCGACCACGTCGGGCGCCTGGACCTCGGCACCGACGACGTCGTGCTCCTGGCGGTCAAGAGTCAGGACACCGCCGGCGTCGTCGCTGCCCTCGATCCGGTGGCGCCCCCGAGGCTCCCGGTCGTCTCGCTCCAGAACGGCCTCGACAACGAACGAGTCCTGCTGCGCCACTTCGACCCGGTCTACGGCGTGTGCGTGATGTTCCCCGCCACCCACGTCGAACCTGGCGTGGTGCAGGCCAACTCGACGCCCGTCGAGGGCCTCCTCGACCTCGGTCGCTACCCGGCCGGCGCCGACGACGGGTCCGACGAGACCGCCGCCGCCATCGCCGGGGCCTTCCGGTCCGCCGGCTTCGTCTCCGACGTGCGGCCCGACATCGTGCGCTGGAAGGCGGCCAAGCTGCTGTTGAACCTGGCCAACGCCATCGACGCCGTCTGCGGCCTCGAAGACGGCGGCGGCGAGCTCTTCGAGCGGGCCCGGGACGAAGGCCGGCGTTGCCTCGCCGCTGCCGGCATCGACCACGTCTCCGAAGAGGAGGACGCCGAGCGCCGCGGCGATCTGATCCAGCTCCGCCGCATCGACGGTCAGCGTCGAGTGGGCAGCTCGGGTCGCCAGAGCCTCGCCCGCCAGGCCGGGGCCATCGAGACCGACTACCTCAACGGCGAGATCGTGCTGCAGGGCCGCCTCCACGGCGTGCCCACCCCGGTCAACGCCCTGCTGCAGCGTCTGGCCAACCAGTGCGCCCGCGAGCGGCGCCCGCCGGCGTCGATGACACCGGGCGAGGTGCTGGGGCTGCTCCCGCCGGCCTGAGCGCGACTCAGCTGCGGAGCTGTCGGACGCGGACGGCGTGGGCGAGGGTCAGGGCGGCGAGGGCCACGACGGGGACCGTGAGCGGCCGTGACCAGTGCTCGGCGATCGCCGAACCGGCGGCCGCTCCGCCGACGTAGGTGGCGACGCCCACGGCCAGCACGGTGACCACTTGGAGGTCGGTGCCGCCGGGTCGTCCGAGCTGCTCGGCCAGGCGGGTCAACGCCCCGGTCTCGAAGGTGGTGCTGACCCCGACACCCACCACCCGACCGATGATCTCGGTCTGCACGCCCATGGCCAGTCCCAGGACCACGAGCGCGATCGTCCCCCTCACCCCGTCGACCGTCGATGACGCGCCCTCCGGCGGAAGGGACCCACAGAGCCACACCGCCGCGGCGAGCAGGCCCAACTCAACGGTGAGCAGGGCCGGATCACGCCGACGGCCGAAGCGGCCGCTGCACCGGGCGGCGGCCATCACGCCGAGCGCGAAGGCGGCGATCGCGCCGGCGGTGCGCCACACCGGCGCGCCCCCGGGGAACCCGCCGGCGCCGAGGCCGAGCAGGATGAGGTTGCCGCTCTGGTTGGCGGGGAAGACGCCGGTGACCCGGGTGAAGGCGATGGCGTCCACGCATCCGGCGATCGCGGTCAGCACGTAGGCCGTGGCGACCTGCGGCGACCGCAGGGTCGTGCCTCTCATGCCGTCTCCCTGCTCGCTCGGTGTCCCCTCGGAGACCATGGCGTAGCAGGGGGCTGCGACGGGTCGCCGGATGGGCGGACGACTCGGTCCCGCACGGCGCGGCGGGGGAGGGACGGGTCGGCGGCGCCCCGGGGGGAGGCGCCGCCGGCGGGGGACCGCTAGACGCCCATGAGCTCGTACATGTTGGCGCCCATGATCTTGGCCACGTCCTCGTCGGCGAGGCCCACCTCGTCCCGGGCGTAGACCGCATACTCCACGGGGTCGGCCAGGCCCTCGGGGTGGGGCCAGTCGGAGTTGAACAGCACATGGTCGAGGCCGATGGCGTCGATCAGGGGCTCGAGCTCGTCCTCCCAGAAGGGGGCGACGTAGAGCGCCCGCCGCAGGGTCTCCGCGGGGTCCTCGGCGAAGAGGTGCGGCATCTTGCCGTAGCCGTCGGCGAGGTCCTCGACCACCCGGCCGATCCACTTGCTGCCGCACTCGATGGTGCCGAGGCGCACGCCCGGGAAGCGCGAGAGCATCCCGTGGATGACCGCCGAGAAGATGGTGTCCATGGTGGGCCGGTAGGCCTGCGACACCGCGTAGAACGGGTGCTGCTCGAACGGGCGCATCTCACCGGACACGCCGTTCCACTCGTTGGCGAAGCGGGAGTAGCCCGAGTCCGAGGCGTGGAGCATGACGGGGATGCCCGCCTCCTCGACGGCCTGCCAGAAGGGGTCGTTGTCGGGCAGGAAGGGCGAGCGCGGCCCCCGGAAGCCGGCGACGGGGGCGGGGCGGACGAGCACTGTCTTGGCGCCCCGCTCGAGCGCCCACTCCAGCTCGGCGACGGCGCCCTCGGGGATGGCCAGGTTCATGACCGGGGTGGTGAAGATGCGACCCTCGTGGTCGAAGCCCCACTCGTCGTGCATCCACTGGTTGAAGGCGTGCACCAGCACCTGGGAGGCGACGGGGTCGTCCATGAAGTTGACCTCGATCAGCGAGGCCAGGGTGGGGAAGTTCACGATGGCGTCGATGTGCATGCGGTCCATCAGCGCCAGGCGGGCGTCCGGGTCGGTGAACTCGGGGATGGCCCGCATGGGGCGGACGATCTCGCGGTAGCTCTTGCCCTCGGTGTTGCGGCCCGAGAAGTACTCCGCCGCCGACCCCGGCTCGGCCACCACCTCGAAGGTGGGGTTGGGGATGTAGTCCGACACCCGGCCCCGCACGATCATCTTGCGGCGGCCGTCCACCTCGGCGATGCGGATCAGCCCCGCGTACTCCTTCGGGAGGTACCGGGTGAACGAGTCCGCCTCCTCGTAGAGGTGGAAGTCGCAGTCGAAGACCGGGTGGTCGAAGTCCGAATACGACATGTCCGGCTCATGACGCGAGTACTGCATCGTGGATCCCCCCGTGGCGAGAACGCTGTTTCCGCCGACGATCGCGGGCGCGGCGGGCCGGCGGTAGGGACCAAGGTCCCAAACGTGACTTCGGTGGCTTGCCATTCAGGTGGCGCGGACGTCGGCGGCGCGGTCGATCCACTTCGGGCAGGCGCCGGTGAGGGGGCAGGACGGGCAGTCGGGGTCGCGCGGGCGGCACCATCGGCGGCCGAGGTCCCAGGCGGGGAGGTCGAGGGCGCCGGGG
>WPCK01273741.1_pt1 | contig 12062 bp, 9 predicted proteins | sample 5399851 | NCBI WGS metagenome assembly WPCK01 (sample SAMN12869471, study PRJNA574797) | sludge metagenome | isolation source: wastewater treatment of pH11 | place: China:Beijing | collected 2019-05-20
CCAGCGTCACGGCGTCCAGAACCCGGAGCGCCGCAGTAGCCAACCGCGGCCACGCCGCCAACAACCCGCCCACGCGATCGGCGCCGGCGTCCACCGACGGGTCGACCGGCTCGGGCTCAACCCCCAGATCGGCGAACAGCCCCTCCACCTCGAGGCAGTCCGCCGCCAAGAACAGCGACGCCCCCGACGGATCCTCCGCCGCCACGAACGCGACGACCGCGTTCCGCACATGACCCAGCGACACCGCCAGCGCCCACGACCCGTCGTCCATCGCGACCCGCCCTCCAGTAGCTCTCGCTAACCAGAAGCGCGAAAAGGGGCCGTTTGCGGACACCGAGGCCGGGACGAGCTCGCGGGTGGACTCCAGCGGGGGCCTCAAAGTTCCCCACGAGTTCCCCAGCTGGGCGAGAGAAAACCCCCTGCCCTAGTGGGAGAGGGTTTCAAGGGTGGGCCTAACTGGACTTGAACCAGTGACCTCTTCCTTATCAGGGAAGCGCTCTAACCGACTGAGCTATAGGCCCGCTTTGGGACGCTGGCCTGGCCAGCACCGACCAGTCACATTAGCGCATCGTGACGCGTGTGCTCAAATCATTTCGCCGACATGACACGATGAGCAGAGCACCTGAACGAGCACCGAGCAGCCAAGGAGGCTGGCATGGCGAAGATCACGATCATTGGCGGCCACGGCAAGGTTGCCCTCCTGACGGCGCCGCTGCTCGCGTCCGCCGGGCACGAGGTGACCTCGGTGATCCGAAACCCCGACCATGCCGACGATGTGACTGCGAGCGGGGCGCGTCCCGTGGTGGCAGACGTCGAGCAGTTGAGCACCGATGCGCTGGCCGAACTGCTCCGTGGCCAGGACGTCGTGATCTGGTCCGCGGGTGCCGGCGGCGGCAACCCGGAACGCACCCGGGCGGTTGATCGGGACGCGGCGATCCGCTCGATGGACGCTGCCGTCTTGGCCGGCGTCCGGCGCTATCTGATGGTCTCCTACTACGGTTCGCGCCCCGACCACGGCGTCCCACCCGACAATCCCTTCGTGCACTATGCCGACGCGAAGGCGACCGCGGACGAGCACCTGCGTGGCTCTGAGCTCGACTGGACGATCCTCGCCCCCGGCGCCCTAACCTTGGGCGAACCGACCGGGGTCATCGATGCCCAAATCGGCTTCGGCCCCCAAGGCGATCGATCTGTCGGCGGCAGCGTTTCCCGAGGCAACGTGGCCCGCGTGATCGCGGCGGTGGTGGACGCCGGCGGTCCCCAGAGCACCACGATCGCCTTCACCGACGGCGCCACCCCGATCTCCATCGTGGTCGGCGTCGGCTGACGCCAACTTCGGACGTACGACGAGTCCCCGGGGACCATCCAGACCCGCGGACGGGACCATCCGCGTGCACGACCAGTCCCCAGGGACCATCCAGACCCGCGGACGGACACACCCGAGCGTCCCCGGAACCGACCCTGAGGAGTCCCCAAACCCCATTGCTCCCTGCCCGGCGCACACGCACTCTGGACGCATGACCAACCATTCCGCCCTCGAAACAACCTCCCAGACCCGCACCGCCTCGGTGCTCGCCCACCTGTCCGGTCCCATTTCGGCGGTCCTGTCGGTGGGATGGCTGTCCATCGTGGGCCCGCTGATCGTATGGCTCCTCTACCGCGACCGCTCCTCATTCGTCCGCACCCAGGCTGCCGGGGCCTTCAACTTCCAGCTGACGATGTGGCTGGCAGCCGTTGTCGGCGGCCTGATGCTGGTGACGGTGATCCTGATCCCCCTCGGCATCGTGCTCATGATCGTCGCCGTCCTCGGATCGGTCGTGCTGGGCGTCATCGGCGCACTCAAGGCGGCCAATGGTCAGCCCTACTCCTACCCATGGAAGCTCAACGTCCTGCACTGACCCCCTACAACCTCCTGCGCGGCCGGTCCCCACCCACGGGTGCCGGCCGCGACGCATGTCCGCGTAGGCTCGACCCGGACCCACCCGACCAGGAAGAAGGAGACATTACGATGGCTGGAGATTCGATCACCCGGGCTGATTCGGACGAGGTCATGCTGGCCGTCCTGATCGACGCGGACAACGCCCGGGCTCAGCACCTGGAGAACCTGCTGGCAGAGATCGCCAAGTACGGCAAGGCCAGCGTCCGCCGCGCCTACGGTGACTGGACGTCGAACCAGCTCAACTCGTGGAAGCAGGAATTGCTGCAGCATTCCGTCCAGCCGATCCAGCAGTTCAGCTACACCGTCGGCAAGAACGCCACCGACAGCGCGCTGATCATCGACGCCATGGACCTGCTGCACGCCGGCAATGTGGACGGCTTCTGCCTGGTCTCCAGCGACTCCGACTTCACCCGGCTGGCCAGCCGCATCCGCGAGGACGGACTGGTGGTCTACGGCTTCGGGGAACGCAAGACGCCCAAGCCGTTCGTCGCAGCCTGCGACACCTTCATCTATGTCGAGAACCTGACCGAGGCCCACACCGAGGAACCGGCCAGCACCGAACCGGCCCTGACGCGCGACGTCGAGCTTGATCGGCTGCTCTCGTCCGCCGTCGACACCGCCGCCGGCGATGACGGTTGGGCCAACCTGGGGGCGGTCGGCAGCAACCTGTCGCGGCTCGCGTCCGACTTCGACTCTCGGTCGTGGGGGTACAAGAAGCTCAAGGACCTGATGGAGGCGCACCCCAGCTACCAAGTCGCGTCCCGTTCGACCGGCGACGGCAAGACCCCGAACACCTATGTGCGGCGCACCAAGACCAGCCGCGCCCCCCGCGGCTGATCAGTCTTCGGCAAGCGTTACCTCAAGGCCGCCGAGCACCGAGCTGGACAGGTTGTAGAGGAACGCGCCGAGCGTGGCCAGCGCGGTCAACAGGATCACATTGATGCCAGAGACGATCGCGGTGAAGCCCAGCACCCGCCAACGGTCGATGAAGGCGCTCACCTGCACGGTGCCGGAGCCGTCCGGGTTGCCGAGCAGCGCGTTCAGGGTGTCTTGCAGGGTCTGCAGGGCGCCCGACGCCTCGATCACCGACCACAGCAAGGCGACCGCCACGAAGAGGACGATGCCCACCGCGATGGAGAACATCAGCGAGACCTTCATCACCGACCACGGGTCGAGTCGTGCGACACGCAGTCTGGCCTTCCGGGCCGGACGCACGGTCCCCCCGGCCGTGCGCACCCGTCCGGTGCGTGGCCTGGTCGGCACCGCGCCAGCGGCAGGCTTCGCAGCCGCCGGAGCCGCAGTTGTGGTTGCGGTTGCGTCCGCAGTAGCAGTCACGGTAGCCGTCGCTTCGGCGACCGGTTCTTTCACGACCGGGTTCACCGCGGTCGGGGCGTCCTCTTGCCTGACCTCGGTCTGCAGGCGACCCTCCGGGTCGCCACCGGACGGGGTCGTCGGCACCGAAACCGTCTCGCGGTCGTCACTCATCGGTTGCCTCTCGCTCGGCACTCACGTCTTGCCCAACAGTAGCGCCGTCGTCGTCGGACGCCACCTCTGACTCCGCCGCAGCGATCGATTCGGTGCCGGCCTCTTCGGCGTTCTCGTCCTCCTCGGGCTCCGGGTTCACCGTCACCGCGACCACCTGGTCGTCCCCCTTGATGCCGACGAACTTGACGCCCATCGTGTCGCGTCCGGTCGGTGAGACGTCGGCCACCGCGCTACGGATCACCTGACCTGAGGCCTTGAAGGAGATCACCTCGTCCTCCTCCGAAACCACCAACGCCGCGACCAGGCCGCCGCGCTCGTCGCTCAGGCGCATCGCGCGCACCCCAAGCCCCCCACGGTTCTGTCGACGGAACTCCGAGACCGGGGTGCGCTTGGCATAGCCCTCATCGGTCACGCTGAACAGGAAGCGGGAGTCCTCGTCGGCTTCGGCCGGGATCACCGCCATGCTCAACAGTTCGTCATCACCGCGGAACCGCATCCCAGTGACACCCGAGGTGGTGCGTCCCATCGGACGCACCTGCTCGTCGTCGACCGGGAACCGGACCCCTTGGCCCTTGCGGCTGACCAGCAGCACATCGTCGTCGGCGTTGACCAGTTCGGCGCCGATCAACTCGTCCTCGGCGTCGCGGAAATTGACTGCGATCAGCCCGGCCTGGCGCGGCGAGTCATAGGACGACAAGGCGGTCTTCTTCACCAACCCCTTGCGAGTCGCCAGCACCAGGTACTCGGCGTCGTCATAGCTGCGCAGCACGATGCCCTGGGCGATGTGCTCGTCAGGCAGGAAGCTGAGCAGGCCGGCGACGTGGCCACCCTTGGCGTCCCGGCCACCCTCGGGCAGATGCCAGGCCTTGATGCGGTAGGCGCGGCCCATGTTGGTGAACAAGACCAGCCAGTCGTGGCTGCGGGCGGTGAAGACCCCCTCTACCTGGTCTTCCGCACGCAACGAGGCACCCCGGACGCCCCGACCACCGCGCTTTTGGACGCGGTACTGGTCGATGCGGGTGCGTTTGATGTAGCCGCCGCGAGTGAGCGTGATGACGCAGTCCTCGTCGGGGATGAGGTCTTCGTCGCTCATGTCGCCGTCGGCCGAGATGATCTGAGTGCGACGCTCGTCACCGAACTTGTCGACGATCTCCTGCAACTCGGTCGACACGATCTCGCGCTGGCGTGCTTCGTTGGCCAAGATGTTGAGCAGGTCGGCGATGGTGCGCTCCAGCTCGGCCAGCCGATCGATGATCTTCTGCCGCTCCAGCGCGGCCAGCCGGCGCAGCTGCATGTCGAGGATGGCCTGGGCCTGCACCTCGTCGATGTCCAGCAACTCCTGCAGTCCCAGGTTCGCGGCTTCCGAGTTCGGCGAACGCCGGATGAGCGCTATCACCTCGTCGAGAGCGTCTAGCGCCTTGACTAGACCCCGATATATATGGGCAGCCTTCTCGGCTTCGTCCAGCCGGTACTGCGTCCGCCGGCGGATGACCTCGAGCTGGTGATCGACCCAGTACTTGATGAATTGGTCGAGCCGCAGGGTTCGCGGTACCTCGTCGACCAGCGCCAGCATGTTGCAGCTGAAGTTGTCCTGCAGCTGGGTGTGCTTGAACAGGTTGTTCATCACCACGCGCGGCTGGGCGTCCCGCTTGAGGACGATGACCAGCCGCTGCCCGGTACGGGCCGAGGTGTCGTCGCGGATGTCGGCGATGCCGGTCAACCGCCCGGCGTTGACCAAGTCGGCGATCCGCTGGGCGAGGTTGTCAGGGTTGCACATGTACGGCAACTCGGTGACCACCAAAGTGGTGCGCCCGCGGGCGTCCTCCTCAATGTTGATCACCGCACGCATGGTCACCGAACCACGCCCGGTGCGCTGTGCGTCCTCAATGCCCTGGCGTCCGACGATCAGCGCGCCGGTCGGGAAGTCGGGGCCCTTCACCCGGGCCATCGCCGCCTCGAGCAGCTCCTCCGGCGTGGCGTCCGGGTTGGCCAACGCCCACTGCACGGCATCGTTGACCTCGCGCAGGTTGTGGGTCGGGATGTTGGTGGCCATCCCGACCGCAATCCCGGAGGAACCGTTGACCAGCAGGTTCGGGAAGCGGGCGGGCAATACCGACGGCTCCTTCTCGCGTCCGTCGTAGTTGTCCTGGAAATCGACGGTGTTCTCGTTGATGTCACGGACCATCTCCATGGCCAGCGGTGCCATCTTGCACTCGGTGTACCGCATCGCTGCGGCCGGGTCGTTACCGGGGGAACCGAAGTTGCCCTGCCCGCTCACCAGCGGCGCACGCATCACCCAGGGCTGGGCCAGCCGGACGAGGGTGTCGTAGATCGCCGAGTCACCATGCGGGTGGTAAAGACCCATCACCTCGCCGACCACGCGGGAGCATTTGTTCCAGCCGCGGTCGGGCCGGTAGCCGCCGTCGTACATCGCGTAGATGACCCGCCGATGCACCGGTTTGAGGCCATCGCGGACATCGGGCAGCGCACGCCCCACGATCACGCTCATCGCGTATTCGAGGTAAGAGCTCTGCACCTCGGTCTGCAGGTCGATCTGCTCGATGATGCCCTTGCGCGGCTCGCTGATGGCCTCGACGGTCTGCTCGGCGGCTTCCTCGGCGCTCACCGGGTTGCCGCCGGGACGGCCGGTCTGGTCGCCGCCCAGGATGTCGTCGTCCGGGTCGCGGGGACCCTGCGGGGTGTCAGTCATCTACTCATTCCTTCTGGATGCGCGGCTGGGGTCGTCGTCCGGGTCAGATGTCCAGGAATCGGACGTCCTTGGCATTGCGCTGGATGAAGTGGCGGCGCTCCTCGACGTCCTCGCCCATCAGGATCGAGAACATCTGGTCGGCACGGGCGGCGTCGTCGAGGGTCACCTGCAGCAGAATCCGGCCTTCTGGGTCCATGGTCGTCTCCCAAAGGTCCTGGGCATCCATCTCGCCAAGACCCTTGTAGCGCTGGATCGGGTTCACGTTGGGCAGTTTCTTGCCGGCCATCCGGCCGGCGTCGCGCAGTGCGTCGCGTTCGATGTCGTTGTAGGCGAGTTCGTGCGGCGCATTCGTCCAACGCAGCCGGTACAGCGGAGGCTGAGCCAGGTAGACGTAGCCCTGGTCGATCAGCGGCTTCATGAAGCGGAACAACAGCGTCAACAGCAGCGTCCGGATGTGGCTGCCGTCGACGTCGGCGTCTGCCATCAGGACGATCTTGTGGTAGCGCAGCTTGTTGATGTCGAAGTCGTCGTGCACGCCGGTGCCGAGCGCGCTGATGATCGCCTCGACCTCCTTGTTCGCCCAGATGCGGTCGATGCGGGCCTTCTCGACGTTCAGGATCTTGCCGCGCAACGGCAGGATCGCCTGGATCCGCGGATTGCGCCCACCCTTGGCCGAACCGCCTGCCGAGTCACCCTCGACGATGAAGACCTCGCACTCTTCGGGGTTGGTGGACGAGCAGTCGGCCAACTTGCCGGGCAGCCCGCCGCCCCCAAGCAGCCCCTTGCGGTTGCGGGCCGCCTCACGGGCCTTGCGGGCGGCGATCCGGGCGGACGCCGCCGAAATCGCCTTGCGGACGATCTCTTTGCCCTCGGCCGGGTTGCGTTCCATCCAGTCACCCAGCCGGTCGTAGACGACCTTCTGCACAAAGCCGCGGGCCTCGGTGTTGCCCAGCTTCGTCTTGGTCTGGCCCTCGAACTGCGGCTCGGAGATCTTGATGGACAAGATCGCGGTGAGGCCCTCCCTGATGTCCTCGTTGCCGACCCGGTCCTCTTTCTTGCGGATCAACCCCCAGGCCTCGCCCCACTTGTTGACGGTCAGCGTCAGCGCCGCCCGCAGGCCCTCTTCATGGGTGCCGCCCTCATGAGTGTTGATGGTGTTGGCGAAGGTGTGCAGTGACGACCCGTAGCCGGTGTTCCACTGCATGGCGAGTTCGAGGCCCATGCCGAGTTCGCTGGAGTGGGCCTCCACGTCGATGATGTTGGTCAGTGGCTCCCGGTTTCCGGTCAGGTAGCGCACGAAGTCGACCAGGCCGTTCGCGAAGAGGAACTCATCGCCGATGTGGGTGCCCTCCTCGTCGACGTGGTCCTTGCGCAGATCGACGATCTCGATTCGCAGGCCCTTGCTGAGGAAGGCCATCTCACGGAAACGGGTGGCCAGCGTCTCGTAATTGAAGTTCGTGGTCTCGAAGATGTCGGAGCTGGGGAAGAACGTGATCGTCGTGCCGGTCTCGTCGGTCTCCTCCAACTGCTCCACCGGGCCATCCGGCACACCCAGGAAGAAGCCCTGACGCCAATGGTGGCCATCACGACGCACATCGGCGATCATCCGGGCGCTCAGCGCGTTGACCACCGAGCTCCCCACCCCGTGCAGGCCGCCGGACACCTTGTAACCGCCGGCACCGAACTTGCCGCCGGCGTGCAAGACCGTCAGCACCAGCGTCAACGACGAGACACCTTCGGTCGGGTGGATGGCCACCGGGATACCGCGGCCGTTGTCGATGACCCGGCAGCCGCCGCCGTCGATCAGTTCGATCTTGATGTGGTCGCAGTAGCCGGCCAACGCCTCGTCCACCGAGTTGTCGACGATCTCATAGACCAGATGGTGCAAGCCGCGCTCACCGGTAGAGCCGATGTACATGCCCGGACGCTTGCGAACCGCCTCCAGCCCCTCGAGTACCTGGATCTGCGACGCCCCGTACTCGCCCTCGGCGTGCAAGTCGGCAGCAGAGTCCTCGAAGTGGATGTCTTGATCGGGCTCGCCAGCGCCTTCGGGGGCGTTGTCCACCGGATCATCGGAAGCGTTCGTCTCGCCCGACCGCATTGCCAGATCACTCACCGGCAGCAGCTCCTTCGTCGCTCGGAACCGCCTGGCCGGCGGTGGGCCCTTGCCCCATGGGTCGTGAGCCGACCCGTCCCAAGTGCAAAATCCTACCATTGTGGGGCCCGACAGCCCAGCCGCTGCCCCCTCGGTGGACGAGGAATGCCGCTTCCCCGCCGATCTCGGCCGATTCAACGCGTCAGGAGGCGTCCAAGTTGGTCCCCCACCGGGGCACCTGTCCACCGAGGTCGGACGGGCAGCCCCCGCGTGGACGAACCGTCCCCACGGACCATCCAGACCCACAGACCAACCCCACCGCGTGGACGAACCGTCCCCACCGACCATCCAGACCCACAAACCAACCCCGCCGCAGGCTAACCGTAGGTGTCGCGGGGCCCTCGACCGTCCCGAACCGACCTGATGCCGTGCTTCCAGCTGGGTGCCGCCGGCCCGCGCACCTCGATACGGACGACCGAGCCCTCACCGAGTTCGGCATTCAGCTTGGCCACAATCTGGGGCGCGAGCTGGCGCAGCACGGTTGCCCAGGTGGTCGACTCGGCGCGCACCAGCAGGACCTGGTCGTTGAATCCGGCCGGTTCGCAGTGCTGGGCGTTCACCGGGCCGACGATCTGCGGCCAACGCTGCAACAGTCGGCGCAGCCCGAGCTGGGTCTGCCAGCCGCGGCGTCCGACGTACTTGCCCAGCGCACTGCCCAACAGTTGGGGGTCGCGGTCGTCCGGGCCGGCACCGGAGCGCTGCTCCTCGAACTCCGCACGCGATTTGCGACGCCGGGGTGTCACCCCGCGTGGGGGTGGCAGGATGCCCGCGACATCATGGGCAATCCTGGTGGCCACCTCGACGCCGAGCGGGTCGTGGTCGTCGGCGACAATCGGGTCGGGGAAGACCAGGGCGTCGTCCTGCTCGCCGGTACCCGGTTGGCCATCGGCGGCTGGCGGCCGGAACTCCTCGTCAGGACGCCGGAACTCGTCAGGACGCCCGAACATCGGCCTGCTCCGGTCGGGTTGCGGGCCCCGCAGATGGGGTGATGCGCCCGGCCTGCACCTCGAAGCGGGCCCCCGACAGCTGTTCCGGGACGTCGGAGGCGACCGCTGCGGTGACCAACACCTGTTCGGCCTGCCGAGCAGCCAGCGCCAAACGTTCGCGCCGGGTGGCGTCCAGTTCGGAGAAGACATCGTCCAGAATCAACACCGCCTCGATACCGTCGGCGCGCAGCAGGTCGAACGCACCGAGTCGCAGCGCCAAAGCCAGCGACCACGATTCGCCGTGGCTGGCATAGCCGCGAGCCGGCAGCTCGCCGATCGACAACATCAAATCATCACGGTGTGGCCCGACCAAGGTCAGACCTCGAGCCAACTCCTCGCGGCGACGCTCCGCCAAGGAAGCTGCGAAGGTGGACGCCAATTCTGCCGGGTCGTCCGGCAGTTCGAAGCCGCAACGGTACGACACGTCGATCTGATTGTTGACCGGCGCGATCGCGGCGTAGGACGCCGCCGCCGGGGCCCGCAGTTCAGCGAGCGTATCGAGGCGCGCAGCCAACAATTCGCTGCCGAGGGTGACAAGTTGAGCGTCCCAGATCTCGATGGTGAACTCGGCCTCGGCGTCCGGACGCGTGCCCAGCAGCGACTTCAGCAACGCGTTACGCTGCCGAACCACCTTGTCGTAGTCCTGCTTCACGCCGAGCATCCGTGGCCAGCGACTGATCACCAGGTCGTCGAGGAAGCCGCGCCGAGCCGCCGGGTCGCCCTTGACGACCGTGAGGTCCTCTGGTGAGAAGACGACAGTGCGCAACGCCCCCAGCAGATCGTGGGTGCGCGGCAGCGCGGCCCGGTTGATACGGGCACGATTGGCGCGACCCGGATTGATCTCAAGTTCCAGCAACAGCCGACGCGAATCGTCGCGGCCGGCCAGCACCTCGGCGCGGATCACGGCCTGCTCGGTGCCGAACTGCACCAGCGGCGCATCGGTACTGACTCGGTGCGAACCAAGTCGCGACAGGTACTCGACCGCTTCCACCAGGTTGGTCTTGCCCTGACCGTTGGCACCCTGGAAGATCGTCACCCCCGGTGCCAGGCGGACATCGGCCTCGGCATAGTTGCGGAACTGGTGCAGTTCCAACCGGGCGACGAACATGGCTTTCAGCCTACCGGCGAACCCACTGCCGAAGCCGTGGCGTCAGCCGGGCAGCCGCATCAGCATGATGACGTGCTTGTAGTCGTCCTTCGGGTCGCCGTCGATCTCGTCCAGCCCCTGCACCAGGCAGGGTTTGCCCGGCGCGGTGAACGAGAAGTGCACGTACGGGGTGTCGACGGCCGTCAGCGCGTCGGAAAGGTAGTGCGGGTTGAAACCGGCAGCGGTGATCGCGAGCTCGCCGCCGGCCACGTTCTCGACCTGCGCGGAGACCGCCTCGGAAGCCTGCGCCTGGTCGCCCGAGGCGGCCTCAAGGGCGATCTGTTCGTCCGAGATGAGCATCCGCAGCGGACTGTTGCGCTCGGCGACCAGCGAGACGCGCTTGACCGAAGCCATGATCTCATCGGTCTTGCAGCGCACCGCCACGTTCGGCCTGATGTCCATCAGGTGCCGCACCTTCGGGAACTCGCCGCCCAACAGTCGGGTGGTGAGCTGGCGAGTGGTGCCGGCACCGGCCCCCTCGAGACCGATGAGCCCCTCGCCAATGCCGGTGTTCGACAATGCCAGAGTGACCGTTTCGCCTCCGGCCATCGACCGGGCGGCCTCACTCAGCACCCGTGCCGGCACCAATGCAGCACCCTCGGCGCCGCTGCTGGCTGGACGCCACGCCAGTTCCTTCAGCGCCATCCGGTAACGGTCCGTGGCGAGCAACGACAGGTTGTCGCCATTGATCTCCAGACGCACGCCGGTGAAGACGGGCAAGAGTTCGTCGCGCCCGGCCGCCACCACAACCTGGGCGATCGCATGAGCCAGGACGTCGCTGGCGACCTCACCGGTGGCGGTTGGCATCTCGGGCAGCGTCGGGTAGTCAGAGACCGGGAGCATCTGCAGGGTGAACCGGGCCGGCCCGCAGACCAGTTCGGCGCGAATGGCGTCGCTGCTGAAGTCAACCGGACGGTTCGGCAGACTCTTGGCGATGTCGGCAAGCAGGCGACCAGAGACCAGCGCCTCACCTTCATCGCTGACGTCGGCGCCCACCTGTACCCGTGCGCTGGTCTCGTAGTCGAAACTGCTCATCGAGACACCGTTGACATCCGCCTTGATCATCAGGCCGGCAAGGATGGGGACGCTGGGCCGACTTGGCAGGCTGCGAGCCGCCCAGGCAACAGCCTCGGCCATCACATCGCGTTCAAGACGAATCTTCACGGTGTCATCCTTCACATCATCGATCGCGGGCTACGCGCTTCAGTGCAGGTGGGCGCCGCTGCGACCTTGCACCGCCCAGCGCGCCGGGAGGCCATGACCTGTGGGCATCATATCCGCCTCGAACCGTGCGCCGGTCACTGGAGAGCGATGGCGTCCAGGATTGGCAGGTAGGTCATCCTATTGGCGGTGTTGGCCCTCAGGCGTGCGGCGGTCCTCAGGTTACTTCTAGGTGTTCTTGTTGTATCTCTATTCAGCAGTAGTAGTCACTGCGGTGGAATCTGTGGAGGGCTGGCATCCATCGAAGTGAACCGCTCGAAGAGGCTGTGGACGAAGGCCTCGGGTTGTCAACAGAGCCGCTTTCGGCTGTGCATCTTGACCGACGATGTGCACGCCGGCCCACATTCCTTCCGCAGCGCGCCCGAACCTGTCCACAGATTCTGGAGGCATTCCACAGGGGCTATGGAAAACCTGCGACG
>WPCK01023329.1_pt1 | contig 12048 bp, 11 predicted proteins | sample 5399851 | NCBI WGS metagenome assembly WPCK01 (sample SAMN12869471, study PRJNA574797) | sludge metagenome | isolation source: wastewater treatment of pH11 | place: China:Beijing | collected 2019-05-20
CGGTGGCGCCGGCTTCTTCCAGCGCGCTGACGATTGCCGCTGTGAGCCACTGCGGAATTTGCTCGCCCATCTCCACTTCCCTTTTGACCATCTTGTGCCTTGCCATGGTAACGCTTTATTGGGGAAGGTGGGGACGGTACGGTAGCCCCGGGAAAATTTGGCGTCCCAGAAGTCTCTTTCGGCGCGTTTTTAGGGCCTAAATGTGCCTATTTTTCGTTGAAAGTGAGGTTAGTGTCAGCTTCCTGGTCCTAACCCAGGTCGGTGCTTGCCGGCAGCGGAAGCAGAACCCGTACGGTTAGGCCGCCGCCGCGCGTATCCTCTAACTGCACCGTTCCGCTGTGTGCTTCCACAATTCCCCCAACGATGGATAGTCCCAAACCGGATCCTCCCAGGCTTCTTGCCCGTGAGGAGTCGGTGCGGTAGAAGCGTTCAAACACTCTTTCTCGCTCGCTGTGTGTGAGCCCAGGCCCGTGGTCCCTAAATTCGATGGCCCCCTGCTGGTCCGCGGTCCCAATGGCTATTTCGACGGGACTGTCCGGTGGGGTGTAGCGATCTATGTTGCCTACCAGGTTCACCATGACCTGGGTGAGCTGATCCCTGTCTCCCATTACCAGCAGTGAGCTGGGCGGTTTTCTTTGGTTGAGGCCAACTAGTTTCACGGGACGCGCGCCGTTTAGTGCCTGCAGGTCAGACTGTGACTCTTTGGCGAGTCTCACCAGGTCGATGGGGATGGGGGAGAGGGGCCGTTTTTCGTCCAGCCGCGCTAGCAGCAGGAGTTCTTCCACCAGCGTGGACATGCGTGTCGCCTCAGATTCGATTCTTCCAAATACTTCACTGATCCTCTCTTCGGGGACTGCTCCCAGCCGGTACAGTTCCCCGTAGCCGCGGATGGCGGCCAGGGGGGTACGGAGTTCGTGCGAGGCGTCAGAGACAAATCTGCGGACCTTCTGCTCTGACTCATCCCGCGCTTCGAAGGAGTCCTCAATTTGTGCCAGCATCTGGTTGAGCGACAGGGAAAGCGAACCCACCTCTGTCGCGGGAGCCAGTGGCACTATTCGCTGCGTGTAGTCGCCGGCTGCAATTTTGCCCGCCACGGTTTCTATTTCTCTTAGCGGCCCCAAGGATTGCAGGACCAGGTAGTAGCCGGCGATGCCGCCCACAATGATGACGCCAACGCCAGCCAGGAAAAAGAACAGGAACGTATTCAGGATGGTGTCGGATACGTCTACCAGGGGCAGGGCAACGGTGACGACGCCCGCCGGCTGGTTGGTGGCGCTCAGTTCCATGGGGACTGCGACGGCGCGCCAGTTGGCCCCCGGGATTGTGGACCTGACCGTGATGGGAAGCGTAATGCCGGTGTCGGTGAGGGCAACCTGGCCTATTTCTAGCAGTTCCCCCACCTGGGGCATTCCGGCGTGCTCTTCGGTTTCAGCGGTGATGATGACCCGGGTTTCCTGTCCGATGATTTCCCGGCGGATGTAGTAGTTGGTGGGAATTTCGGTGGTGGTGCCCCCAAATCCCGTGTTGGAAACGGTGTTTGCCAGTTGCGCTGCGGAGGTGACTAGCTGGTCATCCACCTGTTTGATGAGGTGCCTTTGCAGGATACCGATCATGATGGTGCCCACGATTGCCAGTGCCGCTGAGACAATGGCAATGATGAGAATCACCATTCGTCCCGTGAGCGGCGTCTGCGTCCAGTTGCGGCGGATCCTTTGCAGCAGTTCCATGTTAGGGAGCTTCGCGGATCAGGTAGCCGACTCCCCGTCTGGTTTGGATCAGTTCGGGAAGGCCGTCGGTGACGGCTAGTTTTCTGCGCAGGTAGGAAATGTAGGATTCCACGATCGCAGCATCTCCGTCCCAGTCGTATTCCCACACGTGGTCCAGAATCTGTGCTTTGGATACCACACGTCCCGCGTTGAGCAGCAGGTAGCGAAGCAGCTTGAACTCCGTGGGTGACAGTTCGATGGGGATCCCGGCCCTCTTCACTTCGTGTGCGTCTTCGTCCATTTCGACATCCGCAACCCTTAGGATTGAGTCGGAATTGGGTGAGCCCATTGTGCGTCTGAGGATTGCCCGGATTCTGGCGACTAGCTCTTCCAATCCAAACGGTTTCGTAACGTAGTCGTCGCCACCTACGGTGAGGCCCTGAACCTTGTCGCGAACGTCGTCCCGCGCGGTCAGAAACAGTACGGGAATCACCAGTCCCGCTTCCCTGATTCTGCGGGTCACCGTGAACCCGTCCATGTCTGGCAGCATCACGTCTAGGACGATCAGATCTGGGTGGAATTCCTGTGCCTCATGGTAGGCGCCGGCCCCGTCGGCTGCCTCGCGAACTTCAAATCCGGCGAATCTGAGCGAGGATGCCAGCAGATCCCGAATGTTTGGTTCGTCATCGACGACAAGTAGTCGCGCCTCAGGTGGTCCGGGGCTCCCTGGATTTTGAAGTGTCATGGTCCCAGTATTCCCCCTTTATCTGAGAGTTTTCTGGGAATCGGCTGGATTTCGTTTGTTCGAGGTGAACTATCCTTGTCTGGAAGGAACGTCAATATCGTTGGGGGTGTGGTGGTGGGAAATACTTTCCCGGGTCTACGCATTGGGGTAATTGGGGCGGGTCGCGTCGGGCCGTCCGTGGCCAGTGCTCTGCGAGCCGGCGGCCAGCAGGTTGCGGGAGTTACCGCCAGGTCCCAGAGTGGGCGCGAGCGGGCCGCCGCAATGCTGCCGGGCGTTCCGCTGATGGATCCCCGCGAGCTGGTGGCAACCTGCGACCTGGTGCTGCTAGCCGTTCCGGACAGAGAAATTGGCGCGCTGGCGACGGACCTGACGGATTCTTGGCGGCCGGGCCAACTGGTGGTGCACCTTAGTGGTGCCCGCGGCCCGGATGTGCTTGCGCCGGCTGCTGAGCGTGGGGCTCTCACCATGTCTCTTCACCCGGTGATGACATTTACGGGGACCTCGCTGGATGTGCAGCGGTTGCAGGGGACACCCGTGGCAGTGACGGCACCGGCGCTAGCAATCCCGCTTGGTGAAGCTTTAGTAAGGGATTGGGGTGGTGTTCCCTTCATTCTGGAAGAGTCCGCCAAGCCGCTTTATCACGCTGCTTTGAGCCATGGAGCAAACCACCTGGTGACCCTTATCAGTCAGGCGCAGGACCTTCTGAGCCAGGCGGGAATTGAAGAGCCCGGCACGGTTATGGAACCGCTGGTGCGCGCCGCGTTAGAGGGGGCTTTACAGCGAGGAATGGGTGCTCTCACGGGACCGGTTGTACGCGGAGATCAAGAAACTATTGCCGCACACGGACGGGCCCTGCGGGGCACCGAGGCGGCCCCTACCTACGATCACATGCATGACGTTACGGTTAGAGCGTGGCAAGAACAGCTTGAGAAAGAGGCGGCTGAAAATGACTGAACCGGTACTGCTCCGAGGCGTGGATGAGCTGCGTCGCTGGCGGAAGGCGGGGGAAACCCTGGGTTTTGTTCCCACCATGGGGGCGCTGCATCAGGGGCACCTGTCGCTGACGGAAGTGGCAGCCGAAAGAGCCGACCGGGTTCTAGTGTCAATTTTCGTGAACCCCACCCAGTTTGGACCCGATGAGGACTATGACCGGTATCCGCGCACTCTGGAAGCGGACATGCGGGCAGTACGCGAGTACCCGGTGGACGCCGTGTTTGTGCCTTCCGTAGAAGAAATGTATCCGAACTTTCCCGAACCCGCCCAGGTTTCCCTTCGAGTGGGCCCCCTGTTCGACGTTCTTGATGGCGCAAAGAGGCCCGGACATTTTGACGGCGTGTGCCAGGTGGTGGCAAAACTCTTCAACCTGGTGGGGCCACAGGTAGCGGTTTTTGGGCAGAAGGATGCCCAGCAGGTAGCCGTGATCCGCCAAATGGTGAAGGACCTAAACTTCCCCGTGGAAATTGTTGCCGCCCCCACCGTTCGCGAATCTGATGGCTTGGCTCTGTCCAGCCGGAACGCATATCTAAGTACCGAACAGAGGCTAGCCGCCCCCACACTGTACCGGGCCCTGCAAGATGGGGTGGCAGCCGGTCGGGCGGAGGATGGGGGCCCCGTACAGGCCGTGAACGCCGCGCTGCAGACCATGCTTTCGGAGCCCAAATTACGTCCGGAATACGCCGCGGTCGTTAGCGGTGACACCTTCGAGGTGGTTGCGTTAGCTACCGTTGGAAACACCGCCCTTTTGCACCCACCGGTGGGTGAACTCACCCTGTTAGTTGCCGCCCAGCTGGGGGATACTAGGCTTATAGATAACGTGCAGTGGAAGGCGAAGTAGATGTCTGAATTTCCCGCTTACAGGGAGATGGTGAGTGGAAAGATCCACCGCGCCACCGTAACGGGCGCTGACCTGAACTATGTGGGTTCGGTGTCCGTGGATGAGGATCTGCTGCAGGCCGCCGACATTTACCCCGGACAGAAGGTCGACGTGGTGGACGTGACGAACGGTGCGCGCCTCTCCACGTACACGATTGCTGCCCCCGCTGGTTCCGGCATCATTCAGCTGAACGGAGCGGCGGCCCACCTGGTTCATGAGGGGGACGTCGTCATCATCATTGCCTACGCCCACCTTCCCGAAGAGGCTGCCCGCACCAATCGTCCGCAGGTCGTTTTCGTGGACGGATCCAATCGTCCGGTCAGCCGGGGCACGGACCTATCTCGGTAGGATCCGTGTAATTAAGCGGTTACCATGGGTGGGTGACTAGTTTGAATGAAACCCCCCAGAATGCAGATACTTCTCCGGCCGGTGAGTCAACCCTCGAAGAGGCTCCCGAACAGATTCGCGTGCGCATGGAAAAGCGGCAGCGGATGCTGGATGAGGGACGTGACCCCTACCCGGTGGTGCTGCCCATCACCTCGACCATAAGTGAAATACGGGACCGCTACCCGAACCTGGAGCCGGGTGAGGAAACCTCGGACTACTACGGGGTGGCGGGAAGGGTGGTCCTGGCCAGGAACTCGGGCAAACTCTGCTTCGCAACTCTGCAGGACGGCGCGGGTAATCGCCTGCAGGTAATGCTCTCAGCGCGTGAGGTGGGCCCCGAATCACTGGCGGTTTACAAGGGTGATGTTGACCTGGGGGATCACCTGTTTGTCCACGGTAAAGTCATCGCTTCAAAACGGGGGGAACTTTCCATTCTGGCCAGCCCGGCCCAGGACGGTTCCGCGCCCGCGTGGCAGCTGGCCGCCAAGGCGCTGCGTCCCCTGCCAAAGACTTTCGAAGCAGCGGACGGAACCGAGATGACCCTGTCCGAAGATGCTCGGGTGCGCCGCCGGTACGTAGACATGATTGTGCGGCCCGCGGCGAGGGACATGGTGCGCACTCGTGCGGCAATTGTCTGGTCTCTGCGCGAATACTTCCATGAGGCTGACTTCATTGAAATAGAAACCCCCATGCTGCAGGTGCTCCACGGGGGCGCCGCCGCGCGGCCATTCTCAACCCACATGAACGCTTACGACACGGAACTGTTCCTGCGGATTGCTCCCGAACTGTTTTTGAAGCGCGCCGTGGTGGGCGGTGTGGACCGCGTCTTTGAGATAAACCGAAATTTCCGGAACGAAGGGGCCGACTCCTCGCACAGCCCAGAGTTCACCATGCTGGAAGCGTACGAGGCGTACGGCACCTACGACACCATGGCTCACCGGGTCCAGGAAATGGTGCAAAAGGCCGCCAGGGACGTATTTGGAACAGAACAGGTCACCCTGTCGGATGGCACCATCTACGACGTGTCCGGGCAGTGGCGCACCATCGGCCTTTACGAATCGGTGAGTGAAAAGCTTGGACGCGAATTCACCGCGGAAACCTCACGCGAAGAGCTGCTGGCCATAGCGGAACAGTTGGGAGAAGAAATTCCCGACCACTACGTTGACGGAAAGATCGCAGAAACCATCTTTGAAACCCTGGTTGGTGATGACCTGTACGAGCCCACCTTCGTGAGGGATTTCCCAGAAGACACCTCACCCCTGACCCGCGGACACCGCAGCATTCCCGGCGTCACGGAAAAGTGGGACCTGTACGTGCGCGGGTTTGAACTGGCCACCGCATATTCGGAACTGGTGGACCCGGTGATTCAGCGTGAAAGATTTGAGGCGCAGGCGCTGGCGGCCGCAAAGGGTGATCCTGAGGCCATGGTGTTGGACGAAGATTTCTTGGAAGCCATGGAGTACGCCATGCCCCCCTCGGGTGGAATGGGAATGGGGCTGGACCGCCTCATCATGGCGCTCACCGGCGAAGGAATACGCGAGACCATTACGTTCCCGCTGGTGAAACGCATCGAGAGTTAGAACCGTGGACCTTGGGATCGCAGGGCGCGTCGCGTTTGTCGCCGGTTCCACTTCCGGCATGGGCTTGGCGGTGGCGCGAGCACTGGCGGCAGAAGGGGTAGCTGTCGCGGTCTGCGGAAGACGCGAAGAGCTGGCACGGGCAGAAGCTACCACGATTGCCGAAGAGTTCCGCGTGCCCGCGATAGGTCTGCAGTGCGACATTCTGGAGCGAGGCTCCCTGGACGCGGCAGTGCTGGCTACCCAGCAGTCCCTGGGAAACATTGACATTTTGATCCTCAACGGTCCGGGGCCTAGGCCGGGCGGAAGTGAGACTGTGAGCGCAAGGGAAGCCGTGGAAGCCGCCGAAACGCTCATTGCTCCCCACGTGCACATGGTGGGACGTCTACTTCCCGGAATGAAGCAGAGGAACTGGGGTCGAATCGTTGCGGTCGGCTCATTCACCATGGACCGCGCCTCAACGTCTCTGAGCCTCTCAGCAATGGGACGTGCAGGCTTGCAGCGCTACCTGGAGGCACTGGCACGTGAGGTGGCAGGCGGCGGTGTGACCGTGAACATTGTGCAACCCGGGCTGGTGGCAACCGACAGGATCGACATCCTGGACCGCGTGGAATCCCAAGCCACCGGGATTCCCGTAGCTCAGGTGCGCGCCAGGCGCGAGGCCTCCATTCCCTTTGGTCGGTTGGGTGATCCCGCAGAGTTTGCCTCGGCCGTAACTTTTTTGGCGTCCGAACCCGCCAGGTATATCACCGGGCAGTCCCTTCGCGTTGACGGCGGCCTTTACAGCGCAGGGTGACGGAGCGTCCTGGCCCCAGCCTGCGCTTGCGGTGCGATATTGCCCGGTTTTTGCTCTGAAAGTCGCCGAAAGAGCACTCAGGGCCTACGCTGCCACTATCTGGCGGATTCGCCGCTCCGCAGCACCAATGCTGCGGGCAGGTTCGCATCCATCCGCCAGCCAAGTGCGCACCTTCTTGGGTTCGCGTCGAAGCAGCACCGCGCCGCGCCAAAGAAGTGTCGGAATTGGCTTGCGTGCTTCCCCCAGGTCCCTGAGCAGCCTGAACCAGGCATTGCGCCACGGTGACCTGGCGATACAGACGGCCCCAAGCAGAAGTCCGCGCTCCTGCAGTGGCGCCACCAGTGTTGAGGCAAAGATCCCCTCCACAACCAGGACGGTGTGATTGCCGGCAGAGAACTGAAAGGTTCCCGTTTTGCTATTGCTGGGAATGTCGTAAATGGGAACTTCTGCTTGCCCGGCTACACAAATGTCTGTGAGGGTGTCCAGTGCTTCCTGGAACTTCCATGAAGCGGGATTGTCCCAGTTGATTTTCCCGCCGGGCAGTCGGGGCAGATTTGGGTCTGTATCGTCCTTGTAGAAGTTATCAAGTGAGAGCGAGGGAAGTCCCAGGCGAGAGGTGAGCGAAGTCTTTCCCGATCCGGAGGGGCCCGTGAGGATAATTATCCTCATCAGCGGGGTGGGGTTCTCAGGTTGAATGTCAAAGAGTGCATCCTGTTTGCTCATGCTCTGCGCCATCCAAGGGGCCTGTCATTGTTCTTTTTGTACAGGGCGGCCCCGTGCCTCTCCAAACGCAGGTAGTTCAGGACTACGCGGGCCAGGGATGAGTCAATCACCAGGTCCGTCACCGCTCCCGAACGCAGCGCCCCGATGAGCGGCTGGGCTTTAGCGTCCCCCGCTGCTACGCACAGTCGCCTGGGGATTTGCGCCAGCTGGTCCGGGTCGGGCCCGGATGCCCGCAGGTTCAGGTCCATGTCGGTTGATCCGTCTATGCGAAGCAAAACGGTGCAGACGTCGCCGACCACGCCGTCTTCGCGTGCAGCCTGAAGTTCATTTTGGTCCAGGAAGCCCCCGGAGTACACGTGACTGGGGATGCTGCCGTCCAGGGATCCCACCCCAAAGAGCGCCACATCGCAGCTTTCGATTGTGCGCAGCACCTGCTGGACGGACCTTTCGCGCCACATGGCCTGCTTGGTGCTGGCGTAGTCAAAAAATGCGGGCACGGGAAAGTTCAGCATTGTGGCACTCAGGGCCTGAGCCGCCTGGGTGATGATGGCCTGTGCGTAGGGAAGGCCAGATTCTGCGGCATTCGAGGCGCCGTTCAGCTGAACAACGGTAAGCCCAGGGAGATCAACCCGAGGAATGTTCGAGGCAATGGCCGAGGTGGTGTTACCCCACGCAATGCCCAAAGTAGCACCGGGAAACAGCAGGCCAATCAGCTGTTCTGCCGCCACGTTGGAAACGTTGTGCAGCCGGTTCAGGTCGGTGTCGGCGGCGCCCACGGGAACCACCCACGTTCGCACGCCAAACAGTTCTTCGAACTGCTGCCCCAGAGTGTCCACGCTTCCGGGGGGAGCGGTGATGGCGATTCGAACCATGCCCACTTCGCGGGCATAGCTGAGCAGCCTGGAGACGGTGGACCTAGAAACCTCAAGCTTTGAGGCGATGGATTCCATTTTCTGGTCCTGCAGGTAGTACAGGGTGGCTACTTCTTGGGCTAGTTCATCACGCACGTTCACAGTTACCAGTCTGCCATGAACATACGTGCAGATGCTATGAAAACATGTGCAGGGCAGAGATACTCTTCACATACGGTTTCGATGCCGCAACCCATCAATGGTGGATCAGTAAACAGTCAAGGGAGATGAAGTGGCAACGCCAGTCCTATCGAAGGAATCACGTAAGCGCGCGTTAGAAGAAATGTCCAGCGGGGAAGAACTGGACATACTTGTCGTTGGGGGAGGCGTTACCGGAGCTGGAATTGCGGTTGACGCGGCAACCCGCGGCCTCAAGGTTGGAATTATCGAAGCCCAGGACTGGTCTTCAGGCACGTCATCTCGTTCCTCAAAGCTGGTGCACGGCGGTCTGCGGTACCTGTATCAGCTGGATTTCAAACTGGTTCATGAGTCCCTGTCAGAGCGCGGACTACTTCTAATTCAGAACGCCCCGCACCTGGTGAAGGCACAGCCTCTTCTGTGGCCGCTAAAAATTCCTGTAATTGAGCGGACCTACTCGGCAGTTGGCGTGGGACTTTACGACACCATTGCCCAGGTCGCCCACCCGGGAGCCGTGCCCATCCAGAGGCACCACACGAAGAAGGGCTCTTTGAAGCTTTCACCGGCACTGAAGCCCGATGCTCTGAACGGGTCCATCGTTTACTACGATGCGCGCGTCGATGACTCGCGCCTGGTGATTACCCTGGTTCGCACCGCGGTCCGCTACGGGGCTCAGGCTGCCAGCCGCGTGCAGCTGGTTGAAACCGTGAAGGAAGGGGCTCGCGTGGTGGGCGCCGTCCTGGAAGATTTGGAAACCGGTGAACGCTACACCGTCAGGACCAAGGCAATCATCAATGCGACAGGCGTGTGGACTGAGAAAACACAGCAGCTTGCCGACAGCTCAGGTGGCTTGAAGGTGCTGGCTTCCAAGGGAATTCACCTGGTGGTTCCCAAGGAAAAAATCGACTCAGAGGTCGGGCTGTTCCTGCGTACGGAAAAATCTGTTCTGTTCATTATCCCGTGGAAGCGCTACTGGATCATTGGTACAACGGACACGAAGTACCACGAGGACCTTCGTAACCCGGTTGCTGATGAAGCCGATGTGAACTACCTGCTGGACCAGGCGAACTCAGTTCTGAAGAATCCGCTCACGAAGGATGACATCCTCGGCACCTTTGCCGGCCTGCGTCCCCTTCTGCAGCCCGGGACGCTAGATGGGGATGCAGCGAAGTCCACGAAGGTCTCGCGTGAACACACCGTTACCGAATCGGCTCCGGGATTCACCGTGATTGCTGGTGGAAAGCTCACGTCATATCGACAGATGGCAGAGGACGCGGTTGATTTCACGCTGGGGAAGGAAGAGGCCAAACGCCGTCCTTGCGTAACCAAGAAGACCCCGCTTGAAGGTGCGGATGGGTACCACGCACTGTGGGCGCGTCGTGAACTTATCGCGAAAGAACACGGTTTCACCGTCAGTCAGATCGAAGATTTGCTGGATCGATACGGCAGCGATATCGATGCGATCTTCGCTATGATTGAGGAACGTCCCGACCTGGCAGAGCCGCTGGCGGAAGCACCTGAGTATCTTCGTGCAGACGTGGCGTTCGGCGTGAACTATGAGGGTGCGTTGCATTTGGAAGATATTCTGCTGCACCGTGTTCGCCTAGTTTACGAACACCGTGACGCAGGTTTGGCTGCTATGCCAGAGATAGCGGACATCATGGGCGACTATCTGGGTTGGGATAAGGAAACCAAGGAGCGGGAGATGGATCTGTACCGTCAGGCCTGTGTGGCGGTGCGGGAAGCGGAGCTCATCGAAGATGAGGCCGCAGCACAAGCGGTGCGGGATCGGGTGGAACCGATCTTGCCCATGCTGGACGTCTAGTTCAGTGGTTTAGGTGGGGTCGGTACTTTCCAGGCCGGCCCCAAACAATCCCGAAAAAGGATCCCTGCGGCGCCCGCCGCGGGGACCCAAATTAAACACAGTGCGCGACGATGCGCGTAAGGAGAACATGCAACAGTGAGTATGATGGAGATTTTTGCCTCCGAGTTTTTCGGCACCATGGTGCTGATCATTCTCGGTACTGGCGTAGTGGCTAACAACCTGCTTCCTAAGAACAAGGGACAGGGAACGGGTTGGCTCATGATTAACTGGGGATGGGGCATCGGCGTGTTTGCCGGTGTGTACGCCGCATGGAAGACCGGTGGTCACCTGAACCCAGCGGTAACCATCGCCAAGTGGATGAGTACCTTCTACGATCCAAATGTGACTCTGAACGGTGTTGCGCTTGGGGAGCCTGGCGCGGTTCCTGTCACGGGCGGAAACATGATGGTTTACTTCATTGCACAGCTGCTTGGCGCATTTGTTGGTGCCATCATCATGTACCTGGCCTACAAGAAGCAGTTTGATCAGGATGCCCCGGCGGCCCACAAACTGGGTGTTTTCGCAACCGGCCCGGAGCTTCGCTCCTACGGTTGGAACCTCGTCACAGAGGCCGTCGGCACCGCGATTCTAATCATCTTCGTGCTTGTCGCCGGTGGTACCCCCACTGCCGTTGGTCCGCTTGCCGTGGCTTTGGTCGTGTTCGGTATTGGTGCCTCCCTTGGTGGCCCCACCGGTTACGCCATCAACCCTGCTCGTGACCTTGGCCCCCGTATTGCGCACGCCGTCCTACCGATCAAGGGTAAGGGTGGCTCTGACTGGAGCTACTCCTGGGTACCCATCGTTGGTCCGATCATCGGTACGGTTCTAGCCGTGGTAGTCACCTACGGCCTGGGCATGTCCACACTCGACTTCTTTGTCTAAAAAGTAGTCAACTAACACAACGAAGTGAAAGGGAAATTACATCAATATGTCTGATGAGAAATTTGTTCTTGCTATAGACCAGGGAACCACCTCTTCCCGTGCCATTATTTTCAACCATGGCGGTGAGATAGTTGCAGTTGGTCAGCAAGAGTTCGAGCAAATCTTCCCCAACCCCGGTTGGGTGGAGCACGATCCGATTGAGATTTGGGAGACCGTTCGCTCCGTCGTGGCCGATGCGCTGCAGAAGGCAGAGATTAACAAGAGCTCTCTAGCTGCAGTCGGCATCACAAACCAGCGTGAAACCGCGGTTGTTTGGGATAAGACCACGGGCGAACCCGTCTATAATGCCATCGTTTGGCAGGATACGCGTACTTCCAAGATCATCCGTGAGCTGGCGGGGGATCAGGGGATGGACCGCTACCGCAACAAGGTGGGCCTGTCTTTGG
>WPCK01321285.1_pt1 | contig 12036 bp, 13 predicted proteins | sample 5399851 | NCBI WGS metagenome assembly WPCK01 (sample SAMN12869471, study PRJNA574797) | sludge metagenome | isolation source: wastewater treatment of pH11 | place: China:Beijing | collected 2019-05-20
CGATAGTCGATCGCTTGCGAGACGGGAGCCCAGAGGTTCCCGCCGTTACCCTTTCGAAACATGGCGACGATTTGCATATCGACCTACGGTTCGTTAATCCCGACGACGATCATCACATTGCGGCAGCATTCGCCTAGTCGCGCTGGTTGCTATTACCGTCGCCGAACGTAGCCATCTCGATCAGCAATCGATCAACCGTCGATTTTCAATCTTCATTCGTCGGCCCGCACGTTGGGCTAACTCAAGGTTGTGGGTCACAAGGACGAGCATTGCGGCCTGGCGCCCAGGCAACTCGAAGAGCAATTCCGCCACGGAGTCACTTGAGCGGGCATCGAGATTTCCTGTTGGTTCGTCGGCTAGAATCAGTCGCGGTTGATTTAGTAGTGCACGGGCTACGGCGGTTCTCTGCCGCTCGCCGCCGCTCAGCTCGCTAGGAATGTGGCTTCGCCGGTCGCTCAGTCCAACTGCGTCAATCAACTCGTCGGCTCGATTGATCGTGTCTGGATTGGGACTCCCATTGGCAAGAGCTGGCAGCAGAACGTTCTCGATTACGGACAATTGTGGAAGCAAATGATGGTCCTGAAAAACGAACCCGATGTTTGCATTTCGGTATGCAGCCAGCTCTGTGCTAGAGAGTGCAAATGGATCGACACCGTCCAATGCAATTTCACCATCGGTCGGTCGGTCAAGCGTACCGAGAATGTAAAGCAGCGTGGACTTTCCCGATCCGCTCGGCCCGACGATGGAAAGATTCTCACCCGACGACAGATTCAGATGCACGTCTTCCAAGATGCTCAGTCTCTCAGCCGCAGACGCGAATTCTTTGAACAAGTTGCGGACGCTAAGATCCGATGAAGCCGTCATAGTGAGAATTGCCGAAGGGCTTAGGCCCGTCCATTGGAATTAATTCGCATATTGCACTTCGGCAATTTTGTAGACAGTTTCGACTCGGCGAAAGCCCAAACGTTCATACAGACGGATGGCGGACGTGTTTTCGACCGTTACTTCTAAATGCGCTGAATTGCAGCCTGCGAGCCGAAAACCGCCTAGAGCGGATTCGATTAGAACAGATCCAAGCCCGAGGCCGCGAAACTCAGGGTGAACGCCGATGTTCTGAATGGCTCCTTCGCGGGCACTAGATTTCAGCCCTTGAATGGTTCCCACAGGCTGGGCTGCGTTCTTATTGCTGCCCGAATGAACGATAAGCCAAGTCGCCTCGGGAACGAAATCCTTGCGGTTTGCTAACTCGATCATCAAATCGCGGCAACCGTCCAACTGACCCAGACATGGAAAGACATGCGAATCGAGGGCATCGCGGAAGCTTCGCCACTTGATGTCGGCATGATCGTTCACCACTCGCATTGACCATGGCACGAGTCGAAAACCGGACGGCACCATCCGCCGATTGCGGACGTTGTTGAGCTTGACCTCCATGCGATATCGTTTGAAGTAAGTTACCGACACCGTTGAACGTTCCTGACGCGGACAACTAATAGGATTCCTAATATCTTAAACCAAACCAGGGTAAAGCGATTCCGAATTTGCAAAATCTAGGTGAAAGTCGCCCCTGCCGAATCTCAAGGGTTACTTCGCTGCCTGACCGCTTCGTACAGGGTGACGGCTGCGCTGATCGACAGATTCAAACTATCGATTTCGTTTTGCATGGGTATCGTAAATCTCGCGACTTCATCTCGGAGCCACTGTTCATCCAGGCCTTGTTTCTCGTTCCCAAAGACCAGGGCTGCCCCGCCGCTGAGCGGAAGTTGCCATAGGCCACAGCCACCTTCGACACATGCTGCAAAGGTGGTTAGTCCAATGCTCTGCAAACGTTGCGAGGCCAATTCAGGCGTCGTTTCGGCAACCGGAAGTTGAAAGATCGCACCCCGGCTGGCTCGGATTGCGTTAGGATTGAAGGGGTCACAAATGGGACGGGTCAGAATCAAGGCCGTAGCGCCGCAAGCAACTGCCGAACGGACTACTGCCCCCAGGTTTCCAGGTTTCTCAACGCGGTCCAGGATCAATACTAAACTTCGGTCGTCCAGGTCCAGCAACTCAAGCGACAAATTGGGTTCGCGTGCAATTGCGATCGGTTGTAAAGAATTCTGGCCATAGGAAAGTCGATCCATTAGGGGCTGCGCGATGGGCTGCAAAGTGATATTCGGGTGCGTTTCGACGATTTCACTTAACGGCTTGGCCAGCGGAAGTCTCGGACACATCATCAACGTGTCAATCTGGAACTTGGCCTGGAATGCTCGCTGGATTTCGACGGTACCATCAATGAGAAACTGACCAGATCGACGCCGCTTCCGATTGTCGCGAAGTCTCAGGCAGTGCCGAAAAAGCGGATTCTGACTGCTGGTGATCAGCGGTAGTTCAGCCATAGTACAGTTTCTTCCTTCGATGCGCTGCGTAGCGGTTATCCGTGCTATGCGAGGCAAAACTAGTAGCGTCTAGACGGCAACCCCAATTCAGCGTGAACCTCTCATGGTAATTATCAATCGATTTCGATTCATTAGCAGATTGCCAAAATCGCCTTGAAATTTGGAACAAGGGGCCCAATTTCATCGAATCCGAACCTAGGGTTTGGGTGTCTGGCCGCTCATGAATGGGTGCGACTGATCCCGGTGACTTGCGCAGCCACGATGCTTGGGCCGCCCGTTGCTGACCAAACAAAACAAACCAATCCGCTCAAATCCCTTTGAGCAGCGCCGATTTGATTCGCTCCAACACTGAAACCCTAGTTACCCAATCCAATCCTGATTTTCAAACAAGGCAAAATGACCGACGAAATCAATCCCTACCTGCAACAAGAAATCCTGACAGCGTCGCCAATACGTTTGCGTTGGATGCTCATTCGACGAGCTGAAGAACTCTGCGGCGAAGTGAATCGTCTGTGGGCCGACGGTCAAGACACTCAAGCCACCGGTTGGCTACTTCGAATTCGTGACATTCTTGGCGAATTGCTCAACGGAGTCCAAAGCGACAATCCGGTCAGCAGATCTGTATCGGATTTGTATGTCTACCTCCTTAAAATGCTCAGCCAAATTGAAAAAGGCCGAGATGTCGCCGGTCTCAAGCGCCTCGAAGAACTTTTGCACATCGAGAATGAAACGTGGCAAGAGGTCATTCGGAAATTCAAAGCTGAGAGCACGTTGGCTCGAACCGATGTTGCTGCGACGTCTTCTAAATCGATCGACGCTGCGCCGCAAAGGATATTGATGGCAACGCCCGCCAGCCTGCTATCACCGCATACGGATCAATTTGCGATCGCCGGGGAATTGAACCTGGAAGTCTAACGTTGTTCTTTGAAAGTGGTCCAAGCGGCCAACGCTAAACCCATCGAGGCTAAAATAAACAGAATATCCATTATCCAATTCACACCCATGAGAGGTGCAAGCGCATTGCCCAACAAACCCAGTACGAGGTCGGCAACAAAAATCAGCAAGACCAGGACAGAAAAGACTAACCCGATCAAACAAAGTGCTTTTGGCATCAGCCAACCTTTAGAAGCTTAAGCAAACGATTTTCCTGGGTGCATTACCTGGAATAATGGATTAGTCCGTAAGTGGGGGTTCAGTTACAATCTGGAGAACATTAAAGCCGCCTTATCGGCTCCAGGTATGGCGGTAGTATAGTCCAAACGCTCAAACTGTCACGTATCCACCCTGGCGAATCAGCTTTCAATTTTCAATAAATTGGATGAAATGTGATGAGTTTACGGCTTGATACAACAAGCGCTAGAGAAACGGGTTGTCGCCAAATTGACTCGGGAGATGCTATGGATTCTGATACAGAGGAATTTCGTAATCGATTCCGGCGGGAAATGCCAGTCTGCCAGAGGTATGCCTATTTCGACCATGCCGCCGTCTCGCCGCTGCCTGCTCGTTCGGCCCACGCTATGCATCGCTACGTTGATCAGGCTTCAAATGAAGGCGATGCCTGTTGGCCGGAGTGGTCGGCGGCCATCGAACGAACTCGACAGTCGGCGGCCCGGATGATTGGCGGCGATGAGTCAGAAATAGCCCTAGTCCCAAATACGACGTTCGGCATCACGTTGGTCGCCGAAGCGATCGATTGGCAGCCTTACGACAACGTGGTCGTACCCGAGAACGAGTTTCCATCCAACATTCTTCCTTGGAGCAATTTGGACCGCCGCGGCGTTCAAATTCGCTTGGCGAGAATTCCTCGGGATGGAGTTTTGGCTGTCGAGAATCTAGAACCCCTGGTGGACGACCGGACTCGCATGATCGCGCTGAGTTGGGTCGGATTCAGTAGTGGCTTTCGTTGTGATTTGAAATCGATCGTTCAATTCGCGCACTCGCGAGAAATCCTAGTTTTCCTGGATGCGATCCAGGGACTAGGGGCATTTCCGCTGGATGTCAAGCAGACGCCGGTCGACTTTTTGGCCGCCGATGGCCACAAGTGGATGCTGGGCCCTGAAGGTGCAGGCCTGCTGTACATTCGAAACCAGCATCTTGAGCAATTGAGTCCTATCAACGTCGGATGGAACAGTTTAGCAGGCCGGGCCTTTGACCCCAAGTCCGCTGAATTGAAATCTACAGCCGCGAGGTATGAAGGTGGCTCAGTCAGTATCCCCGGAATGCTCGGCTGGGGCAGCAGTCTAGAGATGCTGCTCGAGATGGGTGCCAATCAGCCGGGAAATTTGATCGAACAGTCCATTTTGGAGAACTCAGACAACCTGACCGAGATGCTAACCTCGTCTGGATTCCTGGTGGATGTGCCGAATACCGCGTGCAACCGCAGCGGTACTCTCGGAGTGCGTTGGCTGGAAGCGGATGCCATCGGAGAACAAGCCTATGTGAAGGCGCGCAAAGGCCTTCTGGACGCTGGAGTCGTAACGAGTGTCCGTCAAGGTAAACTTCGCATCTCGACACACGCTTACAACAATACGGATGATTTCCATCGATTGGTTACGTCTTTGGTAGAATGTCGGCGGTCCCACGGCAAATCATAATTCGGGAGATTGACCATGAACCGCAAGGCCTTGAATCCTCGCATCGGCGTCTATACGGGTTCATTCGATCCGATGACGCTTGGGCACTTGAGTGTCATCCAGCGAGCCAGCAAACTTTTCGATGAGTTGATCGTCGGAATTGGCGTCAATACCGACAAAGCTCCGCTGTTTTCAACTCAGGAACGCGAAAAGTTGATGAAGGCGATCCTCAAGAACCACACGAACGTGAAAGTCGAAGTTTTTTCTGGGCTTGCGGTATCCTACGTTCGAAGTCGTGGCTCGCGCGTCATGGTTCGCGGGATCCGGCCGCTGACGGACATCGCAGGTGAATTTACGATGATGATGGCAAACCGGCAGCTCGACCCAGAGATTGAAACGATCTTTTTGATGAGTGACGAAGAGACATCCCACGTCTCAAGCTCATTGATTAAGCAAATTGTGCCACTGAGCGACGATGCGATGCTGGCCAAGTTCGTTCCGAAAGAAGTTGTCGGTCCACTACGGAAAAAATTGAAGGGGCAGGGCTAGGGCGTCCGTAAGGACACTAGTAGTCACAGCACGAGTTCTGCCCACAAGCTTGGGTCTTCAATAGCCGACATGTCGGGTCGGATGGTTAGGCTTTGCCAGCCAAGTTCGCGATCGATCACTACGAAATAGAAGCCGATCGTTGGAAAGTCGTTGCGGTCCAAGCCGTGCAGCGCATCAAAATGCACTGCGGCCACGAGCCGGTAGCGCCCGTCGGCAACGCGAGCTCGAATTGCTACTAAGTTGGCCGGCGGCTGCGGAGGATTGTCTCGAGCGCGTTGGATCGTCGACCATCCGATGTACGGCAAGTCGGCTTTGGGACCTGATCCCATCGGCAAGCACCCGATGCGATGACAGTATTTCGTCGCCCGGTGAACGTCGCGAGACTGCCGCGTATTGATCCACACATGCAAGCCATCACTGTCCTCCAATCGCGAGTCTCGACACCACGGGAGTTGCTTTTTCCCTTGTACGTCCGCCTGCAGGAAGATTGCATCGCTGCCTACGGCAATTCGAACCTGAGCGAACTTGCTGCCGCCTGAAAGTTCGTGGCTCAAGCAAGGCGCAATCGCTGAATCGGGCAACGACTCGGGGCGCTGAATAAAGCTTCGATCCAAACGATCGGCTTTGAGTCGCAGGCGTAACAAAATGCTTGGATCGATCAGGGGTTCCTTGGATTCACCCTCCAATTTGTTCACAACTACTTCTTTCCAGCCTGGCGTTTGAGTTTAAAAAAATAGGAAAGGATGGCACCGCATTCATCAGCTAAGACTCCACCCGTTGCCTGAGAGCGATGGTTGAGCCGAGGATCATCGGTCAATCGAAAAAGCGAATCGACTGCTCCAGCTTTCGGATCGGCGGCCCCGTAAACCACTCGCGCAATTCTTGCTTGGACAATGGCGCCCGCGCACATCGGGCATGGTTCCAACGTGACGTAAAGCGTGCAATCGTCCAACCGCCAACTCGTCAGGCTGGCCGCCGCTTGTGTAATCGCAATCATCTCCGCATGAGCCGTCGGATCTTGCAAGTTTTCTCGTTGATTCCAACCTGCTCCGATGATTCGTCCGTTGTGGACGATGACTGCACCCACGGGGACTTCATCTTCATCCAACGCACGCTGAGCAAACGTGAATGCTTGACGCATCCAATGTTGATCGGCATCGACGGAGCTTTGGGCTTCGTCCGAACGAATGGAAGGCGGTTCGTTCGCATCTTCATCGAAACGATCATTTGCGTTTTTGATCATCAGTCTTTTCGTCCATAGGTTCTTGTCCGACCGATCGCCATCGAAAGTTCTTAATTTCAACCCGCGATTCAAAAACACATAAGCCCAGCGGCTGCGATGGGTAGACTTCGATGCGAGTCGAAAATTTGTGGTTCTCTCGCTCTTGACTAATGCACTCTTCGTCGCCGATCCAGCACCGAATCACGTCATCCTCGACGATCACGCGAAATTTGTACCATTGGCCGTTCTTAAAATCGTGATGGCTGCTCGTTGAATTCTCGGATGCGTCCGCGCCGTCGATACTGCTCAAGCCCACCAATCCACCTCCCCATCCGCCGGCGATGAAAGTGCAAAACTCCTTGCCGACAGGAAACGTAAGCCCGCAAAGAAAATCGTTGCCGTCAGTCCGGCGAGCTTCGAGCTGAATCTCGAAATTCGAAGTCGGAAATCCTTGATCCCGGCGATAGGTTATGCCTGTCAACGGACTGCCCACTTCGAAAATGGTAAGTTCGCCTTCGCGCAGTACTTTGCCAGGTTTGTAAAAGTCCGTGACCTCCCAGCCTTCCAGATTGTCCTTGCCAAAAAAAGATTTCCATCCCTTTTCGTCGGCTGTCGCGTCTTGGATGATTTTAGTTTCGGAAGGTAAGGCTTTTTCTGGTTCCTGCGAATAGGCCGGCAGGTGCCAAGCCGTTACCGAGCCAAGGGCTGAAGCTATAATTGCTGTTGCACGTGGGCTGTGACCTGGGAAACAAACAAACCGCGTTGCCAGAATCAAAAACGATCGAAGCATAGTAAGTTATCCCCCTTTTTGGCCGGTCATTTTATAGCGTCAAAATGTGACGACTATATGAATTCCTTGAGTATCGGTAAAAATCGCGGTTTCGCCAGCCGAATCATGGACTATGATTGCCCGTAGCCCGAAAATCTAGCCACCTTTTCGTTGGAACGAAATGAAGACAGTTGCTGAGCTGACCGCCAACGCGAACGTCGCAGCGGTACGGCATCCGGAAGCCGAAATTGCTTGGAGCATACCACGTCAACCCGTCGCATACCGGTTGAGGAATTCTGTGAGAATTGCAACCATCTGTTTGACCCTCTACTGGCTGGCAATTTTTATCGGCACACACCTGCCCAGTGAAACGGTTCCCGATTTGAACCTTAGCGACAAGATGCTGCATTTTGGAGCCTACGCAGGTTTAGCGTTCCTCCTATCGTGGGCAATACCGAAACGCAAAGACCGCGTATGGGGTCGTCTGGCTGCAATTTTGCTCGCCGTCCTAGTTTATGGCTGCATTGACGAATTTTCTCAAGGTTTTGTGCCAGGTCGGACTTCGAGCCTTCTGGACTTCCTGGCTGATTCGGCTGGCGGAATTGTGGGAATCGTCGCCTATGTCGTCTGTCGCCGAGTATTGCTTTGCTTTACTTTAGGTCAACGCCTAGTTGCCCTGCTTTCGCATTAGCCTCATGCGTCACGGCTTGTTGCCGAGGGGATGATGTATCTAGGCGAACAACCCACGAATGGGCGTGCCACCGCCCGCGATTTTCATGGGTCGTCCGTCGTTGCTCGTGTAAGTGGTATTGAGGGAAATGCCAAGTGCTCGGCATACGGTAGCCATTAAGTCTTCGGGCTTGTAAGGTTCAGTTGTCACAGCACGGCCTTCGGAATCCGTTTCGCCAATGGCGATGCCCGGTTTCAATCCGGCACCGCCCAGAACGGCACTCCAAGCTCGCGCATAATGATCGCGGCCCGTGTTGGCATTGATTGTTGGTGTCCGGCCAAATTCTCCCATCCAAAGGATCAAGGTGCTGTCGAGCAACTCTCGCTGATCCAAGTCTTCGACCAAAGCGCTCATGGCTTGATCCAGGTCCGGCAGTCGCTCCTGCTGCAAGACTTGAAAGATATCTTGGTGGTTGTCCCAGCCTCCTAAATCAACTTCGATAAAAGGTACTCCAACTTCGACCAACCGCCGCGCCATCAGGCAACCACGTCCAAACGCAGTATTGCCATAACGCTCTTGCAAGGCTTCGGGTTCAGAGGAAACGTTGAACGCGGAAACCTGACTGCTGGTCAACATCTGATAGGCCTTTTCAAGCACTTTCTTATGATCGATCCCGACTGAACCGCGATTCTGCTTGTTGAAACCTGATTCAATTACATCGAGCAATGCCACGCGCTGACGCATACGCGCGTCTTCGACATCCAATTCTAAATTGCGGATGCGACCATCGCTGGTTACTGTCAACGGAGCGTAACTCATGCCGAGGAATCCCGGACCCGCGCTGGCACCGCCAATGGATATGAAAGGAGGGATTTCCAAGTCGCCGCGCTGTGGCAATAGTTCCTTTGCAACCACAGCTCCATAGCTCGGATGTTCAAGTCCGGCCATCGGTCGGAAGCCCGTGTGCATGTAATATCGCCCGCGATCGTGGTCGGCTTCGATCGTGCTCATCGAACGTACAACCGACAAGTGATGCATTTGTTTAGCAATTTTCGGAAGATGTTCACAGATTTGAACGTCCCCTGTTGTGGCTAAGGGCTGAAAAGGTCCGCTGGTGGGCGCACCGGGTTTCATGTCCCACAGGTCGATCGTCGAAGGGCCGCCGCCCATCCAAAGCAAAATCGCGGCCTTTTGATTACGCTTCAGTTCATCCACTTGAGCTTTCAATGATTGCCCAAGCAGCCAAGAAGCCGCACCCATGCTGCCGGCGGTCGCCAAATGCTGTATGAAGTGTCGGCGACTCATTCCATACGGGGTCGAAACAAACATGCTGGATGTTGTAGTGCAAGATTTCATTGTGACGCCGAGTTCCTAGTACAAAATTTCTAAATTCAATGTATGCCGTACCCAAGCTACCAAATACCGCGCTCTTCGGATCTCAACTTTTCCCTTACACCTTACTCCTTACCCCTTGCTAATGCACCAAAATGAATTCATTGCTATTGAGTATGGACCACCATACATCTTCCAGTACTTCCTGGGGTTTGTTGGGGCGAGCTTGAAGCAATTGAGCGATCGTTCGGTATTCAGCCGCAGTTGCGCGTCGGGCAAGGGCGACTCGGTAAAGCTCTTGCACTTTATCTTCAAACCGCGAGTTGGCGGCGACAACATCGCCCAGAAAACTGCCGGGCTGGCTTGTGCATGCGTTTCTAATAAGCTCGCCGTTGAACATCATGAGCATTTGAGGAATCGAACCATTGAACGTTGTCGATTCATCGCCTTCATCGGTTCCGAATGCAATAGTGAATTGACTTAGCCACTGGTCTCGTTCGGCTTGTTGCTGTTCGAGCGAGCCTCGGGCTTGGCCTCCCGCAGTGACAAGCGATTGGTACAACTGTTCTGCCGACATTTGGCGAGCGTAAAAATAGCTGAATTGGGGCGGTTTCTCTTGCGAGGGATCGTCAGGATTGTTGCCGCTAGTAATGGCGCTGGATAGCTGATAGGGCTTGGAAAGGACGATCCACTGAATCAACTTGCGAATGTCGTAACCGCACTCTCGAAATTCGCTGGCCAATTGCTCCAGCAACTCCGGGTGCGAAACTGGATTGTGTAAACCGAGATCATCGACGGGCCTGGTGAATCCGCAGCCTAGAAAATGCGCCCAAACGCGGTTGACCATCATCTTAGCGAGGTTGTCATGTCGGGCTATTCGATCGCCGAGTTCGCTTCGACGATTGACCTGTTGAACGTAGCCGCTGTGGCCAATTTCGGTGCCATCGAGGTAGACGGGAAAGGCGACTTTCGTAACGCCGCTGGGAAGTTCAAAATAGATGTCGGCCTCTTCTGGAGTCGGTGGCTGAGCTTCACCGGGGAAATCTTGATCGACCAATTCGACGAAATCGATCATGTCGGTACCTCGAGCAAACCGGCGGAGCGCGGCGGTTTGTCGAAAAAATGCGTTCATTTCCCAGAATGAATTTTGTTTCCAATCATCAAAGGGATGGTCGTGGCACTGAGCGCACTGGACTTTCAGCCCCAGGAAAATTCGAGTGGTCGAACTCGTGGCCAGCGTGGCCTTCTCGTCGTTGACTTTGTCTGCCAAAAAATTGGTGGCACCGTTGAACCCCGGCGTACCTGGTTTGGTTGTACCCGTAGCCGTAATCAGTTCGTGGACGATTTTGTCATAGGGTTTGTTGTTGGCGAAACAATCGCGGAGGTACTTGGCCATTCCTTGGCGATTGACAAAAGAATTGCGTGTCGTTCCGCCGCTGCGTCCGATCAGCAAATTGCTCCAAACAGAGCTCCAATAAGCGGCAAATTCTTCGGTGTACCGGTCATCGTAAAGTAACTTATCGACCAGGACCTTGCGGGAGTCCTTGCCTTTGAGTCGCGAGAATTCGTTGGCTTCACGCGCGTTAGGAATTCGACCGATCAGGTCTAGGAATGCTCGACGAACCCATTTTGCATTGGATTCATCCTTTGCAGGCTTGAGTCCTGAGGCTTGCCAACCATTTTCGACGGCCTGATTGATCAGGGCCGTTTGAGTCGCCAACTCGTTCGATTGGTCCGGCCTTTTATCAGCCCACAAGACGTTCACCAAACAAAGAGTCAGGCATCCAGTCAAGCCAGCAACCCCTAGTTGTACTCTTAAAGTTGCCATACCGCTTTCCGAAAATCTAGTCTATGATCCACAGCTTTCACGGTGGGACGGGTTCACGCCAGAAGCCTTTGACGCTCTGTTTATTATAGCCCGCCCGCGCGTGTAATAGAATTCCAATGCAAAGACTTATCGCTGCCTCGTCAATCCTACTGGCTGTGTTGTTGCTGATTGCGACGGCTGCCCGAGTCAATCGAAGTTATCACACCCCTGGGCCATACGACCCGGCAAGGCAGGGGTTCCTTGATTTTCATTGCGGCGTCTACTTTCCGTCGAAAGCCTTTATCGAGCACGTATCGCCGTACGGTGCTGAGTACGCTCAGGAGTTTCCCGTGCCGCGCAGCTCCCCATTTTTTTCGCCGGTCGCTTTTGCGGTCCACGCGCCATGGGCGCTGCTGCCGCTGGCCACCGCTGAGGTTCTCTATTTTGCTTGGATGGTATTTCTCGTCGGGGCAATTTCAGTCCTCCTCGAGCGTTGGTTGGCTGAATGGGATCAAGATGCGTCATCGATTCGACCGGCTATCCGTTCGGATCGTCTGGGATGCATATTTCTCGCGATCGTGTTTTCTCGCGGCGGACATCAGACGTTTTTTACGGGCTATTTCACGTTTGAAATGATATTGGCTTCGTTGGTTGCTGTCCAATATGGCAAAAGTCGACCTTGGTTGAGCGCTCTTGCGCTGGTGGTTGTATCGTTTAAACCCAACTACGTAAT
>WPCK01069335.1_pt1 | contig 12015 bp, 9 predicted proteins | sample 5399851 | NCBI WGS metagenome assembly WPCK01 (sample SAMN12869471, study PRJNA574797) | sludge metagenome | isolation source: wastewater treatment of pH11 | place: China:Beijing | collected 2019-05-20
GCGGAACGAGTGAGTGATCAGGCAAAGTTCCGTCAGCTCGTGCGATACACCATCGCAAGAGAAGGAATGTTATCCACTTCTAAAAAGAAGGATGCGGATGACTCGAAACAAGTTTACTCGATGTATTATGAGTACTCGGAAAGAGTAGCAACGCTGGCTCCCCACCGTATCATGGCGATAAATCGAGGTGAAAATGAAAAGGTGATCAGTGTATCCATTCAATATGATCAGGATGCACTAATTGAGAAAATCTTTCATCAGATGATCCTTCGTAAATCGACCATCAGTGAAAATGAGATCTTTATGGCAGTCAAAGATGGTTGCAAACGTTTATTATTTAGTGGGATTGAACGTGAAATCCGTAGTGATCTAACTACAAAAGCTCATGATCAATCCATTGAACTCTTTACCAACAATGTTGAACGTTTACTTGTTCAGCCACCACTTAAAGACAAGACCATACTTGGGGTTGATCCTGCTTTCCGTACAGGCTGCAAACTCGCTGTTATAGATATGACGGGTAAGGCATTGGAAATTTCAGCCATCTACCCACATCAGCCGGTTAATAAGAAAGAAGAAGCGCTCAGTACACTAAGTAAACTTGTAAGTAAATATCCAATTGATATTATTGCGATTGGCAATGGAACAGCATCCCGTGAAACAGAAGCCTTTATTGCTCAGTTTATTCAAACGGTGAATCGTCCGATTGCTTATACTATTGTTTCAGAATCAGGAGCGAGTGTTTACTCCGCAAGTCCTCTGGCAAAGGAAGAGTTCCCCGATTTACAGGTAGAGCAGCGTTCGGCTATCAGTATTGCACGCAGACTACTCGATCCACTATCTGAACTCATCAAGATTGACCCTCAGTCGATTGGAGTCGGTCAGTATCAGCACGATCTACCAACCGCAAGATTGAAGGAACGGCTAGACTTTGCCGTAAGTAAGGTAGTGAACCGGGTTGGGGTTGATATCAATACAGCCAGCGAGCATTTACTTCGCCATGTTTCAGGACTTAGCAAAAATAGTGCTAAAGAAATCGTCAGATTTAGAGATTCAAATGGGCGTTTCAAACAGAGAGAACAGATTAAAACAGTTAAATATATTGGTGATAAAGCCTTTGAACAGGCTGCTGGATTTCTTCGTATCGTGGATGGTGATCAGTGGCTGGACGCAACAGCGATTCACCCAGAGAGTTATCCGCTGGTATATCAGCTATATTCACAGTTGAATCTTCAGCAGAGCGATGCTGAAAATCGTATGAATGTACTAAAGAAGTTAAACATAACTCAGATGGCGAAGCAGCTTGGTACTGACGAGTATACGTTATCCGATATCGTAGATACACTGCTTCAACCTCTGCGTGATTATCGTGATCAGTATGATGGACCACTGTTACGTCAGGATGTATTGAGTCTAGATGATCTTAAAGAAGGAATGCAACTCGAAGGAGTTGTACGAAATGTCGTCGATTTTGGTGCTTTTGTGGACATTGGCCTCAAGAGTGATGGTTTGGTTCATATTTCAAAAATGGCAAAACATCGTGTTAAACATCCAACCGAAATGGTTAATATTGGCGATATTATTACAGTATATGTTAGTGGAGTTGATCAGATTCGACAAAAAGTTCAATTATCGCTACTGAAGGAACTCATTTAAGCACAAAGGCACTTGATAAGAGTGCCTTTGTTTTAGAATAATTGCTGGAGAATGGAGACATCTTCCAGTAAAAAGGGGATTTGCCTTGGTTTAAGTACCCATTGATCCTGCAAGCTGAAATGAAGGTAATCAGATATCTGATCCTCCATCAGAAATACCGGTTGACGATCATGGATTCTCTCAAAATCGGTCTGTGCAGCCTGTGTTAAAATGGCGAATTCCTCGACATTCTCACCTTTGATGACTGCTGCCATATACTGCAGAGCGTGCTTTTGATTTTTAATGAGCCACTTTCGCTTTTCACTGTCCCATTCATAAAATCCGTGAGCAACAACCACCGCGCGTTTTGAAGCGAATGCGTTCTTGAAAAAGCGGGATGTAGCTACCGTTTCCTGTCGTGCATTGATGATGCGCCCGGATTGGTCCCATTTTTCGATTCCCCACCGCATCGTCGCTGCTTTGACACCCTGTGGCTCATGTTTATTCTGAACTAATACCAGTGCCTGCTGGCTTGGAAAAACTTCATTTGTTGAAAATTGCAGTTGAATGTCACTCGTTTTAACCCAACGAGCCACATCGTCGTTATCAATCAGTAAATATCGTCCGCACATAACTTAACCTCCACGTTCAATGAACCATCGTTTTTCTTCCAGAAAAAGGTAGCGAAGCTGACCTGAAATTCGGCATGTGTAACGGATACCGGCACCACCCGCCTTCATGGAAGCGGCAGGAACTACCTGTGTTACCTTATCTATAGCATATTTTACACCATTTTCCCATAAAATGACGAGGGGTTTGAGCGATCCGTCTTTTCGATGAAGCGCTATGACATCCACATAAATTTTATCTTCCACTAATGATCACCAGCCTTAAAATATGATTCGGGAAAAATGACATGATCCGCTTTGGGATTAAACCCGCTAAGAAGCGTATCTTCCTTGGCGCATCCACGCTGGATGCAGTAAAAACCAAACCTTCTGCGTGCCTGATCGAACGCATGATCAATGGCCAATTCCTTTTCACGTTCCTTTTGATTGACAAAGAGGGAAAGTTGAATCGGTCGATCATGATATAATAATCCGGAAGCCTTAATCCCGATGCTTCGCAAAGGAATACGAAAATCTACATTGACAGAAAACAAATTCATGGCAGCGGTAATCAGTTCTCGACTGATATCCGTTGGATATTCCAAAGAAACCTGCCGGGTAAAGCTTTCGAGCTCCTTATTGCGAATGTATACCGTAACAACCGTAGCTTTAAACTGATGATCACGTAAACGAGAAGCCACACTTTCACATAAAACCGTTGTCACGATCGATACATCCCGCAAACTCACCATATCCTTCGGTGCCGTAGTGCTATTGCCAATGGACTTAATCATAGGCTCTTCATCACTGACAATCACCGGGCTGTGATCTTCACCATTCGCGAAGTAATGAAGGTATTCACCCCATTTTCCAAGACGTCGCTTTAAAAGGGCAAGATTGCACTTAGCCAGATCGCCAATGGTATATACGCCAATTTTTTCAAGTTTTCTGGCCGTAGATCGACCCACATATAATAAATCACTTGCGGGCAAAGGGTAGATGATCTGCTCCATATTTTCTCGGGTAATCACCGTAGTTGCATCCGGCTTTTTATAATCAGATCCAAGTTTGGCAAAAATTTTATTGAAACTTACACCGATGGACGCTGTAATTCCGACTTCACGTTTAATTGCTTCACGGATTTCGTCCGCAATAACTGCACCTGAGCCAAAAAGTCTGACGCTTTCGGTTACATCTACCCAGCACTCATCGATTCCAAAAGACTCAATACGGTCGCTGTAGCGACCATAAATAGCTTTAACCATCTTTGAAAAGCGCAGATATAAAGAGAAACGGGGAGGTAGAATAACGATGCCCGGACATTTTTGCCGAGCCTGCCAAAGTGCTTCACCCGTTTGAACACCTGCCTTTTTCGCCAGGGGATTTTTAGCCAGAATAATGCCATGACGTTTTTCGACATCTCCACCCACCGCCATCGGTACATGACGGTACTGCGGCTGATGCAACGCCTCCACAGAGGCATAAAAATTGTTAAGATCACAATGCAAAATGACTCGTTCCATACATATCCCTCCACCTACATTTTACTTGAAATAAATTCAAGTAGCAAGGTTTAACTTGAAAAATATTCAAGTGTCTGATATGATAGTTTCGGGTGATAGTATGAGTTTGCATCAGCGATTAAAACAGCTTCGAAAACAGCATGGGTACTCTCAGGAAGAGATTGCTCAGCGCTTTAACTACAAATCGTTTACGACTGTTCAGAAATGGGAAGATGGAACATCCACACCGCCGGCAGGCGTGCTTTCCGGGCTTGCTGAACTGTATAAAATCAGTGTCGATGAACTGTTGCGTTCAAAAAAATCATTTGTGAGAGTCCCTGTTATCGGGGTTGTCCGGGGTGGTTCACCCATTGATGCCTTTGAGCAGATCATCAGTGAATATGATGTGGAATTAAGTGATCGGCCTGAAGACTACTTTTATTTGCGTGTTGTCGGGGATTCGATGATTAATGCGCGAATTCATGAAGGGGACGATGTCTTTGTTCATAAGCAAAGTACCGTCAATTCAGGAGATATCGCGGTTGTGCTTATTGAAGATGAAGCAACGCTCAAGCGTGTTTTTCTCAGAGGTGAAAAGCTAATCCTTCAGCCTGAAAATCAGCAGTATCAGCCGATGGAGTTTTCGGCCAAGCAGATTGAAGAAAAGCGAATTTCGATTATCGGTAAGGTTCTGCACAATCGGATACAGTTCTAATATTTGCAATTCAATGTAAATTCCTTTAAAATAGGACAGGGTGATAAAAATGTCAATAAATGAAATTCAGGAAGCAACGATGGGAATCTTTCAACATGGAATCATCGGATTTCTCATTACACTGGTGGTCATTGTTTTATCTTTAGGAATTACACTTAAAGTAACAAAAAAAGCCATAAAGAATATGACAAAGAAAAATCGAATCGATGAAACAAGTGCACGATTCAGTTATCGCATCATTTCAGCGATTGTCTATACGTTAGCAATTTTTGGGATTATTATGCAGGTGAATCCTCTACGTCAAATTTCAGTGACACTTTTGGCAAGTTCAGGGGTTGCTGTACTGGTGTTAGGTTTTGCGGCTCAGGAAGCTTTTTCGAACATTATTGCCGGTTTTTTCATATCTTTCTTCAGACCTTTTTCGGTGGGAGAACTGATAATTCTTCCAGGCCAGAATATCAGTGGTCGAATCGAAGATATCAATCTGCGTCATACTGTGGTTCGAACCTTTGAAAACAATCGTATTATTATTCCAAACAGTACCATAAACAAATCAATTATTGAAAATCGGGATATTACAGAGAAGAAAATGTGCAGTTTTCTTCTCATGTCAATCAGTTATGACAGCAATGTGGATCGTGCCAAGGAAATCATGATGGAAGAGGCGCTTAAACATCCAAACCTGATTGATATTCGAACCACGGAAGATATCATGAACAATGTACCACAATTATCGGTTACACTGGTAAGTATAGGCAATTTCAGTGTCGATCTTCGCATGGGTGTCTGGTCTGCAGACTCTGCCAGTGGCTGGGTTATGCTTTCCGACTTGCGTGACTCAATTAAAAAACGTTTTGATCAGGAAGGAATCGAAATTCCATATCCATATCAGAATGTCATTATGAAAAAAGAGGCTTAGGCCTTTTTTCTTTTCTTCTAGTTATTTCATGGGATATATGATAAAATTTTCAAAACATCAACCATGGAGGTGGCATCATGAATCATCAAATTCAGCAGCGCATTTCGTGTATCCAAAAACAGATTGATTATGCATTATTACTTGAGTCAGTCGATCTCGCCATTGTCAATGGCTATGTATTCAACGTCTTCACCAGAGAGTTCGAGTTTATTGATGTTGGAATCAGCCAGGGAAGAATCGTGTCACTTGGAAAAAACATTCCAGCCAAAGAAGTTTTCGATGCAAATCATCAGTACATTTTGCCTGGAATGATTGATGCGCATACCCATATCGAATCTACCTTACTCACACCGTTGTCCCTCGATGAAGCTTTGATTCGAGCAGGAACAACAACAATCATTGCGGATCCACATGAGATTGCCAATGTCTCAGGGCTAAAAGGGATTCAGTTTATGCTTGATGAGGCAGAACAGACACTAACAGATATGTATTTTATGCTTCCATCCTGTGTGCCATCAGTTCCAATAGATCCCTCGTATCAGACTTTGGATGCAACTGAACTGGCTAAGTTAGCCGATCATCCAAAAGTTCTGGGATTGGCTGAGGTCATGGATGAATTTGGTGTGATTCACAAAGATCTTGCGGTGATGGAAAAACTGGCTTACTTTCATAATCGAATTATTGATGGTCATGCACCGAATCTTTCCGGAACTTCGATTGCGGCTTATGCCTCGACCCGAATTAAGACAGATCATGAATGTTCGACCGTTGAACAATTAGAGCAACGCATCCGTCTGGGCATGTATGTGGCTATCCGCGAAGGGTCTGCTTCCAAGAATATGAAAGAACTTTTAAAAGGGGTTAACGACAGAAACTTGCATCGCTGTATGTTCTGTACCGACGACATTCATCCACAGGACATTCTTAATCATGGACATATTCTTGCACTAGTAAGAAAGGCTGTCAGTTATGGGTTGGACATAGGATCTGCTATTTGCATGGCCACCTTTAATCCAGCCACATGCTACCAATTAAATGATATTGGAGCTATTACGTTAAATTATCAGGCCGATCTTGTCATCGTAGATAATCTCACTGACCTCAATCCCAAACATACCATAAAAAAAGGTGTTCTTTATAAACCAAAACAACAACACAACGTTGAAACATCTAAGGTTAAATCCTCCATTCTGGTAAAAAAACTGACACTGGAGCAACTCGTGGAACATCGAAACGATCGACTCACAAGAGTGATTGTTATGCACAAGGATTCACTCCTTACCAGTGAGATGTCTGTTGATTTATCACAGGAAAAGGATGTCGTTACCTGTGTTATCATCAACCGATATCAACCAGATGTACATCACTTTATAGGCTACGTAAAGGGAAGTGGGTTGAACCAGGGGGCAATCGCTACGTCAGTTTCACATGATGCGCATCACATCCTTGCTATCGGAACCAATAACACTGATTTGCTTTTGGCTATTAACACGGTCATTGATCATCAGGGAGGATTTGTGCTAGCTTTAGACAATGAGGTTTTGGATGCCTTATATCTTCCCATCGGTGGGCTGATGAGTGATCAACCCATTGAACAGGTAGCATCGAAGATGGAAGAACTTCAGCAAAAATCGTACAACCAGCTTGGCTTCAATCACTCTATACTAGCGATTACATTTTTGGGACTACCTGTCATCGGAGAGATTAAAATGAATGTGAATGGTTATGTTTCTGTTTCTTCACAAACCATCGTTTCCAAGAATGTGACGTAAACTTTAGCTTTTGTCACGGCATTTTCCCATGGATTGTTTCTTTTTCAGGCTTAATAGGCTATAATATTCTATTGTAGAACGGAGGAATCTCCATGTTTTTGAAGAGAATCGAAATGCAGGGATTCAAGTCATTTGCGGATAAAGTAGTCATTCAATTTAATCAGCCGGTCACCGGCATTGTCGGACCCAATGGCTGCGGAAAAAGTAATATTACAGATGCTGTACGGTGGGTACTGGGAGAGCAGTCTGTAAAATCGATGCGAAGCTCCAGTATGACAGATGTCATCTTTACGGGAAGCTTTGATCGTAGAAAAGTCAATGTGGCAGAGGTTACATTGGTTTTTGACAACTCGAATAAAGCACTCAACAGTGAATATAATGAAGTAGAAATTACCCGTAGAATCCATCGGGACACTCACGAGGGTGAGTATTTTATCAACAAGGTACCATGCCGACTCAAAGATATTTATGATATTGTTACTGATAGTGGGTTGGGCCGCGACTCGTTGAGCATGATTTCTCAAGGAAGCATCAGTCATTTTGCGGAAGCCAAACCAGCGGATCGTCGGTTGATTTTCGAAGAAGCCGCCGGTGTGGCCAAGTATAAAAAACGCAAGACAGAGTCCATTTCCAAACTTGAGCGGACTCAGGAAAATATGAACCGCGTACAGGATATTGTGGTTGAGTTGGAACGTCAGGTAACACCTCTTAAACGTGCTGCAAAAAAGGCAATGCTCTATAAAGAAAAGAAAGAACAACTTCAGCAAATTGAAACAGCTGTACTGGTAGCTGAAATCGAGAAACTTGATGCTGAGATTCAGCAGGCATCTCAGATACAATTTGATGTTTCTACACAAATTACCATGAGTGAAACCTCGATTCAGGTACAGGAAACAGCCAACCAGGAAAATAAACAGTTGGTTCGTGAACTGGATCTATCCATCCATCAGCTCCAGGAAGAAATGATGCGTGTTGTAGCAGAAATTCAAACACTGGAAACACGCAAAATCGAAGTGGATGAAAAGCGAAAATATGCGATGGAAGTGGGCGACAAACAACAAAGAGCTCATGAAATATCTGCGCTTCTGCAACAGGCACAACAGGAATATGAAGATCGCTTGGCCCGTCTTTCAAAAAGCAATGCCGACATTGAACTCTATACCCAACAGAGTATTGCGCTTAACCGCCAGTTGATTGACCGTCAAATGGAAGTTGATTCATGGCAAACCAAATTACGCAAGTTAACCAGTCGTGAAGAGATTTTAAACCATATGATGCAACGTCCGTTTGTTTCACAGGCAGGTGTTTCCGCGATTCTGTCTGCCAAACATAGTTTAAAAGGAATTCATGATGTAATGGCAAACCTTTTTTCTGTATCTGACGGTTACGAAGAAGCGCTCAGTGTTGCCCTAGGGGGTGCACAGTTCAACATCGTGACCGATGATGAAGCAGCCGCGCGAGCAGCGATTGGCTTTTTGAAGCGAAACCAAAGTGGAAGAGCTACCTTTATGCCACTAACCGTCGTCAAACCAAGAACTTTGCACAATGATGTGATTGTGGTCGCAAGTCATACAGAGGGTTATCTGGGTACAGCCGACATGTTTGTAACCAATCATCCAACCTATGATGATCTGGCAAAATCAATGCTTGGCAATGTACTTGTGGTTAAACATTTGGAAGCTGGCAATGAACTGGCATCACGAACACGCTATCAGTACAAAATTGTTACCCTTGAAGGAGATGTGATCCATCGGGGCGGAACCATGAGTGGGGGTAAAGGAAAGGATCATGTATCCCTGCTAACGGTTGGCAAAGAACTCGAAGATATCAAAGAAGCCATCGCAACAACGTCCATGCAACTCAAACAACGTGAATCCTTAATGTCGATGGATCGAAATAAAAAAACTGAAATCGATCAGCTATTGCTCGAATGTCGTCTTTCAACAGCACAACTTGAACCGGTTGTTGAGGCGAAACGCGCAAAATATGAACGTCTGAAAAATGATCTGGAGACATTGAATCCTGAGGGAGTCGAACAGAATGGATCGCTTCAGGATACACTCATTGATGCTTTAAATAAGTCCTATTCCCGTAGAGATGAAATTACAACGTCGATTCGTCTGAAACGGGATCAGCGAATGAAACTTAGCAATGAAGTGGAGAGAAAAGAAATTCAATTACGTCAGATGCGACGTGAACTCTCCGCATTGAGCACTCAAATTCATCAGATTCAGCTGGATCAGACACGCATGGAAACCCGGCTTGAAAATGTTCTTCAGCGTTTAGCCAGTGAATATCAGATGACCTACGAGTATGCCAAAACACTTGGCAGTGTCGAAAATATTGAAGAAGCGCAATCATCTGTGGCTTCACTGCGAGCTGAAATTGACTCCTTGGGGAATATTAATATGAATGCGCCGGAGGAATACAGTGAAGTCAATGACCGCTACGAGTTTCTGAGTAAGCAACTGGATGAACTCGCAAAAAGTCGAGACCAGTTACTTAAGATTATTACTGATATGGATAAAATCATGGTCGAACAGTTCTCGGAAATGTTCAAGAAAATCAATGGTGAGCTTCAGGATGTATTTGTGGCTCTGTTTGGTGGCGGAAAATGTAAACTTGTGCTTGAAGACCCGGATGACCTATTAAATACCGGAGTCGACATTGACGTACAGCCTCCTGGGAAAACAGTGCAGAATATCCGCCTGTTCTCTGGTGGAGAAAAGAGCCTGATTGCCATTTCAGTGTTATTTGCCATTATTAAGGCACGGCATGTACCTTTATGTATTTTTGATGAAGTTGAGGCGGCATTGGATCAGGGGAACGTGGAACGTTTTGCCCGTTATTTAAAACGATTCAGTGAAACAACTCAATTTATCGTTGTGACTCATCGTCCAGGCACGATGGCACAATGTGATGTACTGTATGGAGTAACAATGCCAAATCATGGTGTATCACAAATGTTACGTGTTAAACTGGCAGATGCGGTAAGTATGATTGAGGAAGGTGATGAACAACATGGGATTTCTGCAACAGCTTAAAGACAAATTTCAGAAAAAATCCGATCGGGATGTCTATTTAAGTGGATTCGAAAAGAGTAACCGGCAGTTCAAAGCCAAAATGGCTCATCTTTTTGATGAAGGACGTGAGATGGATAATGATTGGTTTGAAGAACTGATGATTACTCTTGTAGAAAGTGATATCAGTGTCAAAACAGCCACCCATCTGATTGATGAATTCAAACGTGTTTTTAAAAAAGAGCGCTTCACAACGATGGAAGAAGCCAAATCCTTACTTATTTCTACGATGTCGGACATTTATGGCGACTTCCCGCTGGATTTAATGTTAAGTGCGACAGGACCTACAGTTGTGCTGATTGTGGGGGTCAATGGATCAGGAAAAACAACGACCATTGCAAAGCTGGCAGCCAAATATCAGGCAGAAGGACTCAGTGTAGCCGTTGCCGCCGGAGATACATTCCGGGCAGCAGCAATTGCTCAGCTTCAAACCTGGGCACATCGCCTGAACATTCCATGCATTGCCGGAAAGCAGGATCAGGACCCTTCGTCGGTAATGGTCGATGCCTGCCGCTATGCCAAGGAACATAACATTGATGTGCTGCTCTGTGATACAGCCGGAAGACTTCAAAACAAAACCAACTTAATGAACGAATTGTCGAAAATGTTTCGTGTGATTTCAAGAGAAATTGAGGGAGCTCCCCATGCCATCTGGCTGGTTCTGGATGCCACAACTGGTCAAAACGGTCTTAGCCAGGCTAAGGTATTTATGGAAGCCACCGAAGTAGGTGGGATTATTCTTACAAAGATGGATGGTACAGCTCGCGGTGGGATTATTCTTACCATCAAGGAAGAAACAGATATTGGTGTTTTGTTTCTTGGTTTAGGTGAGAAAGTTGAAGATTTGCGACCTTTCGACAAAGAGTCGTATCTGTTCAGTCTCTTTGAAGGCAAAGAACATGTTAGATAAAACGGAAAAGATGAATCAGCTGCTTGACCGATATGAAGAGCTGCTCACGGAAAAGCAACGTGATGTTATGAGCCTTTATTATCGTGATGATTTATCTTTAAGGGAGATTGCCCAGGAATTGAGTATCTCCCACAATGCAGTGTTCGACTTAATTAAGCGGACTGAAAAACTGCTGACAACCATGGAAGAAAAACTGGGTCAGAATGAGTATTATTACCTTGTACAAGCAATGATTCGAGATTTAAAATCTTTGAATCTTCCACAGGTGAATGATATAATTGAGGCGTTTGAAAACAACTTAGGAGGAAAAGAAAATGAATAAAATTATTTCAGTAAATGCAGGTAGCTCATCATTAAAATTTCAATTATTTGAAATGCCAAGTGAAGCTGTTTTATGTAGCGGAATTGTTGAGCGTATTGGTCTTGAGGATGGAATCTTTACGATCAAGTTTGATGGTCAGAAGGTTGTCGAAAGAATGCCAATTCCTGATCATACATTAGCTGTTGAACTGCTGTTAAAAGCTCTAGTTAAACAGAACATCGTGGCATCTCTAGAGGAAATCGTAGGAGTTGGCCATCGCGTCGTTCACGGTGGGGAATTATATAATAAATCAGTCGTGTTTGACGATGAAGTAGAGAAAAATGTTGAAGTATTATCCGATTTGGCTCCACTTCACAACCCAGCCAATCTTGTGGGTTATCGAGCATTTAAGATGGAACTGCCACATGCTCGTCATGTTGCTGTGTTTGATACAGCTTTCCACCAAACCATGCCTCAAGACGTCTACCTCTACCCAATTCCAATGGAATATTACAAGGATTACAAGATCCGTCGCTATGGTTTCCACGGAACTTCACACTTCTATGTATCACA
>WPCK01112171.1_pt1 | contig 11985 bp, 10 predicted proteins | sample 5399851 | NCBI WGS metagenome assembly WPCK01 (sample SAMN12869471, study PRJNA574797) | sludge metagenome | isolation source: wastewater treatment of pH11 | place: China:Beijing | collected 2019-05-20
GATGAAAATAGGGTAAAGAATGGAAGTAAAATAAAAAGGTCAAAAATGAAATGATGAAAGTGAGTTAAAAGGAAGTAAAATAAAAAGATTAAAAATAGAATTAAAGAGGAAGAAAAAAGAGAGAAACGGTTAAAAAATAAAGCCGGAGAACTCTTCCTTAAAGAGTTCAGGCAGGAACCTGTTCCTTTTTCTCCCTGTTCCAGTGGCGGTGCTGTGCAATTGCGATGGTAAAAGACTCATTAAAAGAGCTTCTGTCCCCTTCATTTCTGGCGGTCACCACCCCTTTATCGGAAACCACCTTATCAGCAGAACTCTTTCCTGCGAGTTTTATATCCGGAAGATGGGCAGCTTTAAATAATTCGACTCCTTCGCCTGTTGCACCCAGAGGCTTGCAGTGCCTGAAAGCTTCATTGACGAAGTGGATAGCATCTCCATGCTTTTTCAGGGTTTCCACATTTTCTTTTCCTCCGGGGATGTATACAGCATCATACAGAACCGATTCTGTAGTGCGGTAATTTTTGTCAACTTCAATTTCCTGACCGTCCGAGCTCTTCAGCATGCCCTGGAATTTTGAGATAATGTCGGCTTTTGCTCCGCCGGCTTCCAGAGCCTGCATTGCCTGGCTCAGGTCTTTGTGGTCATATCCGTCCGCGACAAGGATGGCGATTTTCCTGGTTTTGATAGTATTTTTCACATTACGTTCACTGCGTTCCTGGCTCAAATTTGGCGATTCTTTAGCTACAGGAGAACCTCCTTTCTGTGCCGGAGCAGAGACACCGACCCCTTTTGCGATCTCTACTGCCAGGTCGCCATCGACGTTATTGAACATATCAACAACTGCCTGCCTGATTTTCTTGTCCTTGACCTTTCCTATTTCGAAATGGAAAGCCTCTATAATATGTTCTTTTTCAGGTTTCGACATGCTGTTCCAGAATAATTTTGCCTGGCTGAAAAAGTCTTTGAACTTTTCGCTTCGGGAACGGATTACCTTGCCTTCTACTTTTTCCATATAATGGACATAACCGCCTTCTTCTGCAGAAGCTGGCCTTGGCTTGCCATCTCCTACAGTATTCGGGAAATAACTCGTTTTGCCCTTGTTTATTGTCATACGGTTATATCCTTCCCTCTGATTGTTAGCCACCGGTGCTAGCGCCCGATTAACTGGAATCTCCTGGAAGTTAGGACCTCCAAGGCGGATCAGTTGTGTATCAAGATACGAGAAAAGCCGTCCCTGCAGGAGAGGGTCATTGGAAAAGTCAATTCCCGGAACCACATTCGCAGGGCAAAACGCAACCTGCTCGGTCTCAGCAAAGAAATTATCAGGGTTGCGGTCCAGGGTCATTTTCCCTATCCATTTTATTGGTACATCCTCTTCCGGCCATAACTTTGTAGGGTCGAGAATATCAAAGTCAAATTTGAATTCATCCTCTTCCTCCAGGATCTGCACCCCTAACTCAAACTCAGGATAGGCTCCCATCTCAATGGCATCCCAGAGATCACGACGGTTAAAATCAGGGTCTTTTCCTGCTATTTTCTGAGTTTCGTCCCAGACAAGGGAATGAATTCCAAGCATGGGCTTCCAGTGGAATTTTATAAACCTGCCCTTACCTTCGGCATTGACAAAACGGAAGGTGTTAACCCCAAAACCCTCCATCATCCGGTAGCTTCTTGGAAGTGCACGGTCTGAAAGAACCCACATGATCATATGCGCATTTTCATGGTGGCATGACACAAAGTCCCAGAAAGTATCATGCGCTGCAGAAGCCTGGGGAATCTGGTTATCCTGCTCAGGCTTGATCGCATGAACCAGGTCGGGAAACTTTATTGCATCCTGAATGAAAAAAACAGGCATGTTGTTGCCGACAAGGTCATAGTTTCCGTCCTCAGTGTAGAATTTAACAGCAAAACCCCGGACATCCCTGACAGTATCTGCCGAGCCCCTGAACCCTACAACGGTAGAAAAACGAACAAAAACCGGGGTTTTTTTATTAGGGTCCTGCAGGAATTTCGCACTTGTATATTCTGTCATGGGTTCATATACCTGGAAAAAACCATGCGCACCTGAGCCTCTGGCGTGAACGACTCTTTCAGGAATTCTTTCATGGTCAAAATGAGTTAATTTTTCTCTGAAGTGAAAGTCCTCAAGAAGGGTGGGTCCTCTTTCTCCTGCTTTGAGTGAGATGTCCGTATTATTTACCCTGACTCCCTGATTTGTAGTTAAAAACTCACGTTCCGGATCTTCATGGAACTTTTCCAACTGCTCCTCTTTGCTTTTTTCGTTAATCATCTTTTTATCCATATACAGTTATCCTCCCAGTTTATATAGTCCAGATTATTCGGTGCTGGAGCCCATAGTTTATACAAGAATTCAATAAGCATGGACTATCTACGATTCAGGTTCTGATGGAAGCAAAGGCGAGTAGCAACATAGCTCAGTGTAAGCAGTACCTGTGTTTGAGAAATCCCATTTAAGAGATACAGGAAAAAGCAGGCTCAGACCAGATGTACACTCCGGATTCAAAAAGCCTGCCAGGACCAGAAACTCAGCTTAAAGCTTACATTTGAGTACATTTCTATATACCCAACTCCCCATTCCTAGAATGTCCTATTATTATATGAGTTTTTTTATAAATACAACAATTTCTTTATAGAGAAAAAGGGTTCTGGTCCAGTTAGAAACGGGCAAGCAGGAGGAATAGAGAAATTAAAAAATGGGAAATTTCATTATTAAGAACTTATACTAAAAGCTGCAGAAATTCTCATAATTTGTCGCATCTCAAGGACAGCTGTGGAAAAACTCATTAAAAACAGAAGATGTTGACCAGTGCAAGTTAATATAAATTTAATTTAGAAAAAGAGGATCATAAGACATGACCGAGTATGTGCATGGTTATTCGGAAAGAGAGGCTCTCCGCCTTTCAGAACAGGCTGAAACACTTGAAAAACTTCTCCACCATGACACCGTATATCCACCCGGAGCAAAAGTGCTAGAAGCCGGCTGCGGAATAGGAGCCCAGACTGTAATCCTGGCAAAAAACAACCCTGATGCGGAAATTACTTCGATTGACATTTCCCCGGAATCCCTTGAAAAAGCCAGGGAAAATACTGAAAAAAATGGGATTAAAAATGTTAAATTCCTGCAGGCAAATATTTTTTCTCTTCCTTTTGAAGACAGCAGTTTTGACCACATTTTTGTCTGTTTCGTGCTTGAGCACCTGCAAAGCCCGGAAGAAGCCTTAAAAAGCCTGAAGAAAGTCCTCAAGCCCGGAGGTACGATTACAGTGATCGAAGGAGACCATGGGTCCTGCTACTTCCATCCTGAAGGAAAAAAAGCCATTGAAGCCTGGAACTGTCTCATCCGGGTTCAGGCTTACATGAAAGGAAACTCCCTGGTCGGCCGCCAGATTTACCCCCTTCTTCAGGAGTCCGGGTTTGAAAAAATAAGAGTGGAGCCAAGAATGGTTTATATAGATTCCAGCAAACCCGAACTTGTGAACGGCTTCATCCTGAAAACCATCATCCCTATGGTAGAAGGCGTAAAAGAACAGTCCCTGAAAATGCAGATAATTAAAGAAGAAGAATGGGAGAAAGGAATAGAAGAACTCCATAAGACTGCAGAACACGGAGGAACCTTCTGCTATACTTTCTTTAAAGGATGGGGGACAAAATGAGAACCTAACTTGAGATGGATATCTATCTTAAAAATTCAAAGGGAAAGATGGGCCTGTTTTCAGGACACATTCTTCCAGAATACTTGCAAAAACCGATTCTCTGAGAGAATTGTAATATCAATTCCTTTTTCAATGGTCAATTCCTTTTTCGATGAATTCCGGGCATGCAGGATGGTAATGGATGAATGGCTTAGATAAACACCATAACAGCCCGGAGAAAAACCTGCAGTCCAATATAATACTTACATACTGTGGTTCCGGTTTTTAAGGCGACTGCATGACCCATTTTTGATTTTGAGGGGATCATTTCCCAAATAATTTAACAACCTCTTTTAGCATCTGACTGACAGGAATTTTTTGAGGGCACTTTTCTTCGCACTGTCCGCATTCCGTACAGTTTGAAGCCTGTCCTTCAAGGCCGCTGTACAGAGCTTTTTCTCCTTCTGCGTTATCAAACATTTCAGCATTATTGAGGTACTTGAAATTCTCAGGGATATTCACTCCTGAAGGGCAGGGCATACAATACCGGCATCCGGTACAGTTAACCCTGGTCTTTGACATGTAGATTTTTTTTACACGCGAAATGAGCTCTCTTTCCCTCTCAGTCAGGGAGTCCGGAAGACCTTCAGACGCGAATTTTACGTTATCTTCAACATGTTTTATCTCAGACATCCCGCTAAGTACCACAGCTATTTCCGGATAGTCCCACAGGTATCGAAGGCTCCATTCAACAGGGCTTCTCTGTATATCAGCAGAATCCCAGATTTCCTGAACTTCAGGTGGCACCCCTGAGACAAGGTAACCCCCTCGCATGGGCTCCATAATAACTATACCAAGGCCCTTTGACGCGGCATACATCAAACCGTCTTTTCCTGCCTGGAAATTTTCATCCATAAAGTTGTACTGTATCTGACATAGAGTCCACGGGTAGGAATCGACTATTTCCTTAAACAATTCAGGGCTGTCATGGAAGGAGAATCCCGTATATTTTATTCTGCCATCCTCAAGGACAGAGTCAAGGAAATCAAAAATTCCATGCTTTTTAACCAGATCCCAGAAGTCACTGTTTAAAGCGTGCGCCAGATAGAAATCAATGGAATCAGTTTTAAGCCTTTCAAGCTGTTCGTTCAAATACCTGTCCATGTCTTCTCTGCTTGCAACCAGCCAGCTCGGGAGTTTGGTTGCAATATAGACTTTTTCACGGTAGCCGTCTTCAAGAGCCTTCCCGAGAACGGATTCGCTCATGCCACCATGGTAAGGATAGGCAGTATCAATGTAATTAACACCGGAATCGATGGCATAACGGATCATCTCTATGGATTTTTCCTCATCAACCCGGGTATCATCTCCCCCTATAACAGGGAGACGCATGGTGCCAAAACCCAGTATGGAAACTTTTTCGTCCGTCCTGCCAAGTCTTCTGTATAACATATATTTTTGCCCCCTCAAGAAAAATACTTGAAACCCATATCGAAATGAATCCCTTACCCCTCCTTTGTCATGATAGAAGATAACGCTTTGTGTAAGCTACAGGCTACATGGAAGAAAATGAAGTCCTGAAAAAAGGCTTCCAGCCCAAAGAAAGCTCCCCGGGAACTGCAGCTTCCGGACCAGAAAAACATACAGAAAACTCAGCACATTAGAAAACATAATGATGGCAGATATTATATAAAAAGAGCCTAATTTAGAATGGGAAATGGATGGGAAAACAAAAGTCATTCTTTGCGAGCCATTTACCCGGGAGTAGGGAAAATAATTCAGGGGTTTAAAACGTAAGGTAGTGATTTTTCAGTCTGGAAACTTGCCTGATAGACGACAGTCCGGACTGCAAATCTCATTGATTGATGAAAATAATCCAGAATGGGGGCAGTTCGACCATGGGAAAAGCCACGCTGACAATACTTCCGCGTTGAACCCTTTATGAAGGTGTATTGTTGGATCTGGAAGCCTTGAAGAAAGCCACTGCGGCCTTCCTGGTGCTTACAGCAATATTACTGGTCGTCAGTAACCGGGCAGAAATTGTGCCCTTGCTGGAAGAAAGCTGGAAGATCCTCAGTGATACACGGATTATGTATGTTTTTCTGGCATCCTCAGTTTATCTGCTGAGCGTGTATTTTTTTGCAGTCCGCTGGCAGCAGGTGCTCTCTTCCATTGGATATAACCTTAAAGCCGTAAATCTCCTCCCGATTATGTTTGGAGCAGCGTTCGTGAATAATATTACTCCTGCAAGCAGGACAGGAGGAGAGTCCCTGCGCATAATCTGGGCTAACAGGAGTTTTGGGATCACGTATACACACGCTGTCATAACTATCCTTTTTGAAAGACTGGTTGAAGCAATTCCTGTTGCCCTGCTGTTTCTTTACATCCTGTATTTATCCCCTTCTTTTGAAAGCCTTCTCCATCTCCAGAGAAAAATTCTACCGTTTAATTCTTCCCTGCTATGGGTTTTAATCCTGATAGGGGGAGGAATAGGAGTGTGGATCCTCATAAGAAAATCTTCCATTTTCACGAGAAAGTTATATCAGGACTGGAAACAGCTGAACAGGTCTTTTGTCCCTGTACTCCTCCTGTCCTGCCTGGTCTGGGGACTTGATGTGATACGCATCAAGCTGGTAGCTTCCGCCCTTTCCCTCCCTCTGTCCATGGATATTATAATAGTGTTCTCAGTCCTTTACCTCGTACTCGGATGCCTGCCAATCACTCCCGGAGGGCTGGGAATCGTAGAGGGAGGCCTGGTTTCACTTCTCCTGTATTTTGGGATGTCCCCTGCTTCAGCAGGCAGTTTCGTATTTCTCGAGCGGTTTGTGTCCTACGGGCTAAGCAGCCTGATAGGTATCCTGTATCTGTTTTATTATGGGGGGTTTAAGATCTGGAAAGATACAAAATCGCATTGATCAGTGACTGGTATTTCCCAAAAATAGGGGGAATCGAGTATTGTATGCATTCTCTTGCAAAAACCCTGATCCAGGAAGGACATGAAGTCCATATTATTACAAGGGGCTATCCCGGCATCCCTCAGTACAGCATGAGGGACAGAATTAAGATAATAAGGGTAGGAAGTGATCCCTTTCCGGGACAGAAGCATTTCATGATGCCCGGGGCATATAAAGAACTCTACAACCTTCTGAGATCGGAAAATTATGATATGATTCACTCTCACGGGCTTGACTCACCGCTAAGCATGGCAGCTCTGCTCATGTCCAGAAAAATCGGGCTTCCTTCCGTAGTTACAAACCATTCCCTTGTAGGACACACAGCTCTCAGCCCTGCTCTCTACCTTGCCGGCAAACTGCTTGTCAGGAATGCGGATGCCGTAATTGCAGTTAGTTCTGCAGTTGAGAAGGATTCAAAACTGATGACAAAAAAGCCAGTTTACAGGATATTTAATGGGATCGAATGTGAAGAAAACAGCTGTAAAGCTACCCTTCCCATCAACAGGGAAGAAAAAATCGTGATCGCCAGTGTAGCCCGAATGACAAGAAAAAAAGGAGTCCATCACCTTGTAAAGCTTGCCCCTGCCCTGCTTAAAAAACACGAAAATCTGATGTTTGTTATGATAGGAAACGGACCCCTTACAAAAAAGCTGGAAAAGAGAGTAAAAAAGTGCGGCTTATCCGATAATTTCTATTTTACAGGGGAAATAACCCGGAATAAAGTGCTTGATTATCTTGAGCAGGCTGACATCTTTGCTCACCCATCCGGAGACGAAGGGTTCGGGATTTCAATACTGGAAGCAATTTTGAAAAAAGTCCCTGTTGTGGCAATGAACCACAGCGGTGTTTCGGATATTATTGAGCACGGTGTAGACGGTTTTCTTGCAGAAGACCTCACGGAATTTTCATCCTGCCTTGAAACCCTTATTGAGAACCCGGAACTGAGAACTGAATTTGCCCGGAAAGCAGCTGAAGGGCTTCCAAAATATGACTGGGACAGGATTTATGAGCAGACATGCCGGGTGTATACAGGCATTATTAATGGAAAACATCAGAACAGGAGTCTTGAGCAGGAGAGCCTATCAGAGAGCGACTACAAAAAGTTGCTTAAAAAGACAGACCAGAGAGAATAACTGGATAAATAAACGGAAAAATGCTGGGAAATGATGAAGAAACCGGGAAGATGAATGGTTTCAAAAGTTTTTGAACCAATGTTTAAATATAAAAAATACCATAATATGCTTAGAGACTTCACGCTGTTAACATATAAAATGCAGGTAAAAAAGGAGCCATAAAAATGAGAATGCTGGAAGAATTTTTTCCTGAATTCACGGAAAAGCTGGACGAGATTGACAAGCTCTATGCCGAAAAAAGGATGATTGACGAAAAGACCTATCAGTTCATCTGCTTTGCCCTCTCGATTAAAGCCAGGTCAAAACCCTGTGTCCTGAAGCACTTCAAGGGAGCACTTGAAGCAGGAGCCACAGTCAAAGAGCTCTCATATATCTTTGCCCTGGTAATGAGGGAAGCCGCAGGCGCAGACGACTGCTGGACTCATGATGTAATAGGAGACTGGAAAGAGATCCTGAAAGGCAATATTTCATGCAGCTGCGAAAAATAAAGACATGGAATATTTCAGAAAATAGTTTTCGGATTACCTCAAAACAAACTTTCTTTTTTTCAGACTCCAGTGAAGAATTAAATCATTCTTAAAAATCCGTCAGCTTGAGCTGTTTTGGGCGAGAGAGTTTTATTTCCAGAGGTTTCATGTAATCGGCTGAGAGATGATATTTTTCCATAAGACTCCTGATTATCCCGTAAAGTTCAGCTTTATAAGCTCTGTCAGCCCCGCCTTTTGCGTACAATTTACGGTAGGGGTCCAGAAGTCCGGGAAAACTGCACGCAAGAAAATTGAAAAAATTCTTTCTGGTTTCTCCCCTCAGATAAAGCAGTCCCGGAAGAGCATAATCCACCTCACATTCTGCTGCATGGGAAAGAACCTGTTCGAGGTTCTGAGGGCTGTCTGTAAGGAAAGGAAGAACTGGCATCATATGGAGCCCGGTGGTGGCTTTTGTGTCTTTAAAAGCCCGGAGGACTGAAAAACGTTTTTCAGGAGAAGAAGCCAGGGGTTCCAGTATAGAGCTCAGCTCTTCATCTACGGTTGTAACCGTGACCGCAATATTTACCTGCGTAAGTTCGGCAAGTTCTTCAAGAAGGTCGTAATCTCTGAGTATGAGATCGGATTTTGTGGATATGGTAACCGGGTTTTTGTATTCGATCATTACAGCCAGGACTTTACGCATCAAACCGTATTTTTCCTCAGCAGGCTGGTAGCTGTCACATACCCCGCCTATATTGATTACCTCTTTTTTCCAGGAACGAGATCCGAGCTGTTTTTCAAGGGCTTCTGCAATGTTTGTCTTTACATAGATTTTCCGAAAAAAATCTGAGTCTTCCTCCTCTGAAGATGAGGCTTTTTCCTCTTTCTCCAGGTAGCTGTGAGAATACAGTGCATAACAGTATTTACAGCCGTGCTCGCATCCCCTATAAACGTTCAGATCCCACTGGAACGGCAGTGAGAGCCTGCTTGTTTCCTTGATTTTATTGAGGGTTTTTTTAACCTGGATTTCTTCAAACATCCCGGGATAAGATAAGGTTGAAAGCCATAAGAAACTTGGCGGGGCAGCCATTTTGTACCAAACCTGTTTTCGTAAAAATAAAAAAGAAGAAGAAGAAGAAGGGGAAGAGGGTTATTCTCTGTAAATTCCATCTCCTGTAGTAAGTTTTCCTTCCGCCCGAACCCAGCCTTCCTGCGGGCCTGCTAGCTGTATAGAGATCCTATCAGTGTATTCGTTGAATTGCCAGCCGTAGATCCACCACTCGTTTCTGCCCTCCATCTCGACGAAAATCTGGACCTCAGCATCAGGAGATGCATCATAATTTGCGTACACCATGCTTTCATAATCGAAATATGTGGGATTAATATAATCGGGTAAAGGTATTTCCGGTCTTTCTTCGGATTCCCTGAGATTATGTTTGGGCAGAAGTACGGATTCGTTGCCATAAGGGAATCTTGTATTGATCGGATGGTCGGCTTTTAAGGAGGTCCCGAAGTCAATTGAGGCGAGAACCGGAGTTTCCTCGGAGTACTCGTGAGATTCCACAATCTGCTCCGCCTCCGGAATTTCATTTTCAAAATCATCAGACCCGGGCTCAGGCTCTGGCATAGCCACAGGAAGAGAATGATAGACCGGCTGAATTTCAGCAGCTTCTATTTTGAACATTAACCCGTATTCAGTATCTTCAAGGCTGAGATTCCAGTCCGAAGGCTTATTGTAATAGTCTCCATTCACCATTTCCAGCCCGATCCCGGATTTATTATCAAAAACCGGAACAGGCAAATATAGAGTTACATTTTGAAGAGTGCTGTTGCTTGTTATGGTTATACTGTAATCATAGCTACTCATAAGGCTGTCATTATACATCTTTTCACTCTGGTTTTCCATGTACAGGGAACCCAGAATGAACAGAAGGAGAACAAATAAGATGAGCCCTCCAAGAATTTTTATCCATTTATTCATTTGCAGACCCTCTTCTTTAAAGACTTAAAGCAGATGAGAGGAGGAAATAATTAAATCTTGCTAAATTGAACCGGAAAAGGATCTTGCTTCGAAAAAGAAGGAAAAGAAAAACAGCCCGCGTAAAAAAATCGTTTTTCAGCTGTTTTAGCCTTTTTTCAGGTGAATTTGATTTCAGGTTAAATTAAGCCTTCATGCAGGCACGGACACGGTTACAGATTTAATAAATAAAGTCCAGAATGATCGAAACCGCATAGATCACAAGGGTGCTGTGATAAATGGGCAGGATCTTCATTCCGGCACCTGGACTCATTTCTCTCCAGAGATAGAGGTTTGAGCCTGCAAGAAGCACAAAGCCTGCGAAGAAACCATAGAGAGCGATGTTCCCCAGTTCCCTGAGGAAGAAAATGGACATAAAGAAATGCAGGAGCGTAAAACCTGTAACCCAGTACATGGACCCTTTTGCACCGTAAAGGACAGCTATTGATTTCATCTCCCTTGCCCGGTCATTTTCCAGGTCAATGAAATCATTCAGCCCCAGATGAGCCATCGTCCAGGGATAAAAGAAAACCATATAGAGCAGTATGGTCATATCCGGCTGTCCGTAGCATAGATAGCCTGCTGCCGGAAAAAGGGTAAAATCCGTCCTTCCGAGAAGCTGGGCAACAGGAAGTTTCTGGTCTCTTTTTTTTACCTGATAAAAAGCCTCGATGCCGTAAGAGTACAGCATGATCGCAAAAACGTAAAGTGAATTAGGATAGGGAAGGGTGAAAATCAGGGCTGAAGTGACTAACGCAAGCAAAATAAACAGCCAGAAAGCATTTTTTGAAGAGATCCTGCCTGAAGGGACAGGCCTCTCTTTAAAAGGCCTCCAGTACCTTGTCATGGTATTTTCCACATCAAGCCTGTCTCTGTTTCTGTCCACGTAATCGTTGAGCACAAAGCCGGCTTCGAACCCGAACAGGCCTATCAGTGCAGCCTTAATAATTAACTCCCAGGAAAAGCCTCCGTAATTTGCGAAAGCGAGCACAAGTCCTGAGCAAAAGACGAGGGGCCAGGCAGGAAGAAAGTGAGCGCGTGTGAGATCGAGATAAGATTTCAGGGTTTCTTTCATTTTTTGACCTCAATTACAAATACAGGGGTTAAATGGAGCTATCCCATAAAAATTATGAGGAAAAAGGAGAAATCTTCAATTAATAAGTACTATTAAAGGATCTTGCTCAAAAAAGACTTTGTCCTCTCATTCTGTGCATTAAAGAAGATTTCCTGAGGCGTGCCTTTCTCGACTATGATGCCGTCATCCATGAAAAGCACGCGGTCTCCTACTTCTCTGGCAAAGCCCATTTCGTGGGTCACGACAATCATTGTCATGCCTTCTTTTGCCAGGTCTTTCATGACGTTCAGGACTTCTCCCACCATCTCAGGGTCAAGAGCTGAAGTTGGCTCGTCAAAGAGCATCACTTTAGGACGCATGGCAAGGGCTCGTGCGATTGCAACTCTCTGCTGCTGGCCTCCGGAAAGGGAACCTGGATATACATCGGCTTTGTCTTCAAGCCCCACTTTTTTAAGAAGGTCATAAGCCCTGTCATAAGCCTCTTTTTCAGGAAGCCCGCGTACTTTTATGGGAGCAAGGGCAACGTTTTTAAGGGCAGTCATATGGGGGAAGAGGTTGAAACGCTGGAAAACCATTCCAACTTCTTCGCGGATCTTGTTTATATTCGCTCCCTGGTCTGTGATTTTTACTCCGTCTATCCAGATTTCCCCTGATGTGGGAGTTTCAAGAAGGTTCAGACAGCGGAGGAA
>WPCK01277211.1_pt1 | contig 11931 bp, 10 predicted proteins | sample 5399851 | NCBI WGS metagenome assembly WPCK01 (sample SAMN12869471, study PRJNA574797) | sludge metagenome | isolation source: wastewater treatment of pH11 | place: China:Beijing | collected 2019-05-20
GTTTGACGTAACTTTCAACGACTGGCGCTTGAATGCAATACCAGTTGACTGCAGGCTGGTCGCGCCAGTGGACATTCACGTTGACTGAACCTCGTCGGATTCTCGCGCGAACCTGCGACTCGATGGCCGACTCCAATCCGGAAAGCCCTTGGCTGGTCCGAAGGTTGACCTTCAAATGCTTGTTGTTCACGGAGCGGACTTCGGCGACGATGCAGCCTCCCGCAGCATGTTCGACCTGCCCAATGCCGTGGCCTGTCATGCTGCGCAACACGCGAATTTACTCCAACAAAACAAACGGAAAAGTACCAAGGTCATTCGGAAGGAGTCGGGCTGGTCGATGCCGCCTCAGCCGGTTGATCGGCTGAAGGTTGATTTGCAGGCGTTTGACTGGCCGGGGCGTCGGCTGGCGGATTCGATGACGGCTGTTCCTCAGCAGCAGGTGTCTGCCCGCCGGCCGGCGGCTCATCAGCAGATGGCTGAACTTCTGCCCCTGTTTGCGATGACGCCGGTGCAGAAGTACCCGAGGATGTTGGCTCAGACAGTTGACCTCCGTCTCCTGAGATCTCACTTGCATTGGGAGCACGCTGCGAGACTCCCGTCGTAAAGGCTTTGCCTTTGAGGTAGAAAATCGCCAAGCAGCACATCAGAATCCAAACTGCGGCAACTCCGACCGTGATGCGGGTGAACAAGTCACCGGCTTTCGTTCCGAAAGCACTTTGCCCACCGGCACCACCGAGTGCGCCCGCGATGCCGCCACCTCGCCCGCGCTGGACTAGCACCAGCAAGATCAGGAACACCGAAATCAGGAAAAGGGAAATGCCGAAAAATAAATGTAATGCGAATTCATTTTGCATATGTATTTTCCAATAGTTTTGTAATTGTAGGCTGCTATTTTAAGGGGTTGCCACGGGTTCGCTGGCTAGACAAATTGCCGCGAAAGAATCCGCCTTAAGCGATGCGCCCCCTACAAGCGCTCCATCGATATTCGGCTGGCCGATCAACTCGGCAGCATTATCCGGCTTGACGCTGCCGCCGTACAGGATGCGGATCGAATTGGCGACGAGCGCACCAAACAGTTCCGCTAGAATGCCTCGGATCTGAGCGTGCACCTCTTCGGCTTGTTGTGGCGTCGCATTTCGGCCCGTTCCTATTGCCCAGACAGGTTCGTAGGCAACGACTACCTTAAGAGCTTGATCTTCTGTCAGAGCCGCCAACGATCCTCGAACTTGTGCATCGATTACCGAAGCGGTTTGTCCGGATTCTCGCTGAGTAAGGGTCTCGCCAACGCAAACGATCGGAGTCAGAGAAACCTTGAGCGCGGCCAACGTCTTTCGATTAACCGAAACATCCGTGTCGCCAAAAAATTGCCGACGTTCGCTGTGGCCAAGAATCACGAATTGGCAGCCGACATCTCGCAGCATGGGTCCGCTGACTTCGCCGGTAAAAGCGCCTTCGGTTTCGTGGTACATGTTTTGAGCACCCAGGCCAATCGGGTTCGCGGCATCGGTCTCGGACCCGCGCAGTGCGCCACCGACCGCTTCGAGGTAAACCAGCGGGGGGCAAACTGCCACTTCCGTTGCCCGATCGACGGGCAGACTCGCAACCAAACGACGAACCAGCTCAAGGCCGGCCTGCCGATCCAAGTTCATCTTCCAGTTGCCAACAACCAACGGTATTCTCAAGTCAAATTCCCAATACGAAAACGCATCCTATAATCTGAACAGGGGTGGGTTCAACAATTTAGCTGGAAATAGGGTTTTCGTCGAGTCCTTCTTCAACCTTCGGCCGAACCAAATGGGTATCCGTTTTTGCTGCCACCTGTGTGGCACCGAATTAAACGTCAAAGAATTTCAAGGTGGACGTCGAGGCCGATGCCCGTCGTGCCGGGGAGCATTCCGCATCCCGCTCAAGGACGCCAAAACGTCGCTGGCGGTTCATGCTCGGCCGGAGGACATTTCGGCCACGGAAGCTGAAGAAAACCTCGCGACTGAGAATTTTGTGATCGATGAAGAGCCGCTCGGGGACGAATCCAGCGACCCATTCGACTTGGCCCCGATTCCGGGGCTCTCGACGGACCAAAGCGTTGCGTTGCCGCCCATCCCCGCTCCCCCACCTTGGCAACCTCGGGCAATTCTCGAATCGCCGCATGGTCAATGGTTCGTCCGGGCCATTTCCGGGGAACAATTCGGTCCGGCCACGGGCCATTCGATTTGGCATTGGTTGTTGGAAAAGCGGGTTAACCCGAACTCATTGGTGTGGCAAGAAGGCTGGCCTCAATGGAAGCCGGCGGCTGAAGTGTTTGACGATTTCTTCAAGCAATCGACTCATGGCGTGAATCTACCTGTGCTCCATGCGCCCCAGAAGCCTGTGCCAAATCAGCCCCCACCCATAGCCCCGTTGAACTCATGGGCGCCCGCCGCCAGTGGAAGCTCTCAAAGCCAGCCAACGCCAGCCGGCGCCGCCAAGCTCCAATCCCGGCGACAACGCAGCCGTCGAAACTACCAAATCGTCATTGTGACTTTGGTCGCACTTTTCTTAGGACTGTTAGCGTGCCTCATTATCGTACTTTGGTATCAGTCCAAACCGAAGCCGCAATCCGATTCGGCCGTTGCTCAGCGTCCGTACTCCGCCCGTCTCCCGAACAATCGCGACATTCGGCAATATTGCTAGCGTGAACACGCGTACGTGCGACTTCGCGCGTATTGCAAAGTCTTCCCAAAGCAACCAGCTTACCGCCATCCGATAACTGCCTGGTACACGAACGAGCAATTTTCGTTCCAAACCTTTCAGCACTATACGGTAACGTGAATCTATGCCGAATAACTTTTCGTCTTACCTCAAATTGCATCGAGGCGAAGAAATCGAGTCGCAGCAAACATCCAGCTCTTCCAGCCGGGAGGGCGACTTGAGCGACCTGTTGGCCGCCTTTGCCGAAGCCACGGGTTGGAGGGCCTGCCCAGTGGGCCGGAAGCCGTTCGGTAGACCCTCCCTAAGCCGTCTCAACAGGATTGCCGAATTGGACCAACAGCCGGACGAGTCAAAAGTCGCCGAAGGCGTGAAATCGAAACTTCCGACGCGTTTGGAATTATTGGATGATTCGACGTTGGATGGAATGTTGGACATTACCGATTCGATGATGATCGCGAGTCAGCAGGCAGCTAGCAACTTGCTCGATAAGATCGAAGCCCTCGTGCAAGCGCTCGAACAAGCTGAAGAAAAGATTGAACGCCAAGAAGTGCAACTGGCTTCTACGATCGGGCTAACGATTCGCCCCGAAGAGTCGGATGCATTAGCCAGCAGAATCCAAGAATCGCTCCAACGTGCCGCGATGCAAACGGCTAGCGACGCCGCCGCCATTTATTTGCTCGACGAGAGCACGAGTGAACTTTCGATGCGAAGCTGCTGGGGTCTGCCCAAGCGCACGCTCCTGAAGTCACCTCGACCCTTGCGAGGCTCGCTTGCCGACCTCGAAGCCATGCTCGGCAACGCAGTGCTCCTTGAAAACACGCAGCTTGCCCAGCATTGGAATTGCCCGGAAGATTTCCCTGCCGCGATGTGCGTTCCCATCGGCAGTCCAAGCTCACCCCAAGGGACGTTATGGCTGTGGAGCCAACACGTCCGCGACTTTTCATCCTTAGACGTCGAATCAGCCAAGGCAGCCAGCGATAAAATCCTTGCCGACCTCGAACGCAGCGCTCTTACGGAAGAAGTGCTCCGCACCCGGTCGATCGCCCGCGATCTGGAATCCGCCAGCATCCTTCAAGCGTCTCGTCTAGCCACACCCGAGGTACTGCATCATGACTACGAAATCGCAGGTTGGACACACCCAGGTCAGGTGCTAAGCGGTCAGTTTCACAATTGGACCTACAATCACCACGGCGACTTGCTCGCAGCTCTGGGCGATGCTGAGCATTCGGGCGCAACCGGCGCAGTCGTTGCAACGTCTTTGCAGTCGGTCGTTGAAACGTGCTGGAACGCCAAGCACGAACCGAAACAAATTCTTCGTAAGGCCAATGATCTTATGTGGTCGGTGCCCGATGGCGATTGGCGATGTTCGCTTGGATATCTACAGGTCGATGCTCAGGCCGGAGTCGGAAAGTGCTGTATCGCCGGTTCAATCCAAGCGTTTATAGTAGGTTCACGCGGTTTCCGGATGCTTGGCAGCACTTCAACGCTAGTCGGCCAGCAACCCGACACGAAATTCCAGACCCAATCCTTTCGCCTCGAAGGCGGCGATCTTGTGGTGCTGGTGACTCGCGACGTGATCAGTGGATTGCTGCACGGTGGATTTACGCAAACGACGCTGCTCAACACGCTTCGGCAATTGCATGAGGAACCCGTTCAAGAAATTGCCGACCATTTGGCTAGAATGCTGCCAATGCAACCATCCGATAAGGGCCTCTCGAACCCCGACCGAAGCCTCGTGATCCTGCGAAGAAAGCTTTAAAGAAAAAACAATCGGCGAAATGGATTCAAGTCGGTATCAAGCGCATGGGTTGGTATTGTTTGCAGCCCTCCAGATCGCAGTCCTGCTGGGCTGTGATCGAAGCGATCAAGTCGTCCAATCGCAGACCGCTCAAGCTCCGATAGCTGGACGGCTCACCAGCACATCGAGGCAACTCGAATCGGCTCTCGAAGCGGTCGCGAATTGCTATCAATCGCTCAGCAGCTATCAAGACGATGCTGTGGTGGAACTGCGGTATCGCGTCGACGGTCAGCCGACGGTAGATCGCGCGCCGATGAATGTAGCCTGGGACCGCAGCGGGCGAGTTGGTCTGCGAATCTATGCCATTCTTGCCGGTCCAACGCAGTCCGGTCGCTTCCATCTGCGAATCGACGGGCGTGCTGACCTGGAACATCAAGTTCTCAGCCGAGAGTTGCCTGCCCACCTGACGTTCCCGTGGCTGCTGACCGACCCGGTCGTTGGTGAAGAATTGTCTGGCGGGCTAGCAGGTTTTCCGCCGCAACTCGAATTGCTCCTAGACCCCAATCCGCTCGCTAGGCTCATCCAGGGAGCCACCAAAACTTCTTGGCTGCCAGAACAAACGATCGATGATCAACCATGTATTGGCATTTTGATTGAACACGGATCGCTCGAATTCAAGGTATGGATCGACCAAAAGTCACAGCTTGTCCGCCGGCTCGAACTGCCAACCGAAAATTTGCCGCCGGACATCCTCGAGTCCCCAAGCTACAGCGATATTCAGTTGTCGATTGAAATTCACGGCATTCAAATCAATCATTCGATCAATTGGCAACAGTTTGACGTTCCTTCGCAAGCCGACGACTATCGCCTAACCCGGTTTATCCCAGCCCCGCCCAAAGTTGATTATGGTGGCTACGGCAAAGTCGTTCCGGCATTTCAATTGCGCGATGCGGGCGGCGCTGTACGATTCGACTCGCGGCCGTCGCCCAAACGCAAGGCCGAGGTGCTCCTATGGCTGGCGGATCACCCGAGTTGCTGGGCCGCTTCCGAACAATTGAAAACTGCGGAGCAGGCTCTAATTCAATCCGGCATTGGACACGATGAAGTTGAATTTGTTTCGGTTTGGGCTGAACCGGCACCACCGCAGGGGTTGACCTTTGAGCAACTGGCGTCGCAACGCAACTATGCGGGAAATCTCGTCGTCGATCAATCGGCAGCCGGTCGAGACCTTTTTCAGATTGAAGAAGCGCCCACATTAATCGTGCTCGATGGTCAAGGCAAATTGCAACTTCGCGACGTCCGCACGAATCCGCTGCTCGATCAGGCGTTGCCGGCCCTGATTCGTCGCGTTGTGGCCGGAGAGAGTTTAGCCGATGAAATTGCCGAAGCCGCTGAAGCTGACCAAACTCGCTTCAAGGCGGAACTCGCAATGTTCGCCGCCACCGATCAGGACAAGCGTCAACAGCAAACGCGGATGAGCTACGGGCCGCAACGGGTCCAGTTAGTCGAATCTGCACGCCAGCCGTTTTTCCCACGTGTTCAGGTTCTGACTCAAGATGCCCTCCAAAACCCCTGGGTTCTGCTTGGCGACGGAACACTTCATCGTTTAGACGTGAACCTTCAGCCGCTGGATACTTGGCACACAGGCTGGGTTGCGACAAACCCCGCGCGATCGACTCGCCTGCAGCCGAGCGCGGATGGTCGCTTTATCGCTCGCGCACAAGACGATGCGGAAACTATTGAGATGTTGAATATCGCCTCGGGTCAGCCATTGCATTTTGAGCTGCCCGCCGGGTCGAATCCAATCGACATGGAGTGGATCACCCTCCCGTCCTCAAAGGCTCCTCGCTTGGCAGTGATCACCGACTCAAAGCATCTACTGTTGCTTGACCCCGAAAACCGCGAGCCGCTCAGCGGCAACTGTTCAAGCAATCCGGTGGCAATTCTTGTAAGCTCAAGTGGTAGCCCACAGGCCATGCCCCAGGCGATTGTCGCCTTGGCAGACGGACGCCTAGAACGCATCGATCTGCCCAATGGTCCAGCGGCAGATGCTTCGGAGCACATCAGTCCCATCGAAAAGTTGAGCTTTGAGCCAACTCACGGTGTTTGGGAAACAGGTCGAGCGTCGGTTGGCTTTCAAACGATTGCTCAGGGACTGCTCGCGAAAGGCGAACCGGCATTGTTTTATCTTAACGAGCGATTCCAAACGCTCGGGCATTACCGATTGCCTACAGCAACGATCGGAACGGACTCACTTTCTCGAATGGCCACTTCACCGGGTTCTGGGGCAGTCGTGTGGGCAGTGCTCGATGGAACAGAAACGGTTCATCTGGTTCGCGGCGATGGCCACTGGGCTGACTGTTTTCGTCTGCCCGAACCCACCGAGGGCATTGCCTTGCTGCCAAAAGGTGACCGCCTGGTATTGATATTTTCCACCGGCGACCAAGTCGTTGCATACGAAATCAACGAGAAGCCGTAGTAGGTAAGGTGCGAACGGTTACGGTACGCGGAGCGAAATCGGCCCGAGTCGGTCGCCACTGCAAGTCCACGCGAATCAGCCAGTTTGGATTGTCGGCTTGACTATTTGATTGGAACGTCGAGTCGTTGAGCTTCGCTTGATCCACTACAATCAATGCGGTTGGTCGATCGCTCTTGAGCGCGGTGTTCGCCTGATCGTACTCGCAGACCGCATCGCCGTTCGAGTCGCGCATCAGTATCAGCACATCGCGGGTCTCGGCTCGGGTAGACGGCGTATCGATTTTGGCCATCGAATATCCAAAGACCGATTCGGCATTCTCTTGCAGATGCCAACCTTGATCTTCGAGCCAGCGACGAACCGGCTCAGTATTTGCCTTACTTACGGACGTCCCCTTTTGATCGCTGCGTTCGATCCTGAACCGCATGTCTTGGATTACGCCCTGCAAAATTCCGTCCCGATCGAACCGCTTGGCGCTGTCCAGGTCGGCCAGGGCTTCGTTCAAACGTCCGAGTTCAAGTCGGGCTGACGCTCGACCGAGAAAGGCCGGTGCAAACTGAGGGCTGAGAATGATCGATTCTGAATATCGCTTTTCGGCCTCCACAAAATTGCGCATTTCCTGTTGAACGTTGCCAAGCTGAAGCAAAAGTTGCGGATTGGTCGTCAGCGACAAAGCTTTGTCGTAGGTTGCGATTGCCAATTCGTATTGATGTCGGTCGTGGTAGGCCAAAGCTAGATTGGTTAGGGCCAACGGATCCGATGGGTTGATCTGCGTCGCGCGAATCAGGTCGGCGATCGACTCTTCGAGTCTTCCCAGCCTGGCCTGGACGACTCCACGATTGTTCAGCGCGTCGGGATTTTCTGGCTCAAGTCTCAAGCAATCATCGTAAGCCCTTTTGGCTAGCCCATCGTTTTGCACCAACTCGTAAGCCACGCCTTGCAAATAGTAGGTTCTCGGCTGTTCAGGCATTTGCTGGCTGACTTGATCGAGCGCGAAGAGGGCTTCGTCGCCGCGACCGTGGTCGCACAAAACAGCGGCTCGCTCGAGGAGCTCATCGCTCGAAAACTCGACCGTTGAGCATCCGCTGGCCAGCAGCAACCCCCATAGTGCCAGACAATTAAGGGAAATGAAATTCGAAAATTGATGTTTCTTCATCGCGGTAACCTTTCAAGTCTTGGCTCGCCAGAAACAAGAATGTTCGCATCGCATTCAGAATCAGGTTCTTGGCTAACCATTGTGGTGTGAAGTTCCGGGACAGAATCGGCGAATTGGGAATGGTCGACAGCATCAAGCAAATTGCCACCGGCGATTGGAGCAACTGAATCGCTACGAGACCGCCAACGAAGCAGTTTCGGCGGTACGAAGGCAACGTAACTAAAAATCATGGCCAACCCGAACGTCCACATTCCAAGAAACGCACCGATTCCTACGTGCATGAAAACACCCATCAGAAGTACTATCGGACGAGTAATCTTGGGCCAAACCAAAAACGCAAATATCACTTCCCAGACAATCGCGACATGAGTCATCAATTCCAGTAGACGCGGATAGCTGGCCAACCATGTCAAATCCGTCGATTGGTATTCGTAGTTGGCAATGGCCAACCACATGGCTTCGCCGTTCCACCAGGCCTCACCTTGCAGCTTGCCAAGCCCTGCCGAAAGATAGACAAGGCATAAATGAATTTGGATCAAGCGAATCGCCACGTTGGCGGCAATCGATGGTTCGTCGCCCCAATGTTGCCTTTTGAGCAACCGGCGATTGACCCAGCGATCCAGGGAAAGCTGACGGGTCGTTGGCCCAATCGCAAGGTAAAAAATCAATATGCACAAAATCTGGTCCAGACCGAAAGTGGCCAGCGATGCACGGTTGGCATAGGAGACAGCGATCGCCCAAGCTGCCAGAGCAGTCACTCGTCCTCCGAAGCCGAATAGGAAGGCGATGATCACACCATTGCACAGCCAATGGGCGGTTAGCAAATACTGGTCGGGCACATACCAAAAGAACGAAGGCACGACACCTCGCTCGCGTACGACCGAGATAACTTCGAAATCGTTCCAGCCCGACGAGCCGAAGAATTCAACTAGGGCCTTACCCCAAATGAGATGGGAGTAAAGCAACATGCCCCCGACTAATATTCGTAACACGCACAGCGACAAGCTATCGACACTTGCGAACCAAAATCGGTCCCACACCCGCGCGCACTCAGCAAGTTGATCGCGAATCGCTATCGAAATTCCATGCGTGACATGGTCGCGGGTCGGTTCCAAGTATAAGTTCCTAGCGATTGGCGGTCATAGGTTTCGGGAGCTTGCAATCCTTCGCCCAACAAAACTTCCTGGCGTGAACTCGGACGATGCCAAATCATTCTCAATTCGACCGATTCCAAATCCTTCGTTTTCAATAGTTGGTTCGCATAGTTTTGGAGAACGCGATTGCGAATTGGATCCGTTTCGGGGATGGAACCCAGAAATTCCGTCAACATGAAGTAGCGGTGATACAACAATCGAGGCTTCATGAGCTGTTTGTCGGGCAATCGCCCTCGCCGGTGTGTCCCGTCTGACCGAGTGCCGACAAATTCTAAAACTGAGCTGGCACCAGGCTCAGGTGCGAAAAAATGATAACCGTGATTCAAATTCGTAGCGTGCAAGTAAGGGCTGACCAGCCGCCAGCCCGACCGAACAAGCTGCGAGGATGGCGGGACGGACGCTGGTGCTAGCGAAATGGCAACCAGATGCGCCACAATCAATGCGCTTCCAACCACCTTCAAGCAAAGCATTGCATGCTTATTCATGGGACGCGCCAAACCCATTCAAGAACTGCTCTCCCCTCAAAAAAAATCGCTTTCCACCAGCGGTAACATCCGATGCGTCCGCCGATGGAAAGCCGAAGTCTTCCAATTGTAGCCATCTCGATCCGCGAGATGTGCGCATTAAGTAGCTATCTCGCTCCGCAAGATGAGCAACGCCGTCGCACCGCGAAGACGTCTACTTTCCGAATATTCAATCGAAATTGATTCGCCCGGCAAGGATCCGGTTGCCCTCGCTCAGCCGATGGCAACCCGTCTTGTGCTGATCGGTCTAGTACGAACCACCATAGCGGTAATGACCGGAATGGTTGCGACCGCCGTGGTAGTGCCCCGAATGGTTATGACCACCATGGTAGTGCCCCGAATGGTTAGAACCCGAATGGTAGTGGCCAGATTGATGATAGATAGGATGCACAACGCCCCCACTACCACCGACACCATGTGCTCCATGACTACCTCGCGAACCTCGGAAAAATCCTCCACGACTCCCATGCGAACCTTCTGCCACGTGGACCGCTCCGCCGCTTCCATGATTGGCCACGTATTGGCCGCCGCTTCCATAGTTGCTCCAACCGCCGCCGTGAGAACCATGAGATCCCTGGCTTCCATGAGAGAATCGACCAGCCTGAACGCTGACCGGCATCCAAAGTGCCGCCGCAAAAACTAAGGCTGCAAACGCACAAGCTGCTGTTGTCTTTTTCACTTTAAAGTCCTTTTCTCCAAAATTGTTATCAAACGAGAATTCAAGTCGGATTCTCCCTCACATTTCGCCTAAGCCCCGATGCTTCGGTGCGAAACACAGGCTGGAGAATATAGGGGAAATTGAACGACTGAAAACTAGCACGCGTTTTCGTTGCCGGTTCAATTCCGCTGTTGAGTTCTGGACAAACCGAGAGAGTTGCATTACGAACCAAGCAAGCCTATTCGGGAATCTGCTTGGTGCGCGAACGGTTGCGATCGCGTACCCGAGAATGGCCGAAGCATTGATCAACCGACAACAGCAAGTCTTCTTCGCAGCGACAGACGAATGATTGCCAAATTTCGTAGGATTGGTCTGGCGACGCGTAGGCATGTCCAGCAAGCAGGATATAAATCATGTCGCCCTCGATTTCAGTCCTTTGAAAACGGAAACGCGACGAGTCGGCTCTCAGCTTCGACCACCACTTCGACATCCAACGCAAATATTGAATGACCTGAAGTTTGCCAGACGCTCGACCGTCAAAGCCTTCGGTCATGGGAACGCAATCCGCTGGCGCTCCGCAAAGGTTCCACTCGACGTTGGGATGGAGCAAGTCCATGATGGGCTGGTGGTCCTTGTCGATCACGGCTCTCAAGTAACTTCGGCCCAACAACCTAGAAAATCGATGTAGGCGTTGTCCGCGTCGAGGTTGAGGACGTTCAGCCACCAATTCGCTCAGAGGAACTTCGAGAGCTTCGGCGATGTATAGAGCGATATGCGTTTCCAGAACTTGGCTCTTCTCCGCATTCCGAACCGTTCGTTCTGAAACTCCCGAAGTTGTTGCGAGCGTTTTTTGATTCCAACCTTTGGATCGGCGCAGCAATCGCACCAACTTGCCGTCGACTCGTACTCCCCGAAGCATGACGTCCTACTGAAGCTGTTTCCAAGATGCTAAGTCGTATCCGCGTTAACATACGAAAACTTCCAAAAATAGCAACATGTGTGCTTTAGGTAATTCGGGAATCTTAAAAAGATTTTGCGGCCAAATGAGCCGGCAGCGACCCTACGCGTTCAGCCCGGATGGCAATTTGGCTGTTAAAAGAGATTGACGGATCTTGGGATACAATGCCAAAGTCTGGTTTTCGGTTGGTTCCGTTAGGGGCAAGCGAACCGGTCCGCAGTCGATGCCCGTGAAACCGCTGAAGAATCGTTTGAAATTAGCCAGGGGGCTTCCGCCTGCCGATGCTAGCCGATCGATGACGTCCGTGCCTATTTTCTGCAAGCCCATAGCAGTATTCACGTCGCCCATTTCGTGAGCGGCCATGATCCCGCGAAACAGAGGTGCCGCAAAATTGTACGTACTGCCGACCGCACCCTGTACACCCAACTGCAAAACCGGCAGCAATAGTTCATCGCGTCCCGACAAAATGTCGAACCGTCCGGCCGAGACCTGCAAGCATGCCTGCAGGTCATCCAGATCGTCGTGCGTGAATTTGACTCCGGCCAAATTCCCAATTCGCTCAGAGGAACTTCGAGAGCT
>WPCK01270521.1_pt1 | contig 11915 bp, 9 predicted proteins | sample 5399851 | NCBI WGS metagenome assembly WPCK01 (sample SAMN12869471, study PRJNA574797) | sludge metagenome | isolation source: wastewater treatment of pH11 | place: China:Beijing | collected 2019-05-20
CCTAACACATCGGTATAAATTCACAAGCAAACTGTTGAAGTCATTGTAAACTTCAAAGTCATTGCCCGGTGGTTTATGAAATAATACCCAGCCCCCACCCCCAAACACTTCAATATACCTTTCATAATAGAGCGGAAAGAGAGAAACAATCAGTTCCCTCATGGATTTCTTTCCGCCTATCCAACTCATAAAACTATTAATACGTCATCCCTCCTTCACACACACAACCCAGATTTGAAGCTGCTTACTACTATTTGAATCTGGATAGTGAGATAGGGCATCCACAAGTCCGTTTTTTGCTTCTGCAATTTTTTCAACTCGACTACTCAGCTGTCGTATGCTTCCAAGTACTTCATGCCGATTAGCACCGTAGTAATAGCCACCATCATCACTGCAGATGGGATGTCCTTCGCACCTGAGTGCATTGACAATGTCACGAATCTTTCTACCGCTCATCTGAAACCGAAGTTCCAATCCCTTGCTTTGTACAGCCCTTCCTACACCCGTATGATTTCTTTTTAAGTGACTTAAAAGTCTCTCGTTTAGATTTACATGTTCCACCTCCTCGCCTCCTTTTCTGGTGGGATAGTTTTCTTAGAAATAAAAAAAGGCCGCTCGATTCACTGCGTATTGCAGTCATTCAAGCGGCCCATAGAATTTACAGCATAAAAAATGTACGGTTTGAACTCCGTACGCATATGCCTTAAATTATTCAATTAATTCGTTTGTAGCAGTTTTTATTTTTGTCTTTACATATTTAATCCTCCCATACCTTGCTTTTGATCATTGTCCATTGTTTCCTCAGTGGGTTTCGATATTACCCTAAACTGATCTTCTCCGGGGACGATGCCCAAAGTTCTTCCGTTATCCCATTTCATGTGGAGAGTGCCTTTATGAAAAGCTTTCCATAAAGGTACTTATGGATAGTAAAAGTTTATGGAAAGTATCGTATCAACCACGGCTAAAAATCAGAGTTTGATTGAAAATACTTTCCATAATAAAAACTACTTCACACAGAGTTCTGACAAAAATTTCATTAGAGAAGCATCATCATTCCACATGATCTCATCATCAGAAGATGGAATTATTGCACTGGAGTAAGCTGTTTCTAGTGCAACACGTTTGCTTTTTCCGTCTGCCTTTGCGTAGACTTCAGTTGTTTTTACACTGTTGTGACCTAAAAAATCTCTGATGTAAATCAAAGCAACCCCAGCCTGTAGTAAGTGCATTGCTTTAGAATGTCGCATACAGTGTGGAGAAAATTTGTCAGGTATCAAAGTCGGATTCTGAGGCCTTGCTAATTCAACGTACTTTTTCAAAATATATGCTACGCCGGCTCTTGTAAGATGTTCTCCAACACGATTTGTAAACAATAGCTTGTCTTTAAACATTACAGCGTTCATTTTGCGTTTATCCAAATATGTTGCAATGAGATTTGCTGTTTTACTTGAAAGGGGCACAATTCTATCTTTGCTTCCCTTGCCGTGAAGAATAATAGTCGATGGCGATTGAAGGCGTATATCACCAATGCAGATATCTGTGATTTCTGAAACGCGAGCACCACTGTCATACATTAAGGTCAAAATAAGTGCATCACGATACCCAGATTCGATTTTTAGATCTGGCTGGTGCAAGACATTGGCAATACCCTCCACGGTCATATAGTTCACGGTGGCTTCAGGCTGCTTTTTCATTCTCATTCTTAAAACACCACTGGCGATATCGAGATATTCGGGAAAAGCGTACTTGACATAATTGAAGAATGATTTTATAGCTGCCAATCGTTGATTACGGGTCGATATAGATTTACCATCTGTCTCAAGATGATTTAGAAATTCAGCCACAGATTCCTTTGACAGATCTGTCATTGCTAGCTTCTCGGGAGATTTTCCAGTAGCTTCGCTACAGTAAGATAAAAACTGCTTAAAGGTATCTCTATATGAAGCAATTGTCATCATGGAAAAACCTCTTTCACCAGGTAAGTACACTCTAAAATATCGAGATACAATATATGAAAGAGATTGGAGATCACTTTTCATGGTTGATCACCTCCGGTATAGCAACGGCACAAACAGTATCAGATTTTTGAAGGAAATCTGGGAATACTTCGGCTGTTAATCTCAAGTAGTATTCCGTAGATGAAAGTTTGCTGTGCCCTAGATAGGTCATCAAACTGGTCAAAGAAACGTACATATCTTTGTCTTGTTTGATATTTTGTTGGAGCGAATGAACCGCAAAGGTATGACGTAGGTCATGAACACGTGGCCCTTTACCTTTTCCTTGATGTGGAATGCCACTTTGCCATAGTATGGTCCGAAATTTATCATAGACTGTGCGTTGGCTATAGCACTCGCCGTTTGCATTAGGAAAGAAGAACCCATCGGCATCAACACCAATTAATTCTTGATTCTTGACCATGTAATTTCGAAGTGCGATCAGTAACGATTTTGAAATAGGAATTCTTCTTTGCTTGTCAAATTTTGCAGAGCGAACTGAAATAAAACCGTTTTCCAAATCAACATCTCTTATAGTAAGTTTTAATGCCTCTGAAACTCTGAGGCCACAACCATACAAGACTCTTAATATTATTGGAAAGGCAAAATGAAACCGAGATCTGCCACAAGATACTGGCATTAAGTCGGCTGATGCAAAAATCTGCAACATCTCGTCCTTGCAAAATATATAAGGCACATACTTGCTAACTCTTGATGTATAGCCGGGGTAGGGGGTCCATGAAATTATATTTCCTGAAGCAGAAAGATATTTTGAAAAGCACCTTAATACAGAAATTCTCGTGCTGTGAGTGGAATTTTTTTCTCCAGTTTTTGTAGACAGCCAATCATTTACAATCACTTCCGTCAGGTTAGGCTCCTCAACCCCATTGAGTGAACAATAACGATCGAATTGTCTCAGAATATTTCCAGGGGAGGTGTATTTTTGACCAGTAGCATCTTTTATCTCTAAATAATCATAAATGAACGGAGCAAAGACACTTTGAAATTCATATTTCGGTTTGCGATAAATCATAGCGGTACCTCCAAAGCACAAGCTTTTAGTTGAGGTACATCAAGTTGCGTATAGGCTGTGGTTACATTGAGTGTTGAATGACCAAGTATGTTGGATATAGTAGTGATTGGAATATTTTGCTCAAGCAAATCGCTCGCTAGGCTATAACGTAACATGTGAAAACTTGCTCTTCCTGATTTTCTTTTGGTAATTCCAGCAGCCTGAGCGTATTTCCCTATAATATAGGCTACGTTGTCAGTCTTTGCAAATGGAATGTGCGGTACCGTATGTCTTAAAAAAATAGTAGCTAAATCAGATTGGGGGCGACCATTTTTCAAATAATCAATAATAGCCCACCCTACATCAGGCAGTAGGTCAAGAGTTAAAGGCTTTTCAGTTTTTTGCTGAACGATGCTGATTCTGTTATTTATAAAATCAATGTTATTCAGCTCCAGCGCTTTAATATCACTTATTCTCAGCCCGTAACGCACACCTAGAATTAACATGGCATAATCTCTTTTTCCACGAGCATTTGCACGATCTACTGCTTTTAAGATTTGATTAACTTCTTCGGCAGAGTAGTATTCAGGAATTTTTCTATTCTTGTAAACCGAGATTTCCGGGAACTCAAATGATGTGTGAGTATAGCCTTCGTTGTAAGCATATTCAAACATATGGGCTATAACCCGTGTCGAATTATCAATATAACTTTTGGAACAACCGGCAAACGTCTTTAGGTACGTGTTAATGTACTGAATATCCACATTGCAGATATCCTTGACTTCATGAGCAGCTAAAAAACTGAACAAATACCTAAGTACTTGACGATAGTTTCGCAGAGTTCCTGTCTTTAAGAATTTATGTTCACTTAAATGGGATAAAAATTTCTCGCCGATTTCTGAAAACTGTTCTGGAAAGGCTCCATCACTCTTAGGCATGCGTTTAGCAATGCTTCCAGATATCTGATACTCCAGTAAGAGCATCACAGATCTTCTAACAACAGATTTGTATTCGCTTAGTCTTGAAGCGTACGGGTCGACTTTGTAATGCTCTTGGAGCAATTCAAATCCAAGATTTTTTGTAAAATAGACTTCTCCTTTGGCAATAGCCAGATTCTTTAATGCGTTCCATGCTTGTCGATGATGCCTTAGCGTAGAAATTGTGTAACCCAAACTAACCATATAGGCATCTGTTTCAGCAATCAGTTCGGCAATTGGTAAATGTTTTGCAAATTGTTCCATGAAATGTCCCTCCATAAATTGTTTTACAGCGCATCGCTGTGACTTAATTGTAAAACAATTATGGAAAGTGAATCACCAAAAGGGTTGCATTTTATAAGGATTTCAATAAGAGTCTTTTCATAATGTCCAACTATCCATAAGTGCCTGCATCGTCAACTATTTCAACAGTTCCTTGTATACCTGACTCAACTGGTGCATATGGATCATCCATACCGATGAGTTCAATTCTAGTGCCTACAGGATACTGCTCTTTGATTCTTTCAACTTCGTTTCGAGATTTAAACCCATTCATATACGTATACCCCCATGGTCTGTGTGTTCTTTTATTTCAAGCACTTCAGCGGCCTTCCAAGACCAATTTTCATGATCCATAAAGCTAGGCCACTTACTATTTGACCCAATTAAAAAAAAGCTACCTTCTATTTTATTGAGACTGATATCTCAACAAGAAAGTAACTCTTCTAGTCATTTACATTTAGCATTTCAAATCCATATTTTGAAATGAGTATTGCATTAATAATCGCTTTAAAAGCCATGTCACCAATAAGCGTTTTATCTGCAATTTCAGCCATCTGGATATACTCTCTTCCCAAACAAATCGTTCGGGCCGTTTGATAGAGAGCATATCCATCAGTATTAATTCCACCGAGGTGCATTCCTTTAAAATCAAAGCACTCTGAATAGACATGATCTTTTGCAGCACTCCATAATTTATCATCAGCTGTAATTAGATAAAGTACAGCAAGGTAAAATGGATTTTTAACCTCGGAAGTCACGTCTTGCAGTCTACAGACAGAGTAAAATCTTAAGCGATGATTTTCATTCAAAAAAATTTCCCCGTCATAATGTCTGACCAATTCTATTAGTCTTTCATTAAGTCTAAAAGATCTATATCTCTTGAAGCAAGAGAATGCTAAGTCTTTGTAACTATCAAATACCAATATATTTCTTTCACTATTCTGATCACCAGTTTCATTTTTTTGTCTTCTCCTCTCACTATTCGGACATGGATGGCATTTTGATACTGATACTTGACTGTTTCTGCCATGCATAACAATCATTCCACTTTTTCTTGGCATAAAATTAGGCACGAGCATCATCAGCTGTTCTAGCTCTTGAAGCTCAGTGCCATACATATATAACTTTGACATTGTTTTTCTCCTCTCAATCTTATTTGTTTATTTTAGTTGGATTCGTTATCGGTTACTGAAAATGATAGCTTACCGAATAGGTAATATTGGATTGATTGTACATGCAGTTATGGTTGGTGTAATAATAGAATTCCAATTTACTATAGATGTTCGGTGAAAGACTTCGGCTGAATGTAATGCCATTAGTTGTCGGTGCGTAGTCAAGCTGATCCCACTGCCCAGCTAACACATTATAGCCACGTACTCGCCCATAGTCCTCACCGCTATGCCCACTGACAGGTGGAACTGTAAAGGTGTAGTTCGTAATAGTAGCGCCGGCAATGCCCTGTTCGAGAATTACTGATTCAGGACCACTGAGCATCATACCTCCACCTCGATTAGGATCCGCAACGAAAAACACGATAGCTGCCCATGGTGACTCTGCTCCAGTTGAATCCACTGCTTTAACACGAACAACATTTTTCCCAAGTGGATAGGCTGTGCTTGTCTGTGAAGGTCTTCCTTCCCAAACGTATGTGATGGCATCCCCATCAGGATCAGTACTTGATGCTGTAATGGTTATTGGTACACTGGGAGCGACGCTATTGCCGTCTGGTGTACGTGTAATTATTGGTGTTGTTGGCGCTGAGTTTGTAACAGTGAATGCTATGATTGTCCATTCCGAATACTGACCCCACTTATCCTTTGCTCTAACTTTCACAGAATGAGTACCAACAGAATAATAACCATCATCTGCATTTCCTGAATACTCAAGTGTAACTTGATCTGAGTCTGGGTCTGTTGCTGTAGCTGTAATATTGACCTTTAACTTAGAATTCAGTGCGGTTCTTGTTACCACAGCACTTGCAACAGGTTTATTTGGTGCGGTATTTGTAATGGAGATGCTTTTAGAATAACTGAATTCTCTCCCTGTGCTATCAAACGAACTTGCTCTCAAAATAAAACTACCGGTTTTGGTGATGACAATGTTGCCACCTAAATTTGATAATGCTCCTGAATAACTTTCTGGATTACTATCTTGTGATAAGGACCAGTTTAAAGTCCTTCCCTCGAGTCCCGAGATGGACAGCATTGAAACATTTAGGTTATCACCAATATGCGCTGTCTGAGGAACCGTAAAAGTAAAGTTTGCTAATGGCTTGACTGTCACTTCATTTGATGTGAAAGTAAATTCTCTGCCGTTTACATCTGTAGCCTTTGCGATCAGCTTAACTTCGATTGTTTTCTCTGTGTTCATTCTAAAATATCCACCATTTGCCCCAAGTGAACCTGTAGCGCATTCTGTATAAGGCTTTTCTTCCGCTCCATCGATAGACATTAGCCACTCAATATTCATTTCATCAAGTTCTGAACCTGATGCGATTGCTGTAATGCTGTCTCCACTATAAGTTAACGGAGTGAGTGAAATGCCCATGTTCGGAACCGGGTAAACAGTAAATATGCCACTTTTTACATAGTTTCTACCTGTAGGATCTGTCATGGTTAATATTAATTCATATTGACCCTTCGAAGAGAAGACCAGGCTACCACCTTGTTTGCTCAACTCACCCGTTGCAAATTTGGAATATGGCTCAGAGCCCCCGTCATCTTTTATGATGGTCCACTGCGTAGTGAGGTCATTCACATAAGTACCAGCAGCATTGATTGTCCCTTCCTCACCCACGTACCAAATCTTTGGCACATCAAGTGAAATTTCTGGAACTGGATATACTGTCGTTGATGCTGTAAAAGTGAATACTCTTCCGAGAGCATCTGTCATCGATGACGTCAGCGTATACTCGCCAGTTTCTTTAAAATTAATTTGTCCGCCATAGGCATTGAGTTCTCCTTGGATAACATCAGATATTTCTACTGACTCTCCGTTCTTCATAATTGACCACGTCACCGGTAGTACATTGTTATTGCCTCTTGTTCTAATATCAAGAGTTCGGTCGAGATGTGTCTTTTCTGGAAGTTCAAATGAAATGTTCAGGACTGGCAGAACCTCAATCTTTCCACTCTTTTCAAATAGGAATACTCGCCCAGTTTCATCAGTAATGCGAGCAATCAATTCATAAGTGCCAGCATGCTTGAATTTTATTGAACCGCCACTATTATCGAGCGTTCCATCAACATATGTTTCAAAATCTTGAAATCCAAATCCATTCTCTAGTAACCACTCAACATTAAGTCCATCCATTTCAGATGATTCAGTGACCACTTGGACTAATGTATCTGTGTGAGCAGTGTCAGGCAAAGAGTAAGTAATACTCGGAACATGATACACTTTTACTGGAGCTGAGTAGCTGTAACTTCTCCCTGCTTTATCAGCAAAGGATGCTTTAAGAATATACTCACCATCATTTACAAAGCGAACAAAACCACCTTCGTCAGAAAGATTACCTTGAATCGCATTTTCAATTGCAACTATTTCACCATCTTTTAATAGTGACCACTCAATTGATGCGTCTCCAAGGTGTTCAAACCTAGTTTCTACATGGACGGTCTTATCTGTATGCGTGATTTCAGGTGCATAAAACCCAACTGAACCAACGGGGTAGATTGTTATTGTCTTTGAAGATTCAAACATTCTACCCGTTTCATCGACTAATTTTCCAGTGAGCAAATAGACTCCCTTGTCTTTGAAGCGAATGCTCCCACCTTCATTTGATAGCTTGCCTTCAACATCTTTTGAAAGTTCAGCTATTTCACCATTTTTCTGTAGGATCCATTCAACATTTAGGTTATTCGCATTTTTTAGGACCGTTGTTAGATGAATTTCCTTGTCTGTATGAGACGCTGACGGAATATCAAATGAAATCCCTGCAACAGGGTATACTTTTGTAGATTCCGTATGCGAAAAGACACGTCCAGTTTCATCTTTAATTGATGCAGTTAAGGCATACTCCCCACTGTTCTTAAAGACAAAAGTTCCGCCCTCATTGTTTAGATTGCCTTCAAGGATTTCCGCTAGATTAGTAGTCTCTCCGTCTTTCGTTGCCGACCACTCTATAGTGTTCCCGTAAAGATTTTCCAAAGAGTATGTGATCGCTGTTGATTTGTCAGTGTGTGTTGTTTCCGGCAATTCAAAGCTCATATTGATAACTGGATATACTTTGATTTGCTTTGATAGAACCGTTTCTTTTCCTCTGGTATTCTTAGCGGTGGCTGTTAAAGTATATTGACCGTGTTCCTTAAACCTAATAGTGCCACCTTCAAGTCCAAGTGTACCTGAGACAGCATCTTTCATTTCAATAGCCTTTTCAGAACCATCGACATCGGTTTTAGTCAACGTCCAAGTGAAATCATTCATGTATTTCCACACGGGCATCACTTCAATTTCATTGTCTGTGTGGACTACCTGGGGTAATTCAAATTTAACCTCTGCTGTTGGATTATAAGAATCTCTATCCGAATTATCATGTGAACTTCCACCACTATAATCCGGAGCTGGTGTAATAGGTGGCACGTTCTCTTCTGTCGTTGTGGTTGGGTCTGTGGGATCTACAGGCTCTGTCGGCGTGCTAGGTTCAGGTGTTACAACCGGTTTTGTCGTATCGGCTGTTTGAGAAGGTTTTGTAGGCTTTTCTTGTGGTGGCTTTGGGTTAATGCTCTCATTCATTTTGTCAGCTTCACCTTTAGTCGCCGGATCATACGGTCTGATTTTATCATCATCTTCATCACCAATGATTCCATTCTCACGACCAATGATTACATAGCCTTTGTCATCATCTTTGATGTCCGATTGATCATTATAACCACTGTGTCCTTTTGTGTTCTCAGCTTCATCATCCAAACCTTTAATTTTCACTAGTAGCTTGATAATTTCGGAGCGAGTGATTGGATCATCAGGGTGAAAGCCGTCTGGATAATCTGCAGGATTTATAAATCCTGCATCTACCAATGCCTCAATGTACTTCTCTGCAAAGTGTCCATCGATGTCTGAAAAACTCGGCGATTCCTTTTCTGAATTTGAGATATCCAGCGAGATCTCCTTAGCTAGAATTGCAGCGTATTCGCCACGTGTGATAATTTCGTCCTTGCCTATAAAGCTTTCCGGATGAAGTCGGTAAGCAATATAGATTCCGCTACATAGCAGAATCAAGAAGGCGATTGCAATGATACCAATCCGTTTTTCTTTCTGTCTCATAATTTTTTCATCCTTTCGTTTAAATTTTGATATGAAAAAACCGGAGTCAGCTATTTGACCCCGGCTTCAAATCCATGTTCTATTTTGTTGAACGAATTTAAAAATAAAAAAGCAGAGTTTATAGATCATTAAAGTTGACCTAAAACTCTGCCTCATAATTTTTCACTTATTCAATTGCCCTCAATGTCTGTTACGGCAACATTATTCCTTTTGATGCTAAATACAACTTTATCGAACCATATATAACCGGTGCCCCAGCGGTGGCACCTGCTACTGCAATATCTCCACCTTTATCTTTAACATAATCCCAAAGCGGGTGACTTGAATCTATTTGATCCTGAATAAGCTTCATGATTTCCTTTTCAATAATTACACCATCTTCTCCTGATGCAAAGATATTTTTGAGGATAATCAATTGCTGTTCATTAAGTTCTATTTGTTGCTTCTGTACGGATAGTTGCTCCTTCAAAACATCAATATAGGCATTTTGATTTTCCACAACTTTCTGCAGTTGAAGATTTGTTTCAGCTGTATTCATTGCTATCTTCTCAATGTTATTTTGCATTCCCTGACGATTATTATATGCTTCTTCTCCAGCCTTCTGGATTCGTCTATTATTTTCTTCCATTTGAGCCTGAATACCTGATGTCAAATTTGTTGTATGAGTTAAATCAAGTTTAAAAGTATCAGGTAATTTCATTCCATTAAAACCATCATTCGCCATGATTTATCCCTTCTAACTTAGATTTTGACAAATTGCTTTTCCAACTATTGAAGTCTCTGAATCACTCATTTTCCTATGAATTTATAATGTCATCTATATTTTAGCCCTTTTTCAGGGGTCAAAAAACGTAATTTTTTTGCTGTTTTTTGGCCCCAAAATCGGCTCCAAACCACTATATGTTGTGGTCAAACCCTACTTTTTATCACCCGAACCACTACGTGTCATCAGAACTATCGCTTCTACGTGACGGGTAAATGGGAACATGTCTACTGGTTGGATTAGTTGAATCTGATAGTCAGACAATAACTCTTTAACATCACGACCCTGTGTTGCAGGTTCGCAGGAGATATAGACAATTCTCTTAGGTTTCATTCGTTTAACTGCATTTAAAAACTGAGGAGTTGCTCCACTACGAGGAGGATCCATCACTAAAACATCCACGTTTAGTCGAGGATTATTTGTGATAAACTCTGTTGCATCTGCTTGAACGAGATCCACATTTTTAATCTGATTATACTTCACATTATCTTTGGCATCCGCAACCGCAAACCGATTGTTTTCAACACAGATAACCTCTTTTACCGATTTTGACATTAATATACCAATCGTTCCTGTTCCACTATAGACATCCAACACAACATCTGTTGGTTTTAGTTGGGCAACTTCAATGGCTTTCTGATATAAAATCTCAGTTTGTTTTGGATTTACCTGAAAAAATGAGGACGGAGAGATCTTAAAGGATAGCCCGAGCAACCGATCTTCAATGAACCCTTTTCCATAGACTACTTTTTGCTTATTCGAAAGGATCGCACTATTTGAGCGAATGTTATGGTCGATCACTACTGTTTTCACTTCTGGGTGCATCGCAATCAATTTATTTACAAATACTTTTCTTCCTGGGAAATCAGAATCCACAAGGACAAGTACAACCATAATCTGGCCGGTGCTATACCCTTCTTTGACAAGTACATGTCGAATGACTCCGGTACCTTTATCTTCATCAAACGGTTCAAGTTTAAAATCTCGAAGTAGCAGTTGAACCGATTTAAATACTTCATTGCTTTTCTTTTCCTGAATGATGCAGTCACTGACCAATGTTGGAAGATGAGAATTTGGTTTGTACATCCCTAATGTCGGTTGCTTCTTTTTATTTTTAAATACAACCATCTGATTTTTACTGCGATAATGGTAAGGGTCCGCACATTCGATGATTGGATAAACCGGCAAACGAACAAAGCTGAATGCATCCTTTACAACTCGTTCTTTCCATGACTTCATGGCACTTAATGTCATATGATGAAAAACACACCCACCACACTCATCAAAATATGGACATTTGGATTCTTTTCGGTCCATTGATGGTGTATGAATCGTTACTATTTCTGATTCTTTCCCTTCGGTGCGAATCGTTGCTTCTTCAGAAGGCAACATCCGTAAAACTGATTTTACTTTTGGAACTACGATGGCTAAACCATCTTCATTTAAACCTACACATTTAACACGCGTTTCTTTCATATCTATCACCTATTTTCATCCACATTGTATCAGAAACTGACCCTAGATGCTATAATTGCTTCAAAGGAGTGAGAATATGTTTCAATGCCCTCATTGTCAAAATTCATTGATAATCAAAAACAACCAAGCAACATGTTCAAATAACCACA